>JAABUN010005060.1_pt1 | contig 16912 bp, 9 predicted proteins | sample 5559311 | NCBI WGS metagenome assembly JAABUN01 (sample SAMN10711877, study PRJNA513370) | rock metagenome | isolation source: Antarctica rocks | place: Antarctica: Victoria Land, Siegfried Peak sud
GAGCCGGTGCAGGTCGCGCACGCGCATGCCGGGCCACCCGTGCAGCTTGCGGCGGTACCGCGCCGGCACCGCACCCGCTCCGTAGCGCGCGCCGAGCAGCTGGCCCGCGATCGCAGCGACGGTGTCGGTGTCGCCCCCGCCGGCGACCGCGGCGTGCAGCCCGGCCACCAGACCGTCCGTACGGGAGATCGCGGACCAGGCGGCCAGCAGGGCTGCCACCACCCAGCCGTTGCTGTGCGCGTAGTGCGCCGGCTGCATCGTCTCGGCCTCGTCCAGCAGAGGCCGCCAGTACTCGCCGTCCACATGGGGGAGGCCCACGCGCACGTCGAGCTCGCCGGTGCGGACGGCGTGTTCGATCGCGAGGGACCACAGGACGCAGGCGTCGCCGGCGAGCGGGTCGAAGTGGGTGAGCGCGCTGACGGCTCGCGCCGCCTCGGCGAGAGACTCGGGATCGCCCAGGTGGGACAGCGCCACGGGGCCCGTGCGCATCAACGAGCCGTTGCCCGCGGTGCGCCCGGTCTGCTCGTGCAGCTCCTGGCTGACCATCCGCATCGCGACCGCTGAGCCGCCCCGCCGCCTCGCCCCGCTGAGCACCCGGCTCGTCTGGATGCCAATGTCGGGCGGACCGTCGTCGAACCAGCGCAGGAAGCCGTGCGCGACCTGGTCCAGAGCGCCGTCCGTGCGCAGGTCGGCGCCGGTGGCGGAGACCTGCGCGATGCACAGAGCCATCTCGGTGTCGTCGCTCCACTGCCCGGGAGCGATCTGGCCGAGGCCGCCGCCAATCATCCGCGGCTCGCCGACGAGCGTGGCTGAGCCGTACTCGTACGGAACGCCGAGCGCGTCGCCCGCTGCCTGCCCGACCAGGACGCCGATCGCGCGGTCCGTCTGCTTGCTGTCGAGGTGCACGCGCACCACCGCCTTTCTTGTCGTCACTACGACGATAACAACGGCCACCGACAGGACGCCTCAGTCGCGGTGAAGGCCAGGATGAGCCGCCGAAGCCGGAGCAGACGCTCAAGCTGTTTGGGCCTCGTGACCAGGATGGCTGTCAGGGCATCCCGGGTGATGGTCATGTCTTCGGGTGAGAGAGCGCCACGCCTCGTCGAGCGCCGCATGTGCCAGGTCGTTGTCTCCGACACTGGGCATGCAGCAATGCCGTGCGTAACGGCCTCCGCACGTTAAGGGGCAAGCGTTTCCCCCCGAGCCCGACAAGCTCCGCCGGAGCAGGGCCGTCGACCGGCACCGGCCGTCCATACTCGTCGATCTCGACGAAGACGGTCTTGCTGTTGGCGAGTCGGACATCGCTCAGAAGACAAGCTTTCCGCGGGACGATGCCTCCGATCAGCCCGGGGTGCCCCATGAGCCACACACCCGGCGGCCTCGGGCGATCGAAGATGACGCCGTACTCGTCGACCTCGAAGCGGTACAACTCGTTCCGCCGTCCGGTGTCGAACATGCTTTACGCCGCAGACAGGGGCATCCGCCCTCCGTCAGAAGTTGGGCCCAGGCTGACTGCGTTGTCGCGCTTCCGCGCATGTGCTATAACCTCTTGTCCTTGAGCGTCGGCGGCATGTCCACGTCGCCCACCCGCAGCGGCATCACTGTGACTGATGCCGGGGCGGTTTAATCGACCAGAAACTGAACCGCTCCGCCCCGGTGGCACCCCGCTGGCTCGGGGCCAGCGCCCTCGCGAATCTCCCAAGAGGTCACATGACCAGCGTTCAGCACATCTCGATCCGCGTCCCGTGGCGTGACCAGCCCTGGGACGACAAGGTCTGCCACAGCCCGCTGGACAACAGTTCTTGCCTGCTGCTGAAGAACATCGGGGACAAGCGCCTGGACGAATGGGAGGGGCAGGTCGCCGGGCAGTCGTTTGCGCAGTTGCCGGAGTACGACCGGATGCCGTGCCTGTCGGAACGGGCGACCTTCATGTCCGCGCACGGGTACCAGCTCGACAAAAAGCACCCCTACCGCTTCAACCGGGCCCTCGACGGACACCTAGAGACGACGACGGTTTCCGTCCCGCCGCACTCCTTCGAGGCCGTGCCCTTCCGCTGGCTGAGCCGGACGACCGTCGAGGAGGAGCTCTGGCAGGAGACCGACTCTTACCGTCCGGAGTACGAGGAGCAGGCGCATCGTCTGCTGAGCTTCACCCCGGGCTGGCTGATGGACGGCCGCAACCAGCGAGCGATGATCGATCGCTTCTTCCTGGACGTCGAGCCGGGGCAGAGCCTGGTTCTCGTCTACCTCAAGCACTCGCCTCTGCAGGAGGATTCCACTCGACGCCTGCTCGTGGGCGCAGCGCTGGTGACGGGCGTGAAGCCGCCGCCGATGTGGAATCAGTCAGGCAGCCAGCCTTTCGATTCTTCTATGTGGGAGACGGTCGTCAGCCACAGCCTCCGCGCTGACCAGCAGCAGGGGATCCTGCTGCCCTACCAAGCGCTGATCCCGCGCCTGGACGTCGGCGAGGAGGTCAGCGGGGCGCTCGCGTGGGCGCCCGAGGACGCGACGTCCGAGTTCTCGTACGTGACCGAGCACGTATCCGACGACACGGCGATCGCCGCACTGAACTCGCTGCGTGCTGCGGCTGACGGTATGGCTGCCCTCGGTATCGACGTGCCCGCGTCGGCTGTGGCGTGGGTGGACGACCAGATCGAGCGGATCTGGCACCTGCGTGGACCCGCGCCGGGACTGTCCGCGGTCCTCAGCTACCTCGGTGTCGAGTGCGCGCACCGTGTCGCGCGCCGACTCGCCGAGGAGCCGGACTGGACCACCGATCCCTGGAGCGCGGTGGAACGCGCTTTCGACAAGGGTGATCCGCTCGCCAAGGAGTTCGGCAAAGGCTTGCCTGCGTCGGTCGCCCTGACGTGGAGGGGCATGGCCGCCGACGAGCGCGCGGCCTTGCAGATTCTGTCCGCGATGGATGTCAACCGCGAACAGGTCGCCGACCTCATGGACGGTCAGTCCCGGCCGCAGGTCACGGCCGAGGAGCTCGTGGACAACCCCTACTTCGCGTCGACCTGCACCTATCGCTCAGTGCACCCGATCGCTCTGGCGACCGTAGACCAGGCCTGCTTCCCGGCGACACACGTGCAGTGGGTCAACCTGATCGACCGCCTGATCGGCCTCAGCGACCCGGGTGACGCCCGTCGCGTTGAGGCGCTGATGGTCGACGTGCTTGAGCGCCTGGCCGAGCAGGGCGATACGATCGCGGGCGAGACTTATGTTCTGACGGTTGCGTCCGAGGTAGTCTTGACCCGGCCGTGCCACGTGTCCGCGCCGCTCCTGCGTGGCTTAAAGCTAGACGTGGCTGGTCTCGATGACTACCCGCGGTGGACTCCGCTGGTGGGGGCTGAGCTCGATGGCGGCCTCCCGGCGTACAAGCTGATCTACCTGTACGAGGCGGGTCGGGAGATCGCTGAGCACATGACCGCGCGTCGGAAGGCGGCTCGGTTCCCGGTCCGCTTTGCCCCCCGCGCTCTCATCGACTTCGCCTTCGGCGCGCTCGATCTGAACCGTCCAGACGTTGCAGAGGAAAAGCTGGCGCGGGCGGAGAAGGCCGACGGCCTGAAGGAGCTGTTCGCCTCACGACTATCTGTGCTGCTGGGGCCGGCGGGGACGGGGAAGACCTCGCTGCTCAAGACGCTCGTGTCCCTCCCGGAGATCGCGCAGGACGGGGTTCTGCTGCTCGCCCCCACCGGTAAGGCCCGCGTTCAGATGCAGACGAAGGTCAAGCACGAGGCCCAGACCCTGGCTAGTTTTTTGGTCAAGAAGGGCGGCTACGACCCGGACACCGGGCTGTACATGACCGTCGAGCCGACCAAGCGCTCGCGCTTCGGCCTGGTCGTCATCGACGAGGCTTCGATGCTCACCGAGGAGATGCTCGCCGCCACCCTGAGTGCCCTCGAGGGAGTGAAGCGCCTCGTGCTGGTCGGGGACCACCGGCAGCTGCCCCCGATCGGTGCGGGCCGCCCCTTCGTGGACGTCGTCGAGTGGCTCAAGCCGGACTCCTTCAACGGGGCCATCCGCGTCGCAGAGGGCTATGTGGAGCTCACGGTCTTTCGCCGCCAGGTTGATCTAGATGGTGGCCGCGATGATCTAGTGCTGGCTCGCTGGTTCGGTGGTGAGGACCTGCCGGGGGCGGCGGACGACATCTGGCAGAGCCTGCGACTGGGGAAGCCGTCGGCCACGCTCGCCTGCCGGCGATGGGGCGCCGGCGGGGTCCTGCCGACGCTGCTCGCCGCTGTCGAAGACGAGCTTAAGCTCGCCGGCACGGCAGACCTGGAGAAGGCCTTCAAGCTCAGTTATGGCGGCCAGCTCTCGACTGACGGCAAACACGTCAACTGGAACACCGGGAAGGGAGGAGCCGGGGACACCTGCGAGTCCTGGCAGATCCTGTCGCCCACGCGTTCGCGTGTCTTCGGCACCGTCGAGCTCAACCGGACGATCAAGCAGCGCTATCGCGCCGGCGACCTCAAGTGGGCTCAGAACCGCTACGGCCACCGTCCGCCGAAGCCCCTTGGACCCGAGCAGATCGTCTACGGCGACAAAGTCATGCAGACCCGCAACGACTCGCGTGCGAAGTCTTACCCCACCGGCAGCGGACTCGACTACATCGCGAACGGTGAGATCGGGGTGGTGACCGGAAGGGCGAGCAGGTCACCGAAGTTCGCGAACGTCGAGTTCTCCTCTCAGGTCGGGGCCACCTACGGCTTCTGGCCCTCCTCGACCGACGATCCACCATTGGAGCTCGCCTGGGCCGTCACCGTGCACAAGTCCCAGGGATCGGAGTTCGGCACCACGTTCCTGGTCCTGCCAGCACGCGTCACGGTGAGCCGCGAGCTGCTGTACACCGCGTTGACTCGGCAGACCGAGAAGGTCGTCATCGTGCACGAGGGAACGATCGACGACTTGTTCGCGCTGGCCTCGCCGGCCCTGTCGGAGACGGCCCGTCGGATGACGGACCTCTTCCGAAACCCGGCCCCGCGCGACCTCACCGTCGGGGACGGCCTTCGCCGTTTCGACGCGAACCTCATCCACGTGGCGCCTGGCGGGATCCTGGTGCGCAGCAAGAACGAGGTCATCGTCGCCTCGATCCTGCACGAGCTGGCTCCGGACCAGTGGGCGTACGAGCAGCCCCTGACGATCGACGGGGTGACCAAGTACCCCGACTTCACGATCCACACCGCCGCCGGCGTTGAGGTTGTGTGGGAGCACCTCGGCATGATGGGCAATCCGAAGTATGCCAAGGACTGGGAAGCCAAGAAGCAGTGGTACCTCGACAACGGCTTCCGGCCCTACGGCAACCAGCCTGCCGTGCCCGGCGAGCGAGGCGTGCTCATCTGGACCGATGACACCGGCGGTGTCGACCAGCCCGCCTGGGTGGAGGTCGCCAAGGGCGTTCTGGGAACGGCTGCGCCGAGGCGGCCCGCGAAGAAGGCACCTGCCAAGCGGGCGTTAGGATGAGCAGTGTCCGAAGCGTCAGGGCCCTCGAGTAGGGGTCGCCGCGCAGACTTCAGTGCGCCGGCTGCCGCTGGAAAACCTTCGCCCATGCGATTGCAGCGGGGCGATCGACTCGGGTGAAAGTGACGGTCTGCCTGACCGAGTCGACGTCATCGACGACCCATCTGGCGTCCCGCCAGGCCGCCCCGGTAGATGCCCGGCGGAGCTGTCGTTGCCCCACCACGGCCAGTGTCAGTACGCGCTCGAAGGGAGTCCGCCTGAGACGAGGCCGTCAATCTGGTCGAACGTCAGCGCCATCGTCGAGGCGTCCTGGCGCCGAAGCAGATCACGCAGCGGGTCGTACTTGCTCGTGAGCTAGGTGTTTGCCTCCACGCTCAGGCACTGTCGCGCCTCGCGCGTCGTGCCGTCGGCGCGTCTCCGGTCCCCAAGCGCCCTTCACCCCTGCGCGGGGCAGTGTCCAGCAAACGTCCTGCCGGTCGACACGATCCGGCGTTGCCGTCGGTCATTCGCCCCGACGGGTTAAGTGGTCTCCGATCGCTGTCTTCCATGCTGGCATGACAGCAGCTTGCTCTACGGCGTGCCGGGACTGGCGGCGCTTTCCCGGATTCGATACGGGAAGCGCCATGTCCGCCTGCAGAGTCGAGACCGACAGGGCCAAGCCGCTGGCACCTGAACGCACGTTCAGCGCCAACACAGGGCTGACCGACCGCCGGCACGCCACGTATGTCTACGCGCACGGCTAATCGAGTGTGCATAGCTCTTCCGGTGAGTCCTCGTCTAGGTCGGAGTCATCCCCGCGCCCACGGGAACGGCAACGGGACCGTGCGTGGTGCCCGGCTCGCCCCCCGTTTCGTGCCCATGTGGCCATGTCGTACGTCCGTCGCTGGCCGCGCCAAGGGACGCGGTCGAGCCGGGGGCAGGTTGGCTATCGGCTGGATCGGCTTCGGGGTCGCGAGTTGTGCTGCAGCGTCGAGGACTCCGTCCTGCTGGTCGGACCGCCGCGGATGGTCAATAGGCTGCACCTGGTCATCCCCTGGGTGTTGGACGCGTCCGACCCGGTCGTGGCGACGTCGACGCGCCCGGACACACTCGCCGTCACCCTGCAGGTCTGCGGTATGACGTCGGGACACCGGAAGGAGTGCTCATGCTTCACGTCCACCGCTCGGCTTCGGGCGATGCCCTGGTCGCTGCTCTTGCGGACGTGCTGCGGGTTCCTTCGAGCGACCCATTCGCCGCCGACACCGTGGCGGTACCGGCGAAGGGTGTCGAGCGGTGGATCAGCCAGCGGCTCTCGCACCACCTCGGCGCGCAGGACGGTGACGGCGTCTGCGCCCGCGTGGACTTCCCGAGCCCGGCGGTCGTGCTCGATGAGGCGCTGGCAGCGGTGAGTTCAGAACACGCGACCGCGACTGAGGCCTGGGCGCCGGAGGCGGCGACGTGGCCGCTGGTCGACGTCCTCGACGCGCTGCCCCGGGCGCCGGTGTTCGCGCCACTCCACCACTACCTGCGCGGCGGGCCGAGCCGGCGCTACGCCCTTGCCGCCAAGGTGGCACGGCTCTTCGACGCCTATGGCCGGGACCGGCCCGAGCTCGTCCCCTACTGGGCAGGCGTTCCGGCTGACCTGGCATGGCAGGTGGGGGTCTGGCATCGGCTCCGCGAGCGGCTCGGGCCGAGCCCTGCGGAGCTGCACGAGCAGGCCCTCGCGCGACTTCGCCGGGCGGCACCCGGGGACCGGCTCTGCCTCTACGGCGTCAGCCGACTCACGCGCACGCGACTCGACGTGCTGGCCGCCCTGGCCACCAGCCGTGAGGTCCACCTCTTCGTCCACCACCCGGGCCAGGCACTGTGGGACCGGGTGGGCGGACAGCCCGCGAGCCGCCGCGCTGACGACGCGGCGGGGCAGCGCGTCGTGCATCCGTTGTTGGGCTCACTGTCCCGCGATGTCCGCGAGCTGCAGCAGCGCCTGCACGCAGCAGCCCCGGATCTCCTGACGCACGTCCACGACGGACCTGTGCGGGACGACGACCTGCTGCACCGGCTGCAGCGCGACCTGCGCACTGACACGCTTCCTGATGAGAAGGCGCCGGTGGCAGCGAGTGACAGCTCGGTGCAGGTGCACGCCTGCCACGGCGCGGCCCGCCAGGTCGAGGTGCTCCGCGAGGTACTGCTCGGCCTGCTCAAGGCTGACCGGACGCTCGAGCCGCGGGACGTGCTGGTCATGTGCCCAGACGTCGAGCGCTACGCGCCGCTGGTGAAGGCCGTGTTCGACACGGACTCCCACCCGGGCGGGAAGCTCAGGGTCAGCATCGCCGACCGCTCGCCGGTGCAGACCAACCCGCTGCTCGGCCTCGCGACCCGGCTGCTCGAGCTCGCTGGCAGCCGTCTCACCGGGGCGCAGTTACTCGACCTCGCCGGCCTGTCGGCGGTGCGGGAGCAGCTGGGCCTGTCCGACGATGACGTCGAGCAGCTGCGGGCGTGGACCGTCGCGGCGCGGGTGCACTGGGGTCTCGACGGCGAGTACCGCGACCCGTGGGGGCTGCGCGGACTGCCCGACGGCACCTGGCGCGTCGGCCTCGACCGGCTGTTCGCCGGCGCCGTCTTCGGCGGGACCGCGGCGCCGTACGCCGGGCTCCTGCCTGTCGGTGGCATCGACTCGACCGACTTCGACTTGCTGGGGCGCTTCGCCGAGCTGGTCGACCGGCTCGGCGCGGCGATGGGTGCGCTGACCGGCACCAAGCCGGTCGCACAGTGGCTGGAGGCTCTCGGGACCGCCGTGCTCGAGCTCGGTGGCGTCCCACGGGACGGCGCCTGGCAGACCGCCCAGCTCGGGCGTGAGCTGGCCGCGATCGCTGACACAGCAGGGACATCTGACGCGCCGCTGACGCTGACCGACCTGCGGGTGCTGCTCGAGGACAGGCTAGCGGGGCGGCCCACGCGGACGAGCTTCCGCACCGGCGCCCTGACGGTCTGCACCATGACGCCGATGCGGTCGGTGCCGCACCGGGTGGTCTGCCTGCTCGGCCTCGACGACACGGCGTTCCCGCGGCACGGGTTCCCTGACGGCGACGACCTGCTGGCCCGTGACCCCAGGCTGGGGGAGCGCGACCCCCGCAGCGAGGACCGGCAGCTCTTCCTGGACGCCGTGCTGGCGACGACGGAAACGCTGGTCATCACCTACACCGGGGCGGACGTCCGCAGCGGCGCGCACCTGCCGCCGGCCGTTCCTGTCGGCGAACTGCTCGACGCCCTCGACCTCACGGCCGAGAAGGCGCGCGAGCACGTGGTGCGCCGCCACCCGCTGCAGCCCTTCGACCCTCAGAACTTCCTTGAGAGCAAGCCGTTTTCGTTCGACCAGAGCGCGTATGACGGAGCGCTGGCGCTCCGAAACGCGACTGAGGAGGCGCTGCCGTTCCTCGCGGCCCCGCTGCCTGAGCTCGAGCCGGCGGCCCTCGGACTGCGGCAGCTCAAGGACTTTTGGGAGCACCCGGCGAAGGCGTTCCTGCGGCAGCGGCTCGAGGTGACAGCGACGACCCGGGACGAGCAGCCGCGCGACGGCCTGCCCCTCGTCCTCGGCAACCTCGAGGAGTGGGGCGTCGGCGACCGGGTCCTACGGGCGCGCATGGCTGGCATGCCCTCGGCGGAGGCGGGCGCGGCCGAGCAGGCCCGTGGGCAGCTGCCGCCCGGTGCGCTCGGGGGGGAGATCCTCGAGAAGGTCCAGACGCGGGTGAGCGCCCTGGCGAGGGCCGCCGCGCCGTGGTGGGGGAAGCAGGACAGCGTCGAGGTCGACCTCCGCCTGCCGAGCGGGTGGGTGCTGTCCGGGACCGTCCCGCTGCGGAAGGGGGTCGTCCTGCAGGTCGGCTACTCGCAGCTCGGCTGCAAGCAGCGGCTGCGTGCCTGGGTGGAGCTGCTGGCGGTCGCCGCCACGCGCGAGGGTTCCTGGAGGGCCGTAGTGGTGGCGCGCCGGAAGGAGGACGCCGTTGTGGAGGTGCTCGGTCCGATCGAGCGGGCGCGGGCGGTCGTGCTGCTGGACGAGCTCGTGATCTTGCGGGCGATCGGGCTGCGCACCCCGTTGACCCTGCCGCCCAAGGCGGCCGGGGCCTATGCGGGGCAGCGCAAGCAGGGCGCCCCGACCACAGACGCGAGAGACGCTGCGGCGAAGGCCTGGGAGTCGGGGTTCCGCTTCGACGGTGACGACAGGGACCGCGAGAACGTCTTGTGTTGGGGCCCGGAGCAGCCGTTCAGCGCCTTGTGGTCCTGGACGAGCCCGGTGCCGCTGCCTCCGCTGGCAGGCGGGGAGCCCACCGACTTCGCCCGCCTGGCCTGTGCGGTGTGGTACCCGCTGCTCGACGCGACGGGGGCCTAAGAGTGCAGAACGCCGACCTGAGCGGCCCGCTGCCCATAGGGACCTCCGTGCTCGAGGCCAGTGCCGGCACCGGCAAGACCTGGACGATCGCCGGTCTCGTCGCGAGGTACGTCGCCGAGGGCCACGCGCGCATCGACCAGCTCCTGGTCGTCACCTTCGGCCGAGCTGCCACCAGCGAGCTGCGGTCCCGCGTCCGCGAGCGGCTCGTGTCTGTGGCCACGTGCTTGAAGAACGGGACGACCTCGGACGACCCCGTGGTCACCCTGCTCACGTCCGGCGACTCCGCGGCCGCCCTGGCGCGACTGAATATGGCCCTCGCCGGCTTCGACAGCGCCACGGTCGCGACCACGCACGGCTTCTGCGAGCAGGTGCTGCGCTCCTTGGGGGTGCTGTCCGACCTCGACCAGGGCACTGAGCTGCTGGAGGGGCTCGACGACTTGATTGCCGAGGTGGTCGACGACCTCTACCTCACGAGTAGCGGGCTCGGCGCGACCGTGCCGCCGTTCAGCCACGAGGCGGCGCGGGACGTGGGCCGCCGGGCGGTCGGGGACCCGGAGGCCGTCCTCCTGCCGACGGACGGCGAAGGGCTCGCCCGCCACGAGTTCGCGACCGCCGTACGCGCTGAGGTGGAGAGGCGCAAGCGCGCGCTGCGGCTGCTCAGCTACGACGACCAGCTCGGGCGGGTGCGGGCCGCGCTGACCGACCCAGAGACGGGTGCCGCTGCCTGCGCGCGGCTGCGCGACCGCTTCGAGGTCGTGCTGGTCGACGAGTTCCAGGACACCGACCCGGTGCAGTGGGACGTGCTGCACACGGCATTCCACGGGCACCGGACCCTGGTGGTTATCGGCGACCCGAAGCAGGCGATCTACGGGTTCCGCGGGGCGGACGTCGGCGCCTACCTCGCCGCGAAGGCAGCGGCCCAGACGACCCAGACGCTCGGGACCAACTGGCGCAGCGACTCCCGGGTCCTGGACGGGCTGGGCGTGCTGCTGCGCGGCGCGGCCCTGGGGAACGAGGACATCGTCGTCTCGGACGTCGCAGCCGGTCAGACGGCCGTGGCGCTCGGGCCGCAGCCCGACCCGACTCCGGTGCGACTGCGCTGGCTCCCGAGCGGTGGGGCCAGGGGCACTGCCATCGACGTCACGAGGAGAAAGGTGGCCCGCGACGTCGCGGCCCAGGTCGTCGCCACCTTGGCGGAGCAGCTGACCTGGACACCGCGCGACGGCGCTCCTCGACCGCTCACCGCGCGCGACATCGCGGTGCTGGTGCGCACGGGCACGCAGGCCGGGATGGTCCGCGACGCGCTGCGCGACGTCGGTGTTCCGACTGTGCTGTCGGGTACCTCCAGCGTCTTCGCGACGCCCGCCGCGCAGGACTGGGTGCACCTGCTCGACGCGCTGGAGCAGCCGCACTCGCGAGGGCGCGTACGGCGGGCAGGGCTCACCAGCCTGGTCGGTCTGCCGGCGGTGGACCTAGACGGTGACGAGGGCGCCGTGCGGGCCGATGCGCTCGCGTCGCAGCTGCGCGAGTGGGGCGCGGCGCTGGCCGAGCGCGGTCTCGCCGGGCTCTTCGCCGTCGTGTCGGAGCAGAGCCGACTGCCCGCGCGACTGCTCGGGCAGCAGGACGGCGAGCGCATGCTGACCGACCTGCGTCACGTGTCGGAGGTCCTGCACCGCGAGGGCATCGAGGCGCAGCTCGGCCTCGCCGGCCTCGTGGCCTGGCTGCGCGAGCGGGTCGCTGACACCACGGACCAGACCCAGGAGCGGTCGCGCCGCCTCGACACCGAGCGCGCCGCCGTCCACGTCCTCACCGTGCACGTCAGCAAGGGCCTCGAGTACCCCGTCGTCCTCGTCCCCTACGGCTGGGACGTGTCCGGCGGCGGCACCAAGGAGCAGCTGCCCCGCGGCCATGACGCAACCGGCCGACGCACGCTGTTCGTCGGCGGCAAGAAGGACTCAGGCTACGACGCCGCGTGCAAGGGTGAGGTCGCGGAGAACGCGGGGGAGGAGCTGCGCCTGCTGTACGTCGCCATGACCCGTGCCGTCTCCCGGCTGGTGCTGTGGTGGGCGCCGTCCAGCAAGACCAAGGACGGAGCGCTGCACCGGCTGCTTTTATGTGCTGATCCGCTGAAGGTGCCGGCCACGGTGCCCGTGCCGAAGGACGACCAGGTCCGGGCGCGGCTCCTGGGATATGCGCGCGGCGGGGTGCGCGTCGACGAGGTCGTCACCTTCGACCTGGCCACGGCGACGCTGGCACCGGAGCCCAGGGCCGGTCTCGTCCTCGAGCGCTTCGACCGCGACTTGGACACCGCCTGGCGGCGCACCTCGTTCACCGGTCTGACGCGCGACGCCCACAAGGTCGGACCGTCGGTGTCCTCGGAGGCGGAGGTGTCGGGCAAGGACGACGAGGCGGACCAGCCCGTCGAGACGGGTGCGGGTGCTGGCGTGCCCTTGCTGATGGCAGAGCTGTTCGGTGGCCGCGCCTTCGGCACGCTGGTGCACGAGGTGCTCGAGCTGGCCGACCTCAGCGGAGACGCCGAGGAGGCGCTGCGTGCTGCTGTGGCGGAGCGCTTGCCGCGGTCCGGTTTGGACCTGGCCGCCGAGGACCTGGTGCAGGGGCTGCTGCCCGCCATCTCCACGCCGCTCGGACCTCTGGCGGGGGGTCGTTCGCTTCGTGACCTGCCACCCACCGATCAGCTGCGGGAGTTGGACTTCGAGCTGCCCTTGGCCGGCGGGGACGCCCCTCGTGCCGTCGACGTCACGTTGGCGTCTGTCGCCGCGCTGCTGCTCGAGCACCTGCCTCCGTCTGACCCGGTGCGGGGCTACGCCTCCGGCCTGGCGACCGGCGGCCTGGCAGGGCAGTCGCTGCGGGGGTACCTCGGCGGCTCCATCGACGTGGTGCTCCGGGTCGACGGGCGCTACGTCGTTGTCGACCACAAGACCAACCGGTTGGCCCCGCGGGACGAGCCGCTGACGTCGTGGCACTACCGGCAGGAGGCGATGGACGCGGCGATGGCGGCGTCCGACTACCCGCTGCAGGCGCTGCTGTACGTCGTGGCGCTGCACCGCTACCTGCGGTGGCGGCAGCCGTCGTACGACCCGGCGGTGCATCTGGGCGGTGTGCTTTACCTGTTCCTGCGCGGGATGCACGGCGCCGAGGGATCCGGTGTGTGGGCGTGGCAGCCGCCGGCTGCTCTGGTCGTGGCCTTGTCGGACTTGCTGGCCGGGAGGGTCTCATGACGCTCGCGCTCCGTGCCACCGGACCTCTGGGCGAGCTCAACCGTCGCGGGGTGCTCGACGCCTCGGACGTCCACATCGCCTCCCGGATGGGGGCGTTGGCGGGGGAGGAGGACCCGTTGTGCCTGCTCGCCTTGGCGTTGACCGTCCGTGGCGTCCGGTCGGGGGCCGTGGTGCTCGACCTGTCCCGGGTGGCGGACGAGGTCCGGGTCGACGAGGGGGAGCCGCTGGTGTGGCCGGCGTTGTCGGCGTGGCGGGCCTCCTTGGACGGCTCGGCGCTCCTGGCCGGACCGCTGCACCGCGAGGGCGACCTGTTGTGGCTGCACGGGTACTGGCAGCAGGAGGTCTACGTCGCCAAGGAGATGCTGGCTCGGGCTGCGCGCACGCCTGCCGTTGATCCTTCTCGTCTCGGTGCTGCGCTTGCCCGGTTGTGGCCGGAGCCTGAACCAGACGACCAGCGGCTGGCGGCTGCGGTCTGCGCGCTCTCCTCGGTGTCCGTGCTGGGCGGCGGGCCGGGGACGGGCAAGACGACGACGGTCGCGCGGTTGCTCGTCGCGCTCGAGGAGGCGTCTCCTGGCCCGCTGCGGATCGCCCTGGCCGCCCCGACCGGCAAGGCGGCGGCACGATTGCGCGAATCTGTGGTGGGCCCGCGTACCGGGCTGACTGAGGTGGAGAAGTTGGCCCTCGCGGCGCTGCCTTCGTCGACGCTGCACCGACTGCTGGGTGTGCGGCGGGGAAGTGACCGCCCGTGGCACGGGCCGGACAACCGTTTGCCCTACGACCTCGTGGTCGTCGACGAGGCGTCGATGGTGTCCTTGTCGCTGTTCGAGAAGCTGCTGCGGGCGCTCCGGCCGGACGCGCGGCTGGTCCTCGTCGGGGATCCCGACCAGCTGGTGTCGGTCGAAGCGGGAGCGGTGCTGGCCGACCTCGTCGGTGACCCGGCCTCGCTGCACCGCACACCCGCGCGTGCGGCCGCGTTGACCGCCGTCCTGCCGCTGGATCCTGTGTCGGCGGGCGCCGAGGTGACGCCGGGGACCGCGCTGCGGGACGGCATCGCGGTGCTCATCCGGAGCCGCCGGTACGAGGGGGAGGGGCCGATCGACCTCCTCGCAAGAGCAATCCGTGCGGGCGACTCCGACGAGGTGCTGCACCTGCTTCGCTCGAGCTCCCCGAGCGTCTCCTTTGTCGAGGTCGACGACGAAGCGGACGTGCCGCTGGAAGCCTTGCAGGAGCGGCTGCTCGGCACGATGCGCGCCGTCGTCGCGGCGGCCGCCAACGGCGACGCTCCGAGTGCGCTCGCTGCGCTCGACCAGCACCGCCTGCTGTGCGCGCACCGCGACGGTAAACGCGGTGTGGGCCACTGGGAGCGGCAGATCCACGCGTGGTTGCTCCGGGATCGCGTTGTGAAGCCTCGCGGGGATGGGCGCTATGCCGGGCAGCCCCTCTTGGTGACGTCCAACGACTACGACAACAAGCTGTGGAACGGCGACACCGGCGTCGTGGTGGCGGAGGGCGACGCCGACCTCGTGGCGTACTTCTCCACAGGCGGTGAGCCCGCCCGCGTCCCCCTTGGTCGGCTCGGCGACGCGCGACCGATGCACGCTATGACGGTGCACCGGGCCCAGGGCTCGCAGTTCACCGCGGTAACGGTCCTGCTGCCTGCTGCCTCGTCACCCCTGGGGACTCGGGAGACGCTGTACACCGCAGTGACTCGCGCCGAAACCTCGGTGGCGGTGATGGGGTCGGAGGCCGCGATCAGAGCCGCAGTGGCGCACCGGGTGCAGAGAGCCTCTGGTTTGCGGGCACGGCTCTACGAGGGAGCGGGATCATGATGGACCTGTCGGTGAGGAGCGCTCAGGGCGGTCTTCGAGGTGGCGGCTGCGGAGGAACGCCTCCGCCCCTGGCACGCACGGCGTGTCGCCGCCTACCTGCGCGCCTACCGGCTGCCGGAGAGCCAGGTCCAAGAGGTGCTCGAGCACGACTGGGCTGTGCGAGCGTGCGGAGGAAAGGCGAGGCTCGTGTCGCCATTCGACGGTCTTCTGGAGGCCGAGAGCGCCGTCATCGCGCTCTACCGGCGCTCCTCCTGCTCGGACAAGCGGCTGCAGCCGCGCAGGTAGGTGTTGCTTGAGCACTCCACCGCGATCCCGGACCCGTAGCCGAGCCACTGGACGTACGCCCCGCTGGCCAAAGGCAACCGCCCGACGAGCCGTTCGTTGACGTCGTTCGTGCGGTGATGCTCCCACAGCGCGAGGAAGTCCGATGCCAGCGCCTCGATGGCCGTGCCGGGCTGGTGGAAGAGACGAGCGACGTCGGGCTCGCGGCGGGTGGCCAACTCGATGTCGACCAAGCGGTCGGGCCGGGTAAGCAGGCGACTCATCTCAGAACCTCAGGTCGCGCTGCTGCGGATGAGGCGGACCACGTCGAGCGGATGGGCATCGCGCCAGGCCGCGAGGTCGGCGTGCTGCTGCGCCGCGGTGACGAGGTGCGTGTCGGTGCGCTGCTGGTGCCAGGTCAGCGCGTCGGTGGCGTACCAGACGTTCGCCTGCGGGCGGGCGGCCCGGATGGCCGCGATCGCCTCGACGGGATCCCAGCCCTGCGCCAGCAGCACCGCGAAGCCGAGCGACGGCCCGCGGTTGATGCCCATGTGGCAGTGCGTCAGCACGACGGCCGCCGGACCGGCGGCCTCGACCCAGGTAACGGCCCGCTCGAACCAGACGAGCGGGACGGCCTGACCGGCGTCGTCCATGCCGTGGTGCAGGTAGGCCACCTCAGGGGCGGATGCAGCGAATGTCGCGGCGTCCGACCACTCGGAGCGGACGTCAACGACGTGCGTCAGGCCAAGCGCTCGAAGCTCTTCGAGCTGGGCCAGGGCGCGCTGAGGGTCGCGGGCGTCGAGGTCGCCGCCAACCGCGAGCTGCGGCGTGACGAAAGAGATGTTGGCGCGGTTCGCCTTGGGCAGGGTCTCGGTCATGTGTCCTCCAGGAGTCGGGAGAGGGTCTTCAGGTCGGTCGGGCTGAGCCCAGTCATCGGGTCGGGCCCCAGGCAGGTCAGGTGGTGCTCCTGCGTCTCGCCCCAGCGGCGGAACCGGCTGTCGTTGGATAGCTCGTCGTCGATCCAGACGACGGTGCGACCCGGCTGCTCGCGCAGGACCCGCTGCACCACGTCGTACTTCCACCAGCGGCCGCTGAGCGGGTCGGGCGCCGACGGCGCCGAGGCGGCGTGCGAGGTGACGTCGACCTCGGCCGTGACGCCCTCGTCGTCGTACGTGCCAGCGACGACCAGCTCGGGCATGCCGAGTAGCTCGCGCAGGCCGGCGTTGGCGTCGTGGCCCCACGTCGTGAGCCACTGGACCTCCGCCGCCCCGGACTCGTGCCAGTTCCGCAGCCGCGCGACGACCAACCGGCTGAAGGTGATGGGGTAGAGGTTGCCTTCGGCCCGCGCGAAGCCGTTCTGCTCGTCGGGCCAGCAGTCGAGGTCGCCGAGGGCGTTCAGCACGCCGTCGACGTCGAGCATCACCAGCGGGGTCATGTGCGCTCCACGGTGAAGCCGCCATGGAAGGCCGCGGTCGCGAAGAACGTGTGGTGCGGGTGCTCGGCACCGAGGGCGTCGGCCACGGCGGTGGCGACGTCCTCGCCCTGCACCTTGTCGGGGTCGGGACGGAAGACCCGCGACAGCGCCGGGTCGAGCAGCCGGTTGAGGCGGACGACCTCCCACTCCTCGAGCATGAGGGTGCTGACGGCGACGTCCTCGTGGCCGTACGCCCAGCGCAGGCGGACCTGGCCACCTCGGGAGCGACGTCCGCGCTGGCGGCTGGAGAGCGTTCCGCTGGTAGACGTGATCTTTGCGGCGC
>JAABUN010005061.1_pt1 | contig 16911 bp, 13 predicted proteins | sample 5559311 | NCBI WGS metagenome assembly JAABUN01 (sample SAMN10711877, study PRJNA513370) | rock metagenome | isolation source: Antarctica rocks | place: Antarctica: Victoria Land, Siegfried Peak sud
CAAGCGCCAGATCAACCCGCGTCTCGGTGGCCAACGACGGGTCGGCATACAGGGACCGCTCGACTCGTGTGGTGCTAGTGCGGGAATTTCGAGCCAGCAGCCACGGGCCTATCCCGTTGAGCGAGATAATCCGCAATGCAGGGGTGACCTCAGCGCCGAAGCCCGCGCTCGACGTCAGTGCCAGGGAGCGTGCCCGCTGCGGGTGTCGGGCTCGGACCGTCATGGCGATCGCACCGCCCAGAGAGTTGCCGACCAGGTGCACTGGCCGGGTTTCGCCGAGCGCGTCGAGGGTCGCGACGGCCGCGTCGGCGAGCGACTCCAACCCCATGCCCGTCGCGATCGGCGGGGTGTAGCCAAAACCGGGAAGGTCGAGGCTGATGATCCGGTGGTCCCCGTCGAGCAGATCGTGCTGTTCGGTCCAATCGTCCAGGCTGCGCCCGATGCCGTGCAGCATCAAGACTGGTTCACCGTCGTCTGGGCCGGTGACGCGCACCCGGACTTGCGTCCCGGCGGCCTCGACGACGCGAACCCCGTCGAGATGGTGGGCTGATGCCGGAAGTGGGGTCGCGGCGGGAAGCGCGGCTCGGGCGTGCTGCTCGACTCGCTTGGCCGCAGCCGACACCAGGCGTCCGCCAGCTGTCGGTGCCAGACGTTCGAGCACGTCGAGGACCTTGGCGGATCGCCCCACCACCACTCGGCGGCGTCGCCGCTCGACAGCATCGAGGATGATCCGAGCCGCCTGGGCCGGGTCCATGCTCAGGAACCGTTCGAAGACCTCGCGGTCGGTCTTGGCCTCCGCCTCCTCCAGCCCGCTCCCGGTCCGGGAGTCCGCAGCGATCCGCGTCCGCACTCCGCCAGGGTGCACCGATGTCACGCCGATCCCGCGGCTGACGACGTCGTGAGCCAGCGCCTCACTGAAGCCGCGCAGCCCGAATTTGCTCGTGACGTATGCCGACTGCCCACCCGGGGCGATCAACCCAAACAGAGACGAGAGGTTGACGACGTGACTGCCGCGCGACGCCGTCAAAGCGGGCAAGAAGCCTCGGACCAGCGCAATGGGTGCGTGCAGATTGATCTGCAACAGCCAGTCGAACTCTTCGTCGTTGATCTGATCAAAGCGTCCGCCGAGGGCGACCCCGGCGTTGTTGATCAACAGGGTCACCCGATCGTGCTTTGCCAGCACGGCATCGGCCAGATCGGCCACCTGCGCGCGGTCCGCGAGGTCAACCATGTGGGTGCTGATGCTCAGGCCGGGGTGGATGCCACGCAATTCAGTGGCCAACGCTTCGAGTGGCTCGTTTCGTCGGTCGGCCAACGCAAGGTTGCTGCCCCGAGCGGCCAGTTGCCGAGCCAATTGCTCGCCAATGCCGCCGGCCGCGCCGGTCACGACGGCGGTGCCACCGGTGAAGGGGTAACGGCGGGGGAGGCGGCGCTTTGGTGAAGCCATGGGAACTCCTTGGTGGGCGAAGGGCGTGAAGATCATGTCGGTGGTCAGCGAGCCGCGCAATAACTCGGGTGCCTCCACCAGGTAGTTCTGGGCGTAGGTCCACGGGCGTCGCGGCCCCAGTGTCGGTAGCTGATCCAACGCCCGCAAAACGTAGCCAGCTTTGAGGTCAAGCAGCGGGCGGCGCTCACCGGCAGGAGCCTGCGTCGGCGCCGCTACGGCATAGCCCCGTCGGTCCATCAGATCGAGCAACCGGCACAGGTAACGCGCGACGAGGTCGGCGCGCAGGGTCCACGACGAGTTGACGTACCCCACGGTGAACATCAGGTTGGGCACCCGCTCCAGCATCAGCCCGCGGTAGGCCACCCGAGAGCCAGGGTCAACAACCTCGCCGTCGACCTCCACGCGGATGCCGCCCAGCATCTGCAGGCGCAAGCCGGTGGCCGACACGATGACGTCTGCGGGCAGCACCTCACCGTCGGTCAAGCGGACCCCACCCTGCACCAGGGTCTGGATCTGCGCCGTCACCACGCTGGCCCGGCCCGAGGAGATGGCCTTGGTCAGATCGCCATTGGGGATGCGGCATACCCGTTGATCCCAGGGCTGATAGTCGGGGGTGAAGTGCATGTCGAGGTAGTCGTCGTCCGGAAGGTCACGCTTCAAGGTGGAGCGCAAACCGGCCGCAAATCGCGCCGGTTGCCGGCGAGCGAGGGCGTAGGTGCCCTGGCTGAACAAGATGTTCTTGGTGCGGGTCGCGCGGAAGGCCAACGACTCCGGCAACCGGCGACGCAGCCTTGCGTCGAGACGGTCCTGATTCGGCATCGAGGCCACCCAGCTAGGGGTTCGCTGCAGCATCGTGACGTGCTCTGCGGTCTTGGCCAAAGCTGGGATGAGCGTCATGGCGGTAGCGCCCGAGCCGATCACCACCACCCGCTTTCCGCTGACGTCGAGATCCTCTGGCCAGTTCTGCGGGTGCACGAACGGACCGGCGAAATCGTCACGCCCGGGAAAGTCCGGTTGGTAGCCGTAGTCGTAGTCGTAATAGCCAGCAGCCAGATGCAGGAACGAGCAGGTGAGCGTATGCCGACCGCTAAGACCCTGTGCGGTGACGGTCCAGCGTTGATCAGGTGAGGACCACGACGCGTCGGTGACCGTGGTGTCGAAGCGGATGCGCTCGGTGATGCCCGCCCCCTCGGCGGTCGCCTCGACATACTCCTTGATCTGCGCCCCACCGGCGAGCACCGAATCGCCGGTCCACGGGGCGAACGGGAAGGCAAAGGTCGCGATGTCGGAGTCGGAGCGGATGCCGGGGTACCGAAAAAGGTCCCATGTGCCTCCGATCTGGCTGCGTGCCTCAAGCATCAGGTATGACGTCTGGGGGCGTCGCTGCCTCAGGCGCCACGCGACGTCCACACCGGATATCCCGGCCCCAACGATCAGGACATCGACGTGGGCCTCTTCCAATAGGGCTACAGGCAGGGTCGCAGACACTGAACCAACGTAAACCGCAGGACTGACAGTGCCGACGCCGCCTATGCCCCGCAAAATGGTCAGGTTCTTATAAATAGTAATTTGTGACATGGTAACTCTACTAAGTGGTCAGATTATAAGGATAAGGATGCAGTCATGCCGAAACCGCTACCCCCGAAAGTCCGGCGAGGACAGCAGCACATAGGGGAACACCTCGGTGTTTGGCGGCGGCTACAACGACTGACCGCCAGTGAAGTGGCCGACCGCGCCGACGTCAGTGTGAGCACACTGGCGCGCATCGAAAGCGGCCAGGGCGCAAGCCTGGAAAATCTCCTCAGAGTGGCACGGGCGCTCGGGGTGCTCGACCGGGTCGTTGGCGCCTTCGACCCTTACGAGACAGACGTGGGTCGGATGCGCGCGGACGAAGCCCTGCCGACGCGGGTCCGGCGTAAGGGTGCGCCATGAGTGGTGTTCAGGTGTGGCTGGAGTTGGACGGCGACGTCGTCAGAGCGGGGACGCTTCATGCGCATCGTCGTGGACGATCGCAGTCGATGACGTTCACGTACGAGTCCGATTTTGTCGGTACCGCAGGGTCATACTCCATCGATCCTGGTCTGCCGTTAGCGCTCGGTCCACAGCACAGCGGCCTCGGCCAAGACATTTTTGGCGCCTTCAGCGATTGCGCTCCCGATCGTTGGGGCCGCACCTTGATCGAGCGCCGCGAGCAAGCATTGGCTCGCGAACACGGGGACGCGAGTCGGCAACTCGGTGAGGTCGACTACCTCCTGGGCGTCCGTGACGACCTTCGCCAGGGGGCGCTGAGGTTCTGCCGAGAAGGGCCATTCCTGGCGGAGGCTGAGCTGGGGGTCCCGGCGCTCACCGATCTTCCCTCTTTGTTGGATCTCGCCGCACGGGCCGAGGCTGACACGGCTGATCTGGAGGACCTACAGCGGCTGGTGCGGGTGGGAAGCTCGCTGGGAGGGGCCCGGCCCAAAGCCCACGTAATGGACACCGACGGGCACGTGGCGATCGCTAAGTTCCCGAGCGCTCAGCACGACACCTGGAACGTGATGGCCTGGGAAAGCGTGGCGCTGCGACTGGCGGGTGCGGTCGGGATCGTGGTGCCGAGATCCACGCTGCTGAGGCTGGCGGGTCGATCTGTGCTGGTGCTCGACCGCTTCGACCGGGATGATGCTGGCAGGCGGATCGGCTACGTCAGTGCGATGACGATGCTGGAAGCGCGGGACGGTGATCGACGCAGCTACCTGGATATCGCCGAAGTGATCGAAGAGCGATCCGACCGGGTCACCCACGAGGTGCGTGAGCTGTGGCAACGCATGGTGTTTTCCGTGTTGGTCTCCAACACGGACGATCACCTTCGCAACCATGGGTTCCTGCATCATGGCGGGGGAGTGTGGCGGCTCTGTCCGGCTTTCGACATCAACCCCAACCCGGCTCCGGGACCGCGCTACCTCAGCACCGCCCTTGATGCCTCTGACGACCGAGCCGACCTTGCGGTGGCGCTATCGGTGGCTGCGCTCTTCCGGTGGGGGGCCGACGAGGCAGAGCGTGAGGTGTGTCGGATGGCAAATATCGTGTCGACGTGGCGGGCGGTCGCGACCTCTGCGGGCTTGTCGCCTCGAGAGATTGAGGCCATGGCCCCTGCCTTCGTAGCGATCGTAGATTAACTGCTGACGGGATGCGCTTACGGTGCTAGGTTCAGGTGATCCCACAACGAAGTGAGGTATGTCGTGAGCCAGGAATCCGCTGAGGCCCAGCACGAACCGTCCGCGTCCACCGAGGACGAGAGTGCCCCAAAGCCCTCGAAAGTCTGGGTGTTTCGGGGGCTTGGCCTGGCTGTGTCGCTACTGGTGTACTTCCTTCTCGGCGGTGCCGACCTGTCCCCAGATGGCCGGGTGGTGGCCGCGGTCGGCGCGCTGATGGCCGTGTGGTGGATGACCGAGGCGGTGCCGCTGTCGGTGACCTCGCTGCTTCCCATCGTGTTGTTTCCCACGCTCACCGACATCGCAGTGGGGGACGCTACTGCGCCCTACGCGAACGACATCGTCTTCCTCTTCCTTGGCGGCTTTCTGATCGCCATCGCGATGCAGAAGTGGAATCTGCACCGCCGCATTGCGTTGCTGACGTTGAGCAAAGTGGGCACGCATCCGCGCCAGATCATCTTGGGGATGATGATTTCGACGGCTTTCCTGTCGATGTGGGTCTCCAACACCGCGACCACCTTGATGATGCTTCCGATCGCCATGTCGGTGCTGGCCCTGGTGGTCGAGAGCAGCAGCAAGACCAGTGGCGAAGGTTCCGCGCACGAAGAACTCACCTCGGGACGTGCCGTGAGCGAGGTCATTGAGGACCCCAACGTCCGGCTGTTTGGTGTCGCCCTCGTCTTGTCGATTTGCTGGTCGGCGTCCATCGGGGGTCTGGGGACCCTACTCGGCAGCCCGCCGAACGCCATCGTGGCCGGCTACGTAAGCGATGAACTGGGCCGGGAAATTGGCTTCGTCCAGTGGATGATCTTGACGGTCCCGATCGTCGTAGTCTTCCTCGCCCTGGCGTGGTTCCTCATCACCAGAGTGATGTTTAGGTTCCAGTTGAAAGAGATCCCTGGTGGACGGGAGATGATCGATTCAGAGATCAACGATCTCGGACCGATGTCCCAGGGCGAGAAAACGGTACTCGTGGTGTTCGCCAGCGCGGCGTTCTTCTGGATTGTGCCGGGCCTGCTGGCGGGAATCGGCGGCTTGGGAGAGCAGTTCCCGTGGCTCGATGCCCTCGATGACACCGTGATTGCTATCGGCGCTGGAGTGCTGTTGTTCATCCTGCCAGGGGACCGCGAGGGACACATGACCCTGGACTGGGACGACGCCGAAAACGGCCTGCCCTGGGGTGTGCTGTTGCTCTTCGGTGGAGGGTTGAGTTTGGCCGCAGCCGTGGCCTCGACCGGGCTGGACGAATGGTTTGGTCAGCAGGTGGGTGGTCTTGAAGCGCTGCCGATTGTGTTGCTGCTGGCCGCAGTGGTCACTATCGTCTTGCTGCTCACCGAGGTCACGAGCAACACCGCAACTGCAGCGACCTTCATACCCGTCTTGGGCGGAGTCGCGGTCGGTATCGGGGTCGATCCCACGACGTTGCTCGTCCCGGCTGCGCTCGCGGCTACGTGTGCGTTCATGCTGCCGGTGGGCACCCCGCCCAACGCAATCGTCTTTGGTAGCGGAGCGGTCACGATCAAGGAGATGGCACGTGGCGGGGCGATCCTCAACGTGGTCGGCATTCTGTTGATCACCTTGTTCACGGTGGTGGTTGGGCCTTTCGCCTTGGATCTGGTGATCTGAGCCCTCGCCCTAGGACTCCTTACCGCTCACCCAACGCGGTCCCGTCCTGCCGCCGCCGTAGCCGAAGGGTTGCGCCGGTGGTCGCCGGATCAGGTCGCGGCGAAATCCGCGTCGGGCCACCATGATCAATGCGCCCGCAATGAGGAATGACGCGGCGACCGCCCACCACGCTGTGGTGAACCCGCCCTGGGCCACGACCAGGCCGAACGTGGCTGGTCCCACCGCTCCACCCACGAAGGCCCCCGCCTGGACCACGCTGGAGGCCTGACCTGGAGCGTCCCTGCCCACCCTCGCGACGGCATACAGCAAGAGACCCGGCCAGGACCAACCGAGGGCGAAGGCGAGTATCCCGAACGCCACGACCGACCACGGTTGGTGGACGGCACCGATCATCGCCAGGGCGATGCCACCGATAACCATCTGGCCCGCAACAACCACCAAGTTGCCACCGTGCCGCCGATCGGCGCTCATGCCCACCAGCAGCCGGACCACGATTGAGCTCGCCGACCCAGCGGACATCAGCAACGCGGCCTGACTCACAGTTAGACCAACCTCGTAAGCCCAGGTTGCGAGGTAGGCGCCAAAGAAGTTCGCCGCTGCGCTGCCGCAGGCGATGGCGAGACCGCACAGTAGCAAGGGGCCGCGGGGAGCACTCTCCCAGGCGCCTGTCCTAGTGCCCCTGACTTGTTTTCGAGTGTAGTCCGGCCGCAACAGAGCCAAGAAGACGACGACCAAGCCCAGCACACCGGTTATCGCAAATGAGCTGCGCCACCCGAGCGCCGCCGTGGTCGTTGGGACAGCGAGCCCGCCGAGCACGATGGCGGCGGGCACGGCACTCTGCTTGACGCCGAAACCCAACCCGCGTCGTCGTGCTGGCAGTACCTGGGCCAGGGTGAGGTTCGACGAGATCTGACACCCCGCGTTTGCCGCTCCCAGAACGGCCATCGCCAGGACGAGCGTCCACCAGTCACGGGAAAAAAGCGCAAGAATGAGCCCTCCAGTCGCGACCAGCGCTCCGGCCGCAGCAGTGCTGACGCGTCTCGGCCAGCCCTCGATCGTCCGAGCAGCCACGATCGTCACCAGCGCCGCGACCGCGAAGAAGGTGCTGACGGCTACGCCTAAGCCCGCAACGCCGAAACCGAGGTCACCAGCAATAAGCACTGCCTGAGCAGCGAGCAGGAACGGCGGGATGGCACCCAACGTCGTGAGCGAACTCGCGCCCAGCATCGTGACGGCGGTGCTGCTCACCGTTGTGCCCGACTCTGTCAACTGCTCTGTTGGGCCAACGACACGATGATCCCTTCGGGACCCCGCACGTAGGCCATACGCCATACGTCCTCGTAGTCGCCGACGCCGCCGATCAGCCCGTAGCCGTCTCTCGTCACGCGCTCTAAGGCTGCGTCCAGGTCGCCGACCTCGAACGCGACATTGCGTATGCCGAGCTCGTTAGCCATTGCTTCGGGTGCGCCGGCCGCATGGTCGGGCCTTACAAACCGCGAGAACTCAATGGCGGTGTCGCCATCAGGCGGGCGTAGCATCACGATCTCGGTGTGCGCCTTCGGTATGCCGATGACCGTCTCGAGGAACTCACCCTCGATAAAGGTGCGGCCCTCGACCTCCAGGCCGAGCGCGACAAAGAAGGCACTGGCCGCGTCCAGGTCGGCGACCGTGATGCCGACGTGGTCGAAACGTTTCGCGAATGTCATGCGGCCCATCCTGGTGCCGATGCCAACGTTGCGCTACCCCTCTTTAATGGCGGCGCTCTTCTCCAACCCGAGGGTCTCTTCCATCTCCTCCAGTGGGATGCCCTTGATTGCCGTGGCCCTCGCGTCACACCTCGTGGCTGCGGTCGCCAGCCTGGCGCTGTTTGGGGCGGCATACATGGCGCTGAGTGGGATTTTGATCTTGTGGGGGCGGCTATTGAGACCAGCCAAGGGCGGTCAGGCAACCGCGTGGCTCTTTCTGGCCCTCGCCGTGGGACAAGCCGTCGGTGCCGCGATCATCCCGACCCCGTAGCGGCAGAGCAGGTGGGGTTGTGAAGTGGAGGGACTGACGAGATATCGCTGGCCGATCACGTCCTAGGCTGGGCTCCCGATGTGCTCAGGGGCTAAGAGTGGTGAGCAGCGTCGCCGCAGCGGTTGCCAGGTCCGTGCCTTCGGCGCGCGCCGCGTCCATCAGGTGCGCGGTGGCCTCATCCGGTAGTAAGCCTCGCTCGATCAATGCGCCCGTCGCTTGATTGATGATGCTGTCGTCGGTCAGGGCGGTGGAGTTCGCAGACATCGCGGCAGGTAGATCGCGGTCGATGATGAAGCGCTGTGGTGGTGCTCGCGTGAGCCAGGCCAGGTCCGCCCTGAGGTCCACCCAGGCACCTGCGAGCGCTGCATACATCACCAGCGTCAGTGGAGCAGGCAGGTCCGAGGCGAATTGCCAGCGCAGCGTCGAAGCGGCGGGAAGCGAAGCGCCGTACTGAGTCGGCATACTAGGCCCCCAAGAAAGAGAGACCTGCTCAGCGTGGACCGTGAAACCGAGAAACGAAGGCACGGCAGCGACGAGGGCATCGGACAACGCGTCGAAATGAAAACTCAGGCCAGCCTCAGGTGGCATGGGGGTTGCTGAGAGAAGGTCTAGGACGGCACGGACTGGATGAACCATGCTGGTGACTCCACGCAGCGTTCCCGACCGCAGGATCATTGGTCCAGGGGCGAGGTCGCAAACCGCGAGCCCCACCGGTTCTACGGCAAGCGTCAGGACGCCAGCCGTCTTGGTGCACTATTCAGACGGTACTCGCCTCTGGGGCAACACGCCCGGTGAATTCGATTGTCATCACTTTCTGCCGGTATGCCGTGCACGAGCCCGTGCTGTGGCCTGCTCCACGACGTCTGCCGCGACGTCAACGAGTTTGGTGTGCTCGTGTTGGCTGATCTTGCGTAGTCGCTCTAGGGCCTCAGCCTCCGAGGTGCCTGTGCGGGCGCGCATGATGCCGATAGCCTGGTCGATGATGGGGCGCGACGTCAGCGCCTGTTGAAGTTGCTCGGCCAGACGTTGGGCGGCCGCCAGCACTTGGGCGTTGTGCACTGCTACGGCGGCAGGGGTAGCAAACAGTTCACCGAAAAGAACTGCCTGCTCATCGAAGGCGTCTTGGGCCAGCGCGTAGACATTGATGGCTCCAACGACCTGATCGGGCAGTGGCAACGGCAGCGATAGTGCACTCTGCACCCCAGACTCGCTCACCCTGGGACCGAACCGCGGCCACATTGATTCGGTCGACAAAGAACCGCACCGCACCGTTCGACGCTCGGCCACCGCCGTAATGCACGGGCCCTCGTCCAGCACGTCGTACTGCAGCACATCGATCTGTGAAACAAGGTCTGAACTCGCCGCGATGGCCTCAATCCGCGTCGCGTTCCCGGGCCTCAGCAAGGTCACCCCAGCTCCATCGGCACCGGGGATAGCGTGGACGGCGAAGGCCGCTACTTGCCCCAGAAGCCCCTCTAGGTCACTGCGGCCAGCCACCAGACCGGCCAAGTCGGCGAGACTGGTTTGCAGGTCGGCCTCGTCAGCAACCAATTGGGCGACGGCGTTGTCCTGCGCACCGTCCATCACATCACCCACGACGTTGCCTCCGCTCGTGTTGGGTGGACCCAGTAACTCGTGCGAACGACGCGCCGACTGAGCCATCCATGCCCCATCATATCGATTCTGCGACCACGAGGTCCAGGGTCGTGGTCCCTCCATCAACGTCCTCTATCTCCGTGGACCACCCGAATGTGATCGTGGCGAACGCAGTTGTTGATGGCTCGCAGCACCCGGCAGGTCTCGGCTAGGGGCCCCGGACGTTGAGTGATGTCCATCAGCACCACCGCAACAGAGCCGGATATGTGTCCGCAGGGGACGACGCAGATGAGCCCGGTGAGCGGGTATTGCTCATCGGGGCATTCGCCGCGACAGCGGTGACCGAGCTGGACCAAGAGCTCGGCGAGGGTGTCGGTGTCGCAGAAGTCGTCGGACTGCTGGTGTCCGCTAGGTGGCGACAGTGTGTCGAGAAATGTCGGAAAGAAATCAAGTGTCACTAGGAGGCTCCCCATGCCTTTTGCCTGACGTGCCTGAACAGACGGTGACGAGTCGTGACGTACGACATACCTCTGTCAGAGCGTGCTGACCGTCCCAGCAGACATACCGTAACCCGGCGTCACTAACGCGTCAACGATTCGGCACGTGGCGGTGATGACCTGCGGGGGCGGCTTTCGACGCCGATCGCTAGGGCAAGAGCAGGCCGCGAAGAGTCAACTCATCGCGGCTGAGCCCATGTCAGGATGGTCGCGCATGAAGCGCACAAGTCGATCGACATACGTGGGGAATGCAGGCACGTCGATTCCGCTGCCGGCCAGGTCGGCGCGGCACTGGTCGGTCAAGTAGTGGGTGGGATGGGCGAAGTAGTCGACCGCTTCAGCAGGAATCTTCATCAGCTGATATAGGCCCGGGACGTGGGCCATTGAGGCCCTAGCAACTTTGCGGGGCAGCGGGATCTTCACGGTATGCCGATCGGTTGCGGTGGCGAGCGCGTCCGTCATCTCCGCGACGGTCAACGGCGATGGATCGGCCACGTGATAGGTGCGGCCTTGCGAGATAGTGAGCCCGCTGAGGTGCTCCACGGCATCGATCACGAAGTCCCGGGGGACGACGTTGAAACGGGTTGTCGTTGGATCGCCGACCATGGGCACGAGCGCGTATCGACGTTGTCGTAGCAGCCACTGGATCAGGAAGTAGGGCCCGTCGTACTTCTGGGTCTCGCCGGTGTGGCTGTCACCGATGACGATGGAGGGTCGGTAGATCGTGGCCGGCGTTCCGGTGGCCATCCGGCGGCGCACCTCCACCTCTGCGAGGTGTTTGGTCTCCTCGTAGTAGTTGTTGAAGGGCGCACCGACCTCGAGATCGTCCTCACCGAACGGCCCTGCGAAGCGACCGCTGACGTAGCACGTGCTGAAGTAATGCAGCCGTGTCATGGTCGGACACTGCTCAAGAGCATCGAGGACGTTCTGGGTTCCGTCGACGTTGACGCGGAACGCGACGTCGCGAGCCACGGCCAAGTCGTAGATCGCAGCGAGGTGCCATGCCTCGCTGACTCCCTCGAGGACGCGAGCATCCAGGCCTAGCCCCGGACGAGTGATGTCGCCCTTAACGAGCCGGATCCGACCCTCCAGGGCGGCGTCGGCGGCGCACAACTCGGCCACTCGACGCTGCGCTACGGCGGCAAATTTCGACTGCACCAAGCAGATCGCGTCGCCCTCGGTGCGTCGCAGGATGCGCGGGAGCAATGCGCTTCCAAGAAATCCGGGAAACCCGGTCATAAACACAGTCATGGATGTACTCCTCGAGGTCAGGGTGACGGTAACCCCAGCGGTCCCGCGCCTCAACTGCTAGCGTCAAAAGTGGTCGGTGCTCGGCCCCTGTCGGCCTTCAACCATGACCATCAGGAGGTTCGCATGGCTACCTACGACGTGGCAGACCGCTCGGCAATAGTGACTGGTGCCGGATCAGGTATCGGTAGAAGTATCGCTCTCACACTCGCGGCGAACGGGGCGGCTGTGGTTGCCGCCGATCTCGATGCCGACGCCGTGCACGGTGTCGTGTCCGAGATCGACGAGGCCGGCGGCACGGCCTCTTCACATGTCGGTGACGTATCTGACCCGGCGGATGGGGCCGCTGCGGTGGCGGCCGCTCAGGAACTCGGCCCCTTGCGGATCGCGGTCAACAACGCTGGCATCGGAGGTGCTGCAGCGCCGGTTGGTGAATACCCGCTGGAGAGTTGGCACAAGGTTCTTGACGTCAATCTCAATGCTGTTATGTACGGGATGAGGGCCCAGTTGCCGGCGATGGCCGAACATGGGGGTGGCAGTATCGTCAATATTGCCTTAATCCTGGGCAGCGTCGGATTCGCCACCGCGTCGGCATACGTCACGGCTAAGCACGGTCTAATCGGGCTGACCAAGAACGCAGCGTTGGAGTATGCAGGTCAAGGAGTTCGGGTGAACTCGGTGGGCCCAGGATTCATCATGACTCCGCTGATTCGCGCGAGTCTCGACGATGCCACCATCGAAATGCTGGAAGGCAAGCACGCGCTCGGGCGGCTCGGTCAGCCCGATGAGGTCGCGGCGCTGGTGGCCTTCCTGTGTTCGGATGCGGCCTCATTCATCACCGGGAGTTATCACCTTGTCGACGGTGGTTACACCGCTCAATAACGGGAACGCGGCACTGTCAGCACCGGGCTAGGTCCCTAGCTGCGGGGAAGATTGGCAGTCAATGGGTCGTCCGCGTTGCCGGTTACTGACAGGCTCCAATTGCCAGCGATGACTCGGTGCCACTTGTTGCCCCTGAGTTCCGGCCGGGTGGCGGCGAGCCCGCTGCAGTACTTGCTGATCGTGGCGGGTCGTATGCCGTGGCGCCACAGCCACTGATCGGCGGCACTGGAGGCGCGAGCAGATTTCGTCTCGACGACGATGGAGCCCAGCGAGGCCCTCCTGCCGTCAGGGTCGATGCATTCCACGTCGCGGTCGAAGGTTAACCGGGTGTGGCCGATCGGGTCGATGAGCGTGGTTCGGTGGAATGCAGTGCTGAGCGCGGGTCTCAACGCCGCGGCGAGATCAGGCCGCCCGGTGACCGCCGCGACGAACTGGCGACCATCGGGGGTCACGGTGTCGCGGTCCTGGTGGGTGTAATCGATTCGCGACTTCACAGTGGTGCCGCGGATTCCTCTGGCTTTGACCTCTAAGACAGAAGGTCCGCGTTCGCCGTAGGTCCGGCTGCGCACCTTGAACCGTTGTCGGCGACCTTGCGCGGCCGCCCGAAAGAGTGCGAAGTCGGCGGTGTCGAAGTACGTCGACCGGTAGGCCTGAGTCGTGCCACTTTAGTGTGTTTTTTGGGACGCGTTGATTGCCTCGAGGATCTGGTGGGCAGGCTCGGTGAGGGGGTCGGTCGCGAAGTGGGTGTGGCCACCGATGGTGACCTCGACCTGTTGCAGTGGTTGCAGGGTCTTGACTATCTTTTTGATGCTGAAGCCAGTGATGTTCTGCAGGTGACGTGCGATGGCCAGCGCGGTGAACACGATCGTGAGGTGGGCTTCGATGGAGTCCTGGGTGTGGTGGAAGATTGGCCTGGCGCGCAGGTCGGTCTTGCTCATCCGGAACGACTGTTCTACGTGCCATAGGTCGTGGTAAGAGGAGATGACCTCGGCCATATCCATTGTTGCGGCGGGGATGTTGGTCACGTAGCCCTTGAGCCCTACGAGTCGGCGTGCCCGCGCTACTGCGGCTTCATTCAAGGTGCTTTTGTCACCATCGGTTTTGACGAACCGGGGAGTGCGCGCCGATTTCTCGCCGGCAACGACGGCCTTGGCCCGGTTCTCTTGCAACGTCAGCGTCTTGGAGTCTCGGACGGCTCGTTTGGTTGAGTACGCCCACACTGCCCGCCATGAGTCTGAGTGTGTGGCAGGGGTCCATACCGGTTCGGCACGCAGCATCGGGTCGTTCTCACTCTTGCGGCCGCTGCGTGGTGTGATCGTGTCGATCAGTTGCCCGCCGGTGAACGCGTCACCGTGCCACCGGAAATGGGACGCGAGATCGATCGGGGCCTTGGTCATCCGGGAGCCGACGATGAACCGCAGCCCGGCCTCATCCAAATCGGTCAGGTTGCTCGCGGACAGCATGCCTGCGTCAGCGACGATGACCATGTCGGCCAGGTTGTGACGGTCTTGGAACTGGCGCACGATCGGAATGATCGTTTTCGTTTCGCCCTGGTCGCCGGCGAAGCAGCCGATCTCTAGTGGGAATCCGCCACGGTCGACCAGCAGGCCGATGACGAGTTGTGGATCGACCCGGCGTTCCTTGGAGTACCCGACCTTGCGTAGGTCGTCCTCGTGCTCAGCCTCGAAGTACAACGTCGTCACGTCGTAGAGCACCAAGGACACATCGCCACTCGTGGCGGCGTGTTGAAAGCACAAGGTGGATACCTGATCGCGGTAGCCGTGTTCGATGCACCGCTTGAGGCTGCGGAACATGGTGCGCAGCGAGGCGTGGGCGATGCCGAGGTTGTCCAAGACGCGTAGCGAGTCGGCCTTGCTGGTCGGTTCCACGACCCGAGCCAGGACTAAATGCCGAAACGATTCGTCGCCGATCACGTCGAAACCGAGTCGGGTGTAGGCATCACCGAGAACCTGCCACAACAGGGCACTCGATTTGGATGTGATCACGGCTTGGCCAGTGCAGGCTTGGCCGCTCGAGAAGTCCAACTCGCCTTGGCCAGGGCGTAACTTGCCTCGCGCGGCCTCTAGCAGGGCAGCTAGGTCAGCGTCTGTGTGCGCCGACCCGAGGTGCTCGATGACCCGATCCCGCCCGCCGGCCCGCTCCGCGAGCTGGACCGCGGTGGCACCCGAGGCCGTCTTGACCTTCCGCACGAACACCATGGGCCGACCCTACCCAGGCAATTAGTGTGTCACCGACCCCACACGCAGCCCGCTGACCAGCACAAACAAGAAAAGAGCGACCAAAACCACTAAAAGTGGCACGAGTCAGGAGCGTGGTTCGGTGGAATGCAGTGCTGAGCGCGGGTCTCAACGCCGCGGCGAGATCAGGCCGCCCGGTGACCGCCGCGACGAACTGGCGACCATCGGGGGTCACGGTGTCGCGGTCCTGGTGGGTGTAATCGATTCGCGACTTCACAGTGGTGCCGCGGATTCCTCTGGCTTTGACCTCTAAGACAGAAGGTCCGCGTTCGCCGTAGGTCCGGCTGCGCACCTTGAACCGTTGTCGGCGACCTTGCGCGGCCGCCCGAAAGAGTGCGAAGTCGGCGGTGTCGAAGTACGTCGACCGGTAGGCCTGAGTCGTGCCACTTTAGTGTGTTTTTTGGGACGCGTTGATTGCCTCGAGGATCTGGTGGGCAGGCTCGGTGAGGGGGTCGGTCGCGAAGTGGGTGTGGCCACCGATGGTGACCTCGACCTGTTGCAGTGGTTGCAGGGTCTTGACTATCTTTTTGATGCTGAAGCCAGTGATGTTCTGCAGGTGACGTGCGATGGCCAGCGCGGTGAACACGATCGTGAGGTGGGCTTCGATGGAGTCCTGGGTGTGGTGGAAGATTGGCCTGGCGCGCAGGTCGGTCTTGCTCATCCGGAACGACTGTTCTACGTGCCATAGGTCGTGGTAAGAGGAGATGACCTCGGCCATATCCATTGTTGCGGCGGGGATGTTGGTCACGTAGCCCTTGAGCCCTACGAGTCGGCGTGCCCGCGCTACTGCGGCTTCATTCAAGGTGCTTTTGTCACCATCGGTTTTGACGAACCGGGGAGTGCGCGCCGATTTCTCGCCGGCAACGACGGCCTTGGCCCGGTTCTCTTGCAACGTCAGCGTCTTGGAGTCTCGGACGGCTCGTTTGGTTGAGTACGCCCACACTGCCCGCCATGAGTCTGAGTGTGTGGCAGGGGTCCATACCGGTTCGGCACGCAGCATCGGGTCGTTCTCACTCTTGCGGCCGCTGCGTGGTGTGATCGTGTCGATCAGTTGCCCGCCGGTGAACGCGTCACCGTGCCACCGGAAATGGGACGCGAGATCGATCGGGGCCTTGGTCATCCGGGAGCCGACGATGAACCGCAGCCCGGCCTCATCCAAATCGGTCAGGTTGCTCGCGGACAGCATGCCTGCGTCAGCGACGATGACCATGTCGGCCAGGTTGTGACGGTCTTGGAACTGGCGCACGATCGGAATGATCGTTTTCGTTTCGCCCTGGTCGCCGGCGAAGCAGCCGATCTCTAGTGGGAATCCGCCACGGTCGACCAGCAGGCCGATGACGAGTTGTGGATCGACCCGGCGTTCCTTGGAGTACCCGACCTTGCGTAGGTCGTCCTCGTGCTCAGCCTCGAAGTACAACGTCGTCACGTCGTAGAGCACCAAGGACACATCGCCACTCGTGGCGGCGTGTTGAAAGCACAAGGTGGATACCTGATCGCGGTAGCCGTGTTCGATGCACCGCTTGAGGCTGCGGAACATGGTGCGCAGCGAGGCGTGGGCGATGCCGAGGTTGTCCAAGACGCGTAGCGAGTCGGCCTTGCTGGTCGGTTCCACGACCCGAGCCAGGACTAAATGCCGAAACGATTCGTCGCCGATCACGTCGAAACCGAGTCGGGTGTAGGCATCACCGAGAACCTGCCACAACAGGGCACTCGATTTGGATGTGATCACGGCTTGGCCAGTGCAGGCTTGGCCGCTCGAGAAGTCCAACTCGCCTTGGCCAGGGCGTAACTTGCCTCGCGCGGCCTCTAGCAGGGCAGCTAGGTCAGCGTCTGTGTGCGCCGACCCGAGGTGCTCGATGACCCGATCCCGCCCGCCGGCCCGCTCCGCGAGCTGGACCGCGGTGGCACCCGAGGCCGTCTTGACCTTCCGCACGAACACCATGGGCCGACCCTACCCAGGCAATTAGTGTGTCACCGACCCCACACGCAGCCCGCTGACCAGCACAAACAAGAAAAGAGCGACCAAAACCACTAAAAGTGGCACGAGTCAGGGCGAGCCAGAGCGGCCCGTCGTGATCGATGTTCGCTGGACCCTGGGCCGTGGTGTCAAGGCCAATAGGGACGAATATGTGGCCGGTCACATCCCAGGC
>JAABUN010005062.1_pt1 | contig 16911 bp, 13 predicted proteins | sample 5559311 | NCBI WGS metagenome assembly JAABUN01 (sample SAMN10711877, study PRJNA513370) | rock metagenome | isolation source: Antarctica rocks | place: Antarctica: Victoria Land, Siegfried Peak sud
CACGCCGATCCCGACCCCCGTGCCGGTCATTCCGACACCCGCGCCCTACGAGCGCCCGATCGAAGAAGAGCGCACGTCGCTCGCCACGCGGCTGGTCAACGTGCGGGTCGTGGTCAAGAACGGCGTGGCGACCCGGCTGCTCGTCAACGGGCAGCTGCCGAACTACGGCGATGTCGAGGCGGTCCAGCCGCAGACCGCGATCACCCGCGGGATGACCTATACCTCCACGATCAGCACCACAACGGCGCTTGCGCCGGACCTGCGGGCGGCGGGCGGCAACTATCCGGATTGGGTCGTCAAACGTTATCTGCAACTGCCCGCCTCGACCACCGATCGGACGCGGCAACTGGCGAAGGAGTTGGAGAACGGCCAGGATCCGTACGATGCGGCGGTGACGATCCAGAACTGGCTCCACGACAATATCACCTACAACGAGAATATCAACTATCCGCCCGCCGATCGCGATCTCGTCGATTACGTCCTCTTCGATAAGCGCGAAGGATACTGCGAGTATTATTCGAGCGCGATGGTGATCATGCTCCGCTCGCTCGGGATCCCGGCGCGCGAGGCGGTCGGCTTCTTCAGCGGCGAGTTCGACCAGGATCAGGCAGGTTACCTCTATCGAGAGTCGAACGCCCATGCGTGGCCCGAAGCCTACTTCCCCGGCTATGGTTGGGTGAAATTCGAGCCCACCAGTTCACGCCCGGTCTTCGACCGCGAGCCTGCACCGCCCCCCGGCGATGATCCCAATGCCGGCACCACGCTCGGTGGCGGTGGTTCGAGCGCGATTGGCAATGGCGGCGAGTTTCCGGAGGACGACCTGCGAGATCGCGGCCTTTTCCCGGGTGGTAGTACCGATGTCACGCAGCAGACCTCCCGCTTCTGGCAGGTGACGCGCATCGCGGTGCCGGTCGCCGCGCTAGTCGCTGCGCTGCTGGCGGCGATGTGGCTGTTCGGGCTGCGCGGCCTCTCATCGAGCGGGCAATTCTACACTCGGATGACGCGGTCGAGTCGTCTGGCCGGGGTGCGCCCGCCACCGGGAACGACGCCCTACGAATGGGCGCGCGAGGTCGGGGCGCGCGTCCCGGACGCCCAACGTTCGCTCGACCAGATCACGAACCTCTACGTGCGTGAACGCTATGCCGGACAACCCGCGACGACGCAGGAACTGCGGCTGGTACAACGGGCGTGGTTAACCTTCCGGGGCGCGTTGCTGAAGTCGGTGGTTTCGCTCCGTCGGCCCAGATCGAGCGAGGGCGGGGACTGAGGGGTAGGGGACGCCCCTCACCCCCGCCTCGCTGCGCTCGGCACCCACTACCCAGAGGGCGTTCGCCCCTGCGAGGCGAGGGGGTTAGCTATTGCCGGTTCTTCTGACTGCCGAATAGCGACGCTACACAAGGCTCGCGCTTTCGGTTGATACCAAAAGCGATCTATCGACTACACCCCTCTTCTCGTATGGGGAGAGGGATCGGCGAGCGGATGCGAGCCAGGGATGAGGGCCGTCCCCCTTCGTCATTCGTCATTCGTCATTCGTCATTCGCTGGGGGGTACGTTGTGGGTCGGGTACTCGTCGTCGGGAGCGTTAATACCGATCTGGTGGCGCGGACGCAGCAGTTGCCGCGACCGGGCGAGACGATCCTGGGCGCGGATTTCACGATCGTCGGGGGTGGCAAAGGGGCAAACGCGGCGGTCGCGGCAGCACGACTGGGCGCGACCGTCGCTTTTCTCGGCTGCCTGGGCGAGGATGATTTCGGACGGGCGCGGCTGGCCGACCTGGAACGCGAAGGGATCGACACGACGCTGGTGCGACGCTCCGGCGCGGCATCGAGCGGTGTGGCGCTGATCGTGGTCGATGCCGCTGGGGAGAACACCATCGTCGTTATCTCGGGGACCAATGCGTTGCTCCGCCCGGAGAATGTCGCCGATCTCACCTTCGCGGCGGGCGACGTATTGCTGACGCAACTCGAATTGCCGTTGCCGACGGTCGCGTCGGCGCTGAAGCAGGCGCGTGATGCCGGGGCGGCGACGATCCTGAACGCCGCACCGTATAACCCTGCTGTCCTCGAACTCCTCCCCTTTGTTGATTTCCTGGTCCTCAACGAGGTTGAAGGGGCGGATCTCCTGGGTTGGGAACGGGTGACGGTGGAAACGGCCCCTGAAGCGATTGGCGCGATTTTGGCGCATGGTGTTGGTGCGGTCGCCCTCACACTCGGGGCGCGCGGTGCCTTCGTCGGGCAGGGCGAGCAGCGGCGGCACCTGCCTTCGCCGACCGTCACCGTCGTCGATACCACCGCCGCTGGCGATGCGTTCACTGGTGCGCTTGCCGCTGGCCTCGCCGCTGGCATCGATCTCTTCACCGCCGCCGAACGCGCCGTCATTGTCGGCAGCCTGACCGTCACCAAGGCGGGGGCGCAGACGTCGTTGCCGTATTTAGCAGAATTGAGTCGTGAGTCGTGAGTCGTGAGAGAAGGCGCGCTTGGTGACAAGCCGTCGTTAACAACGAACCTTCTCACGACTCACGACTCACGACTCACGACTCGCCTGGGTACGCCGCCACCAGCGGCGCATTGTCACGGACGGCGAGAGCGGCGACGACTTGCCCGGCGTATTTGGCGAGGCCGTTCGACCAGCCGATCAGCCAGCCATCTGCCGGGGCGGTGATGTCGCTGTCCGGCAGCGGGCGACCCCAGAGATCGACGGAGGTGGCGAGGGTCTGGCCCTTGGCGAATCGTTCGCCGGGTAGGAGTTGTTGGGCGACGATCCCGGCCACGCGGGCGCGGGCCGTATCGTCGCGCTTCGTTGCGTAGCCGAGGTCGACAACCGGGCAGGCGGTGATCGGCGCGGGCGTACCCGGAAGCATCCCGGCCCAGCGCAGGGCATTGTGGACCCCCGCGATTCCCGCCTCGACCGCTGCGGGATCGACCGCACCGGTCATTCCCAATTCGACGGTGAGCGCCGGGATGCCAAGGACATTGACTGCCGAGCCGGTTACCGAGCGGTGTAATATCTGGGTGATATACCGCTCGGCCACCGCCTCGCGCACCATTGAGATGCCGAACGCGCTTGCGAGGCCATCTAGGCGCTCGCCCAGGTCGCGAGCGCGCGGGCGATCCGCGTCGCCACGGTAGAGAACACGGTCGATGATCGTGAAGGGAATCGTGCGGATCGCCGCATTGTGCAAGTCGATCACGAGGTCGGCGCGGCGGGAGAACTGCGCGAAAACCTTCTCGATGATCTGTTCGTAGGGGCTCGGTGGTGGCTCGGTCGGTTGGCGCACCGTGCGCTCGGTCGGCCAGAGCCGGTTGGGATCGGTGTTGCCGTAATAGGGTAGTCGCTCGGCTGTCCGCAGCCCCGCCGGGTTGAGCGATGGCAAAGCGACGATCGTGCCGCGTAACTCGGCGACGAGGTCGGCGGTCAATACCCGATGGATCACCGGCAGCCCGGCCAACTCCGCGCCGTGGATATTGGCGGTGAGCCAGAGGGTCGGCCCGTCGGCGCGTCCCTGCGCGATGATCACCGGTAGGCGCTCTTGCCCACCGCTGGGTAGATCGAGGACCGGCAGATCGCCATAGGTGATTTCACCGGGCCGGGCCGTTGCCGAGCCGACGCTGGATGCTGCTGGGGCGGTTGTGGTCACGGGTACTCCTCTCGGTGCGGGCCGATATGACAGTATGCCGAGTATAGCGGAGGTGGCACCGTCTGCCCGCTGCCGAGCATCCTGCCGTTTTGTCTGGTATACCCACAGCGGATGAATCAGCGCAAGTGCCAACAAGCCCTGAACGATTTTGCTATAGCACGCCATCCCCCCTTACGCTCGGGTCAACCGAATGAACTGATCCGCCCCCAGATGAAACAAGGTGGATGGAGGTTGCTGCGGGTGGTGCGTTGGTGATAGATAGAGCAGCCCGAGCTATCCGACCTGAGTGGTTATGCCGTCTTAATTATTCGCCAATCTCTATCGCCTTGTGACTGTTCCAGTGCTATAACCAATGATGCGTATGTATACACGCAGATTACTTGATCTGATAGCGAGATGAGGGGCAATGATGGCGCGTTATGCACTGATTCTTGGTGGCGGCGGGGTGACCGGGATCGCCTGGGAAACAGGGCTGCTCCACGGCCTGCGCGAGCAAGGGGTCGATCTCACAGACGCAGATTCGCTCGTCGGCACTTCCGCTGGGTCGGTCGTCGGCGCGCAACTCGCCACCGGCCTTACGCCGCGTGCCCTCTATGCGCGACAGACTATCCCGCCCGATCCGGCGATCGAGCGCGCCCCGGCAATCGACCTTTCAGCGTTGATGCTGGCGTTCGCCGATCAGCCACCGGCCACCGGCCCGCTTTCGCCCGAGGTCTGCGCGCGGATCGGGCAGCTGGCCCTCGCTGCCCCGACCGAGCCGGAGGAGAGTCGCCTGACGGCGATCAGCGCCCGCCTGCCGATCCAGGAGTGGTCCGAGCGGCAACTGCTGATCACCACGATCGACGCCGCCGATGGGCGGTTCGTCGTCTGGGACAAAGATTCTGGTGTGCCGCTCTTGCTGGCCGTGGCGTCGAGTTGCGCCGTGCCGATGATTTATCCACCGATCACGATCGATGGTCGGCGTTATATCGATGGCGGAATCCGCTCGGGCACGAATGCCGATTTGGCTGCTGGCTATCCGCTGGTGATTGTCATCGCGCCGATGGCGGGTACACCGGCCACACAAGCGGCCCTTGACGCCGAAGCGGCGGCACTCCGAGCCGAGGGTAGCCGCGTCGAGATGATCTGGCCCGACGATGCCGCACTGGCAGCGATCGGCCTCAATCCGCTCGACCCGGCGCGGCGTGTCGCCTCCGCCGAGGCGGGCCGCGCCCAAGCCGATGCACACGTCGGGCAACTGCGGGCGGCGCTGGCAGGGTAGTAGCTGCGCCCTTGACCGCTATACTTACTTTAATGAGCAGAGAGATAGTGACAAAGGAGATGCTATGGCGACTTCGCCGCGAGAATACCGCCGAGTGATGCTCGAACTCCTACCACAACAGGGCCAATGGAGCGAAGAAGAATATCTCTGGCTCACCGATCGTGCCGAACGACCGGTCGAGTTCAACGACGGCTCTATCGAGATGTTACCAATGCCAACCGATAGCCATCAAGGGATCGTCTTGCTCTTTGCCAGGCTCCTCTTCTCGTATCTCAATCCACGCGGTGGCGTGGTCCGTTTCTCGCCGCTACGCTTGCGCTTGCGCGATGCGCGTTATCGCGAACCAGATATTCTGGCGCTACTCGATAGCACCGACTCACGGCGTGAAGATCGCTACTGGCACGGTGCCGATTGGGTGCTGGAAGTGGTCAGCCCGGATAAGCCGGAACGTGACCTGATCGAAAAACGGCGCGAGTATGCCGAAGCCGGTATCCCAGAATACTGGATCGTCAATCCGCTCGATGAGATGATCACAGTGCTGACGCTGGATAGTCAAAGCTATGTCGAGCATGGAATCTTCGTTCGCGGACAACAGGCAACATCGGCGCTGTTGATCGATTTCTCCGTGTCGGTTGAAGAGGTTTTCACGACCGCGTGAGTGTTTCCCGACGCTATATTCTGGCGAAAGCCGATTGTTGTTGCGGGCAGGGACGTACCTATTTACGACAGAGTTTGCAGACGTTTATGGGCTGACGATGCGGAGAGGGCTAGGCAATACGCCCCTACATCCCCCACCGCATCGCCGGTTGACCTATGCTTCTGGTGCCCCTAATCTTTGTGGCGCTGCACTGTTTGTTCACCGCCGCTCACCTGTCTGCATATAGGGGCGTAGTGCCTACGCCCTCTCCGTGTGTGCCTTTTTACAAACGCTGGTAAATATCCCTGCGCTTCAGCGAGAACCCCCTCTCCTCGCATGGGGCGGGCGCCCTCTGGTCAGCGGGTGGCGAGCGACTGCGCGCCGGGGGTGCGGGCCGTCCCCCTCGCCTAATCTTCCATCGGGATGAGCTTGCCGGGATTCATGATCCCCAGTGGGTCGAGGGCGCGCTTGATCGCCTGCATCACCAGCAGGGCGGGGCCGTGCTCCTGGGCCATGTACTGCGGGCGCACGAAGCCGACACCATGTTCGCCGGTGACAGTCCCACCCATCGCCAGCGCGAGTTCGTGGATTTCCGCCGACGCTTTCAAAACGCGATCGACCTCGTCATCATTGCGCGGGTCGATGACGAACGCGGAGTGGACATTGCCGCTGCCGATGTGACCGTAGGTGGTGCAGCCGACATTCCACTTCTTCGCGATCTGGGAGATCCTCCCCAGCGTCTCAGGCATCCGCGAGATCGGCACGGCGATATCTTCGCCGGTCGCCACGCGTGTGGCGTGCGGCTTCACCGTCCCCGCCGCCGCGCCCATCACACTGCGCGCCTGCCAGAGGGTCGCGACGCGCTTCGGATCGTCCGACCACTCGACGTGCGGGCTCAGCGTCTTGAGGATCTTGGCGACCGCCTCTGCCGTCTCGGCCACCCCGGCGGGCAAACCCTCGATCTCGATCAGCAGCATTGCCTCGGCATCGGGTAGCTTGAGGTCGGGGCGATATTTGTTGACCGCCTGGATCGCGGCGCGGTCCATCAGTTCCAACGCGGAGGGGATGATCCCGCCACGAAAGATCTGCTTCGTCGCCTCGCCAGCATCTTCGAGTTTGTCGAAGAAGGTCGTCACCACACCGCGCGTTGGCGAGCGCGGCAGGATCTTCATGCGGAGCTTGGTGATCACCCCCAACGTCCCCTCAGAGCCGCAGAAGAGGCCGGTCAGGTTCATCCCCGACGCGCTCTGCAGCGCCTTCGAGTTCGCCGAGCCGGTCCAGATCACCTCGCCGGAAGCGAGGACGACTTCCATCCCCAGGGTGTAGTGGAGGGTGCTGCCATAGCGCACGGCGCGCATCCCGCAGGAGTTGTTCGCTACCATCCCGCCGATTGTCGCCATCTTCGTGGAGCCGGGATCGACCGGCAGGGAGAAGCCGAGCGGCAGCAGTTGCGCGTTAAGGGTATCGTGGATGATCCCCGGCTCGCAGATAATTTGCAGGTTGTCGAGATCGACTTCCAACACTTTGTTCATTCGGCGCAGATCGAGGGTGATCCCCCCGGCGCGTGGCACCGAGCCGCCGGTCATCGCCGACGCCCCGGCACGCGGGATGATCGGCACCCGGTATTTCGCCGCGACCTTCACGGCGTAGACGACATCATCGGTGGTGTCCGGCTGCACCACGACATCCGGCATCCCCGGTCGCAGCGCCGAGGAGAACGAGGCGTCGTAGGAATAGGCGAGCAGATCCCACTCGGCGGTGAGGATTCGGTCGGGGCCGAAGCGATCGTGAAGTTCTTTGAGTGCGGCGGGCGGGAATGGTTTTCGCTCTGGTCCAGGTGCCGAGCCTGTCTCCTCGATCCGCCGTTCCGTTTGCGTCATCAGCGCCCCCTCTATCTAACCCTTACCCATCGCTATGAGTGATTATGGCGTGCTACCGTAGGCTTGTCCAACGGCCTCGGTCCATTATTGGATAGAGAGGGCGTCCTGCGCCCGAATCCACCCGAGTGTCCCGTTGGCGATGCGAAATTCGCGCCAGGTAACCTCCTCGACGATCTGTGCATTGCCGGTGGCGGCTAACAGTGTCCCAGGCTGTAGCGCCCCCTGGGCGGCATAAGCCGTGCCCGGTCCGGCCCGGAAATTGACTGGCAGTTCGGTATTTACCCGGTCGGTGGCGGCGAAGGCTGTGGCGACAGTCGCGGTGGTGGTCGTGGTTGGCGTCGTTGTGGCCGCTGGGCTGGTCGCGGTCGCGGTCGCGGTCCCTGCCGTGCCGGTCGCTGTGCCGGTCGGATTCTGCGCTGCAGTTCGGGTGGCCGGGGCCGTTGCGCTGGCGATCGGTTGCTCGGTCGGGTCGGGGGCGAAGATTGATGACGCCGGTCGGGTTGCGGTCGGCGTCGGCACCAGGGTGGCCGTGACGGTCGGCGGTAGCGGTGTAGTCGTTGGTGGCACGGCGGTGGCTGTCGCCGTTGGCGGTGCGGTTGCCGCCGTGGGCGGTGGCGGTGGCACGGTCGTAGGCGGCGTGGTCGTCGCCGAGGGGGTGGCGGCGGGTACCTGGGCGACGATCGTCGTCGGCACCGCCGTGGGGTTGGCGGTGTTCTGCGTCCCGAGGCCGAACAGGCCGGGGAGGAGGAGATTCCCGATGATGATCCCGATGGCGAACATCCCCAGCCCGAAAAGGCCCACTAGGAGGCGCCAGCGCGCCGGGCTTGCGGGCGCGGATTCTCGCTCGCTGCTCACGATCGCTCCTCATCGATAGCGCGGAATATCGCGCCGGAATAGCCGTCCGAACTGTGCGCCAAGGGTAGCACATCGGGCACAGCCAACGCCGCACCTGTACGACATATCCCTCTGGGTGAATGGGCGGTGGGCTCGCGCCACGAAGGGGTGACGACGATAACTTGATATGGTTGGTGAGCGGCTATAGTTGGCGTTCTTACGGTCGATCGCGACAGCGGTGAAGGAATAGCCTTTACGGGCAGGGCGTTGCGCGAACATGGTTTCCCGAAGCTTGCTCCCCGCGTGTGGATTTATGGTGGAGGCGATGATGGCGACACAACTGAAGGGTGAACTCGACGCGAATGGCAAGCTGGCACGCCAGCCGAATGCGTTTAAGGATCGCGTCAGCGCGGATGGGAGCAGCGGCTATCCCGCCGAGCCGGGGCGCTATCATCTCTACGTCTCGCTCGCCTGTCCCTGGGCGCACCGCTCGATCATCACCCGGCGACTCCTGGGGCTGGAAGACGCGATCTCCCTCTCGGTTGTCAACCCCGTTCGCGATGAGCGGGGTTGGGCTTTCGATGAGGGGTACGTTGATCCGATCAATGGTTTCAATTATCTCAGCGAGGCGTATCTGAAATCCGATCCGACGTTCGAGGGGCGCTACACCGTGCCAACCCTCTGGGATCGTGAGCAGGACCGGATCCTGAGCAACGATTATCCCGACCTCGCATTGCAACTCGGCCAGGCGTTCCTGTCGCAGGCGAAGAACCGGTATGACCTTTACCCGGAAGCGCTGCGCGAGGAGATCGACGCGGTCAACGCGGTGGTCTTCGATGAGGTCAACAACGGCGTCTACAAGGCCGGTTTCGCGACGACCCAGGCGATCTACAACGAGGCGGTCACCGCGCTCTTCACGCGGCTCGATTGGCTGGAGGAGCGCCTGTCGGGTCAGCGTTACCTTGTCGGGCAGCAACTAACCGACGCCGATATCCGGCTCTTCCCGACACTCGTTCGTTTCGACGCCGTCTATCACGGCCACTTCAAGTGCAACCTGCGGCGTCTGATCGACTACCCGAATCTGTGGGCTTACGCCCGCGACCTCTACCAGCATCCCGGCTTCGGCGAGACGGTCGATTTCGATCAGATCAAGCGCCACTATTACATGACCCATCCGCACATCAACCCCACCAGGATCGTGCCGCTCGGCCCGGTCATCGATTGGAACACGCCGCACGGTCGCGAGGCACTGTCGTAGTCGGCGTGAGCAATCTGTGGGCTGATCAGGAAAGGAGGGGGCTATGGAACTGGGTTTGGCCGGTAAGGTGGCGATCGTCACCGGGGGCAGTCAAGGGATTGGGCGGGCCGCTGCCGAAGCGCTCGGGCGCGAGGGTGCCAAAGTTGTGATCTGCGCCCGCCGCGCCGATCGTTTGGAGCAAGTCGCCAACGAACTCTCCGGGGCGAACGACGCGACGATCGTGCCGATCGCCGCCGATGTGAGTCGTGCTGCTGACATCGAGCGGGTGATCGCGATGACCGTTGAGCGTTTCGGGCGGCTCGATATCCTGGTCAACAATGCGGGCACGTCGGCGGGCGGCCCGTTCTCCTCCGTCACCGATGAGGCGTGGCAGGCTGATCTCGATCTGAAGCTTTTCGGTGCGATTCGTGCCGCGCGACTGGCCCTGCCGCATCTCCGCGCGGCCGGTGGCGGCAGCATCATCAATCTCCTGAATATCGGCGCGAAGCAGCCCGGCGCGGCCTCGGTGCCAACTTCGGTCAGCCGCGCTGCCGGGCTGGCGCTGACCAAGGCTCTCTCGAAAGAATTTGCGCCGGACAATATCCGCGTCAACGCCGTGCTGATCGGTCTGATCAAGAGCGGGCAGCACGAGCGTCGCTGGGAGGCCGGTGGCGGCACCGCGCCGATCGAGCATTTCTACGCGGGGATGGCGCAAGAACGGGCGGTGCCGCTCGGTCGCGTGGGTGAGGCGGCGGAGGCGGGCGATCTGATCGCGTTCCTGGCGTCGGCGCGTGCCGCGTATATCACCGGCGTGGCGATCAATCTCGATGGCGGCCAGTCGGCGGTCGTCTGAGTGCTGCGCCGGATCGGGTAACACAACGAGTAGGAGCAATAGAGGATGGCTGAAGGATCTTCGCTGACGAGCCTGCGTGACCGGGTTGGGCTGGTCGTCGCTGGGGCTGATAGCCGGGCGGTTGTCGAGCGGATCGTCGCCGCCGAAGCTGCCGGTGTCCCGCGTGTCTGGATGACGCAGGGGGCCGCCGCGCCGGATACGCTGTCGATCTTCGCCGCCGCCGCAGTTCGCACGACGACGATCGGCCTCGGCACGGCGATCGTCCCGACCTACCCTCGTCACCCGATCGCCCTGGCGCAGCAGGCGCTGACGATCGCCGATCTCGCGCCGGGTCGGCTAAGTCTCGGCGTCGGGCCGAGTCACCGCCCGATCATCGAAGGGGTCTATGGGCTGTCGCTCGATGCGCCGATGGCTCATCTGCGCGAGTACGTGGCGATCCTGCGCGATCTCCTACACGACGGCAAGTCGGAGTATCAGGGCGAGTTCCACCGGGTGCGGGCTACCTTGCCCCGCCCATCGGGAACACCGATCCTTATCTCGGCTCTGCGCGCTGGAGCCTTCCAGCTTTCCGGCGAGATCAGCGATGGCGCACTCTCCTGGCTCTGCCCGCCCGCCTACCTGCTCAACATCGCCTTGCCCGCGTTGCAGTCCGGTGCCGCGTTGGCGGGCCGCCCCGCTCCGCCGCTGGTCGCTCACGTCCCCGTGGCGCTGAGTACCGATCGCGCTGCGGTGGCTGTGGCAGCACGGAAGCTGCTCGGTGGCTACGCGCGGCTGCCGTTCTACGCCGGGATGTTCGCCGACGCCGGGTTTCCGCCCGCCCCCGATGGTTCTGTGCCTGATGCGCTGATCGATGGCTTGGTCGTTTCCGGCGATGAGGCGGCGATCGAGAACCGCTTGCACGAGTTGTTGGATCAAGGCCTGGATGAACTCCTGATCATGCCGGTGCCGATCGCGGACGAAACTGACGAGCGCGAGCGACTCGCGCGGCTGGTCGGGCGGCTGGCCGGGTGAGGTCTGCCGCTGAGTGCGGGGCGTTGCTGGGTGGGATAGAGGGATGGGGCTGACCCACAGAGCGCACAGAGGACACAGAGAGGGACGGGAGAGACGGGTTACACGTAGAGGCGCAGAGGGGAAGGAGCACGCGGAGAGGGGTGACTCGTTGGGCAGGCAATGCTTTGCCAGTAAACCAATCATCCCATAGCGTGCCTACCCTCCCCTGAAGAGGGAGGGTAGCCGCTGCAGCGGTGGGGCGGGGTTAACTCACCCATCGATCAATTCGACCTCCCGTCCCATTCGTTCCTCTCTTCGTTCCCTCCCCTCGTTCTCTGTTCCTCTGTAGGCTCTGTGGTTAAACCCCGTCCTCGTGCCCGTGTAGCGCGTCATACCGTTCTGCCGCCGCCCGCAGCGCCCTCTCCAGATCTTCGGCCCGCAACGCTCGCTGAGTTACTAATTTCTCCGCAGCGACCCGAACGCGGGTGAGGTAGTCGGCGCGGTTGTGGTAACGCTCGCTAATTGTCGGGCGCGGATCGGCGTTTGCTGAACGTGCGCTCGCTGTACGCGCGAAGGGAAGCGTAGAACCCTGGAGTGCGAGGAGTTGCCCTGCGCCACCCATCCTCTCACCGCGCGGGTTCCAGCCGGTGTGGGTCGCGACCGGCACGGTCACGTCCGGTAGTCGTAGCCCCGCGACCTCATTGCCATCCGCGTCTGCCGCTGAGACATAGACCGGATACGGCTCACCCTCGATCGCCGGGAAACGCCCGATCCCCTGCGCCGCCGCTGGCCCGAGATCGACCGGGCGCAAGGCCGGTAGCCACGCTGACTCGGGTACTGTCGCGCCAGGGATCGCGCGGTAGGTGTCGAGCGCCGCCGTGTTGAGGATAGCGGAGCCGTCATCCAGGCGCGGCACCGCGCTTGGCGGCGGCTCCGTACCCGCTGTCACCCAGGCATCGAGATTGCTGAAGGCTGCGCGCAGGAGTGGGGTGTAGTCGAGGACGTTGAAGGGGTGCGCGCCACGGGTGCCATCGAGCGGGTTGTGCTTGTTCAGGGGCAGCACGCCTGCGCCATGTTGCGTGCCAGCGAAGAGATAGGCGCGCGTATCGGCTGGCAGATCGAGATCGCGTTTGTTGTGCGGATCGATGTGGAGCAGCGCGCAGTCACCGCGCCAGTATTCGGCGGCGGTATTGGTGAAGAAGATCTTGGGGACGCCACCACGCGCTCGTTGCCGCGCCAGCAAGCCCTCCTTCCCGCCATTCGCGGCGGTGGCGAATGGCGGGAGATGCCCGAAGCCGGGCGTATCCATCACCCCCGGCTGCCCGTAGCGATTGTTGAATTGTCCACGCCACGCCCCAGCGACATGGCAATGGATCCCATCGAAGACCTGTCGGCCCGCCTCATCGAGATTGAGCCCGAGGTGGAGGAACTGCCGCAGTACACGCCCGCTCTGCGAGACACCGAAGGCGAATGTGTGGTCGAGCCGCCCGGCTGCGGGGTTCCCCGCGCTCGCCGTGCCATAACGTAACAATGCGGTCATGTCACGGATGGCGAGGAGCCCGGCGCCGACAACGGGTGAGCGGTTGGTCTGATAGATGATCTCGTAGGTGCGCCCCGGCTCGAAACCTTCCGCCAGCCAGATACTTGTTGCCTCCGGCACCGGGCCGTCCGTCGTCTCGCGGGCGAAGCGCCAACGGTCGCGCGGGATCGTCGTGCGCGGTCCGTGCGACCAGTCGGACACGGTCAGGGTCGCCGTCTCTTCGGCAAGATCGGCCACCGGGTACGGGGTGTGCGCGAGGTCGGCCAGGGCTTGTTCATTGCTCGGGAGATTGGGCTGGAAGCGGTAGATGGTCTGCCCAACGATTGGCTGGTTATCTTCCCCCAACGCCTCGGGCGCATCGAGGCCGAGCAGTGCTGGGCTGGGGATGATGTCCCACTGCCAGCCGCACCAGGCGATCGTCCAGCCCTGCCGCAGTAGAAAACCGTCGCCGGGATCGATCGCGGCGCTGGGCGTCAGTTCGGGCGGGGCGTGATTGATCGAGCGCGGCAGGAGCTTTCGTCCGCGATTCAGCACCTCGAAGAGAAGGCGACGATTGCCACGCTCCGGGTCGCGCGGTTGCAAGAGACAAAAATCGGCCCGGAAGTGAACCAGACCCGCCGCATCGCGCGGCGCACGGTCGAGATCGACGATCACACTGTTCGCCGCAGCCTCCGGGTTGACCGCGAACGTCAGCGTACCGTCGATCCGCTCATAGGCTCCCGCGTCACCGAATATATGGCCGTCCAAGTACGGCTGACGTTCGCGAATCTTCAGGTGTGTTACCGTCATCGCTGCCCCCTACCCCGTATCGCCCGCCATCCTGCCATTTCCGCAGCAGTGTACCGTACCTCGCAGCATCAGCGGTGTAGCGCAGCGTTTCAGCCAGAGAACGTGGCAGCCGGTATCTTTTTTGTACCAAAGAACATGATTGTGCTGATCGAACGGGCAGCAGGATAGCGCAAGCAGGATGCCTATTCTTTTGAAACAGGGTTATTTCGAGTTGCCGCTGCTCTGTTGCCCGCTACCGGAATAGCGTCTGGTGGGAAAATTAGGGGTTGGTGCATCACGGCGCGGAGATCGCACTTGTCCGGGATCTGTACCGGGCCGCTGGTGGCACGCCGATCGTCTGTACCTGAACGTAGCCGAGCGGCGCGTCTCTGGCGGACCCGCTCGTTGGACCGATTGGCGGTATGGCTGTATTGTCGATTACACAACGCTGGACGACGACCTGCTCGGGCGCACGCGCTTGTCCTTCTCCAACGCAGCGGCACGCCCTCCCGCAACCGAAAGGATTAGCCCCATGTCTGCCTCTAGTTCTTCCCCTGGCGAGACGAAGCGCGATGCCAAAGCAATCCGCCGTGCTTGCACGCGGTCGGTGTCGTCACAACACTTTCGCCGTTCGCCGCATGCGGCATTGACCGAGCTTGTGGCGACCCTCGATCCGGCGCTCGATGCCGATCACTACGGGCAGGGCGGGCCGGTCACGCCGTTCGAGGCAGAGATCGCCACATTGTTGGGCAAAGAGGCGGCGGTCTTCATGCCGAGTGGCACGATGTGCCAGCAAATCGCGCTGCGCGTCTGGGCCGATCGCAACGATCGGCGCACGATCGGGATGCACGCGCTGAACCATCTCGACGTCCATGAGCAACGCGCCTATCAGGTGTTGCATAACTTGCGGGGCGTCTCGATCGGCTCCCCCGATCGGCTCTTGACGCTGGCCGACCTCGAGGAAGTCGCCGAGCCATTGGGCGCGCTCCTGATCGAGCTACCGCAGCGCGAGCTTGGCGGCCAACTTCCCGCCTGGGAGGATCTCGTGGTGATCACCACCTGGGCGCGCGAACGTGGTATCGCGTTGCATATGGATGGCGCGCGACTGTGGGAGAGCGGGCCTTTCTATGCGCGGCCTTACGCCGAGATCGCCGCCCTCTTCGATACAGTCTATGTCTCTTTCTATAAAGGGCTTGGCGGGATTGCCGGCGCGGTCCTCGCTGGCCCGGCTGCGGTGATCGCCGAGGCGCGTGTCTGGCGGGGGCGGCATGGTGGTCAACTGATCCACCTGTATCCCTACGTCCTCTCCGCTCAGGATAGCTTGAAGCGCCTTGACCTGATGCCGCGCTACTATGAGAAGGCCGTGGCGATTGCCGGTGCGCTTGCCACGCTGCCCGGCGTCGACCTCCTGCCGAACCCGCCCCACACGCCGATGATGCACCTCTATCTGCGTGGCGACCGCGACCGCCTGCTCGCTGCCGCGCTCGATATTGCCGCTGAGACGGGAATCTGGACTTTCGATTGGTTGGGGACCACGCCACTGCCCAATCTACAGACGTTGGAACTGAATGTCGGCGATGCAACGCTCGATCTCACCACCGAGGAGATCGTCGGCATCCTCTCGGCGGTGCTGACGCGGGCTGGGGTATCCGGGTAACTCTGGTAGCGGAAATCGGTACTATCGGCAGACGTTTTGGGCCATAGGCGGCCTGTACAGCGGGCGTCTACTATTGAGAGTGCCAACCGAAGTCCCGGAGCGAAGCTGGTCCGGGGCGTCCTCAGTCCCGGAGCGAAGCTGGTCCGGGGCGTCCTCTGGTGAGCGAACCCCGGTGCTGCTTTCGCTGGCTTGCGCGGTATCGGCGCACGAATGTTGACGAACTGTGACGATTGTACGATGTTGTAGAATCGGAGGTAGCTGCTGTGAACAAGACCTTGTCCCTACTCACCGCCGCCATCTTTGGCCTGACTACCTCGCTATTCCTTGGGGTGGCGTTGCATAGATTGCAAATCCTCCCCGCCGCCACGATCGGCAGTCTCGCCATTAGCGTTTGGGGCTTTACCTTCGCTCTGGCGTCACGTATCCAGCAGCCGTCGCCTGTCAAGGTCGAGGCGTCGCACCCGCCCGTTATCGCCACCGGCAGCGTCTGGGGCGTTGGGGTCTAATCTCGGTCATCCTCCCGCCAGCCTACGACGTTGCCGCAATTGCGGCGTCCGTAGGCTGGCTTTTCTTTGTCCCGGTGTCGGTGTGCGGGTATAGTTGTATCGCTTTCTCGATCGGTCGGATTAGGTGCCAGCGCGTCATTGCTCCGCTGCTCCCGCTGCACCGACGCTGATGTTGCCCCGCCTCGCGGGGGAAGAATATCGGGCGGATGTTCGCTATACACGCCGAATTACCAGCGGCAGAGATCATGCGACTCCAGGCCGTTTTCGATCTCCCCACGATCGGGATCGCCAATGGCGGGGCGGATGGCCGAATCTTGCGGGCCAACGCCGCTTTGATCCGGTTCCTCGGATATCCCCTGGCGACGTTGCAGACACTCACGTTCGGCGATCTGACCCACCCGGACGATTTGCCCACGAGTGACGAATCCTTTCGTGTACTGGTGGATATGATCCGCACGGCAAGTTCGCTGGACACTTTGGCCTCACCTCAATGCGTGAGCGCGTGGGTCGGCCTGCTGGTACGCTCACCGTCGCGGGCGCCTCTGGCGAGGGGATGACGATCAGCGTGCATTTGCCGCTGGCGTAGTGATTGTGCTGTGATTGGTCGCCAGTAGCCAGTGAAGTTGCTGCCGGACTGTGATGGAGTGCTGATCGAGGGGGATAGGAGAGCGATGAACGCGCGCACAGTCCGTCTGATCGGCTCGGTGCTGGTGCTGCTGATCACTATCGCGGGGGTGCTGCTCTCGACGCAGCGCGGTCAGAGCACCGGCGGTGGTTTGCCGCCCGCGAGGGCCGAGCCTTCCGCTGTGGCGCAGGCGACCGCGCCCGTTGTGACCGCCACTGTGACGCCGGGTCGCGTCACCCCAACCGCCACCGACGTATCTTCCGGTAGACCATCCTCGGTGCCGACCGCTACCCTGCCTGCGGGTGGCAAGCCGACGCCGACACAGACACCGCGCGGGCAGCCTGCCGCCACGAATGATGGTCTGTCGTTGATCGACTTCAGCGCCTTGCCACCGCAGGCGCAGGAGACGATCTTGCTAATCGATAAAGGTGGCCCATTCTCCTACGACCGCGATGGGATCACGTTCGGCAATCGCGAGCGCTTATT
>JAABUN010005063.1_pt1 | contig 16910 bp, 19 predicted proteins | sample 5559311 | NCBI WGS metagenome assembly JAABUN01 (sample SAMN10711877, study PRJNA513370) | rock metagenome | isolation source: Antarctica rocks | place: Antarctica: Victoria Land, Siegfried Peak sud
TCGACGTCGTCCTCATCGACACCGCCGGCCGCCTGCAGAACAAGGTCGGCCTCATGGACGAGCTGGGCAAGGTCAAGCGTGTCGTCGAGAAGCAGGGCACCGTGGACGAGGTCCTGCTCGTGCTCGACGCGACAACCGGACAGAACGGCCTGAGCCAGGCGCGCGTGTTCGCCGAGGTCGTGAACATCACGGGAATCGTCCTCACGAAGCTGGACGGCACCGCGAAGGGCGGTATCGTCGTCGCGATCCAGCGGAGTCTCGGCGTGCCGGTGAAACTGATCGGCCTGGGCGAGGGCGCCGACGACCTCGCGCCCTTCGACGCGGAGAGCTTTGTCGACGCCCTGCTGAACTAGCCGCGGCCGGGCTTACCCGCGATCTCCGTCCGTGGCAAGGATCGGCAGCCGGGGAAACCTCCCGGAAACGTCGGCGTCACGCCGCTTTTACTTCGGTGAGACCGCTGTAACCTGCGCGCAATGTCGGGCCCGAGGGACGGAAACACGACCATCGCATTCTGGAGGTGCGGGAAGTGCCCGCCCCTTCGGAAGGATCGTGTTTGATGGATCTGACAGCAGGCAACGTCTGGGTGATGATCTCAGCTGCCCTCGTACTTCTCATGACCCCCGGCCTCGCCTTCTTCTACGGCGGTATGACCCGTGCCAAGGCCGCCCTGAACATGATGATGATGAGCTTCATCGCCGTCGGACTCGTGGGAATCGTCTGGGTGCTCTGGGGCTACTCGATGACCGGCGGAGAGGGTGTCGCCCAGCTCTTCGGCAACCCGTTCGCCTCCTTCGGCCTGTCCGGTCTCATCGGCACCGAGGACCTCATCGGGGCCGGGTACGGTGCGACCTTCGCCATCATCACCGTCGCCCTGATCAGCGGGGCGATCGCGGACCGCGCCAAGTTCGGCGCCTGGACCGTCTTCGTGCCCATCTGGGTCACGCTCGTGTACTGTCCCCTCGCCTTCATGGTGTGGGGAGGCGGACTCCTGAGCGCTGATGGCGCCGTCGGTGGGGCCGTCGGTGAGGCCGTCGACTTCGCCGGTGGAACGGTCGTGCATATCAGTGCGGGCGCCGCCGCGCTCGTCCTCGCCCTGATCCTCGGCAAGCGCCAGGGTTTCGGGAAGGATCCGGCCCAGCGTCCCCACAACATCCCCTTCGTGATGCTCGGCGCCGCACTTCTGTGGTTTGGCTGGTTCGGCTTCAACGGGGGCGCAGCGGGGACCGCCGAGGAAGCGGGCCTGATCTGGGTCAATACGATGGCGGCCCCCTCCGCGGCGATGGTCGGCTGGCTCGTGACCGAACGCATCCGCGACGGACGCCCGACCTCCCTGGGCGCCGCTTCGGGTATCGTCGCCGGGCTCGTGGCCATCACGCCGGCCTGCGCGAACGTCAGCCCCGTTGGTGCCATCTGCCTCGGCATCGTCTCGGGTGTCATCTGCGCCCTCGCGGTCGGCGTCAAGTACCGCCTCGGTTTCGACGACTCGCTCGACGTCGTCGCCGTCCACCTCGTCGCTGGTATTGTCGGTACACTCTCGCTCGGCTTCATCATGCTACCCATCGAGGGTGAGGGTGGCGGTCTCCTCTACGGCGCCGGTGCCGGCCAGCTCGTCGCCCAGATCGTCGCCGCGGCAATCGCGATCGCCGTCTCGGCGGTCATGACCGCGATCATCGGTCTCGCGATCCACAAGACCATCGGCTTCCGCATCAGCCCGGACAACGAGGTATCCGGTGTGGATCTCTCGGAGCACGCGGAGACTGCCTACGAGTTCGGCGGCCTCGGAGTGGGGGGATCCTTCCACCCTTTCGCCGAGCAGATGTTCTCCCAGCACAAGGCGGCGCAGCCACAGCCCGCGCAGCTACGGCCCGCGGAGCCACAGCCCGCGCAGCAGAAGACCACCCAGGACAACGTTACGGAGGGCGTACATTCATGAAACTGGTGACAGCGATCGTCCGTCCCGACAAGCTCGACGGCGTCCGGGGAGCGCTCGAGAACTACGGCGTGCAGGGCCTCACGGTCAGCCAGGCGAGTGGCTACGGCCGTCAGCGCGGCCACACCGAGGTCTACCGCGGTGCCGAGTACACAGTGGACCTCCTGCAGAAGGCGAGGGTGGAGGTGCTCGTCGCCGACGCCTGGGTCACCGACATCGTCGATGTCTTGGTTTCCACCGCCAACACCGGCCGGGCCGGTGACGGTAAGGTCTGGGTCATCCCGGTCGAGGAGGCCGTGCGCGTCCGGACGGGCGAGCGGGGCGAAGCGGCACTCTAGGTGTACTGGTAGCGGGGCAGCACGACGAAGGGTCGCCACATCGTGGCGGCCCTTCTTGTCGTGCGCCTGTTCAAAGTTCCGGCCGGTCTCCCTGCGTCAGGCCCGGCCGTGCGAGGACGGCCAGGACTCCGGCCCGGCCGATCCGGCACGGTACTCCTCGAGGGGCACGCGGTCCTCCGACCACGCCTTCAGTACCGGCTCGACGATCCGCCAGCAGTCCTCGGCCGTGTCACCGCGGACCGAGAGCGTGGGATCCCCGGCGAGGACGCCGTCGAGCACCTCGCCGTAGGGGAGCAGGTCCGTATCGTTGAGGTGGGCGCTGAGGATTGCCCGGTCCAGCGAGAAGATGTCGCCCGGTCCGTTCACATCGACTTCGAGCTGCAGCGTGTCCGGTCCGAATCCGATGCGCAGCTTCGTCGGTGCGTCCTGCCCGGTGAAGCCGACGGGGAGGTGGCTCACCGGCCGGAACGTGATGACGGCTTCCTTGCGCTTGACGCCCAGCGCTTTACCGGAGCGCAGGACGAACGGGACACCGGACCAGCGCTCGTTGTTGATGGAGATGGTGACCTCCGCGAGCGTCTCGGTGCCCTTCGAGGCATCGACGCCGGGCTCGGCGGTGTAGTCGGGGATCTGCCGGTCGCTTATGGTGCCCGCGGTGTACCGGGCGCGGCGGCTGCTGTCGGGGCTGTCGAGGTCCACGGTGCTGGCCCTGAGGACCGAGCCGATGTGGTCCCGCAGGTCCCTCTCGTGCAGGGTGGACGGGGCGTTGAGCGCCAGCAGCGCCATGACGTGCAGCAGGTGGCTCTGGATCATGTCGCGCAGGGCTCCCGCGCCGTCGTAGTACCGCGCTCGGTTCTCGAGCGCGAGGTCCTCGTCGAAGATCACCTCGACCTTCTCGATGTGCAGGTTGTTCCAGACGGGTTCGAGGATCCGGTTGGCGAAGCGCAGGCCGAGGATGTTGAACACCGTCGCTTTGCCGAGGAAGTGATCCACCCGGTGGATGTTCTGCTCGGGGACCAGCCTCGCGAGCTTCTCATTGAGACTGTGGGCGCTCGCCTGGTCCGTCCCGAAGGGCTTCTCCATGACGAGGCGCGTGCTCTTCGGCAGGGAGTCCGGACCGAGGGCGCTGCACGCTTTCTGGCTGACGGCAGGGGGCAACGCGAAATAGATGGCCACCGGGCCCTCGAGGGTCCGGACGAGATCGGCCAACCCGGTCTGCGTCACGTCGAGGAGGTGGTATGAGCTGTCGTTCCGCACCTGCTGCAGTGACGCCAGGCCGGCGTCGTCCGCTTTTTCCAAGGCGGCGGCGAAGGCTGTGTCGATGCGCTCCCGCCAGTGCTCATCGGTCCAGTCGTCGGATCCCGCTCCCACGAGCTTCAACCCGTTCGCGCGGCCCAGCCGGATCAGCCGGGCCAGCCCCGGGAGCAGAAGGCGCCCGGTCAGGTCGCCGGAGGCACCCAGGACCAGGAGAGTCCTGACGCGCGTCTCGGCCTCGGCGGGGATGGTGTCGTGTTCTGCGAGCGAATGAGTATCCACCTCTTCACCTTGCCACTTATCCCCGCGCGTGTCCTGCCTCCGCGCATTACGACGGCTTTTTGTGCTGGCCCGGTACGGATCGTCCGACGGTGGCTCCAGGACAGCCCATTGGCGCCCCCAGTTGATACCCTAGGGAGTTGAATCTCCATGCTTCCCGATGAAAGAAGTTCACGGCACGTGTTCAATACACTCTCTGACCGGCTGACTGCGACCTTCAAGAACCTCCGCGGCAAGGGCCGCCTCACCGAGGCGGACATCGATGCGACCGTGCGCGAGATCCGGCGGGCCCTGCTCGACGCCGACGTCGCCGTCGTAGTGGTACGCGCCTTCACGGCCGCCGTCAAGGAACGCGCCCTCGGCCTCGAGGTTTCCCAGGCACTGAATCCAGGCCAGCAGGTCGTCAAGATCGTCAACGAGGAACTCGTCGGAATCCTCGGCGGTGAGACCCGCCGCATCCGGCTCGCGAAGAACCCGCCGACCGTGATCATGCTCGCGGGCCTGCAGGGCGCGGGCAAGACCACGCTCGCCGGAAAGCTGTCCAAGTGGCTCAAGGGCCAGGGCCACAGCCCGCTGCTCGTCGCGTGCGACCTCCAGCGCCCCAACGCCGTCCGGCAGCTGCAGGTCAACGGCGAACGTGCCGGAGTCCCCGTGTACGCGCCGCATCCCGGCGTCAGCTCCGAGTTCGAGGCCGCGACCGGCGATCCGGTCGCCGTCGCGCGCCAGGGTGTCGCCGAAGCCCGCGCCCGCCTGCACGACGTCGTCATCGTCGACACCGCCGGACGTCTGGGCGTGGATGCCGAGCTCATGCAGCAGGCCGCGGATATCCGGGCAGCGATCAGCCCCGACGAGGTCCTGTTCGTCATCGACGCGATGATCGGCCAGGACGCCGTCAACACCGCGCTCGCCTTCAACGAGGGCGTGGACTTCACCGGTGTGGTCCTGACCAAGCTCGACGGCGATGCCCGCGGCGGTGCGGCGCTCTCGGTCGCGTCCGTCACCGGGAAGCCCGTCATGTTCGCGTCCACCGGCGAGGGGCTCAACGACTTCGAGTTGTTCCACCCGGACCGCATGGCGTCCCGCATCCTCGACATGGGCGACATCCTGACCCTGATCGAGCAGGCCGAGAAGTCCTGGGACAAGGATGAAGCCGCCCGGATGGCGAAGAAGTTCTCCGACCAGGAGGATTTCACCCTCGACGACTTCCTCGCGCAGATGCAGCAGATCCGCAATATGGGTTCCATGAAGAAAATGCTCATGATGATGCCCGGTGCCGCCAACATGCGGGAGCAGCTGGAGAACTTCGACGAACGCGAGATCGACCGCGTCGAGGCCATCGTGCGCTCCATGACGCCGCACGAACGCCTGGCGCCCAAGATCATGAACGGTTCCCGTCGGGCCAGGATCGCCCGCGGTTCGGGAGTGCACGTCTCCGAGGTGAACGGCCTGCTGGAGCGCTTCACCCAGGCGCAGAAGATGATGAAGAAGATGGCGTCCGGTGGCGGCATCCCGGGAATGCCGGGCATAACTGGACCGGGTGGTTCCAGTGGTCCGCGCAAGTCGAAGGCTGCCGCGGCGAAGGGTAAGAAGAAACCGCGCTCGGGCAACCCCGCGAAGGCTGCGCAGGAGCTGCAGGAGGCGGAGGCGCGACGCGAGGCCGCGAAAAAGGCGGCGCCCAGCGGTGCGGCGTTCGGCGGCCAGCAGGACTTCGACCCCTCAGCGATGAACCTCCCCAAGGGTTTCGAGAAGTTCCTCGGCAAGTAGCTCGCGTCGGACGGGCGAGAACCCGCTGACTGCGGAGAGGGCATAGCGATGGCGCTCGAGCGAGTGGTATTTGTCCACGGCGCCGGTTCCATCGGGGCTGTGGCCTTGCCGCGACAGCAGGGCCTGTCCCTCGATTTCGACTGCCTGTACGTGTATCGGCACGGCTTCTTCACCGATCCGCGGGAGGATCCCGGCACGCTGGCATCCCTGCGTGCCGCCGTCCCGCGAGGTACCGTGATCCACCCCTGATCGAGCCGTCTCCAGCGCTGATCGGAGGAATAAGTTGCAGCTTCAATGAGTTGTCAGGGGCAGAAAAGCCCAGGACGACGAGGAGCCCGCCATGTCCGCACAGGGTGTTCTACCCGGCGATACCGCGATGGCAACGTTGACGCTCAAGGTCGGCGACCTCGCCCGGATGTCCGCCTACTACACTGCAGCCTTCGGGCTCGAGGGCCTCGAGGACGGCCCCGACGCCGTCGTGCTCGGCCGCCGGCGGAGGGCGATGATCCGGCTCGAGGCCGCACCCCACCTGCACCTGCCGCAGCGTGGCGACGCCGGCCTCTTCCATACGGCCCTCCTCTTCGGTGAGCAGGCCGACCTCGCAGCCATCGTCGCGTCCGCGGCCCGGCATCCCCTGAGCAGCTTCGTCGGTAGCGCGGACCACCTCGTGAGCGAGGCCTTCTACTTCACCGATCCCGAGGGTAACGGGATCGAGCTGTACTACGACCGGCCCCGCGACTCCTGGGGCTGGACGGAGGACGAGCGGGGCCATCGCACGGTCGTGATGGACTCCCTTCCGCTCGCACCTCGCGACTACCTCGAGCAGCACCTGACGGAGGAGGCCGCGTCACGCGCGGAGACCGCACGTGCTTCCGTGGGGCATGTGCACCTGCAGGTCGGGGATGTCGACACCGCCCACCGCTTCTACGTGGACGTCCTCGGTTTCGAACGGACGGCGGGTTGGCGTGACCAGGCCCTGTTCGTCTCGGCCGGCGGGTACCACCACCACATGGCTATGAACGTCTGGAACAGCAGGGGAGCAGGGCCACGGAAGGACACGCTGGGTCTCGGTGAAGTCCTCATCCGAGTGCCCGGGACTGACGAGGTGGACGCCCTGGCCGATCGGCTCGCCTACGCCGGAATCACGAGCCACCACACGGGTGCGGAGTTGCGCTTCGAGGACCCGTGGCGCAACCGATTGAGGGTCGCCGTCGCCGAGCAGCCCGGTGGAATCGCCTAAAGGCAGGCTCGTCTGGCACAATAGGGGGGTACTCGATCCGTGCAGCCCCTCTCTCTGCGCGTGAATTGTGTCCTTTGGACCCTCATGAATGGCCCGCCCCACGGGAGCAGGATGACGGGTTCGCCCCTCTTCATTTACAAGGAGTGACCACACACGTGGCCGTAAAGATTCGCCTCAAGCGCATGGGTAAGATCCGCGCACCCTTCTACCGTGTCGTCGTCATGGACGCACGCTCCAAGCGTGATGGCCGTGCCCTCGAAGAGATCGGTAAGTACAACCCCACCGAGGAGCCCTCGTTCATCGAGATCGACTCCGAACGCGCTCAGTACTGGTTGGGAGTTGGCGCGCAGCCGACCGAGCAGGTCTCCGTCCTGCTGAAGATCACCGGTGACTGGCAGAAGTTCAAGGGACTCAAGGGCCAGGAGGGCACCCTGAGGACCAAGGCGGCCAAGGAGTCGTTCGTCGTACCCGAGAAGGGGTCCGTGATCGTCCCCGAGGCCATCACGCCGAAGGCGAAGAAGAACGACGACGCTGCCACGGAAGCAACCGAGGCAGAGTAAGTTGCTGGCCGAAGCTTTGGAGCACCTCGTCCGCGGCATCGTCGACAAACCTGATGACGTCAGGGTCTCAGCGAAGAACAATCGTCGCGGCGAGACGCTCGAGGTCCGCGTCCACCAGGAGGATCTCGGCCGGGTGATCGGTCGTCAGGGACGGACCGCTCGCGCATTACGCACCGTGGTTGCGGCGCTCGCGGACGGCGAGCCGGTACGGGTCGACGTCGTCGACACCGATCGCCGTCGGGGCTGACGGACCGGAGCGCACGGCAAGCATGTGAACGGCCCCGCCACCAGGACCTGGTGGTGGGGCCGTTCTCATGTCCCGCTCTTTCACCCAGCACGGATTCATCCAGTCTGAGTTCATCCAGCCCGAACAACCACTGACACGACAGCAGGAGCACCACGATGGACGTACTCGTAGCACGGATCGGGAGGCCCCACGGCATCCGGGGCGAGGTGACGGTGCAGCTCTTCACTGACGCGCCGGAGGACCGTTTCGAAGCGGGGGAGACCTTCCGCGTCGAAGGGGCGGCAGCATCCGAGCTGACCGTCGCCAAGGCGCGCTGGAACAAGGACATCCTGATCGTCGGTTTCGAGCAGGTATCCGACCGCAACCAGGCCGAGACGCTGCGCGGCGCACAGCTCTTCATCGACACCGAGGGCGCAGCTGACGACGATGATGACGCCTGGTACGAGCACGAGCTGGTGGGTCTCGACGCCCGCGTCGACGGCGAGTCCGTCGGCAAGGTCATGGGACTGCGGACCATGGCCGTGCAGGACCTCCTGGTCGTCGAGCTCTCGGACGGGCACGAGGCGCTCGTGCCGTTCGTCGGTGAGATCGTGCCCGAGGTGGATCCGGACGCCGGCTTCGTGACCATCGTGCCTCCCGCGGGACTCTTCGCCCTGAACACCCCCGGTTCCAACCAGGCGCCCGACGACGGCGACGACGTCGCGGCAGGTGGAGCCGGGACCATCGGCTCCACCTCCTCCACTGACGTCTCAGCCGCTGAAGCTACCGGTGATCCCGCACCCGGCGAGGCGACCGGCTGATGCGCATCGACGTCGTCTCCATCTTCCCGGAGTACCTCGCCGCCCTCGACCTGTCCCTCATCGGCAAGGCACGGAAGGACGGCGTCCTCGACGTCCGCGTGCACGACCTGCGGGCCTCCACGACCGACCGGCACCGCACCGTCGATGACACCCCCTACGGCGGTGGTGCGGGTATGGTCATGAAGCCGGAGCCGTGGGCCCAGGCGCTCGGGGCGCTGCTGGCGGAGGCTCCCGCGGCAGAACGCCGTCCTACGTTGATCGTGCCCTCGCCGGCCGGGGCGGTTTTCAACCAGGCCATGGCCTACGAGCTCGCCGACCTCGACCACCTGGTGTTCGCCTGCGGTCGCTATGAGGGCATCGACGAGCGCGCCATCGACTGGGCGCGCGAGCACTTCGATGTCCGCGCGGTGTCGCTCGGCGATTACGTGCTCAACGGCGGGGAGGTAGCCGTCCTCGCGGTGGTCGAGGCCGTCGGCAGGCTCATCCCGGGAGTCGTCGGCAACCCGGAATCACTGCTCGAGGAGTCCCATTCCGACGGCCTGCTCGAATACCCCGTATACACCAAGCCGTCTTCATGGCGGGGGCGTGACGTCCCCGAAGTGCTGCTGAGCGGCAACCACGCGAACATCGCGCAGTGGCGGCGGCTCGAGCAATTCGAGCGGACGGCAGAGCGCAGACCGGACCTCCTCGCGCGCGTCGACACGGGCACGCTGTCGAAGGGCGAGCTGAAGGCTTTGCGCGAGGGTGGGTTCGACGTCGTCGACGGCAGGCTCACGCGACTGCCGCATTAGCGGTTGGAGCGACGGCTGTGGAACAATGGTCGCTTGTGTCCACTGGGCCGAACCCTGCCACAGGGGGCGTCCGGCCAACAGTTCGACACACCGGCCACCGAACCGTCGGATCGGCCGGGAATCCTCCTTCGGCGGCATTGCCCGGACCCCGCGTCCTGTCTTTGCCGCCGCGACCAACGTGGATGTCCTGTGGCGTCCATCAGGAGCATGACATGCACATTCTCGATTCAGTTGACGCCGGATCCTTCCGCGACAACGTTCCCGATTTCCGCGCCGGCGACACCGTCAATGTCCACGTGAACATCATCGAAGGAAAGAACACCCGTGTTCAGATTTTCAAGGGCTTCGTTCTCGGACGCCAGGGTGACGGCATCCGCGAGACCTTCACGGTCCGCAAGGTGAGTTTCGGAGTCGGCGTCGAGCGTACGTTCCCCGTGCACAGCCCGGTCCTCGACAGGATCGAAGTTGTTTCCAGGGGCGATGTGCGCCGAGCCAAGCTGTACTACATGCGCGAACTGCGCGGCAAGGCAGCGAAGATCAAGGAGAAGCGCGACCCCAAGACGGTCAAGTAGCTTTCTCTGGTGCATCGAACCCCCGCTTCCCAGGATGCGGCTGGAGATCACACCAAACGCCGGTCCCGTTGCGCGGGCTGGCGTTTCGTGTTCTCGGCCGTCATCGTCGCCGCTCTCGTCACAGGACTGGTGCGCGGATTCGTCATCGACGTCTACTTCATCCCGTCAGCATCCATGGAGCCGCTGCTCACTGAGGGTGACCGCGTACTCGTGGACAAACTGGTTGACGCCGGTACCGTCGAGCGCGGTGACGTCGTCGTCTTCGACGGACGGGGTTCCTTCGACCCGATCACGGACCCGCGCAGTTTCCCTGAGCGGTTGGTGGCCGGGACAGGCCAGTGGCTGGGACTCATCGGCAGTGACACCGTGTACGTCAAACGGGTCATCGGCGTCGAGGGAGACCAGGTGCTGTGCTGCTCCGATGACGGACGTCTCACGGTGAACGGGAACCCCGTGGACGAGCCGTACGTCTACCCGGGGGACGGCGCAAGCGATCTCGCGTTCGACGTCGTCGTTCCGGAGGGGCGCGTGTGGCTCCTGGGCGACCACCGCTCGGCCTCGATGGATAGCCGTTCGCTCCTCGGCGCACCCGGCGGAGGGCTCATCGCCGAGGATCGGATCATCGGGCGGGCGTTTCAGTTAGTCTGGCCACTTGACCGGTTCGCGCCGATCGACCGACCGGTCGGTTGACCCGGTCGGATCCGCGGCGCCGCCGCATCAGGAGAACCGCATTCGGTGGGGTGGCCGCCGGGAATCACGATCATAGAGGAAACTTTTCACATGGCACGGAGCTTCCGCAGGAAGTCGCCTTCGGGGGCCGAAACACCCGCATCACACGCTTTCGACCCCGCCGCAGATGCTGCAGGCACCGGCCCGGAGGCCTCCGACGAATCCACGCCTGACAAGAAGGACGCCGATCGCGGGGTGGGCGCCTGGTTGAAGGAGATCGCGACGATCATCGTGATCGCACTCGTGCTCTCGTTCCTCATCAAAACCTTCCTCTTCCGGGCCTTCTTCATCCCGTCGGGCTCCATGGAGGAAACCCTCGAGATCGACGACCGCATCTTCGTCAACCAGCTCGTCCCGCAGCCGTTCGACCTCCAACGCGGGGACATCGTCGTCTTCCGCGACACGGAGGGCTGGCTGCCGGCGCAGGCCGATGCCCAGATCAGCTGGTTCAAGGAAGCGCTGATCTTCATCGGGCTCGCCCCCGACGAGTCCCAGCAGCACCTGGTCAAGCGGGTCATCGGGTTGGCTGGGGACAGTGTCATCTGCTGTGATGTCCAGGGCCGCATCACAGTCAACGGCGAGCCGCTGGACGAGCCCTACCTCTTCCCGGGCGCCAATCCCTCCGACCTGCCGTTCGACGTCGTCGTCCCGGAGGGCAAGGTCTGGGTCATGGGGGACCACCGCAACGCCTCCGCTGATTCGCGTGCCAACCGCGACAAGCCCGGACAGGGTTTCGTCGACGTCGGCGACATCGAGGGCAAGGCCGCCGTCGTCGCCTGGCCGCTGAACCGCATCGGGTTCCTCGGCAACTACCCCAACGTGTTCGACGGCGTCCCCGATCCCCAGCCGGCTGCGCAGCCCACTCCTGCAGGGCCATGACCGCCATCCGCAAGAAACGCTCCTCGGCTCCCACCCTGAGCTTCGAGAAGTCCTTCGCCGTCGATGGTCACCGCTACATCGCGGGGTGCGACGAGGTGGGCAGGGGAGCGCTGGCCGGGCCCGTATCGGTCGGGATCGTCGTCGTCGACCTCGCTGCCGCGACGGGGCTGCGCGGTGTCCGCGACAGCAAACTGCTCCCGCCTGTCGAGCGCGAGGCCCTGGTTCCACGCATCCGTCGCTGGTCGGTGGCGTTCGCCGTCGGTCACGCCTCGGCAGCCGAGATCGACGCCGTCGGACTCATGCAGGCCCTGCGCGCGGCCGGCGGTAGGGCCTGGGCCTCCGTCCTCGACACCGTTACCCCCGACGCCGTCATCCTCGACGGCAACCATGACTGGCTGTCCGCTCGGTCGCAGGGTCGGCTGTTCGAGACGGGTGACGGGCAGACGACGCCCGTCGAGACCGCCGGTTGCACCGCACCCGTGCACACTCGCATCAAGGCGGACCTGAAGTGCCTCAGTGTCGCAGCCGCGAGCGTGCTCGCCAAGGTGGAGAGGGATGCGCTGATGGTCTCCCTCGCGGTCGATCACCCGGTGTTCGGCTGGCACGTCAACAAGGGGTATGCGACGGAGGCGCACCGCGCAGCAATCGACGCTGCCGGCCCGAGTGAGTATCACCGGAAGACCTGGCGCCTGGGAAGCCTGGACCGGCCTGACAGGCGACGCGTTGAAACTAGAGGATGATTGCCGAATGAGTGCCGAGGATCTTGAGAACTACGAAACCGACATGGAGCTCCAGCTCTACAGGGAGTACCGCGACGTCGTCGGGCTGTTCAGCTACGTCGTGGAGACGGAGCGCCGGTTCTACCTGGCAAACAACGTGGACCTGCAGGCACGCTCGGCCGACGGCGAGGTCTACTTCGACCTGACGCTGCAGGACGCCTGGGTCTGGGATGTGTACCGCTCCGCGCGCTTCGTGAAGAATGTCCGTGTCATCACGTTCAAGGATGTCAACGTGGAGGAACTATCGAAGTCGGACGACATCGCCCTGCCGAAGGACGGACCGCTGGGCAACTGATGGCCGGGGTCGGCAGGCTCTACGGGACCGACGGACTCGCCGACGCGGTCCGACGGTCGATGATAGCCCCGTTGTCCACATAGGCATCGACAGCCGCTTCCGCATGCTCCCTCTCCGCGACGCTGGGAGAGGAGGTGATAGCCATGTTGGCAAAGGATCAACTGGGGCGTCGCGGGGAAGCGACGGCTGCTCTCTTCCTGGAGCAGGCGGGCCTGAGGATCGTCGATCGGAATTGGCGGTGTCCAGCGGGCGAGATAGACCTGGTGGCGGTAGACGGGTCCACGCTTGTGATCGTCGAGGTCAAAACGCGGAGCTCGGACGACTTCGGGCAGCCGCTCGAGGCCATCACCACGGGGAAGCTCGAACGGCTCTACCTGCTGGCGTCGAAGTGGGCCCGTGCCCACAACCTGCGGTTCAGTGGGTTCCGCATCGACGCGGTAGGAGTGCTTGACGACGGCACAGGAGCGCCGCAGATCGAACACGTGCGGGCCGTGATCTGATGGCGCTCGGACGCACCTACGCGGTGTCACTGGTCGGCATGAACGGGCACGTCGTCGAAGTCGAAGCGGACATCGGGCAGACACTACCGGCGTTCGTGCTGCTCGGATTACCCGACGCATCGCTCAATGAGGCCCGGGACCGGATCAGGGCCGCCGCGCGGAATGCGGGGGTTCCGCTCAGCCGGCGAAAGATCACCGTGAATCTCATCCCTGCCTCGCTTCCGAAGCGCGGCTCTGCCTTCGATCTCGCGATCGTCATGTCGGCGCTCGCAGCGGCAGGAGACGTACGGGGGTGTGGTACCACTGTCTTCATCGCGGAACTCGGGCTGGACGGACAGCTCCGTCCTGTCCACGGAGTGCTGCCTGCCGTCATGGCAGCAGTCGCTGCGGGGCACGATCGCATCGTCGTCGCTGAAGAGAACGCAGCCGAGGCCGCTCTCGTCCCCGCGGCTGATGTCCGCTCATTCCGGACGCTCGCCGAGGTGGCTCTGGCTTTCGGAGCGGATGCTGCTCAGCTCACACTGCCGGAGCTTGCGGTCCGCAACGAGCAACCAGTGCAGGCTGTGCGGGCAGGACCCACGAGGGACCTGTCCGATATCGCGGGCCAGCACGAAGCGAGATTCGCGCTCGAGATCGCCGCTGCGGGGGCACATCACCTGCTCATGGTCGGACCACCAGGCGCCGGGAAGACGATGCTGGCAGAACGACTGCCGGGCATCCTGCCCGACCTCGAGGACGATCACGCCATGGAGGTGACCGCCGTTCACAGCCTGAGTGGCGAGCGGTACTGCACCGAGCTGGTTCGGAAGCCGCCCTTCGAAAGCCCGCACCATACGGCTACTCCGGCCTCGATCATCGGGGGAGGCAGCGGCATCCCGAGGCCGGGTGCTGCATCGCGGGCCCATCGCGGAGTCCTGTTCCTCGACGAGGCCCCGGAGTACGAGCGTCGCGTCCTCGAGGCGTTGCGCGAGCCGCTGGAGAGCGGCCGCCTGGTGCTGCACCGGGCCTCAGGAACGGCCTCCTACCCGGCCAGGTTCCAGCTCGTGCTCGCACTCAATCCCTGCCCCTGCGGGCTCGCCAACGGCAAGGGGATCGACTGCGTTTGCACCGCCCAGCAACGTCGCAGGTACTTCAACCGTCTGTCCGGACCGCTCCTCGACCGGGTGGATCTACAGCTGGCAGTCCAGAGAGTGAGCCTCGCGGATTACGCCGATGCCCGGTCGTCCGAGACGTCCGCCATCGTGGCAGGTCGGGTAGCCGAGGCACGGGCCGCACAGCGCGACCGGCTGCGCCACTGGGACTACGCCACCAACGCCGAAGTGCAGGGCCGGATCCTTCGAGGTGAGCTCGCGTTGCCCCGGGCAATCACGGCGTCGGTGGACAGCGCACTGGAGCGGAACCTGGTCAGCGCCCGCGGATGGGACAGGGTCCTGCGCGTCGCATGGACGATCTCGGATCTTGCTGGGCGCGTCCGTCCGGACGCCGACGACGTGGTCACGGCGCTGGGATTCCGGCTGCAGGAGCGTGCTGCGTGAGCGGGGCTCCGACGGACGTCCGTTCCGCACGTGCAGCGCTGTCCAGACTGTTCGAACCGTCCGATAGCGTCGGGCTGGCGTTGGTGGCCGTCGTCGGTCCTGTCGACGCACTGCGCATCGCCCGAGGAGACCTCGGCGCAGGGCTCAACATCCGCCGCGACCTGTGCGAACTACTCGAGGTGACGGGCGGCCGTCGCGATCCCCTCGTCGAGGGGATGACGCGCTGGGCGCCGCGGCTGCCGGACCTTGCGCCCGAGCGGGACCTCGCGACGCTCGACAGACTTGGCGGGCGTCTCGTCGTGCCGGAGGCCGAGGAATGGCCGGAGGCACTCGATGACCTACAGCTGGGTGCGCCGCTGTGCCTCTGGGTACGCGGCCCGCACGAGGTCCCGGTGCGAGGGAAGCTCGCCGCCCTGGTCGGATCGCGGGACAGCACAACCTACGGGTCCTCCGTCACAGCCGACATGGCATCCGGACTGATGACGCGCGGCCTTTCGGTGATATCGGGCGGAGCCTACGGTATTGACGGCCAGGCACACAGGGCCGCTCTCGCTACCTTCCAAGGCGGGAGCGGGCCACCGACGATCGCGCTGCTGGCATGCGGTGTCGACCGGTACTACCCGGCGGGTAACGAGGAGATGCTGCGCGCGATTGCAGAGAGGGGCCTGTTGATCTCCGAGGTCCCGCCGGGCAGTTCGCCGACGCGCTGGCGGTTCCTACAACGGAATCGGCTGATCGCAGCCCTCGCCGGTGTCACTGTGGTCGTCGAGGCGCGGTGGCGCTCGGGAGCACTGAACACGGCTCACCACGCTGCAGGCCTCGGTCGGCCTGTCGGTGCGGTGCCCGGCTCCGTACACTCCGCGAACTCCGCAGGGTGCCATCGGTTGCTGAGGGACGGCACGGCCGTCTGCGTCACCGATGCGGCGGACGTGGTCGAACTCGCTGGGCCGCTGGGCAGCGAGCCGTACGGGGATCAGGCCAGGGAGAGCCAGGCTCCGGCCATGGACCACGACGGCTTGACGATACCCGACCTCCTGGTGCTCGACGGACTGCCGGTCCGTGCGTCGACAACCGTGGACAAGCTGTCCGTCGTCGCCGGTCTCTCGACCCGGGAGATCATCAGCGGGCTGGCACGGCTGGAGCTGGGCGGCCTCGCCGTCAGGACAGGGGAGGGGTGGCGCAGGCAGAAGCCCTGACTCGTGATCTCGCGGGGCACCATGCCATGACGAATAGTTGATGCGGTGTGGCCGGACTCCTGAGGCTCGAGGGTCCTCACCGCGGGACCGACCTCACGGAACCGGCAGTGCCAGCCGGGCCGCCCCGCCCGACCTCATGGCCAGACTGACCGGGAGGCGCGTCTGCGTCTGACTAGTTCCTCCGCCCTTGTCCCTGGACGCATCTTGCTTATACACCATCGGCTGGTCGGTACCGGCCTCCGACATGAAGGAGTATTCATATGAACGGCACCATGCTCGAGAGCCCGGAGAACGGGCTGTGGCACGTCGAGGTCGACACACCCATCGGGTTGCTTCGCGCGGTGGCGAGCGGCGCCGCCATCGTCGGCCTGTACCACGGGCACCACGAGCCGGCGCCGACGCTTGATCGGCTCGGGCTCCGGAGCGCCATAGACGGTCTCGCATCACTGAGCGTCAAGCGTGAATCCGGCGGGGAGGTCGAAGTGATCCCCCCGGTTCCAGCCGCCGCACTTCTTCTGGAAGCAGGCAGGGAACTCGAGGAATACTTCGCGGGGTCCCGGCGCAGCTTTGAGGTTCCGCTCGAGCTGGGCGGTACACCGTTCCAGGCGCGCGTCTGGACTGCGTTGAACGCGATCCCCTACGGAGAACGTCGGAGCTATCGTGATATCGCTGAGCAGCTCGGCAATCCGAGTATGGGTCGGGCGATCGGGGCGGCCGTCCGGGCCAATCCCGTGTCGATCATGGTGCCAGGTCACCGCGTGGTCAGTGCTACGGGTGCGGTGGTCGGGTACGCCGCCGGGACAGCGATCAAGACAGCGCTTCTCGAACTGGAAATGAGCTGCACGGCCACTCTCACACCTCAGCCCTGACACACCGGGTGACATGCGGGGTCGCGGGCGTGCTGGCGGCGGGCCTGCACAGAGGCAACCCGCGCACGTGCAACGCTACGGCGGGTTGGTGGAACTGTTATCCGATCGTCCGACCGTCCGGTCGTCCGGTCGTGCGGCCGCACGACCATCCGGTATGGCCTCCTGAGTCCGAGCGGCATGGCATCGGCCGATTGGGGGAGGTCCGGTGGATACTGGGGTCGGTGGGTGAGGTGAGGGATTGATTTCGGGCCATGAGCCCCGCGGTAGGTTTGTGGGTTAGAAACGGGAGGGATTTCATGGCTCCGAGGAAGTTCAGCGACGAGTTCAAGTCTGAGGCGGTGCGCGCGGTCATC
>JAABUN010005064.1_pt1 | contig 16908 bp, 19 predicted proteins | sample 5559311 | NCBI WGS metagenome assembly JAABUN01 (sample SAMN10711877, study PRJNA513370) | rock metagenome | isolation source: Antarctica rocks | place: Antarctica: Victoria Land, Siegfried Peak sud
CAAGGAACGTCGCACACTACCCAATCTGGTTCTTACGGTTCATTAGCCCGCGCCACAAGTATACGATTACCTCCAAATTACCCTAGCGACGGTTCGGGTCTGAATTGGAGTTGGAACCGGGGTTGTTCGTGCCGAGGGGGCGGCGCGTCTTGCTCGACTGCTCGAAGGCGAAGGCACTGCTCATGTACTTGCGCCGCGCCCAGCGCAGCACCTCCGTGATGGTGGTGTCGGGCATCTCGATCTCGGAGCAGTCCACGCGGGGCAGGGTCAGGCGATTCATCGCGGTGAAGTCGCTCTCGCGCAACGCGGCGACATTCGAGACCTCGATGCCAAGGAACTCCCGCCGCCCGCTTCGCAGCTTCTCCGCGTCCCAGTACCACCAGATCACGGTTTCGGGCGCGAAGTCCGTCAGGCGCGGATCGTCCATCACGATGTCGCGCCGTTCTTCGGGGAGCAGCGTGATGCCAATCATCGCCTTATCAATGAGAAGCCGAGTCTTCGTGGGCATACATCCCCCTTGTGCGCATGTGTCTGTGGTCGGCACGAGAAACACCGCGTCGTCATGTCGCACCGGTACAACTATGAACGGGAACATATCCCTCGCCCACGCAAGTATAGGGCCGAGCATGGTCGTTGTCATCCCGCGTGCGTCGCCTACTCCATGACGGCGAGGTCACGCGGAGCCTCGTTCAGCTTGTCGCCGCCCGTCTCGGTGCAGATACAGGCGTCCTCGATGCGCACACCGAACTTCCCCGGCATGTAGATGCCCGGTTCGTCGGAGAAGGCCATCCCGGCCCGGAGCGGCAGCGCGTTGCCGCCCACGAGGTACGGTTCCTCGTGGACATCCAGCCCCAGTCCGTGACCGAGGCGGTGGATGAAGAACTCCCCGTAGCCCTCGGCGGTGATGAGATCGCGGGCGGCGCGGTCAATCGCCTGACACTCGACACCGGGACGCACCGCCGCGAAAGCCGCTTCGTTCGCCCGCAGCACCACGTCGTAGACGCGGCGGTACTCCTCGCTCGGTTCGCCGATATGCACCATGCGCGTGATGTCCGAGGTGTAGTGTGCGATGCGCCCGCCGAAGTCGAAGCAGACGGCGTCGCCGTGTCGGATGACGCGGTCGCCGTTCTGATGGTGCGGGCTGGCGGAGTTTGGGCCGCTGGCGCAGATGCCGCCGTGCGAGTCCAGCCCGCGTGCGACCATCAGTTCGGTGAGCCGCTCGATGGCCTGCTGCTCGGTCATGCCGGTCAGCTTCGTGGTCGCCTTGAACTCGGCCCATGCGTCGTCGGTGCGGTGCGAGGCGTCGCGCAGGAAGCCGATTTCGGCCTCGTCTTTGAGCATCCGCAGTTCGCGCAGCAGCAGGCTCCCGACTTCCCACTTCGCTTCGGGGTAGTAATTGAGGATGCGCACGAGCCACCGCGCCCAGAGTTCGTCCCCGGCGGCGATGACCTTCGCGCCGTGTTCGCGCAGGATGTTCGCCGCCATCTGCGTGCTGTTGTCGGTCTCGCCCCACGGCACGGGGGCGAACGGCACGCCCCGTGCGGCGAGGCGTGGCACCTCCAACACCGGCACGAGAATCCGCGCCGCGCCCTCGCGGGGGACGATGAGCAGCGTCATGCGGCTGCTCGGATGGGCGGGGTAGCCCGCGAGGTAGATGAGATCGGCCCCCACGCCGACGATCAGGGCGTCAATCCCCTTCTTCGTCATCTCCGCCTGCGCCCGCTCGACCCGCGCTGTGTAGTCTACCGCCATCTGCTTCCCCCTTCGTATCGTTACACGCTAGCGCACGCCGTCCGCCGCTCGCACGATTGCGTCCGTCTCCAACGTAAATGCGGGAAATGTTATTGAGGTAAGAGACTCGCCGAGCGATGCCCGAACGACCGTGTCGTATCCATCGGGACGCGGATCGCTGTACCGCTCGACGCGACGCGCCACGAGGTCTACCAACCACGCCTCCGCGATGCCTGCCGCCGCATAGCGCGGTATCTTCGTGTTGCGTTCCGATAGGCGCGTTGTATCCGCCACCTCGATCACGAGGAGTACATCCGCTACCCCCGGTACGGCGCGATAGGGCGCATCTCGCAAGAGCGCGATATCCGGTTGCGGCTCCCAATCGGGCGGCAGGCGAATAGAGTTCTGTACACTGACGATGGCGGTGAGACGCGCCTCCTCAAGGTTTGCGAACCGTTTGTTCAGGTAGTTCACGCTGTTCAGGTGTCCGATGCCGAAAGCAGCCATCGGTACGATCTCCCCCGCGATCAATTCGACGCGATCATTCTCGGTGAGCACGCCGTCCGCGATCATCTGCTCGTACTCTTCGACCGTGATGCGGTGGTGCAGCGACGGTATCGCCATGTGTGTCCCCCCTGTGGCTCCTGCGGCGCGTTCGCGCCCATGATACCGCATGGGGGCTTACCCGCACGGCGGCAGTTGCGTGACAACCGGGTTCGCGCCCCACTCCGCCCATCCGCCGTCGTAGAGGCGCACGTTCACGAACGCGAGGGCTTTGAGGGCGAAAAAGGGCGGGGCAGCGTCGGCACTCGTGAGGCCATAGAGGTAGACCGTGGTATCCGGCGTCGCGCCGATGGCAACGAGTCGCGCCCGTAGCTCGTCCGGGGCGCGAAGGGCGGGGACGCCCGTTTGCGACCATTCGGGCCACGGAAAGCGCACGCTCCCCGGTATCTCCCCCGCGATGAGCGTGCCGCTCCACGTCTCGGCGCGTTCGGCGTCGGTGCGCACGTCCACGATCACGCCCCGGCGTTCGTTGGCGATGCGGGCGAGGTCGCAACGACCGACGAGCACGCTCTCGTCGGGCAGGTCGCGGTACATCGCGGGCGCAATGATGCCTTCGCCACGAGCGAGCGGGCGGCTTTCCGCCGTCCATGCCGCAAGGCCACCGTCGAGCACGCGGACATTCGGGTGGCCCGCGTACCACAGCGACCACGCGAAGCGGGCGGCGGCGCGTCCGTCGGTGCGGTCGTAGACGACCACGGTCGTGTTCGCGTCCGCGATGCCGAGCGAGCCGAACAGCCGCGCTCGCGCCGAGCCGCCTGCCAGCTTGCCGTACGTCAGCGCGTCGCGCTCGACCGCGTCTTGCCAGAAGGCGTGAATCGCGCCCGGAATATGCGAGCGCAAGAACGGCCCGCGCTCGCTGACGTCCACCACGCGCACGCTTGCGATCCGCGCCGCGAGCCATTCCGGGCGGGCGAGCACGACATCGTAGGGCCACGAGTACGCCGGGGGCGGCACCGGCGCGGGCGCGTTCGTCCCGCCGCACCCCGCGAGCAGGGCAATGACGACCAGCAGGAGCGGAAATGCACTCCTCCCCCCTGCCGCTCGGAGAACACCCGCCCTCCCCACGGGGGAAGGGGGAGAACTGTTGCGATAGCGAGGCGTACGAGAGAACCCCGGTGGTTGCAGCGATTCTCCCCCCTCCCCACGGGGGCAGGGGGCAGGGGGGGGGGGCGCATTTCGCGGGCGATGCGTGGGCTGTATCTTCATGAGCGGCAGGGTAGCACAGGCGCGACGGTTGCGATACGATACCGCGAAACGTTGTCGCTTCCGCGACACAGGAACGGAAAGGACTTCTATGGCGACCACGCTCACCCGCGATACCGCGACCGCCGCCGCTCCGCCGCCGCTGGAGCCGCCCTTGTTCACGCTCGGCAGGCCGGGGCGACGATCAATCCGCTTTCCCGCGCTCGACGTGCCGGAGGCTTCCTTGCCGCAGGGCTTCCTGCGGGCAGAAAGTGCGACCGACACCCTCGCGTGGCCCGAACTCTCGGAGTTGGAAGTCGTGCGTCACTTCGTCCACCTGTCGCAACTCAACCGGGCGATAGACACCTGTTTCTACCCGCTTGGTAGCTGCACGATGAAGTACAACCCGAAGGTCAACGAGGTCGTCACGGCAATGCCCGGTTTCGGGGCCATCCACCCGTACCAGCCGGAGGAGAGCGTGCAGGGCGCGTTGGCGATCATGCACGAGATGCAGGAGTACCTCGCGGAGATCAGCGGCTTCGACACCGTGACGCTCTGCCCCGCCGCCGGGGCGCACGGCGAACTGACGGGCGTGCTGCTCATCCGCGCTTTCCACACGAGCCGGGGCGAAGACACGCAGCGGCGCGTCGTGCTCGTGCCGGACTCCGCGCACGGCACGAACCCCGCGACCGCCGCGATGGCGGGCTACCGCGTGGTCACGGTGCGGTCGGACGCCCGTGGCAATGTGGACGTGGAACACCTGCGCTCGCTCGCGGGGCCGGATACCGCCGCCCTGATGATTACCAACCCGAACACGCTCGGCCTGTTCGACGAGCACGCCCGCGAGGTGGTGGAGATCGTCCACGCGGCGGGCGGACTCGTCTACAACGACGGGGCGAACTTCAACGCCATCCTCGGCATTGTCCGACCCGGCGACATCGGTTTCGACGTGATGCACTACAACCTGCACAAGACGTTCTCGTCCCCCCACGGCGGCGGCGGGCCGGGGGCGGGGCCGGTGGGCGTCAAGAAGGAACTGATCCCCTTCCTGCCCGCACCCTATGTAGTTAAGGATGACAATGATGTGTTTCGCCTGACAACGACGGAGCGGAGCATCGGCAAGTTGCACGGCTTTCACGGCAACTGGGGCGTGATCCTCCGGGCATACACCTACATCCGCGCCAACGGGCCGGACGGCCTGCGCGTCGTCTCGGAGACGGCGGTACTGAACGCGAACTACCTGCTCTCGCAACTGCGCGACGACTACGCCGTCGCCTACGACCGCACCTGTATGCACGAGTTCGTCATCACGGATTCGCGCCAGCGGCCCGCCGTGCGCACGCTCGACATCGCCAAGCGCATCATGGACTACGGCTTCCACCCGATGACGGTCTATTTCCCGCTCGTGGTGGAGGGGGCGATGCTCGTGGAGCCGACCGAGACCGAGACGAAAGAGACGCTAGACGCCTTCGCCGCTGCGATGCGTGCTATCGCCCGCGAGGCGGCGGAGACGCCGGAGATCGTCACGTCGGCCCCGCACACCGCGCCCCTGACACGGCTCGATGAGGCAACCGCCGCCCGACGCCCGAACCTTCGCTGGCTCCCCGACCCCGCAAGCGGCAACGGTGTCGCGGCGGGCTGACGGCTTTCGGGCAATGCACTTGCGGTAGAATAGGTGGGAAGGGTTCTTGACACCTTTCCCGTTCCGCGTTTCCCCGCGAGGAGGGGCCTGTGGAAGCACCGATCACCCGCCACCGCTTCACCGTGCATGACCTCGATGCCATGATTCAATCTGGCCTGATCGAGGAAGGCAGCCGCATCGAACTCATAGACGGGGAGTTGATCGAGATGGCTGCCATCGGCCCGAAGCACTACTACTGCGTGGGACGCCTCCTTGATCTGCTCGCTGCAGCGAAGGAACCGGGGGACGTTCTCGGTGTACAGGGGCCGATACGACTCAGTATGCGCAATCAACCGGAGCCGGATTTGGCGATTGTACGAGTGCCGAGTGCGCAAGCACTGCCGACACCCGCAGACACATTGCTTGTAATCGAGGTTTCCGATACAACGCGCATCCGCGACCGCAGCAAGAAACTGCCGCTCTATGCGGGGGCAGGCATCCTCGAAGCATGGATCGTGGACCTCGTGGCGGAGCGCATCGAGCGATACACCGAACCCGTCGGCGGGACGTATCAGATCGTGGCCCCCGTGGTGCGGGGAGAGTGGATCGAGAGTACCGTGCTACCCGGCCTGATCCTCGATGTAAATGCCGTGCTCGGCCCCCCAAGCATGGGCAACACGGACGAGTAAGGCCGTTGACGCGCTTCGTCGTTGGGCGTATACTCTCATCTCGCGTCCCGTGCGTGCGGCGTACGCATGGGCGAAAACAGAGGTAGTCAGGTAATCGCACCGGAACGGTGAGCGGGTGGAGGGCGTCGGTGGCGTACGCGGTGGTAGAAACGGGCGGCAAGCAGTACCGCGTTCAGGTCGGGCAGGCCATCGAGGTCGAGAAGCTCGTGGGCGAAGTGGGCGATGCAATCTCGCTGGGGCGCGTCCTGATGGTCGCGGGCGACGGCGGCACGAGCGTCGGCACGCCGGTTGTCGAGGGCGCGACGGTGCGGGCGACGATTGAGGCGCAACACCTCGGCGATAAGGTGATTGTGTTCCACATGAAGGCCAAGAAGCGGTATCGCCGCATGAAGGGCCATCGCCAGAACCTCACCCGCCTGACGATCACGGACATCATTGTATAGCCGGTAGCCGGTAGCCGGTAGCCGTCAGTAGTGATCTAGGCACTGACGGCTACCGGCTACCGGCTACCGGCCCCGAAGGGAGCGCGGCAATGGCACACAAAAAAGGCGTAGGGTCGAGCCGCAACGGGCGCGACAGCAACCCGAAGATGCTCGGCGTGAAGCGGTACGACGGGCATGTCGTCAAGAACGGCGAAGTGCTCGTGCGGCAGCGCGGCACGCGCATCATGGCGGGGCGCAACGTGGGCGTGGGACGCGATCATACGCTGTTCGCGCTCATTGCCGGTTCCGTGAAGTTCCAGCACGTCGGGCGGTACAAGAAGGCCGTGAATATCAACCCGATTCCCGTTGCGCTGGTTGTGGACGATGTCAATGACGAGATCACCGAGGTCGCGGCGGGCTAGAGAACCGCGACATCATGCACGCGGGACGGGGCGGCAGTGTGCCGCCCCTATACGCGACTGCGAAAGGACCCGTTTCCGATGAAAGCAGGCATTCATCCGACGTACGTCACCGCCACGGTGGTTTGCACCTCGTGCGGCACCACATGGGAGACGCGCAGCACGCGCCCGCAGATTCGCACCGAACTCTGCTCCGTGTGCCACCCGTTCTTCACGGGCGAGCAGCGCATCGTGGACTCCCAAGGGCAGGTTGAGCGGTTCATGAACAAGGTGGCGAACGCGCAACCTGTGCGCACCAAGAGCCGCAAGCAGGTCATGCGCGATGCGAAGCTCGAAGAGACGCGCCGCGCCCGCACCTTCACGCCCGAACTGGACGCCATCGCGGGCGAGGGCGCGGACGCTCCCGCATCGTAGCGCGACACCCCTTGTAGCGAACGAGCGAACGCGAAAGCCGGTTGGATCACGATCCAACCGGCTTTCGCGTGTCCGGTGGAGAGCAGGTTCGCGGGGGCGAACGACCGCATCGAGGAGTATCCGGCGTCGGTGTGGCGCGGGCCTGAAATCCGCGCCACCGCCGATGCCGCCATCTCTGTTATCGCGTCGCGGAAGATGCGGTCGTCGCGCTTTCCGTGGCGGCATCGTCGGCGGGCGGGAAGAAAATTGCCTCGATGGGTAGGTGGAACAGGCGGGCGATGCGGAAGGCGAGGGGCAAACTAGGGTCGTACTTGCCCGTCTCCAGCGCGTTCACCGTCTGGCGCGACACACCCAGTTGCTCCGCGAGGTCGCCCTGCGACCAGTCCCGCTCCGCCCGCAGCACCTTCAGCCGGTTGCGCATCAGCGGAACCGGCGCGACGTGACGGCGAGTGCCACCACCCACAGCGTCATCATTGCCCCGTAGAGCCAGAACGGATTGATGTGCAGCACCCCGGCGGACTCCAACAGCCCGCCCGCCACGGCGAGGAACGCGCCTCCGCCGAAGGCTACCGCCAGCGATTCCAGTTGTATCCGCCGCTGCAACTCGTCGGTGCCGCGCAGGAAGCGCACAAACGCCCGGATCACGAACAGGATCGGTACCGCCGGGAGCACCGCCAGCACCGCCCGCCACTCCGGTGCGACGCCGCGACCCGCGATAAACGCCGTGCCGAGCAGGAGCAGGACGTATCCTACCATCGCCGCCCCGAACTCTTTGTAGTAGGTGCGCTGTACCCGCTGCATCTCGTGCATGACAAGCTCCTTTCGCTTTCTGTCAATGATGCTTGACATCGAGAGTATGCCACGAGCAGAGTGCGTTGTCAAGGGTGCTTGTCAATGCCCCCTGTGGGCGGAGATCAGGCGGGCGTAGATGGCCTCGTACGCGGTGGTCATCGTGGCGGCGGAGAAGTGCCGTTCGACGTGGCGGCGGCAGGCGGCGCGGTCGAGCGTGTCGAGTAGCGGCACGGTGGCGACGAGGGCATCCACCGTGGAGCGCACGAAGCCCGTAACGCCGTCCACGACAATTTCCGGCACGGCACCGAGTGGCGTGGCGAGCACGGGCGTGCCGCAGGCCATCGCCTCGGTCATGGCGAGGCCGAACGGCTCCGGCCACTGGATCGGGAAGAGCAGGGCGCGGGCTTGTCCCAGAAACTTGCCCTTCTCGGCGTCGCCGATCTCGCCCACCCACTCGATGAGCCGCCCGTCGAGTTCGTCGCGCACGAGGTTCACGTACTCCGGGTGGTCATCGTCCACTTTCGCGGCGATCTTCAGGGGGATGCCGGTGCGCTTGGCGATGGCAATCGCCTCGCGGATGCCCTTGTTGGGCGAGATGCGACCGAGAAAGGCGAAGTAACCGCCGCCGCCGTCGCCCAAGCGGAGGTGATCGAGGGGCAGGCCGTTGTAGACATTCCCGGCCCAAGCAGCGTCCGGCAGGGGAAGCTGCTGGCTGCGACTGACGGAAACGACGGGGGCATAGGGGTAGGTCTCGTAGAGCACGGGCAGGGTGTGGAAGTCGAGTTGCCCGTGTAGCGTAGTGAGCGTGGGCGTGGGCGAGGTGTGCGCGAAGGGGAAGGTGTGATAGTCGAGGTGGCTGTGGATGAGGTCGAACTCCCCGGCACGGGCATAAACTTGCGCGAGTTGCGCGAGTTGCGCGGGGTAGAGGTCACGCGGCATGGCGATGCCGGGGAGCGGGCGCAACCCCTCCGGCACCGTGGCGACGAGCCGCGCCGCCGTCTCGGAATCGCCCGCCGCGAAGAGCGTCACGTCGTGTCCGCGCCGCACGAGTTCCTCGGTGAGGGCGGAGACGACGCGTTCGGTGCCGCCGTACTGGCGCGGCGGCACGCGCTCCGCGAGCGGCGCGACCTGCGCGATCCGCCACCGCCGCCCGTTCGTCTCGTCGCCCACGCTGTCGCCTCGTTCCGGTGTTGCAAACCGTATCATGCGTCCGAGAGTATACAAGTCGGGGCTTTCTCGATGCATTCCGTACACTTTCGACGTGCAAAGACCAGAGGGAGTGTGGTGATGCGTATGCGAGGGTGGTCACATCACCGTTGGCATGTTGGCATTCTCGTTGCTGCGCCGATGCTCATCGCTACTGCCGCCGTGGGGTGTACAGTGGCTCGGACGCCGACACCCTTCGCGCCGAAAGCGGAAGACGGCACGATGTCTATCTTCGACGTGACCATACGCACCTTCGTCTGATCGCTCACCCCGCGCCATCGGCGACGAAGCGGGCCGCGACCATGTCCGCGAGCGGTCGCCCCCGTGCGGTGAGGGCGACGCGCCCGTTATCGAGCGCAACCAAGCCTTGCGCCGCGAGTTCCGCGAGCAGAGGGCCGTATACGTCCCCCACCTCGCGCCCGTGCCGCGCCGCGAACGCCGCCATGCTCACCCCCTCCGCGAGCCGCAGGCCGAGCAGCATCGTCTCGCCCATCGCGGTGACGGGCGGCAGGGTCTCGCCGTCCGTCGCCAAGTCGCCCGCCGCGATGCCCGCGAGGTAGGCGTGGAAGTCGCGGGGGTTCCACCAGCGGCGGTCGTGGCGGTGGCTGTGCGCCCCGACGCCGAAGCCGAGGTAATCGCCGTTCTGCCAGTAGTTCGCGTTGTGGCGGGAGCGACGCCCCGGCAGGGCGTAGTTGCTCGTCTCGTAGTGCGCGTAGCCCGCCGGGGGGAGCAATTCGTCCGCCACGAAGAACATATCCGCCGCCGCGTCGTCGTCGGGGAGCGTGGTCGCGCCCGCGCCGACCGCATAGGCGAGCGGCGTCCCCTCCTCCACCGTGAGCGAGTAGATCGAGAGGTGATCGGGCCGCAGCGCGAGGGCAGTTTGGAGGTCTTCGCGCCAGTCCGCGAGGGTCTGCCCCTCCCACCCGAAGATCAGATCGAGGCTGACGGCGAATCCGGCGGCGCGGGCGTTCTGCACGGCGGCGTGTCCGTCCTCCGGCGTGTGGGTGCGACCGAGGGCGGCGAGGCCACGGGCGTTGAAGGTCTGCATCCCCAGACTGAGCCGGTTCACGCCTGCCACCCGGAAGCCCTCCAAATGCCGGGGGCGCAGGGGGCCGGGGTTCGCTTCCAGCGTGATCTCGGCGGCGGGCCGCACGGCGAAGGCACCGCGCACCGCGTCGAGGATGCGCCCGATCTGTGCCGGGGGCAGCAGCGAGGGCGTGCCACCGCCGAGAAAGATCGTCGAAACGGGCGGGTTTGGGGCGTGGCGCGTCGCCCCGGCGCGTATCTCGGCGCACAGCGCGTCCACGTAGTCCGGGGCGCGGTGCAGCATCCCCGTGACCACGGCGAAGTCGCAGTACGGGCAGTGCTTCTGGCAGAACGGCACATGCACGTACACGCCGAGTTGCGTGTCCGGGTTCATCACCGGGACTTCCGCGAAGGCATCGGCAACGGGCAGGGCGGGCAGGGCGGGGGCGATGGTCGCGGGTGCGAGGGTAGGTGTCATCGGTGGGTGGGCCATTCCTTATGCAAGAGCAACGCAGTAGGACAGGCTTCAGCCTGTCACTCCCGGACGACAGGCTGGAGCCTGTCCTACTGCATTGTACCGCGCCGAACCGCTACGTCGCCCGGTCGCCCGCTTTCGCCTCGGTGATGGCGCGGAAAGACGCGGCGGCGGCTTCGGCCTCGGCGGCGGTGGCGGGGGCATCCGAGTAGCGGGCGGCGCGGTAGGTGTCGGTGAGCGCGACGAGGGAAGTGTCTCGCGCCGGGAAGACCTCCCCCAACGTGGGGACGTACTCGCGGGGGGCGTCGGCGGGCGGGCGCGGCTTCCCGGCCCGCTTGCCCTGATTGAGGAGGCGCAGGTAGAGCGTGCGGATGCGCAGCGTGTGTTGCCAGTCCGGGTTGCCGCGCAGGGCCGCGAAGGGGTCGTCCGCCTTGCGGAACCGCCCGCGCAGGTTCGCCCACGCCCCGCGCAAGCTCGCGCCGAGGTCGTTCCAGTCGAGCACGCTCTCGCGCTCCTCGCCGTTGCGGTCGTCCCGCGACGGCTTGCGGAACAGGAAGCGCGTGAGCAGATAGACCACGAGGGCCGCCACCGCGACGACCAGCGCGATGCGCACGCCGTCCGGCAGCGTGGCAACGGCCCGCTCGCCCTGCGGAAAGAGATCACGCGGGGAAGGGGGTTGCAGGGGCAGGTTCGCCTGCTGATCGCCGCTGGCGAACTTGCTCAGGATCAGGTTGAACAGGAAGTAGAACAGGTACGCGAAGAAACTCAGGATGGCGACGATTACGGTGAGGATGAATTGCAACACCGCGAACACGGGCGCGAGCAGCCCCGCCACGAATTCCAGCAACGCCCGTGAGAGCAACGCCGCGACGAAGAAGCCGATGAGCAGCACGAGCAGCACCGGCAGCACGAGCGGGCCGAGCCACTGCGGCCCCAGCTTGCCCTGCGCCCGCAAGCCCTCCATCTGCAACCGCGCCACGGTGACGGCGGAGAGGGCACAGAAGAAGAACCCGACCACGAGCGGGCGCAATTGCTGCTGCGCCGTGGGATCGGACGAGTCCGAGATCGCTGTGAGCACGGCCCCGACCGCGACCGTGACCACGCCGACGCGGAGCGTCGTGTACGCGGTGTCGAGGTCGGGCAGGCCGCGCACCCGCCCGCGTATCCACGCATAGATCGTCACAACGGCAATCAGCAGCACCGAGGCCGTGGCGGTGGTGCGCTGGAAGATGAACGCCTGCACCATCTGATACGCCCACTCGATATCCCACGGGGCGTAGCGGGCGGCGAAGGCGCAGGCGTAGAGCATCGTCAGGAGCGACAGCACCACGCCCCCCCCGATGAACAGCTGGTACTCCGGCGACCACAGTTGCAGAGCCTCCGCGATGCGCGGCACCGCCGCCGCAAAGAGCAGCACCGCCAATATCGCCAGCGGGTGTATCCAGCCCGCACCCACGGCGGTGAATGCACCGGGAGCCTCCACCAGCCCCAGCACGAGCGACACGAGGCACGCCTCCGCCGCGATCAGCAATACGCTCAGGGTGGCGGTGCGCCACTCCCACCGCGCCAGCAGAAACCTCATTATGCCCGGTTGCGTCATCGGGTAGCCTCTCTATCGGGGCGATGCGAAAACACCGCGCAAGTTGCAGGGAGAGTATACAACTCTCACACCTTGATAGTGGTTCGGCTATACTACTCGTGGAAAACGCGGACAAGGAGCGGGAAGTGCGCACGGCGAAGTGGCTCGACGCGGCAATGAAAGCGTATCGCACGTTCCCCGATGATGTGCAGGATGTTGTCGGCTTCAACATCGAGCGGGCGCAGGACGGCAAGAAAGGGCCGGATGCGAAGCCGCTCAAAGGGTTCGACCCCGGTGTATTCGAGGTGGTGGGCGACTTCGATGGCGACACATACTGGGCGGTCTATACCGTGCGGCTACTGCATCATGTCTACGTGGTGCATTGCTTCCAGAAGAAGGCGACGCGGGGTATCGCCACGCCGCAGCACGACACTGACCTTATGCGGCGGCGATTGCAGACGGCGCGGGAATACGACGACGCCCTGACGCGGCAAGGCCAACCTGTACGCCCGGAAGGGAGAGACCATGACCGATACCGACGAGACGGCCTTTGTGGGGGGCAGCGGCAATGTCTTTGCGGACGCGAACGTGCCGGACGCGGGGGAGCGGCACATCAAATCGCAACTCGCGGGGGCGATCCTCGACGCCATAGAGGCGCAGGGGCTGTCGCAGCGCGTCGCCGCCGAGCGTGCGAATGTCGCGCAGTCCGATATCAGCAATATCGTGCGCGGTCGCGTACGAGGCTTCTCGGTCGCACGCCTGCTGGAAGTACTCGCCGCGCTTGGGCAAGCGGTGGACATCCACATTCGCCCCGTCGCGGATGGCACACCGGGACACGTCGCGGTGGTGCGCGACGCAATGGGCGATGCCGCAGCAGGCGGCTGATTGGCAAGGAAAATTCGCGTCGCGCTACGGCTTCGTATACCGCGCCCCGACGAAGAAGTCCGTGATGTGGGCGCGAAAGGGCAGCGTGGGCGAGACGAGTTCGCCGTCGGGCAGGACGTGTGTCACCTGCGCGTATCGCCCCGGGGCGGGTTCCGGGGCGGTGTGGATAAGTACGTCGCGCTCCTGCGGGCGCACGATCCAGTATGCCGGCACGCCTGCCCGCGCATACGCTTCCCGCTTGGTCTCGGTGTCGTAGCGCACGCTCCCCCGCGAGAGGATTTCCACTAGGAGCGCGGGAACGCCGTGGACACGGTGGTCTTTCAACAAGTCGAGGTCGTCCTGACGAATGACGAGCAGATCAGGTTCCACCGGATCGCATCCCGGCATGAACACGCCTACGGGCGCGGTGAAGACGAACGCGACGCCCGTTTGCACGAGTTGCGGAAGCATCGCGTAACTGATCTGCTGCGAAATCCATTCGTGAAACAGGATTGGTGCCGTACTCACCCACATCACTCCGTTAATGATCTCGTAGCGTCGCCCGTCGTCCGGGGTCTTTTCCCAGTCCGCCACGGTGTATATCGCCGCGTCGGAGCGCAGCACGAGTTCCAGTTCGTCCAGAATCACCGTGGTTGCCATACGAACCCCTCCAACCCGTACCTTGTGGGATGCCCGGAAGTATTGTACGTGATGCACGGGAGTGGTGGTTAGTCCGCCGCCCGCGCCACATCGTTCGCTTTCGTGTCGGTGGCAGCGTCGTCATCGCCGTTGCCGCCGTCGCGGGCGATGGGTTCGACGGCCTCCCACGGCAGGCGGTGGGTGGTGACGCCGGGGAGGGCGAGCGCGTCCACGAAGCCGAGGGCGACGATCACCACCCGCAGCCCGCGCCCCGCGAGGCGGGCAATCGCCGCCCGGAGGGGGTCGCTCATCGTCATTGTCACGATCAGCACGGTGCTGCCCCACGGGAAGTGCGGGGTCTCCTTTTCGAGCGTCCCCGCGATGTTCATGTGCGTGAAGGGCGTCAGTCGCGCCAGCCCTTCGAGGATGCGCAGGAACTGATCGGGGCTGCGACCGGGCGGCACGCGCAAGGTCTGTCCTGTCTGCGCCAAGAGACCGTTCGCGTAGATGCCCACGGCGTACTTATGGTCGGTGGCCCACTGCGCCACGCTCGCCGCGACGCTGATCGCCCGTTCGAGGTGGTCCTGATCCAGCCCCTCGTATGGGCGCGAGATCGTGTCGAGGTTGAGGAAGATCGCCACTTGCAGGTTCGCGGTCGGCTCGAAGATTTTCGTCTGGTAGCTGCCCGCCCGCGCCGACGCCTTCCAGTGGATAGCGCGGAACGGGTCTTCCGGGCGGTACTCGCGGATGCCGATGATGCGCGTCGGGTCGGTGATGACCGGGCGGCGCACCGCCTGTTCGCCCAAGAGATAACGCGGCGGTAGTCCCAATTCTTCCAGCGGCACGAGTTTCGGGTAGACCGTCAGGTACAACTCCCCCGGCAACTCCTGCGTGCGCGTGAAGAAGCCGAAGGGATCGCCCGACCGCACCGACACCGGGCCGATGCGGTGGTAGCCCCGGCGCGGACACTGCACGCGCAGATGCCATGTGATGCGCTCCTGCCAGCGCAGGGCCGTGAAGAACGACACCACCTGCGTTCCGGCGGATTCGGTCTGATACGCCTCCCAGTCGCGCACGCGCACGCGGCTCGAAAGGGAATCCTCCACGCGCACCCACGGCATCGGGATGAATTTCTTGTTCGTGAGGCGCAGCGTCAGGGGGAGGGTTTCACCTGCGAAGCAGCGGTCGTTCTCGGCGCGTCGCTCGAAGATCAGGCGGTCGAGGACATGGCGGTTCCACAGCCACGACAGGCCGAGCGTGACGAGCAGCACGGTGCCGATGGCGGTCACGGTCGGCTGACCAAGCAGCATCCCCAGAAAGATGACGCCCACTGATCCCGTGATCCACGCCTGCCCCGCGATAGCCCCGTTGCCGCTCATCTCACGCCGCCTCGACCGGCACCGGCACCGACGCGACCACGTCCGCCAGCACCTTCGCCACGTCGCGCCCGCGCAACCGGCTCTCCGACGAGAGGATGACGCGGTGCGTCAGCACGGGCGACCACAACGCCTTCACATCCTCCGGCGTCACGTACGCCCGCCCGTGCATCGCGGCGAGGGCTTGCGAGGCGCGGTAGAGCGCGAGCGAACCGCGTGGCGACGCACCGAGGGCTACCGCCTCGTGCGCCCGCGTCGCCCGCACAAGGCGCGTGATGTAGCGGCGCAACTCGTCGTCCACATGCACAGCGCGGACTTCCGCCTGCAACGCGGGGAACTCCGCCACGCCGTCGCCCACGGGCGCGAGACTCTCGAGCGGGTTCGTGCCGCCGAAACGCACAAGGATCGCCGATTCGTCGTCTTCGTCGGGGTAGCCCACCGCGAGCTTGATGAAGAAGCGGTCGAGTTGCGCTTCCGGCAGCGGGAAGGTGCCTTCCAGTTCAATCGGGTTCTCGGTGGCGATGAGCAGAAAGGGGCGCGGCAGGGGCATCGTCTCGTTCTCCACCGTGACGGTGCGCTCCTCCATCGCTTCAAGGAGGGCGGATTGCGTGCGCGGCGTGGCGCGGTTGATCTCGTCCGCCAGCACGACATTCCCGAACACGGGGCCGGGGCGGAACTGGAACTCGCTCGCCCGCTGGTTGAAGTAGGTCAGGCCGCTGATGTCGGAGGGCAAGAGGTCGGGCGTGCATTGTATGCGCCGAAACTCCCCGCCGACGGCGCGGGCGAGGGCGCGGGCGAGCGTGGTCTTGCCCACCCCCGGCACGTCCTCCAGAAGAATATGGCCCTCGCACAGGAGCGCGACGAGCGTGAGGTCTATCACCTCGCGCTTGCCCACGATCACCTGCCCCACGCGGTCGCGCACCGCGTCGGTATATGCCCGCACCCCTGCCACCGCTGTAGCTCCTCCCCGTTCATTCCGACGCCCGATTATATCACGGAGCATCGAGGAACCCCGCCCGCGCCGGGACGCGGCATCGCGGCGTATTCGTTGTCCTCGAAAGGCACCGCCTTCCACGACAATGAATACCCCGTGGGACGGTGGATCGTGTACCCGGTCGCGGTCACGTCACACTCCCCCGTGGAATGCGTTATATTGGTGAGAGATTGGCGAGATTGAGTGAAAGTCCACGAATCGCCCGTGTTTGCCCTTGTCATCACCGCCATTGGGCGTTATTGTACTCGCGTGTAGATCGCTCTTGCTGATGGGAGAAGGTTTTCATGGCGCAGCAACCGAACACAGAACCGAAGCCGAGCGCAAACCGCCGCGAAGAACTGGTGCGGCTCGTCCAGTTCGCTTTCGTGGGCGGCTACGTGGCCGCGTTCAACCTCGTGCTGACGTACATCATGTCGCAGCAGGACACGGTACCGTACTCGCTCTACGTGCCGGTCATCATCGAGATCACGATCTGCGCCAGCTTCGTGCTGAACGACGTGCTGACCTTCTCGAAACTGAAGCAGGGCGGACACGGGCGATGGGTGCGGCTGCTGCGCTTCCACGGCTCGGCGGGACTCGGTGCCATCACGCAGATCACGGTTTCCTTTGTGGCGTACCATTTCTTCGACCTCGCCCCGGTCGCCGCGCAGTTCATCGCCATAGGCTTCGCCACCGTGGTGAACTTCTCGATGCACCGCTTCTGGACGTACCGCAAGCCGAAGGCGAAGGCCGAGGTCGCGCCGCCGCTCATGTCGGTGGTGCCGGAGTCGTTGGACTAGCACGCGCCCCTCACGGTAAGGGGAAGGTATACCAAGACCGGAAAAAGGGTGCCGTTTCGGTCTCGGTATTAGAGCGGTTCTCAGAGATATTGGCGGCATCGGCGGCATTATGTGGCGCGGGCTTCAGCCCGTGATT
>JAABUN010005065.1_pt1 | contig 16900 bp, 18 predicted proteins | sample 5559311 | NCBI WGS metagenome assembly JAABUN01 (sample SAMN10711877, study PRJNA513370) | rock metagenome | isolation source: Antarctica rocks | place: Antarctica: Victoria Land, Siegfried Peak sud
CGCGCACGCTGCGCGAGATCGCCGCGCAGCTCGACGTCGCGGCGCGCGTCCGGTACGTCGGCTTCCGCGATGACGTCGCGACGGTCTACGGCGCCGCAGACGTCGTCGCCGTGCCCTCCAAGCAGCCCGACCCCTTCCCGAACGCGGCACTCGAGGCGGCCGCGGCCGGCTGCTGCGTCGTGGCCAGCGACCACGGCGGCCTGCCCGAGCTGCTGCGCGACGGCGTCAGCGGCGTGCTCGTGCCCCCGGGCGACCCCGTCGCGCTCGCCGACGCCCTCGCGGCGCTCCGCGACGACCCGCGGCGCCGTGCCGCCCTCGGCGCCGCGGCGCGCGCGGACGTCGGCGTCCGCCTGACCCCCGACCGCATGCTGATCGAGGTCCAGGCGCTCTATGACGCCCTCGCGCCGCCCGGCTGAAGGCGGCGCGCCGACGGCGAGCCGCTCGAACGCGGAGAGCGCGCGGCCGCAAGCCCCTCGGCTACGGCGGTCGGTCGGCCCTCAGCTCTCGACCGTCCCCGGTGCGCGCGCGCGACGGGGCGGCGGCGTGGCGCGGGGCGGCGTGCGCTGGCCGTCGAGGCACGTCGCCCCCAGGCGGATGAGCGCCGTGTCGATCTGCGCGCCGTACCCCTCGACGCGACGCCTCGCCTCCTCGAAGCCTGCGTCGGAGCCACTCGTGCCGAGCGCGGCGACCGACGCGCGCATCGACGCGACCGCCCGCCGCGTCGCCGCGCGCAGACTCCGCAACCGCGCCGCCACGGGCGCGCGCCGCAGCCCGCGGTCCAGGCGCGCGAGCGCGCGGTCGACGCCGCGCAGCGCGGCGCGGGCCTCCCCCGGCGTCTCGGGAGCGCGGTCGAGCATGCCGATCGCCTCGCCGTAGTCGCGGCAGGCCGCGTCGAGCACCGTGCGTCGGGCCGCGAGCTCTGGCCCCTTGGTCACGTCGAGCGGGCAGGCGACGCGCGCCTTGGACGCCTCGTCGGCCAGCAGCGCACGGACGAGGCGGTCGGCGCGGGCGGTGCTCTGCATCGCCCGCTCGACCGGCGCGCCGTCGTCGACGCGCCTGGCCTGCAGGCGAAGCCCGGTCCGGATCGCCGCCAGCGCACGGACGACGTCGGGCAGCCCGAGCCGCGCGGGGCCGTCGGTGGGCAGCGCCGACAGGCGGCGGCGCAGGCCGTCGACCAGCCGCGCCTCGGAGCGCAGGCGGTCGCCGAGCGAGGACGGCCGAAACGGGGGCAGGCCGAGCGCATCGGCCTTGGCGACGTAGCGCCCGCACGCGCGCGCGGCCAGCACGTCGCCGCGGACGCCGGGCAGCCCGACCAGGGTCACCCGCCAGCCGCCGGCGTTGCGCGACGCGGTCAGCGGCCCCGGCAGGCCGGTTCCGCGGACAGCCGCGCGCGCCCCGCTCACCGTGGCCGTCAGCTCGCGCGCGGCGGGCAGCGCGCGACGCAGGCCGTGGACCACGAGGAACTCCTCCAGCGCGCTCGGGCAGGTGGCTCCGGGATCGCCGACGAGCGCGACGACCCGTCGCGTGGCCAGCGACAGCGCCCGGCAGGCGCTGCGCGCGTCTGCGGCCCGCACGGACGTCGCAAGCCGCTCGACGCTCGCGATCGCCGCAGCACGCTCGCGGTCGCCGGGAGGGGCGACGCGCTTGTCGGCCTCCTTTGGTCCCCCGCACGCGACGAGCGCGGCGCAGAGCACCGCGAGCAGCAGACCGCCCGCCAGCCGCACGACAAGGCGCTCAGGCATGCGGCCGAGGGTACGCCGCCACGCCCGGCGGCGCGGCAGGAAGGCTCAGAACCCGACGCCCGATGCGTTGCCGCTGACGAGCACCGCACCGATCACCGCGACGAGCCCGATCGCCGCCAGCGCGACGTAGCCCGTCCAGTGCGGCAGCCGGCGCTTGTCGATCGCCAGCAGCGCCAGGGCGCAGGCCGCACCTCCCACCAGGCCGCCGAGGTGGCCGCCGATCGAGATGTTCAGCCCGGGGATGAACGAGAAGGCGAGGTTGAACAGGATGAGCGGCGCGATCCCCGTGGCGAACGGGTCGATCCCGCGAGCGCGCATCTGGAAGAACGCGGCCCCCATCAGGCCGAAGACCGCGCCCGAGGCGCCGACCGTCAGCGCCCGCGGCTCGAACAGCAGCGCCCCGAACGAGCCGGCCAGCAGCGAGGCGAGGTAGAGCCCCGCGAAGCGCTTGGAGCCCATGGGTCCCTCGAGCATCTGCCCGAGGACGTAGAGCAGGTACATGTTGAAGCCGACGTGCAGCGGCCCCGAGTGCAGGAAGCCGCTCGTGACCAGGCGCCAGTACTCGTGGCCGCCGGAGATCGAGGGGCCGAAGAGGCCGAGGTTCGCGAACAGCGGCGAGCCTCCGCTCGTGCCGAGCCCGAACTGCCCCGACGCGAGGAACAGCGCCGCGTTGACCACGATGAGCGCGATGGTGACCGTGGTCACCACGTCGTTCATCGAGCGCACCGTGTGCACCTGCGTCTTCTGCTTGGAGCACTCCGGGCAGCGCATGCCGACCGGAGTGGAGGTCATGCACTCCGTGCAGATCGGGCGCCCGCAGTTCGAGCACCCGACCGCCGTCTCCCGGCTCGGGTGCCGGTAGCAGACGGTCTCCGACTCGACGGCGCTCATCGTCGGCTCGACGGTAGCAGCGGCCTCTCACGCCGCCCCGCGGGCGCCAAGCGGCCGCTCAAGCGGGTGACGCGGTGATGACCGGGTCAGAGGAGGGAGCGAGGCTGCCACCCGTCGGCTCGGCCGTGACCAGGATGCGCTCGACGCCCTTGACCGGCTCCTCGATCGCCACCTTCGCACGGCCGTCGGAGCGGACGTTGAAGAGCGTGTGCGTCGGCTGAAGCTGGCCGTCTCCTCGATCCAGCCACACCTGGTAGACCTGCCCCTGGGGCGGGCTCGGCATGTCGGTCAGCCGCAGCGACGCGTTCGCGCCCGTCACCGTCAACCGCGCGTCGGCCGGGCCCTTGGCCCACGCCGCGAGCGTCCGGGTCTTGGGCTTGCCGGAGCTCTCGACGACCAGGCCGCCGACGACGCCCAGCGCGAGCAGCGCGCAGGCCAGCGCACCGGCGAACGCAGGGCGCAGCAGGCTCGGAAGCGCAGGCACCCAGCGACGGCGCTCCTTCGGGGCCCGGCGGCGGCCGGCCTCGGGTCCGGCGGCGCGCAGCAGCTCGGACTCCGCCTCGACCACGGACATGATGCGGCCCTTCAGCGCGAGCGGTGGGATCGCCTGTGGCGCCGCGAGCGGCAGCGTGTCCACAACGAGCCGCAGCTCCGCGACCTCCACGCGGCAGTGGTCGCACTCGGCCAGGTGCGCGGCGTAGGCCCGGCGCTCGTCCGGGAGCAGCGCCTTGAGCACGTATGCTCCCGCGTCGATGCCCTGGGGGCACTCGGAGAGGTGGGCACGGAACTGGCTCATCTACGTGGTCTCCGGTGACAGGCTGCCCAGCTGCGCGCGCATCTTCTCGAGGCCGAGGCGCATGCGGCCCTTGACCGTGCCGATGGGCGTCTCGAGCATTCCCGCGATCTCCGTGTGGGTGAAGCCGCCGAAGTAGGCGAGCTCGATGACCTTGCACTGCTCGGGTGGCAGCGTCGTCAGCGCCTCGCGGAGCTCCCGGGCCTCGTCGCGGCGCGCCACCTCGACGTCCGTGCGCTCCTTGGCCTCGAAGCGCTCCTCGATGCCCTCGTCGCTCGCGCGCCGCTTGTCGTGGACGATGGAGCGCCGCAGGGAGTCGATCGCGCGGTTGTGGACGATGCCGAGGACCCACGTGCGCACGGAGCCGCGGGTGCGGTCGTAGCGCGCGTTGGAGCGCCACAGGCTGAGGAAGGCCTCCTGCACCACGTCCTCTGCGGCGTTGCGGGAGCCCGTCATGCGGTAGGCCAGCGAGAACGCCGCGGTGGAGTGCCGCTCGTAGACGATCTCGAAGGCCACGGCCTCGCCACGACGCACGTACTGCATCAGGTCCTCATCGGCGAGGCTGCGTAGTGAGACTCCGTCCATTGCGAGCTTCTTCGCACGCTCGGGCCCTGCCGGATCACCCGCAGCCTCGGACTTCACGGTGTCAGCGCTCAGCGGTCGAGGACACGGCGAGCCTCGTCGGCGACCGCCTTGACCGTCTGCTCGACGTAGGCCAGCGGATCGCCCGCGTCGGCACGGCGCTTCTTTCGCCCGCCGCGCACCCGCACCACCACGAGCGCGGCGCTCGCCGCGCCACCGATCGCCACCGCCGCGACGGGCCGCGCGACTCCCGGCCAGTTGCGCGGGTCGCGCATCGCACCGAGCTCCCAGGCGTCGAGCTCGTCGGCGGCGATGTCCGTGAGGTTCTGCAGCGTCTGCTCGAAGCGCAGGCGGAAGTCGGCCGGCGGCTCGACCGGGGTCAGCGCCTGGCGCAGCAGGCCCTCGATGTCGCCGGGGAGGATGGAGTCGTTCATGGGGTCAGGCTCCTGCCGTCTCCGGGGTGCGCACGATCGTCTCGAGCTGCTTGATGGCTCGGTGGATCAACACCTTCGTCGCGCCGTCGGTGCGGCCCATGGCCCGCGCGATCTCGCGGTTGTCCATGCCGAGGGCGAAGCGCATGATCAGCGCCTCGCGCCGGTCGTCCGGGAGCTCCTTGACTCCCTCGAGGATGCGCGCCAGCTCGTCGCGCCCCTCCACGAGATCCTCCGTCGTGTGAAGCGTCCGCAGCTGGGAGTCGTCGTCGATGTGGGTCTGCGGCTTGCGCGAGCGATCCCGGTAGAGGTTCGCCGCGAGGTTGTGCGCGATGCGGATCAGCCACGGGCGCAGCGGCCGGCCGTCGCTCTCCGAGAGCGCCCGCTCGTAGTGCCGGTAGGCCTGCAGGAACGTCTGCTCCGTCAGGTCCTCCGCGTCGTGGTGGTTGCCCACCCGGTAGTACGAGTAGGAGTACACGTCGCGCAGATGGGCCTTGTAGAGGTCCGAGAACCGCCGGTCGAGCTCCGCCTTGTCCACGCACGGCAGCCTAGATGGTCGCTTCCACGAGGCGGTCCCGGCGATCGGCGGTCCGGGCGGATGGGCGGGATCGCACGATTTCGAAGGCAATCCTTGCGGATTGTCGAGGAGTCGGGTGGTTCCGGGTGCCGTCCGGGACGTCGATCGGCGGCACCGAATCCGTGGAAGCGACCATCACGCGCTCAGGCGCTCGCGTCGGGGGAGGCGGCTCGGAGCGGTGACGCCGTGGGCCCAGTCGTTCGCGCTCGCGCCGCCGACGACGGCCGCCAGTCCGGTGGTGACGGGAGCCGCGACGCCGTCGGCGGCCAGCGCGGCCGCCAGCAGCGGGAGCGCGTGGAGGCTCTCGGCGGCCTGCCCCAGGGCAGGCTCGATCTCCGCGCTGGGCGTTCCTGTCCCGAGCAGCTCGCCGGCCCGGCGGTTGCGCGAGCCCTCGGCGACGACGGTGGCGACGAGGTCCCCCGCCCCCGCGAGGCCGGCGAACGTCTCGGGCCGTCCGCCGCGGCGCTGGGAGTAGGCGTTGACCTCGGCGAAGACCTTGCCCGCGGCGGCACCCGCGGCGTTCGGCCCGGCGACCGCGGCCGTGGCGGCGGCCAGGACCGCCGCGTTCTTGGCCGTGCCCGCGAGCTCCACGCCGACGGGGTCTGCGGAGCGCTCCGCGTCGAAGCCCGCGAGCGTCAGCACGTCGGCGAGCTGGCGGACCCAGCCCGCGTCGGCCCCGGCGACCACCAGCGAGGCACCGTTCTCCACCGCGTCGGCCGCATGCCCAGGGCCTCCGAGGCAGGCGACGGCGCGCGCGCGGGTGCGCGCCGCGACGTACGCGCTCGGCAGCACCACCTCGTCGCCGTCGGCCACCAGGCCCTTGGCGAGCACGAGCACACCCGCTCGCGCGGGCACCGCAGCGCCGTGCGCGGCGACGGCGGCCGGCAGGCGGCGGCTGGGCACGGCGAAGACGACGAGGTCGGCGCCCGAGAGGTCCAGCTCGGCGCAGCGGATCGCGGTGACGCCGGCGGGCAGGGGCAGCCCGGGGAGGTAGCGGTCGTTGCGGCGCGTCGCGTGGATCGCGCCGACCTGCTCGCGCGTGCGGCAGCCGAGCTGCACCTCCACGCCGGCCCGGGCCAGCCCGACGGCGACGCCGGTGCCCCACGAGCCCGCGCCGACGACGACCGCGCGGCGGACGGGCGGCGTGCCGCCGAGCCACTCCCACTGCAGCGCGACGCACGGCCAGATGCGCGCGGCGACCGCGGCGGCCAGCTGCGGGCTCGGGCTCTCGACCGTCGGGTAGGTGAGCGCCCGCCCCGCGCGCACGCGCACCTTGTGCGGGCGGATGCGCCAGCCCCGGCGGATCGCCTCGGTGCCGATGATCGCGACCGGGATCACCGGGACGCCGGTCTCCAGCGCGAGGCGGCCGACGCCGCGCCGCGGGGCACCGAGCGTGCCGGGGCGCGTGCGCGTGCCCTCGGGGAAGATCAGCACGCCGTCGCCGCGCTCGAGGATCGCGCGGGCGGTGGCCATCGAGTCCTCGTCGGCGGCGCCGCGGTTGATCGGGAAGGCCCCGAGGTTGTTGAGCAGCCAGGCGACCGGTCGGCGGGTGAAGAGCTCGCGCTTGGCGACGAAGTAGATCGGCCGCCGGACCATCATCCCGATGACGAAGGGATCCAGGAACGAGCGGTGGTTGGCCGCGAGGATGAAGCCGCCCTCAGCCGGGATGTGCTCGCGGCCGATGCGGCTCAGGCGGAACCACGCGTGGAAGAACGGCTGCAGGACCGCCCGCACGAGCCAGTACACGAGCGGGTTGACGCCCTTCGTGTTGACGCGGTCGATGTACGGGTCATGCACGTCGAGCGGTACCCCGCTGCGATCGCGTGGGTTACATGGGGCCGCGGGTACGCTTGACGCCATGTCCGTCTCCCGCGCCGCCACCGCTCGGGGCGCCCTCGCCGGCGCCGTCGCCGCCACCGTCTGGGCCGCGCAGCAGCCGCTCGACCGGCGGGTGTTCGGCGTCGCCCACGACGACTGCGAGCTGCTCGGCAAGGCCGTGACGCGCGGGCGCGCGGCGCTGCCGGTCGGCTGGGCGCTCCACGCCGCCAACGGCGCGCTCTTCGGGGCGCTGTACGCCCACGTCGCACCGCGCGTCCCGCTGCCCTCGTGGGCGCGCGGACCCGCGGCGGGGCTGCTCGAGCACGCCGTGACCTGGCCGTCCACGGCGCTGCTGCCGGCGCTGCACCCGGCCGGCGCGGAGCTTCCGCGGCTGTGGGGCTCCGGGCCGGCCCTCGCGCAGGCCACGTGGCGCCACGTGCTCTTCGGCACCGTCCTGGGCGAGCTCGAGCGCCGGCTCAACGCTGTTCCCGGGCCGGACGTCCCCGCTTACGAGGCCATGGTCTCCACCAACGGCCACGGGACGCTTGAGCACGCCACCGTGGTCGGCCTCACCGCGCCGGACGAGGCCTGACGCGGCTGGGGTTGCCCGGTGGCGGAGTCGGGGAGGAACCAGACCATGCTCCGCCAAGGCCCGATCCCGCTGACCCTGCATGCCGCGAGCGAGCCGTTCCTGGTGGCGCTGCTCATCGCCGCACCGTTCATCTTCGGCTTCTCCGATCAAAGCGCCCCCACCGCGCTGTCGATCGTCGCGGGCGTCGTGATCCTCGTCGTCGCCATGAGCACGAAGTGGAGGCTCTCGCTCGTGAAGGTCATTCCCGTCGAGGTCCACGCGATGCTCGACCTGGTCCTGGGCGCCTTCCTGATCGCCTCGCCGTTCATCTTCGGCTTCTCGGACGTCGGCAGCGCCACGGCGTTCTTCATCGTCTTCGGGGTCCTGGAGATCCTCGCGACGATCGGCACCGCCTTCCCCGGCGACCGGCCCTCCGCACGGCCCAGCTAGGAACCAGGCGCCAGGCCGGAGAGGGGGCTCGAACCCCTGGCCTCCGCTTTACAAGAGCGGCGCTCTACCAGCTGAGCTACTCCGGCGTGCGGGCAAGCGTACAAACCGCTCGTCTCGACGCACGCGCTGGTCCGCCTGGGTTTGAGTTCGGCACCTCCGAGCAAACCGGTTCTCATGACTTCCACTCAAGAGCAGGCACAGGAGGCTGCCGCCCAGGCGAAGGACAAGGCCGGGGAAGCAGCTCAGCAGGCCCGGGGGCAGGCACGCGACCAGGTCGACCAGCGGAGCACCCAGGCCGGCGAGCGCGTCTCGGCCCAGGCCTCCGACGTACGGTCGGTCGCCAGCGCGCTGCGTGACCAGGGGCAGGACAAGCCGGCGCAGCTCGCCGAGCAGGCCGCCGACCGGGCCGAGAAGCTCGGCAGCTACCTGCAGCAGGCCGACGCCGACACGATCCTGCACGACCTCGACGATCTCGGTCGGCGCCAGCCGATGGCCGTGGCGTTCGGTGGCTTGGCGCTCGGGTTCGCGGCCTCCCGCTTCATCAAGGCCTCCAGCCAGCAGCGCTACCAGGCGGTCTCCAGCGGGGCGCGTCCGCGCCCGGTCGCGACCCCCCCGGCGCTTCCGCCCCAGGCTGGGAGCCCCACACCCGGCGCACGGCCCGGTGCGGCTGCGGGAGCGGGCGTCGGCACGAGCTTCCCCGACCCCGTCGTGGAGCGCACCGATCCGCTCGCTCCGCCGGCGCCCCCGGCACGTCCCGTCGGAGGGCTCTGATGTCCGAACAGCTTGGCAACCGGGGAGACCCCCGCGGGCCCAGCGGCTCCGACGACCTCCGCGAGGAGCCCATAGGCGAGCTGCTCAAGCGCCTGTCCACTGAGACGACGACCCTCGTCAAGATGGAGCTGGACCTCGCCAAGGCCGAGATGACCCAGAAGGGCAAGGAGGCCGGCCTCGGCGCCGGGTTCTTGAGCGGCGGCGCGGTCGCCGGCCTCATGGCTCTCGGCTCGCTGACCGCCTTCCTCATCCTGCTGCTCGACGGCGTGCTGGCCAACTGGCTCGCCGCGCTCGTCGTGACGCTTCTCTGGGCCGCCGTCGCCGGCGTCCTCGCCCTCCAGGGCAAGAAGAAGCTGCAGGACGCCACGCCCCCCGCCCCTGAACAGACCATCGAGACCGTGAAGGAGGACGTGCAATGGGCCAAGACCCAGAAGCCATCCGCCAGGACATAGAACGCCAGCGCGACGAGATGTCCGAGACCATCGACGCGATCGGCTACAAGGCCGACGTGCCCTCCCGCACCAAGGAGGCCGTGTCGGACAAGGTCGACGCGGTCAAGGGCAAGGTCGGACTGGCCACGAGCAAGGTGTCCGACGCCACCCCGAGCGGCGGCGACGTCAAGGGCGGCGCCAAGCAGGCCGTCGGCGTGGCCAAGGGCAACCCGCTCGGCCTGGCCATCGGCTCTGTCGCCGTGGGCTTCCTCGCCGGCATGCTGATCCCCGAGACCCAGAAGGAGCACGAGGCCATCGGCCCCATGGCCGACAAGGTCAAGGAGAACGTCCAGGACACCGCTCAGGAAGCGCTCGAGCACGGCAAGCAGGTCGCCCAGGAGACCGCTTCCACTGCCCAGGATGCCGCGCAATCCGCCGTCGCAGACATCAAGGACACCGCGCAGCAGTCGGCGCAGGAGCACGGTCAGCAGGTCAAGGAGACCGCGCAGGAGAACGCGCAGGACACCGCGCAGCAGGCCAAGCAGGCCGCTCCGACGCCGGGCTCGGGCTCCAAGCCGGGCGGCACCGCCCCGGCTCCGGGCGGCACCGCCCCGGCTCCGGGTGCAGCGCCGACCACGCGCCTGTAGCTCGACCGGAGACCATGCAGCACCGTCGCGCGCCCTTCGGGGCGCGCGTCGTCGTCGTGGGGGGCTCTCAGGCTGCGATCGGCGCGGCCGCCGCAGCGGCCACGGCGCGCACCTTGGCGCAGAAGCCGTCGAGCGCGTCGAGCGTGATCGCCTGCGGGCCGTCGCAGCGCGCGAGCGAGGGGTTCGGGTGGCACTCCACGATCAGGCCGTCAGCTCCGCACGCGGCCGCCGCCAGGGCCAGCGGCTCGACGAGCGCCCGACGCCCCGCGGCGTGCGACGGGTCCACGATCACGGGAAGGTGCGTGTGCTCCTTGAGCACCGTCACGGCCGCGAGGTCCAGGCACGAGCGTGCCGGCGTGGCGCTCGCGTGGATGCCGCGCTCGCAGAGGACCACCTCGGAGTTGCCTTCCGTGAGGATGTACTCGGCGGCCAGGAGGAGGTCGTCGACCGACGCACCCAGCCCGCGCTTGAGCAGCACGGGCAACCCGGCGCGGCCGATCTCCGTGAGCAGCGGGAAGTGCTGCATGTTGCGCGCACCGACCTGGATGCAGTCGGCGTGCTCGACGACCGCGTCGACGTCGCGCAGGTCGGTCAGCTCGGTCACGATCGGCAGGCCGGTCTCGTCGCGCGCGGCGGCGAGGATCTTGAGGCCCTCGAGGCCAAGGCCCTGGAAGGCGTACGGGCTCGTGCGCGGCTTGAAGGCGCCGCCGCGCAGCAGGTCGGCGCCCGCGGCGGCGCACGCGCGCGCGGCGCTCAGGGTCTGCTCGGAGCTCTCGACCGCGCACGGGCCGAGGATCAGCCGGAAGCGCGCGTCCGGGCCGCCGAAGCTGATCTGAGCGACGTCGACCGGATGCGGGCGGTCGCCGTGGCGGTGCTTGTGGGCGAGCTTGTACGGAGAGGAGACCGGGACGACGCGGTCGACGCCCGCGTCCGCGTCGAGCTCGAGGCCGGCGATGTGGTCGCGGTCGGCGTCGATGACGCCGACCACCGTCTGCTCGGCACCGTCGACGCGCTGCGCGCCGGCGCCGGTCTGCTCGACGCGCAGCAGCACCGCCTCGATCTGGTCGGCGGTGGCGTCGGGGTGGAAGATCACGAGCATGGACCCGGAGCGTGGCACACCCGCTCGCGAAGCAGCGGCGGCGCGCCCGCCTCGGCTTAAGCGGCAGCGCCCGGGTAATCATCGCCCATGGTCAACGAACAGCTTCAGAACGCAGCACGCGCCGCCCACGACGTCGGAATCGCCACCTGGTTCGGCGGGCAGGTCTTCGGCAAGTTCGCGCTCAACCCGACGGTCAAGGTCATCGACGACCACGCGACCCGCGGCAAGGTCGTCAACACCGGGTGGTTCACCTTCAACCCGCTCGGCGTCGCCGGCCTCGCGACGGCCTCTGCGGTGCGCATCGTGGCGCGCCGAACTGAGCTGCACTCGGCGCGGCAGACGCCCGCCGAGCAGACCCTCTCCCAGCTCGAGGACGGCCTGCTGATCACGAGCGTCGTGCTCACCGCCCTGACGGGTCTGCAAGGTGCCCGCCTGGCCAAGCAGGCACCGGATGGCGCGGTGCCGATCGAGAGCGGCACGGAGCCGGCGCCCGAGACGCCGGAGAAGGCGAAGGGCCTGCAGCGCTCGATCGGCACGCTCGGAAACGGCTCGCTGCTCGCCGGGCTCGGCGTAATCAGCGTGCGCGCCGTCCAGGATCGCCTCGCCTACTCGCGCCCGCCCGCACGACGCGGGCTCGTGCGGCTGCGCGGCGCGTAGGCGGGCTACAGGCCGGCGCCCGCCGCGACCCGGCGGGCGACCGCTCGAGCCGTCTCCGGGCGCAGCTCGGCCCATTCGAGCCGGCGCCCGAGCCGCGTCTCGACCCGGAGGACCGCGGTGCGCCGCAGCGGCCGCCGCAGGCGGTGCTCCACGCCGACGACATCGCGCCACCTGAGCGAGCGCACGCGATCGGAGATCGCGTCGTCGAGAAGCCAGAGCAGGCGCCTGTCGGTGACCGCGAGCAGCGCGCGCGGGCTCTTCCACGTCGCCGCGGGCGTGACGAGCGCCACCGGCTCGTCCTCGGCGAGCGATGCGAGCAGCTCGCGGCCGAGGCTGCGCCGCACGGGCTCGGGCAGCCAGTGCCCCGCCACGGGGCGCTCGCGCCGCTTCGCCCCCGCGGGAGGCTGCGAGTGCCGCGGGGACACTCCGGGTCCCGGGGCGGTCGCGGCACTCGACGCAGCGGCACCCGGGGCGGCCGCGGCCGGTCCGCCCCGGTCGCGCAGGAGGTCGTAGGCGGCGTTGATCTCGGCCATGCGGCGCACCGCCTCGCGCCCGTTCCCCGCCCGGTCAGGGTGCCAGCGCTTGGCCAGCGCGCGGTAGGCCGCCGCGACGTCCGCCGGGCCGGCGGCAGCGTCGAGGCCGAGAGTGGAGAGCGGATCCACGCATGCCATTGTGCCCGCTCGTGTCCACTTCGCTGCTTCGCCGCTTCGCCGAGACCGGGCGATGACGCTCGCGGGACGGCGTTCGGGCTGTGCCCCGTGCGCGTCGGCGACGGCAACCACGCGCGCGCCGATGCCTACGTCTCGCTCGCGGTGATCGCGACGACGGCGGTCGTGGCCATCGGGCTGCCCGTCGGCGATCCCCTCATCGGCATGGGCATCACCGTGGGATCCTGCGCATCACCTGGCAGTCGTGGGCCACCGTGCGCGGTCACGGTCACCAGGAGGGCTCGACCGCCGACCCAGGGTGTGACAGAATGACGCTTGATGTCACAGCGTCACGCCACGACGGAGGACAACCCGCTGCTGGATGCGGCCTACGCCTGCGTCCTGGCCGTGGGCGTCCGCCGCACCACGCTCACCGACGTCGCGCGGCGCGCGGGCGTCTCGCGCATGACGGTCTACCGCCGCTTCGGGGACGTCGACGCGCTCATCACCGGGCTGATGACGCGCGAGTTCTCCGGCGTGCTCACCGACGCGGTGGCGGCCAACGCGGCGCTGCCGACGGTGCGCGAGCGCCTCGCCCACGGCGCGACCGACGGCGTGGTGCGCTTGAGCGGGCATCCGCTCTTCCTGCGGCTGCTCGACGTCGACCCCGAGCTCTTCCTCCCCTACCTGGTCCAGCGGCACGGCGCCTTCCAGCACCTCGTGCTCGACGCGTTCGTCGCGATGCTCGCCGACGGCATGGACGAGGGCTCGGTCCGCCGGACCGATCCTGCGGCGCTGGCCGCCGCGCTCGAGCTGTGCCTGCGCGGCTGGGTGCTCGCCGCCTGCGCCGACGACCTCGACGGCCTGCGCGTGCGCGCGACGGCCGAGCTTCGCCCAATGCTCGAAGGAGCCCTGCGATGAACCCCGATCTGTCCGCCGCCCGCCGCACCCGCGAGCTCGACTGCCTCGCCGCCGGCCACGAGGTCGACGTGCTCGTGGTCGGCGGCGGCATCACCGGCGTCGGGGTCGCGCTCGACGCCGCCTCGCGTGGGCTCAGCGTCGCGCTCGTGGAGCGCGGCGACCTGGCCAGCGGCACGAGCCGCTGGAGCTCCAAGCTCGCCCACGGCGGCCTGCGCTACCTCGCCAAGGGCGATGTCGGCGTCGCCTGGGAGTCCGCGACGGAGCGGGCGATCCTCGCCGACCGCACCGCTCCTCACCTGATCCGGGCGCTGCCGATGCTCGTCGCTCTGCTGCCGGAGGTCAGCGGCACCGGGGCCAGGCTGACGGCCACCGGCCTGCGGATGGGCGACGTCATGCGCCGCGCCGCCGGGACAAAGCCCACGCGCCTGCCGCGCACGCGCCACATCCCGGCCGCCGAAGCTCAGCGCTGGTTCCCGGCGCTCGACCCGGCGGGCCTGCGCGGCGCGCTGCTCTCCTGGGACGGCCAGCTGGAGGACGACGCGCGGCTGGTCGTCGCGCTCGCCCGGACGGCCGCCGCGGACGGCGCGCTCGTGCTCCCCCACGTCCGCGCGGAGCGCCTGCACGCCGGCGGAGCGGAGGTCCGCGACTCACTGACCCGGAGCGGCTTCTCGCTGCGCGCGCGCCACGTCGTCAACGCCACGGGCGTGTGGGCGGGGACGCTGGCCGACGGCGTCTCGCTGCGGCCGTCGAAGGGCTCGCACCTGCTGATCGGCGCCGACCGCCTCGGCGATCCGGCGGCGGCGATCAACGTCCCGGTCCCGGGGCACTTCGGGCGCTTCGTCTTCGCGCTGCCGCGCCCCGACGGGCTCGTGCTCGTCGGCCTCACCGACGAGCCGCTGCCCCCGGGTGAGATCCCGGACGTCCCCGAGGTGACCGTGGAGGAGGAGCGCTTCCTGCTCACCACGCTCAACCAGGCGCTGACGACCGATCTGACTCCCGCCGACGTCGTCGGGCGCTTCGCCGGCCTGCGTCCCCTGCTCGACGACGGCGAGGGCGCGACTTCCGACGTGTCGCGGCGCCACGCGGTCATCGGCGAGCCGATGGGCGGGGTGCTCACCGTCGTCGGCGGCAAGCTCACGACGTACCGCCGCATGGCCCAGGACGTCGTCGATCTCGTCGCCCGACGGCCCGGCGTCGCCGCCGGCCCGTGCCGGACGACGAACCTGCCGGCGGTCGGCGCCCAGGCCCAGGACGTGCGGGTGTCCGGCGTCCCGACTCGCCTGACGCGCCGCTACGGCGCCGAGGCCCCGGCCGTCGCCGCGCTCGCCGACGAGCGGCCCGAGCTCCTGCAGCCGATCGCGCCCGGCCTGCCCGTGCTCGGGGTGGAGCTGCGCTGGGCGGTCGAGCGCGAGGGCGCGCTCACCCCCTCCGACGTGCTCGACGGGCGCACGCGGCTCGGGCTCGTCCCGGCCTGGCGCGCCGCGGCGCTGCCGGCCTTGGAGCGCATCGCGCCCGAGCTGCTCGAGCGCAGGGTGCCCGCGTGAGCCGCCAGCGCTGGTGGGGCTGGGGCGTCGACGGCCACGACGCGCCGCTACCCGCGGGCGGCGACGCGCTGCTGACCGCCGAGCTCGGGCTCGGTGCGACACGGCGCGAGCCGCCGGCGCTTTCGGCGCTCAAGCTGCCCGATCCGACGCTCACGCCCGGCGCGCGCGCCGCGCTTGAGGCCGTCGTCGGCGACGGCTGGGTGCGCGACGACCACGCCGCGCGCGTCGCGCACGCCGTCGGGCGCTCCTACCCAGACCTGGTGCGCCTGCGCTCGGGGCGGCTCGACGCGGCGCCGGACGCCGTCGTCGAGCCCGGCGACGCCGACGAGGTCCTCGCGGTGCTGCGCGCCTGCGCCGAGCTCGACCTCGCGGTGGTGCCCTTCGGCGGCGGGACGAGCGTCGTCGGCGGCGTCGAGGCGCTGCGCGGCGAGCGCGCAGCCGTGATCGCCCTCGACCTCGGCCGCCTCACGGGCCTGGAGCACGTCGACGTCCGCTCGGGGCTGGCGACGTTCCGCGGCGGGACGTTCGGCCCGGACGCGGAGGCCGAGCTCGCCACCCACGGCCTGACGCTCGGCCACCACCCGCAGTCCTTCGAGTTCTCCACGGTCGGCGGCTGGGTGGCGACGCGCTCGGCCGGGCAGTCCTCCACGGGCTACGGCCGCATCGACCAGCTCGTGCAGGGGCTGAGGCTCGCCGCTCCCGCCGGCGAAGTCGTCACGGGCGCGGGCCCCGCGACCGCCGCCGGGCCCGATCTGCGCGAGCTGCTCGTGGGCTCCGAGGGCACACTGGGAGTGATCACCGAGGCGACGCTCCGGGTGCGCCCGCTGCCCGGCGCGACGGGCTTCGAGGCGTGGGCGCTTCCCGGCTTCGCGGCCGGCGCCGAGGCGCTGCGGGCGCTCGCGCAGGCCGGCGTCGCCGCGACGGTCACCCGGCTCTCCGACGAGGAGGAGACGCGCGTGAACCTCGCGATGGCGGGCTCGCGCCGCACCCTCACCGCGCTGCGGGCTTACCTGCGCGCGCGCGGCCTCGACCGTCCGTGCCTGCTCGTCCTGGGCTGGGAGGGCGACGACGCGGCGGCGCTGCGGGCGCGGCGCGAGCCTGGCGCTCGGCTGCTGCGCGCGCACGGAGCGGTCGCGCTCGGCACCAAGGCCGGTGAGGCGTGGGCGAATGGTCGCTACCACGGGCCGTACCTGCGCGACGAGCTGCTCACGCGTGGGGCGCTCGTCGACACCCTCGAGACCTCCGCGACCTGGACGCAGCTCCTCGAGACCTACCGCGCCGTCGGCGCCGCGCTGCGCGGCAGCCTCGCGGCACGCGGGACGCCGCCGATCGTCGGCTGCCACGTCTCGCACCTCTACCCCACCGGCGCCTCGCTGTACTTCACGTTCCTCGCGCGCCAGGAGCAGGGTGCCGAGCTCGAGCAGTGGCACGCGGCCAAGGCGGCCGCGAGCGACGCGATCGCCGCGGCGGGCGCGACGATCACCCACCACCACGCAGTCGGGCGCGACCACGCGCCGTGGCTCGAGGCAGAGGTCGGCAAGCTCGGCCTCGCTCTGCTGCGCTCCGCCAAGGCGACGCTCGACCCGACGGGCATCATGAACCCGGGCAAGCTGATGGACTGGAGCAGCGCTGAAGCAGTCAACGGCGACCGTGGGGAACGTCCTTGAGGAAGTGGGCCAGCTCGCACGAGCCGCCGGGTCGTCCCGGCGGGATGGCTCACGGTGGCTCCGTGCGTGAGCCGAGCGCCGCGTGTGGTTACCGGGATCCGCGTCGTCGTGTGGCAGGCTACGTGCCTGATTCGCCGCGTACCTCGCCGGGTACGGGCAATCGATGAGCACTTCGATGTCAAGGGGCCTCCTCGCCCTGGCTGCCGCCTCGAGCCTCGCCTTCGCCGGCTGTGGCAGCAGCGAGAAAGCGGCGTCCTCTCCTGCCCCCGCAGCGAAGAAGGCCTTCAACGGCGTGGACGTCCGCTTCACGCAAGGGATGCTGCCGCATCACATGCAGGCCGTCCGCAACACCAAGATCGAGATCGCGATGGGCGAGTCCTCGGAGGTCAAGGCGATCGCTGAGAAAATCCTGGCCGCGCAGGAGAAGGAGATCGCCACCATGCAGGGCTTCCTTAAGACCTTCGGGGCACCGGAGAAGGCGGCGCCCGCCGATCAGCAGGCTGTCTGGGACAAGAACACCGCCGACCTGAGGATGGCCGCCTCGCCAGCAGCCCGCGATGTCGTGTTCCTGACCAACATGGTCCCGCATCACTCGGCGGCGATCCCGATGGCGCAGCTGGACATCAAGATGGGCAAGTTCCCCGCCGCGCAGGCGCTGGCG
>JAABUN010005066.1_pt1 | contig 16896 bp, 17 predicted proteins | sample 5559311 | NCBI WGS metagenome assembly JAABUN01 (sample SAMN10711877, study PRJNA513370) | rock metagenome | isolation source: Antarctica rocks | place: Antarctica: Victoria Land, Siegfried Peak sud
CGCGCAGCCCGACCTGCGACCCGATGAAGGCGTTGTCGTGGACCACGGCGCGCTCCAGGACCGCACCGCCCTTCACGACGACGTTGTCGCCGAGCACGGTGAGGGGCTCAAGGCGGGCACCGCCCTCCACCTTGACGTGGTTCCCGAGGCAGAGCGGACCGGTCAGCTCAGCGTCGGGGTCGAGGTCGACTCCCTCACCCACCCAGATGCCAGGAGCCATCTCGAAGCCAGGCATCTCGACCTCGACTCGACGGTGAAGCACGTCAGCGTTGGCCTTGACGTACGAGTCGAGGCTGCCGACGTCCTCCCAGTAGCCGTCGGCGACGTGCCCGTACACCGGAGCACCCATCTCCAGCAGCGCCGGGAAGACCTCCCGCGACCAGTCGACGGACCGATCGGCAGCGACGTGGTCGAAGACCTCGGGCTCCATGACGTATATCCCGGTGCTGACCGTGTCGCTGAACACCTGCCCCCACGTCGGCTTCTCGAGGAAGCGCTCGACGCGACCGTCCTCGGCCTGGATCACGATGCCGAACTCCAGCGGGTCAGGGACGCGGGTGAGGCAGACCGTCACCAGTGCGCCGGTCCGACGGTGGGCCCGCACCAGCTCGGTCAGGTCGATGTCGGTAAGGGCGTCACCGGACATGACGAGGAAGGCGTCGTCGCGCAGCGCCTCACGCGCGTTGCGCACGGAGCCCGCCGTCCCGAGGGGCGTCGCCTCGGTGGCGTAGGTCAGGCACATGCCGAGGTCCTCGCCGTCACCGAAGTGGGTGCGGACCATGCTGGCGAGGAACTGGACGGTGACGACGGTCTCGTCGAAGCCGTGGCGGCGCAGCAGCCGCAGGCCGTGCTCCATGATCGGTCGGTTCGCCACCGGCAGGAGCGGCTTCGGCTGGTTCGCCGTCATCGGTCGAAGCCGGCTGCCCTCGCCACCGGCCATGACCACGGCCTTCACGGGCGGCCCTCCTCCGAGGCGACCGGGGCCGTCCTCCTCACTGCTTCGAGCGGACGATGCGGCGCACCTGCACGACGTACAGGACCCCCGCCCACAGGTAGAGGACGCTGCCCCACGTCGCGAACGCCCAACCCATCGGGCGGAACACCGTGGCCAGCCAGCCCTCGTTGCCGGGGAGGGCGGCCAGCAGCATCGGGAACGCGTACAGCAGGTTGAACGTCGCTGCCTTGCCCAGGAAGCTGACCTCGAGCGGACCGTGGCCGGCACGTCGCAGGAACGGCAGACACGCAGCGAGGACCGCGTCGCGACTGATGAGCGCCAGCGCCCACCACAGCGGCAGCCCGTCGCGGGCGACCAGCGCGAGGACGGTGGCGAAGATGTACAGGCGGTCCGCCAGCGGATCGAGCAGCTGCCCGAGCTTGGTGAAGCTGTGGAAGCGGCGGGCGATGAGCCCGTCGAAGTAGTCGCTGGCGCCCGCCGCCATGAGCAGGAGAATGGCCCGGCCGTCCTGCTCGGTGACCAGCGTCCAGTAGAGGAACAGCGGTACGCCGGCCAGGCGGAGCAGGGACAGGGCGTTCGGCACGGTCCAGACCCGTCGGGACAGGTCCTCGTCCGGGGGTTGCGCCAGCCGCTCCGCCATGTCACCTGCCCTCTGCCGGGACGACCCTATCGGTGCTGGCGGCCAGGGGGAGGCGCGCACCGCGCCGGGGACTTCGGCTGTTCGCCTGACCCCGCTCGACGCCGCGTGCGACCGTCGTACGTGACCTCGGCGCCGCTGTCGCGGCTGGACTGCTGCACGCCGGCGGGGCCTTGACCCGGGGTCCGCATGCTGGCGGCACTCGGCGTCTTCGCCGTCCACGCGACCGGGACCGGGCCCTCCTGGGTGCGCGACCTCGCTGAGCCGGGCGGCACGGGCGTGTCCCTGTTCTTCGTCCTGAGCGGCTTCGTCCTCACGTAGACCGCCAGGCCCGGCGACCGGCGGCGGGCCTTCTACCGCCGCCGGACCGCCCGGGTGGTGCCCAACCACCTCGTCACCTGGCCGGCCGTGGTGCTGCTGCTGCTCGCCGGCGCCGCGACCCACGACCCGCAGGGATGGCAAGGCGCGGTGACGTCGTTGCTGCTGCTGCTGCTGCTGCTGGCCTGGGTACCCGACCAGGACGTCGTCCTCGCCGTCAACGGACCCTCCTGGACGCTGTCGTGCGAGACGTTCTTCTACCTCGCCTTCCCTTTCCTGCTCCCGCTGCTCGGGCGGGTCCGCGCCAGCAGCCGGACCTCGCTGCTCCTCGTCCTGGTCCTCGCCCTGCCGCTCTGGGTCACCGTGGCGCGGGCGAGCGTCGACGGGGCAGTCCTCGTGTGGCTCACCGCCAACCTCCCTCCCATCCGACTGGTCGAGTTCGCCGTCGGCATCCTCGTCGCGCTGGAGGTGCGTGACGGCAGGTGGAGCGCCGTCCGGCTGCCCGTGGCCGTCGCCGCGCTCGGGCTGACCACCGTGGTCCCCGAGGAGTACGCGGTCGCCTCCGTGACCCTGCTGCCGTTCGCCGTGCTCGTCGCCTGCCTGGCCACCACGGACCTGAGGGGCGAGGGGAGCCCGCTGCGCGCCCGCTGGGTGGTGCAACTCGGAGTATATGGTCGTACGCATTCTACCTCGTCCACGAGCCGGTGGTGCGCGGTGTGCGCGTGCTGGCACCCGACCGCCTGTGGTGGGAGCTCGCGGTGGTCGCCCTCGGCGTCGCGCTGGCGCTCGCTGCCGCGACGTACGCGCTCGTGGAGCGGCCAGCCGAGCGCGCCCTGCGCGGAGCCCCTGCTGCCCGCCTGTCCGCTGGGCCCGTCCGTGGGGACGCCGAGCCGGTCTGAGCGGCGAAGGGCCCCTCCCGGTCGACCGGGAAGGGCCCTCGACGTGCCTCTGTCGGGCTGACAGGATTTGAACCTGCGACCCCTTGACCCCCAGTCAAGTGCGCTACCAAGCTGCGCTACAGCCCGCCGCCGTCATCGCCCGCCCGACCGTCCCTCGTCCGACCGTCCAGCGCGCTCGACAACGGCACAAGCCTAGCAGCGGCGAGGCTGCGCGGACCGCGCCAGCGGTCCACGCAGCCTGCTATCGAATCGCGGCGTCGCGGGTAGGGCCCGGAGCCAGCCGACGGACGCACCTCGCGCCGAGGCCACAGCCAAGGAGGCGCCATGCAACTGCCGGAGCGGAAAGAGGCCCGGAACTGGGAGGGAGTCGCGGTCGTCGACCGCGACGGCGACCACCTCGGCCGGTGCGTCGGGGTCTTCGCCGACACCGACACCGGCGCAACGGAGTGGCTCCACGTCGACGTGCTGGGGCACCGCCGCAGCTTCGTTCCCGCGCTCGGCGCCACCGGTACCGATGACACGGTGCGTGTGGCCTTCGCCCGCGCGGACGTGCTCGCCGCGCCGCGCGTCGGAGACGATCTCGAGCTCTCCAAGGGAGACGAGGTCACCCTCTACCGTCACTACGACGTGCAGCACACCTCGTCGACCACAGGCAGTGTCTTGCCGGTCGAGGCCGACGGGGATGGCGACAGCCGTGACGAGTCGACCATGGCGATGCCCGCGGCCGCGGTCGCAGCGGAGCCCGACATCGCCATGGCCGGCGACCCCCTCGTCGCCACCCCGCCCGCTCTCCCGCTCAGCTCACCGCCGGTCGGCTCGGTACCGGCCGACCTCCTCGCCGAGGAGGACCCGGTGCCGCCGGTCACCGAGCCGGTGCCGCCGGTCACCGAGCCGGCGCCGCCCGTCACCGTCGAGAAGCCCGTCCTCGTCCCACCGGTCGTCTCGCGGCCCGCGGCACCGCGCCCGCAGGACCGCCCCAGCTCGAGCTCGACGTCTGGCTCCGGCAGCTCGGCCGGGCCGCTCGCGGCCGTGGGAGCCGTGATCGCGGCCGTGGCCGTCGTGCTCCGCGTCCGCGACGCTCGAGCTCGCAAGCGCCGCAGCCCGGGAGCCCGCGCGGCCCGGGTGACGCAGCAGGTCCGCGAGGGGTCGGTCGCCGCAGCCCGGGAGGCCGCCACGTCGCTGGCTGCTGCGGAGGTCGTCGCCTCCCGCGCGACCCAGCAGCTCGCGTCGAGGGCCGCTTCGGTCCCGCCGGTCGTCGCCGGACGGAGCAAGCAGGTCAAGAAGAGCGCCGCCGGACGGGGCAAGCAGGTCAAGAAGGGCGCTGCCGGCGTCGGCCCCAGCGTGGCGAAGCGCACGAAGACGAGCCGGAAGCAGGCGCGCCGGACGGCCGGCAGCGTGCCGGCGGCCGTCGCGGCGCGCACCGAGGCGGCCCGAGGCACGATCGCCGCGGTCCCGCCGGCCGTCGCGAAGAAGGGGCGCAAGGCCAAGCGCTCGGTGACCGGCACGCTGTGGGACCTCGCCACGCTCGGTGCCGGCGGCACCGGCTACCTGCTGGGCGCCCGCGCCGGTCGCGAGCGGTACGACCAGATCAACCAGCAGGCGGCGTCGCTCGCGGCCTCGCCGCAGGTCGAGACCGTGATCTCCAAGGTCGTGACGGACCCGGCACGCCGCGACAAGGTGCTCGCCACGGTCCAGCGACCGAGCGAGGGACGTCCCCCCACGCCGTCCTGACCGGTCGACGCGCAGCGGGGCCCGGCCAGCCGGCCGCGCCCCGCTGCGCGTCGGCGGCAGCCGCAGGACGCACCGCCGGACCCGCCGTCAGCTCTTGCGGCCCTTCTCCCGGACCTTGACGCTGACCTCGATCGGGCTCCCGGAGAAGCCGAAGTCCTCACGCAGCCGGCGCTCGATGAAGCGCCGGTAGCCCGCTTCGAGGAAGCCGCTCGTGAACAGCACGAAGCGGGGCGGGCGCGTGCCGGCCTGGGTGGCGAAAAGGATCTTGGGCTGCTTGCCGCTGCGCACGGGCGGCGGCGTCTTGGCGACCAGCTCGCTCACCCAGGCATTGAGCTTGCCCGTGGGCACCCGGGTCTCCCAGCCGTCGAGCGCCTCGTGCAGTGCCGGAGCGAGCCGGTCGACGGCCCGGCCGGTCAGGGCCGACACGTTGAGCCTGGGAGCCCAGTGGACACGGGCCAGCTCGCGCTCGATCTCCTTGGCCAGCTGTGGTCGCCGGTCCTCGTCGACGAGGTCCCACTTGTTGAAGGCGATGACGAGGGCGCGACCCGCATCGACCGCCATGCCGATGACGCGCTGGTCCTGCTCGCTGATCGGCTCGCTCGCGTCCAACAGCACCACAGCGACCTCGGCTGCGTCGATGGCCGCAGCGGTACGCAGGGAGGAGTAGTACTCCGCTCCCGAGGCGTGCGCCACGCGCCGTCGCAGGCCGGCGGTGTCCACGAACTTCCAGGTCTCGCCGCCGACCTCGACGAACGAGTCGACCGGGTCGCGCGTCGTGCCGGCGACGCTGTCGACCACGACGCGCTGCTCGCCGGCCAGGCGGTTGAGCAGAGACGACTTGCCCACGTTGGGCCGGCCGACGAGGGCGACCCGCCGTGGGCCGGACTCCTCGTCGAAGCGCTCCGCCGGGGTCTCGGGAAGGGCGTCGAGGATGACGTCCAGCAGGTCGCCGCTGCCGCGGCCGTGGAGGGCGGAGACGGTGTACGGCTCGCCGAGGCCCAGGGACCACAGCATCGCGGCGTCGGCCTCGGCGCGCTCGTCATCGACCTTGTTGGCGACGAGGACCACCGGCTTCTTGGCCCGTCGGAGCACCTTCACGACGGCCTCGTCGCTGTCGGTCGCCCCGACCGTCACGTCCACGACGAACAGCACGGCGTCCGCTGCCGCGACCGCGACCTCGGCCTGGGCCGCCACGGCCTTCTGGAGCCCGACCGCGTCGGGGTCCCACCCGCCCGTGTCCACCACGGTGAAGCGACGTCCACGCCACTGCGCGTCGTATGCCACACGGTCGCGCGTGACGCCCGGGACGTCCTCCACGACCGCCTCCCGGCGGCCGAGGATGCGGTTGACCAGGGTCGACTTGCCGACGTTGGGGCGGCCGACGACCGCCAGCACCGGCTGGTCAGCGCGGTCGTCCGTGCCGTCGTCGAGGTCGTCGTCGCTCATGCAGGCTGCTCCGTGGTCCGTCGTAGGTGGTCCACCAGTGCCAGCCGCAGCTGCTCTGCGGCGGCGCGCACGGTGCTGCGGGCCCGCGAGTCCCCCGCGGGGTCGAGCGGGACGGGTGGCCCGAACACCACGCGCACCGGGGCGCGCAGCCGGGGGACGAACCGGCCCCGCGGCAGCGCGGCGGAGGTGCCGTGCACCGCGATCGGCACGACAGCGGCGCCGCTGCGCAGGGCGAGGTAGGCGAGGCCGTCCGCGACCTCCGTCAGCTCGCCGGTGCCGCGCGTGCCCTCGGGGAAGACCCCGAGAGCGCCGCCGCGGGAGAGGCAGGCGAGCCCCGCCTGCAGCGCTGCCCGGTCGGGCTGGCCGCGGTGGACCGGGATCAGCCCGAGCCAGCCGCACGGGCGGGCCCAGCCGCCGACGAAGACCTCCGACTTGGTGAGCAGCTGAGCGGGCCGAGGACTGACGAAGAAGACGAGTGGCCCGTCCAGGATGCCGCTGTGGTTGCCGGCCAGCAGCACGGGCCCGGTCGGCGGCACGTGCTCGACGCCCTCCACCGTCAGGCGCAGGACAGCGTGCGACAGGGCCGTGCCGACCGCCTTGACACCCAGCACCACCGGCGGCTTGAGGGTCCCGGTCGCGCGCCGCCGGGTCGACGGTCCGGGCAGGACCGCGGCTCCCGAGCTCACGGGAGCCCAGCGTCCTCGGCCAGTGCGAGCACGTGCGCCACCACAGCCGCCGCGTCGAGGGCGCTGCTGTCGAGGTGCACCGCGCCCGGCGCAGCTCTGAGGGGGTCCTGGGCCCGGCTGCTGTCGAGGCGGTCGCGTCGAGCGAGGTCCGCCGCGACGGTCCCGAGCAGGGAGCCGCCGGACGCTGCTGCCACGCCGGCGTCCGCGTCCCCGGCCCGCCGGGCGGCCCGGACCTCCGGGGAGGCGTCCAGGTAGACCTTCACCGGCGCCTGCGGCATGACGACCGTGCCGATGTCCCGGCCCTCGAGGACCGCCCCCTCGGTGCCGGCCAGTGCGCGCTGCAGGGCCACGAGACGAGCCCGGACCGGGGCGACGGCGCTCACGGCGCTCACCGCCGACGTGACGGCGGGGCCACGGATCTCCGTGCTGACGTCCTCGCCGTCGAGCAGCACCGCGGGGGCCGAGGGGTCGGTCGACAGCTCGATGCGGACGATGGCGACCGCTGCGGCCACAGCGGTGGGATCCGCCGGGTCGACCCCGGCGCGCAGCACGGCGAGGGTGGCGGCCCGGTACGTCGCCCCCGTGTCGACGTACCGCCAGCCGAGGCGGGCGGCCACCTGACGAGCGACCGTGCTCTTGCCCGAACCGGACGGCCCGTCGAGCGCGATGACGCGGGTCGCACTGGTGGACACGGGGCTCCTGACCGGCTCGTGGGTGGGCTCGTCAGCGTAGTTGCGTCCGCTGCGGGTCCGGTCGTGCGCCGCACGCGCTCCCGGCGTCAGGCCAGCACGTCCCAGCCGGCTGCCCGCAGCGCCGCACGAGCGTGCTCCTGCTCGGCCGTCTGCACGAGCAGGCCGACCACCCCGCGCGGCCGGCCGGCGAGGTGCTCCACGCGGACGTCCTCGACGTTGACCCCCGCCTCTGCAGCCGCGACCAGGACGCCGGCGATCTGCCCCGGCCGGTCCGAGACACCTACCGGGACGACGGCGAAGTCGCGGTCGTGCTCCCCGTGCTTGACCGGGATGAGCTTGCGGCCGTCGTTGCCCCGGCGCAGGAGGTCGTCGACGACCGAGAGCGCTGACGGGTCGGGCTGCCCTCCCGGGGCGCGGAGCCGGTCCAGCCCGTCGGCCACGCGGAGCAGCTCCGCAGCGAGCCCGCGGACGAGCGGGGCGACGGCCGCAGCGTTCTGCCGCAGCACGTCCCCCCAGAGGCCGGGATCGCTCGCGGCGATGCGGGTGGTGTCCTGCAGACCCGGCCCGGCGAGTCGGACGGCCCCGCTGCGTCCACCGCCCTCGGCGAGGACCACGGCTGCCAGGGCGCTCGCCGTCACCTGAGGCAGGTGGCTGACGAGCGCCACGGCCACGTCGTGCTCGGCGGCCGACAGGACGACCGGATCGGCGCCGCAGAGCTCCGCGATGCGACGCGTCCGTCGGAACGCCTGCTCACCCGTGGCAGCGCTCGGGCACAGCGCCCACGGGCGGCCGGCGAACAGATCAGCAGACGCCGCGGACGGCCCGGGTCGCTCTCGTCCCGCCATGGGGTGACTTCCGCAGAGCCGGGCGACATCGACCCCCGAAGTCTCGACCTCCACCTGAACCACAGCCTGTGTCGACGCCACATGGCTCCATGTCACCGCGACGTCGCGGCGTTCTAGCGTCATCAGCGTGGCAGCGACGGCTCTCGGCGGTACGGCGACCACGGCGTGGTCGACCTTCGCCGAGCCGTCCCAGGGCCGGCCGGCGCCTCGCCTGACGGCCTGGCTCAGCACGTCGTCGTCCAGGTCGGCCAGCACCACGTCGGCCTGGCCCTGGAGCGCGAGACCGATCGACGTGCCGATGAGACCGGAGCCCACGACCAGCACCCGTCCTGGGGAGCCGACCTCGAGGCCCGTCCCGAGGTGACCGCTCATCGCGGCAGGTCGGTCCGCAGCGCCGCCGCACCGTGCAGGTAGACGTGCCGCACGTCCTCCCGCGGGGCGCTGGTCTCGACGTGCGCGAGCAGACGGAGCACGCGCGGCATGGCCCCGGGCACGTCGATCTCCGCCGCGCACATGAGCGGGACGTCGGCCAGGCCCATCTGACGGGCCGCGTAGGCCGGGAACTCCGAGCGCAGGTCAGGGGTCGCGGTGAACAGCACGCTGATCAGGTCGTGGGCCGTCAGCGCGTTGCGACGGAGGACCGCCTCGAGGAGCTCCGCCGTCGCTGCGAGCACCAGGTCACGGTCGTCGGCGTCCACCTGGGTGGCACCGCGTACGGCTCGTACGGCCATCGAGTCCCCCTGTGTCGTCCGCGCGGAGAGCATAGGCAGTACCGGGGACGGCAGCACGAGTCCGCACGGGAGGCGGCGGGGTCGACCTGTGGCTACGCGTCTTCATCCACACGACGAGGAAGATCTTCATCGTTGTGTGGTCGAAGGGATACGGTTCGCAAGTGCTACATCGCTATCGCGCTCAAGTGCCATAGCTGCCAAGGGACATAATTGTTGAGCGATATAGCGCTCAAATGCTATGTCGATGAATGTTTAGGGTCATGGAGTAACTTGTCGACAAGTCACGGAACCGCTTCGGCAACATGCCGCTACATGCCCACCAACGCGTACAGGCCCGCCAGCTCCTCACGGGTCAGCGTCCTGAGCTTCCCCGCCTTCTGCGACTGGAGGTGGACGGGACCGACCGAGGTCCGCACCAGCCGCTGCACCGGGTGCCCCACGGCGGTGAGCGCTCGGCGCACGATGTGCTTGCGCCCCTCGTGCAGCACGATCTCGAGCAGGACGCGGTTGGCGGAGGAGTCGACGAGCCGGAAGGAGTCGACCCGCACGATGCCGTCATCGAGCTCGACCCCCTCCCGGAGCCGCTTCCCCACGTCGCGGGCCACCGGTCCGAGCACCTCAGCCAGGTAGGTCTTCGGGACCTCGTAGGACGGGTGGGAGAGCCGGTGGGCCAGCTCGCCGTCGTTGGTCAGCAGGAGCAGTCCCTCGGTCTCCGCGTCGAGCCGACCGACGTGGAACAGCCGTTCCGTGCGGTCGGCGACGAGGTCGCCCACCGTCGGGCGCCCTTCGGGGTCGCTCATGGCCGTGACGTAGCCACGCGGCTTGTTCAGAGCCAGGTGCACGAGCCCAGGAGCGGTGCTGATCCGCATCGTGTCCACCCGGATCACGTCGGTCGCCGGGTCCACCCGGCGTCCCTGCCCGGTCACCCTCTCGTCGTTGACCGAGACGCGACCGGCCTCGATCATCTGCTCGCAGGCGCGCCGCGAGCCCAACCCGGCAGCAGCCATCACCTTCTGAAGTCGGATACCGCCGGCGTCCTCACGTCCAGTACTCATCGAGCTCATCATGCCATCCTTTGTGTGGACCTCACGTCGAGGTCGAGGCGTCATCGAGGTCATCGAGCTCAGGGAGCAACGGTGCCAGTGGTGGCAGCCCGCCCAGCGAGCGCAGCCCCAACCGCTCCAGGAACAGTGGGGTCGTCCGGAACAGCGTGCCGGCGCTGTCGGCGTCCTGACCAGCATCGGTGATGAGGCCACGGGCCTGCAGCGTCCGCACGACGCCGTCGACGTTGACACCGCGGACCGCACTCACCCGGCTGCGGGTCACCGGCTGGCGGTAGGCGATCACCGCCAGCGTCTCGAGCGCTGCCTGCGTCAGCCGAGCGGACTGGCCGTCCAGCAGGAAGCGCTCGACGTACGCAGCGCAGTCGGCCCGCGTGTACAGCCGCCACCCCCCGGCGACCAGCCGGAGCTCGAACCCCCGCCCCTGAGCACTGAGCCCGGACGCGATGGCCTCGAGGGTGGACTCCACGTCGTCGACGGGAGAGCCCGTCACCGCGGCCAGCGTCGCCGCCGGCACCGGCTCGTCGGTGACGAGCAGCACCGCCTCGAGCAGCGCGGCGAGCGGCGGCCGCTCCCCTGCTGGAGGGGCGTCGGGCGAGGCGGCGTCACCCGCGTGCGCCAGGCCTGCTCCGGCACCGCGGTCGCGGGACCGGTCGCCGGAGCCCGAGCTGGCGTGTCCGTGGCCGGAGGCGGCCCCGTCGGCCTCGTGGGACGGGGGGCGCTCAGCCGCGGGTCGCTCGTTCATGGGTCCTCCGGAGCCGGGTCGGCGTGGTCGGTCAGCGGGTCGAGCACGTGGTCGCTGGGCCTGGGGGTCCGTGCGGCCCTCGGCACGCCGCCCGCACCGTGCGGCTCCGTGGCTGCCGCCAGAGCCGGACCGACAGCATCCGGGACCGCCGGCGCCTCCTGGGCAGGCTCCGACCCGCCGGTCCAGCGGACGTGCAGGTCGCCGAGGGCTTCGAGCTGATCGAAGCCGACAACCCCCTCACGGTAGAGCTCGAGCAGGCCGAGGAAGCGGGCGACGACCTCGAGGGTGCCGTCGCAGTCCGCGGTGAGGGTGCGGAACGACGCCCCTCCCGTGCGTCGCAGGCGCTCACGGAGCAGCGCCGTCTGCTCCCGCACGCTGACCGTGCCGCCGTGGACGTGGTCGGTCGCGACCTCCAGCCGCGCCCTGGGAGCGAGCGCCTGTGCGGCCAGCCGGGCGAACTGCTCCGGACCGAGCCCCAGCAGCACCTCGGGGAGCAGGCCGGCGAAGCGGGGCTCCAAGGAGACCTGTCGCGGGTAGCGCAGGGCCTCGTCGGCCAGCAGCGTGCCGAGGTGCGCGGCCGCGAGCTTGTAGGCGCGGTACTGCAGGAGTCGGGCGAACAGCAGGTCGCGTGCCTCGAGCAGCGCCAGGTCCTCCTCGTCCTCCACCTGGGCCGAGGGCAGCAGCCGGGCGGCCTTGAGGTCGAGCAGCGTCGCGGCGACGACGAGGAAGTCGGTCGCCTGGCCGAGGTCCCACGTCGAGCCGAGGGCCCGGGTGTGCGCGAGGAACTCGTCGGTCACCTGCGACAGGGCGACGGACGTGACGTCCAGCTGGTGCTTGGAGATCAGCCCCAGCAGCAGGTCGAACGGACCCTCGAACACGTCGAGGTGCACCGAGAAGACGGACTCCGCCGGACGCTGGCCCACCAGAGCCCGCTCAGCTGGTCCCGATCCAGGGCCGACCTGCTCAGGGCCGACCGACTCCGGGCCGACCTGCTCAGGGCCTACCGACTCCGGACCGACCGACTCCGGACCGACGGGCTCCGGGCCGGCCGACTCCACGATGACCGGCCCCGCAGGGCTCTGCTCAGCGGGCCTAGCCACCGGTCACCAGGGCGACGAGCGGGGACACCAGGGTGTCCAGGAGCACTGGCAGCAGGGCCTGCGGGCCGCCGAGCGGGATGAGCAGCAGCGCCAGCAGCACGGCGATGCCGATCCCCCGCTCCGCGAGCTGGTGCTCGGCCTTCTGCCACCCGAGGGTCCGGGGCGCAAGCCCGAACAGCAGCTGACCCCCCGGCAGGGGTGGGATCGGCACCAGGCTCAGTGCCGCCACGAACACGCACGACAGGCCGAACAGCATGAGCGCGCGCAGGAGCAGGTCGCCGGAGGCGCCGTACTGGAGGGCCAGCGTGAGCCCCGACTGCGGACCACGCCCGCCGGCCAGCCGGAAGGCGACCAGCACCGAGAGGCCCAGCGCCAGCGTCAGCAGTGGACCGCTGAGCAGCGTGATCGTGCGCGCCGCCCTGCGGCTGCGGTCCGGCGCCGGGACCGGCTTGCCCCAGCCGACGCCGGCGATGGCGGCAGCCACGAGTCCGAACGGGTCCAGGTGCCGGCGCGGGTCGGGCGACGTGCGCCGCTCGGCGGCGGCGGTCCGCTCCCCTGCCCGGCTGGCGACCAACGCCGACACCCACCCGAGCACCGTCACCGCGATGACGAAGCTGAGCAGGAGCAGGAGCAGGGAGAGCGGGTCGCCGAGGGCGTAGAGCACCTCAGCGGCTCCTGAGGCGTCGTACGAGCGTGCTCGACTCGCCCTCGGCCGCCAGGTCGGCCAGGACCACGGCGAGCGCCTCGCGGACGATGCGTCCCCGGTCCACCGCCAGGCCGTGGTCGCCGCGCAGCGTCAGGCGGGCCCGCTCGAGGTCCATGAGCTCGGCCACGGACACGTAGACGGTGATCTTCTCGTCGTGACGCTCGCGACCGGTCGGCACGCGCCCCCCCGTGGCCGGGGAAGCAGCAGCACCCTTTCGGCCACCTGCGGCCGCCGAGCCGGCGCCGTCCTCGGGCGGTGCCCCGCCGCTGCGGCGCGTCCGCCCGTCGTCGCGGGCACTGGCCCCGTCCGGGTCTCGGGTCTCGGCCGGTCCACTCCGAGGCTCGGCCAGGAGCCGCTCGGCGCGGGTCGGGGCCTCGAGTCCCATGGGGGACGCGCCCTCGGAGGAGGAGCGATCACCGGACGGGCCTGCCCCCGAGGAGCCTGGCTCGTCCGTCGTCGCGGCGCGGTCGGCCGGACCACCACCCGTGGAGCGGAACAGCTCGGCAGCACCAGGAAGCGCAGAACGTCGGCTCATCGGGCCAGCACCTCCTTCGCCAGCTCGCGGTAGGCGTGGGCGCCGTGGGAGCTGGGGGCGTACGTCGTGATCGGCTCGCCCGCGACCGTCGTCTCAGGAAAGCGGATGGTGCGGTTGATGACGGTGTGGAAGACCTTGTCATCGAACGCCTCGACGACGCGAGCCAGCACCTCGCGGCCATGCAAGGTGCGAGAGTCATACATCGTGGCCAGGATCCCCTCAAGTTCAAGGTGAGGGTTGAGTCGTTCCCGGACTTTTTCGATGGTCTGGATGAGGAGCGCGACGCCGCGAAGGGCGAAGAACTCGCACTCGAGCGGGATGATCACCCCGTGGGCCGCCGTGAGCGCGTTGACGGTGAGCAGGCCGAGCGACGGCTGGCAGTCGATGAGGATGACGTCGTAGTCATTGAGCACCGGGGCCAGCACGCGCTGCAGCGTCTGCTCCCGGGCCACCTCGTTGACCAGCTGCACCTCAGCGGCGGACAGGTCGATGTTGCTCGGGAGCAGGTCGAGCCCGGGGACGTTGGTCTTCAGCAGCACGTCCTGGACGGTGATGCCCCGCTCCATGAGCAGGTTGTAGACCGTCTGCTCCAGCTGGAGCGGGTTGACCCCGAGGCCGACCGACAGCGCGCCCTGCGGGTCGAAGTCGACCAGCAGCACGGTGCGGCCAGCCTCCGCGAGGGCCGCTCCGAGGTTGATCGTGCTCGTGGTCTTGCCGACGCCGCCCTTCTGGTTGCACATCGCCAGGATGCGCGCCGGGCCGTGCCGGTCGAGCGGCGCCGGAGTGGGCAGCTCGGGGCGCGGCCGTCCGGTGGGACCGACTCCCTCGGCCTCGCCGATGGCCAGCGAGGCCGGGATCGAACCGCTCGGCCGGGCCGCAGGTGCTGCAGGCGATCCAGGCGATCCAGGCGATCCAGGCGATCCAGGCGCTGCCTGCTCGGCGCCCGAGACTCGGACGTTGCCGCGCTCAGGTGAGCCGGCGGACGGCTGGGTGCTGCTGCCCAGGTCCCCCGGCTCCGTTGCCACTACGGACTCGACACCCGGGCTCGGCGGGGCAGGGACCGGCGCCGCAGCGGTGCCGTTCCGAGGCGGCAGCACCGGGGCCACCCCACGTGCGCGCACCACCCGCTTGCCCGGAAGGCGCGCGGCGTCGGCGGGTGCCGACGGCGAGCGGCGAGCCGGGTCGCTGGCCGGGTCCGGTGTCCCGGTCTCGTATATCGACTTAACCATGTGACGACAACTCTCTTCAGCTCTTCCGCGCTGTTGCGACTTCTCGCCTTCGCGGGTCGAGCCGGAACTCTAAGGGGAGCACCCTGCCGTCGCCAAGGCGGAGGCGAGCGGCCATCGCCGTCCAGCCGACGTGCCGACGGTTAGCCCCGCGCCCGGGGGTGCGTCGTCGCGTAGACCTCCCGCAACCGGTCCACGGTCACGAGTGTGTAGACCTGCGTGGTCGTGACGGAGGCGTGCCCGAGCAGCTCCTGCACGACTCGCACGTCGGCTCCCCCGTCCAGCAGGTGGGTCGCGAAGCTGTGCCGGAGCGTGTGGGGCGAGACGTCGACGCCGAGCGAGGCGCGCAGCGCCGCCGACCGCAGCACGGTCCAGGCGCTCTGCCGTGACAGCCGGCCCCCCCGGGCGTTGAGGAACAGGGCACCGGCGGTGCCGGCCGGACTCCGGGCTCCGGCGGCCAGGCCCGGTCGACCGCGTACCAGGTAGGCCGCCACGGCGCGCGCCGCGTAGCTGCCGACCGGGACGATCCGCTGCTTGCCGCCCTTGCCGTCCAGCCGCACCACGCCGGTGTCCCGGTCCAGATCGTCCACAGCGAGGCCGACCGCCTCCGAGATGCGTGCGCCCGTCCCGTACAGCAGCTCGAGCAGCGCGCGGTCGCGCAGGCCCAGTGGCGTGTCGACGTCCGGCGTGGCGAGCAGGGCCTCGACCTGCGACACGCTGATGGCCTTCGGGAGCCGACGGGCGGGCACCGGCGGCCGGACCTCGCTCGCCGGGTCCAGCGTCGTCCACCCCTCGCGCAGGGCGAAGCGGTGGAGCCCGCGCACGGCCACGACCGCCCGCCCGGCCGAGGCCGCCGACAGCGACCCGTGCCGCTCGTCGCCCACCCGCATGGCCGCGAGGAAGGAGCTGACGTCGCCCTCGACGACGCGGTCGAGGCGCTCCAGGCCGAGGCCAGCGAGGTGGGTCGCATAGCGGTCGAGGTCACGGCGGTAGGACGACAGCGTGTTGGCCGCTAGCCCGCGCTCGACCGCCAGGTGGTCCAGGTAGGTCGAGACGGCTCGGGCGACGGCCGGTCCCGGCCCGGGAGCGCTGCTCAGACCAGGACCTCGCCGAGCGGGACCACCGAGAGCCCGTGGGCCTCGGCGACGGGCGCGTAGACCACCTCGCCGGCGACGGTGTTGACACCGCGGGCGAGCGCCGGGTCGGCCTCGACGGCGGCGGCGAGCCCGAGGTCCGCGATCGCCACCGCGTAGGGCAGGGTGACGTTGGTGAGCGCGTAGGTGGAGGTGTGCGGGACGGCGCCGGGCATGTTGGCCACGCAGTAGAACAGGCACCCCTCCACCTGGAAGGTGGGGTCCGAGTGGGTGGTCGGACGGGTGGACTCGAAGCAGCCGCCCTGGTCGACCGAGATGTCCACGAGCACCGCCCCCGCCTTCATCCGCGACACGAGCTCGTCGGTCACGAGCGTCGGCGCCTTCGCCCCCGGCACGAGCACCGCGCCGATGACCAGATCGGCGTCGAGGACGGCTCGCTCCACCTCGTAGGCGTTCGACGTGACGGTCTGCAGGTGACCCTGGTAGATGCGGTCGGCCTCACGCAGCTTGGCGACGTTCTTGTCGAGCAGGAGCACCTCGGCCTGCATGCCCAGCGCGATCGCCGCGGCGTTCATGCCGGAGACGCCGGCGCCGAGCACCACCACCTTCGCGGCGTAGACCCCGGACACGCCGCCCATGAGCACGCCCCGACCACCCGCCTCGCGCTCCAGGCAGTGGGCACCCACCTGCGGCGCCATGCGGCCGGCGACCTCCGACATGGGGGCGAGCAGCGGCAGCGACCGGTCCGGGAGCTGCACGGTCTCGTAGGCCACCGCGGTCGTGCCGGCGGACAGGAGCGCGTCGGTGCACTCGCGCGACGCGGCGAGGTGGAGGTAGGTGAACAGGACCTGGTCACGGCGCATCCGCGAGTACTCCTCGGCGACCGGCTCCTTCACCTTCAGCACGAGGTCGGCCTCGCCCCAGACGTCGTCCGGGTCGGCCACGATGGTGGCGCCGGCGGCGACGTACTCCCCGTCGGTGATCGACGACCCGGCGCCGGCGTCCGCCTCGACGCTGACCGAGTGCCCGTGCGAGACGAGCTCCGTCACGCCGGACGGCGTGATGGCCACGCGGTACTCGTTGTCCTTGACCTCGCGCGGGATGCCGACCTTCACGACGTGCCTCCTGGTGGATGGGGCTGCCGGGCCGATCGGGTCCGGCGCTGGACCGCCAGGGGTGTCGGCGGCAGCCGGAGTGTAGGGCCACGGCGTCGCGCAAGCTCCGGGAACGCGCGGGACGTGGGGCTTGTCGGCGCGACCGCCGGGCACGACGTGGCAACAGCAATGACCCGGACGACGTCGTCGACCGGGTCATTGCTCGTGTGGAGCGCGCACGCCTGCGGCCACCGCAGGCGGACGGCACAGACACGGAAGAGCTGACTAGAAGATGATGATGAGAACGATGATGATGAGGATGAGCCCGCCCAGTCCGATGTACATGTCGCCTCCTCCCTGCGTCGGTGCTGGCTGACTACCCCCTCCCGTTGACG
>JAABUN010005067.1_pt1 | contig 16896 bp, 18 predicted proteins | sample 5559311 | NCBI WGS metagenome assembly JAABUN01 (sample SAMN10711877, study PRJNA513370) | rock metagenome | isolation source: Antarctica rocks | place: Antarctica: Victoria Land, Siegfried Peak sud
CGGACGCCTCGAACACCTGCGCGGATCCGCCCTCGGCTTCCGCAACCTCACCAACTACATCGCCCGATCACTCCTCGAGAGCGGCGGATTCAGACCCCAACTACACCCTCGATTGTGAAGAGCCCCAAAAGTGGGACACAAACATAGACACAAAACGAGACCGAGTGACTGGACCATGGCTGAGAAGCGGCGCTTTTAGGTGGGCATCTTGTCAGTGCTGCCTGCGTTGGTTGGCCAAGTTGGTAATGCAACTAGTTTACTGATGCGAGATGACGGCGTCTCCGTCCTGATGAGTCGGCGCGCTGAAGGCGGCGATAACGGCCGCGGCGAGCGTTGCCCGCTGCGGCATGGCGGGGATCGAGATGTTCTCGTGTCGCGCGTGTGCTCCGGAACCGACGCCGCCGAGGCCGTCGAGGACGGGTAGGCCGAGGGCCGCGGCGAAGTTGCCGTCGCTGGCGCCGCCGACTGACGCCTCGCCGAGCTCGAGGCGCAGGCAGTCCGCGACCGCTCGGGCTAGCTCGTACATGGCGATATTCCCTTCGGTCCGGCTCATGATGGGGCGGTTCCATCCGCCGGTAACCGTGATCTGGGCATTGGGGTGATGGGAAGTCAACGATGCGAGGACGTTCTCAACACGGCTCTGCTCGGACGCGCTGGACACCCGCACGTCCAGATGCGCCGTCGCGGCCCCAGCCATGACGTTGGCACGGGTTCCTCCGTGCAGGATGCCGACGTTGATGGACGTGCCTTTGCTCAGGTCTGCACTGTCGTGCAGGTGGCGGATAACTCGAGCGATCTCGTCGATCGCGCTGACGCCTCCTTCTGGGTCTAGTCCGGCGTGCGCTTCCAGACCTTCCACAGTGACCGTGAACAGGCCTACACCTTTGCGTGCGGTCTTGATGGCACCTTGGGCGGCGCTGCCTTCGAAGACGAGCACCGCTTCTGAGCCGAGTGATGCCTGCTCGAGGATGGGCCGTGAGAAGGGGCTTCCGATCTCCTCATCACTGTTTAGGACTATCCTGAGGGTAGGTCGCGGGATGCCGAGTTCGTCGAGTCCTTTGATGGCCCAGATCATTTGGACGAGTCCACTTTTCATGTCGAAGACGCCTGGCCCGGTGACGCGCTCTCCGTCGGTGGTCACTGGCCAGGTGCGGGCGGACCCGCTTGGAAAGACGGTGTCGAAGTGGGCGAGGGCGGTCACCCGCCTTGCAGTTTGGCCGGGGTAGTCCATCACTGCTATGGGTCCGTACACATCAGATCGGTGCCATTCCCGGCTTTCGGGCTCACCAATACGCTCAACGATCCAGCTGTCTAGGTACTTGGCACCAGCATTCAGCAAGGCCAAGTCATCGCTGGGTGTCTCGCGCTCGGCTAAGGAGACCAGGTCCTTGACAAGCTCGTCGGTGTGCTGGGTCATCCATGTGTGCAAGGTATGGATCTGGGCGTCGCCGGTGGCGCGTATACTAGGAATAGACCACATACCGCAAGACTCCTTCAAGGATGATTGTGCTCTGGTGGGCAGCGAGGTCGAACAACAACATGTCCGCGCCGGTCGTGCCGGCGGGTCGTGCCGGCAAGTAGGTGGAGAATCTTCGCGAGGTTCGCGATGACATGGCCACACTTGACTTCTTGTTGACCCCCTTGGCCTCGCGTGCGCGGCCGCAATTGGACGCCGCTGGTGGCTGAGGTACGGGTCTTGTGGCGGGTGTTCACGAGCGCGCTCGGGTCTTGGGATTGGGCCTGCGAGCAGTGGTCCGGCCCGTCCTTGACGGACTGATAGGTGTTGGCGCGGGCAAGCGCAAGTTCTGCTCTGGGCGGTGGGCGTCATGGAACGGGGTTACGGCGGACCCAAGCGGTCGCCCCCCCCTGTCGATGGGCACCCAGGCGCGTTTGAGCGTTTGCCCTTGCAGCGTGAGGTCCGCGGACAGAACACCCGCCAGGCGTCCTATCGTCTGAGTCATGAAGATATAGAGTTCGCCGTAGCTTGAGAGCACTCCCTGAAGAATGAGGTTGAACTGCCCGGTGGTGGCGCTGGCGTACCGCGTAGCCGGGTGCTGCGACAAGGCCTCTCCGATTGTCTCGATGCGGCTGGGGTCGACGGCTAGCCAGAGCATGAATTCGACGTCGAGGCCGATGATGGGTGCCTCAAAGAGGGTCCTGAAGCGGAGGCAGCCGCGCGATACCAGAGACTCCACGCGGCGGGCGGCGGTTGACTCGCTGATGCCGACCGCGGCGGCTACGGCTGCGTAGGTTGCGCGGCCGTCAGCCGCCAGGATCCCGGCGATCTCGAACTCTTGTGGTGTCAAGCGTTCCGGGGTGATCCAGTCACGGTGTCCGTAGTGGGTGGCGGCGCCGCCATTGCGCAGTAGTCGTGTTGCATCGTCGTCGAACTGGCCGGGGTGCCACTCCTCGAACGCGCTGAACTTGCGCATGACGACCATCGACTCGGTCTCGAGGATATTCTCGTTCTGCTTGAGTTCGTCGGTAACCGAAAGGATGTCGCGGTGGCTCTCTACGACGACCTCAGCGACAACGTCGAAGGATCCGATCGTGAGCGTCACGAACCTGGGCGCGGAGAGGGACGCGATTGCTTCGGCCAGCTCCAGCACTCGGCCGGGCCGGGCACGGAACCGAATGTAAATGGAGACTCCCAGACCACAGCGCAGATGGTCTATGACGGCGGTCACCGAGACTGCTCGGCTTGACAGCAGTTGCTGTCCTCGGCGGGTCACCGTGGACTCGGCGGAGCCGATAGCTTTGGCGATCTGTTTCCAGGATGCCCTCCCATTGAGTTGAAGCGCCCGAACGATGCTCTGGTCGAGTTGATCCAATGCGGGGAACTCCGCCATCTGGCCATCGTGGATGACGGAAGGATCGCCGTCAAGGACCCAGCATGGCGGAATCGCCCAGAATTCTTGGCGCGAGGCCCTTGACAATGATGAGAGCGACCACCAGACTCAGTCGCGCCCACCGCAACTGGAACCGCTTGGCCCGGCGTCAAACTCGTCCGCCGCCGGTTCATCTTAGTGACAGGCTGCCATTTTTGGCGGTCGCGATGGGCTAACTCCGTGGATTGCTCCTGAGACAGGATTGAGCAGATGCGAGTCGTCTATACGCGTAGAACCGTCCTCGTCGGCTCCGCCGCGTCAGTGGCTGTGGCGCTAGCGCTAACCGGCTGTGGGTCGAACATCCCACCGCCCTCGGACGCGACGGGCGGGACGGCTGGCGCGGTTAGTTCGACGATGGCACCGGAGCCCACGGTTCAGTCGCTGACGCAGGGATGCGCCAACCTGCCCCAGAAGACGGCCAAGATCGGCGTCTTGGTCCCGCTAGGGGGCGCGTTCGCGTCCGATACCCAGCAGGTCGTCAACGCCGCGTCGCTAGCGTCAAGTGCGTTAAACGACGCCGGCGGCGTGTGCGGCAAGGACGCCCGGTACAAATTCGAGGTGGTGACTGGCAACACCAATAACGAAGAGTCCTCTGCCGTCATCGCTGCAGCTCAGCTGCTGAACACGACCGAAGACCTGAACTTCGTCATGACCAGCTACGCGAGCACCAGTAACTTCGAAATCGACCTGATGGCAAAGAACAAGATGCCATACCTCATGTCGGCAAACAGTGAGCAGACCGCGGCAATTATCAGCAAGGACCCCGCGAAATACCCAACGATCTGGTCAAGGGTTCCCTCGTATGAGGCCTATTCGACGCAGCTCCCGGTCTTCCTTAACGACCTGGAGAAGAGCGGGAAGATGGCGTTTACGCACGGAAAGAGCGCTTATATCATTGCATCTAGTGATCCTTATGGCGGCACAATCGCTAAGGGTCTGCGCGACTCGTTTGCGAAAAACGGGTGGAAGGTGAGTGGCTACGACGAGGTTCCTTACGGTGGTGTCAATAACTGGCAGACCACATTGACCCGCATTAAGCAGCAGGTGCCGGACGTCATCGTGAACACCGACTCGACGGCGGCGGACTCGGCATCGTTCACCAATCAGTTCGTTGCAAGCCCCACCTCTTCACTGCTGTTCCTTCAGTACGCCCCCTCCATCCCGCAGTACTCGGAGCTGACGGGCCAGAACGGGAACGGGGTTCTGTACAACATGCTGGGAGGTGCGATTCCTACCGTACCGAGCGCTCAGGAAATCACCAAGCAGTACACCGCCAAGTACGGCGTCCCTGGATACTTCGCCGTGGTGGCGTACAACCAGGCCATGCTCTACGCGCAGTGCGTGAAGCAGGTGGGTGACCCTACGGACCGGCTTGGCATTGGGGCATGTTTCGGCAGCCTCAACATTATGACACCAGCCGGCCCCCTGCGATTCGACCAGACGACACACCTGGCCCTACAGGGAGAAAAATACATCCCGATTCTCTTTTACCAGGTTCAGAGCCAGCAGAATCAGCTCTTGACACCGAAACAATACTCTGGAGCGGAGTTTAAGGCTCCGGCGTGGCTGAAAGGCAACACCACCTGAGCTTGGCGGCCCTTCTGGCGGATGGGGGGTTTGGCCGGCTCGCCGGATGCATCATCGTACAGACGTGTCACCTAACGGCACCAGCATGCTTCAACACCCCGGCTCTCACACCCGGCAACGACTTTATCTGGAGCGGTTATGCCAACCAGTTTAGCTACGGCGCGGTTGAGCAAGAGGTTCGGCAGCTTGCGCGCTGTGGACGGTGTGGATTTCGAGGTAGAGCGCGGGGAGGTCTTTGGGATCGCCGGGCCCAATGGTGCCGGGAAAACCACCCTGTTCAACATGATCACCGGGATCCCGTTTCATCCCGACGAGGGAGAGGTGTGGTTTGAGGGCCACCGCATAGAGCGGTTGCCCGCCTTCGAGATCTTCCGCCGTGGCCTCGCTCGAACGTTCCAGCAGGAGGCGGCATTCGACAGCCTGACCGTCGAACAGAGTGTCCGGCTCGCCGACCACTACGCCCGGCACAAGCGTCCGGCGGCCGAGGCACGTCGCCAGAACCAGTTCGCTCTCGAGATAACCCGCCTGAGCGACCTGAAGGACCGCCCCGCTCGGGATCTGGCCTTCTTCGAGAAGAAGCGGCTCATGCTTGCCACCGCCTTGGCCGGGCATCCTCGCTTGGTCATGCTCGACGAGCCCGCTGCTGGACTGAGCCAGGACGAAGGCGCTGATCTGATCAAGATCGTCAAGCACATTAATGCAACGGGAGTGACGATCATCATCATCGAGCATGTCCTGCCCATCCTTTTCGGCGTGTCTGACCGGCTGATGATCCTTGACGCTGGCCAGGTGCTGACTATCGACGACCCACAGAACGTCGCCAAGGACCCTCGCGTCGTCAGCGCCTACCTCGGCGAGCGCCGAGCCGACAGGAAGAAGCGAAGTGATGTTGACGGTCGCTGATGCCCGTTCGGGGTACGGAAACGTCGAAGTGCTGCACGGCGCCTCCCTTCACATCCCCGACGGCGAACGGTTGGGGCTGTTTGGACCCAACGGCCACGGCAAGACAACTCTTCTGCGTACCATCTCGGGACTAAACCGACTTCGCGGCGGCAGCATCCAGTTTCAGGGTTCCTCGCTGGCGGGATCGTCGCCGCAGGCTATCGTCGACCTCGGGCTCATCCATGTCCCCCAGGGCAACACCTTGTTTCCGCAGATGACGGTTTCGGAGTGCTTGCTGCTGGGGGCGTACTCAAAGCGAACCTGGCCCCACCGGCAGGCCTCGCTAGACCGGGTATTCTCATTGTTCCCCAAGCTCAAGCAACGCCTGTCACAACCGGCCCGCAGCCTCAGCGGCGGCGAGCGCCAAATGCTGTCAATCGGAGCGGGCCTGATGTCTATGCCGTCGTTACTAATGTTAGACGAACCCAGTTTAGGGCTGGCTCCTCGAATGATCGAGGAACTCACTCAAGGGATTGCCAAGATTGCTGAGTCCGGAGTGACGATGCTGTTGGTGGACCAGAACGTTGAGATGCTTCTGGATTGCTGCGGCCCCCTGTTCCTTCTTGAACAGGGACGCGTCTCGTTGGAGGCGGAGAACGCGGACGAGTTCGATGAGGAACGCCTGCTCAGCCGCTACTTCGGGACGGCGTGACCGTGCAAACCATTCTCTCTATCGTTATCGCGACGCTCGTGTCGGGGTCGCTGTTTGCGCTGGTCGCCGCCGGGCTGTCTTTGGTGTGGGGAACACTGGGGGTTTTCAACTTTGCCCAGGGATCGCTATTGATGTTGGGCGCGTACGCGGCTTACTTTCTGGGTGGGAATGCTCTCGGCCGAACCGGGCTGTTGTTGGCTGTCCCGGCGGCTTTGGTTTTGTTGGGACAGTTGGGGGTGGTCGCCTATCTTTTGTTGGTTCGCCCGTTTATCGGCTCCCCCACCGGCGAGTTGGCGGTGATTATAGCGACGTTGGCGGCAGGGACCTTGTTTGAGAATGGGGCCCAGCAGTTTTTCACTGCGCAGTTCCGCAAGCTGCCTCCGATTCTGACGGGACATGTCGACATTGCCGGCAATAGCATCGCCTGGCAGCAGGTGATCACCATCTTCGTGGCCCCAGCGATCTTGTTGGGGTTGGCTTCGTTCTTGAAACTCAGCAAGACGGGATTCGCGGTGCGCGCGGTTGCGCAGAACCATGACAGCGCGCTGTTGTTAGGCATCCCCGTCAACCGCATCTACATGCTGGTCTTCTTCGTGGCCACTCTACTTGCGGCATTGGCCGGCATCCTATTTGGTGGCCAGTACTACGTGACTCCCAACATGGGCGGCGACCTGATGTTGCAAGCGTTTATTGTCGTGGTCTTTGGCGGCCTGGGCAGCTTGACGGGCACCGTGATAGCTGCCTACGTGGTGGGACTCATCACCGCGATCAGCAACTTCTACATCGGGTTGTTCTGGACGCCGGCCGTGTTGTTCGCATTCCTCTTCGTGGCTGTCATCGTGCGCCCGTCAGGGCTCGTCGCGAGCAGTAAGTGAGGACCAACCGATGAGACTCTTCTCTTGGCGAAGTACCGCAGCGTTCTTGGTTGTCATTGTTGTAGCAGCGGCGCTGCCGCTGGCGCTAACCAGCACGTACTACCGCAACATCTTGGTCGTCGGGTTGCTGTATGCGGTGGTGGCTTCGAGTTGGGACCTGACACTGGGGTACGCTGGGGTGTTCAACTTCGCGCAGGTCGCGACCTTTGGAGTGGGCGCGTATGCCACCGCCATCTTGGCCCTCCACGGGATCCCCCCGCTGGTGAGCATGATGCTCGCCATCGTCATCGGTGTTTTGTTTAACGGCGTGGTAGCGATCCCGGTGCTTCGGCTGCGGGGCGTGTATGTGGCCCTGTTGACCTTTGCGGCGGCTCAGTTGGCCGGTTCCATCGCGCTTGGGTGGACGGACGTCACCGGCGGGTCGACCGGAATCGTCCTGGTTCCCGACCTCATCGTCGGACGATTCGACTTCAACATCAGCCCTGTGGCTTACCTCTATCTCGCCGAGGGGCTTTTGGTGGTCACCGTGGCCTTCCTGCACTGGCTGGTCCGCTCACCGTTCGGACTGAGCTTGGTGGCGGCCCGAGATGCGGAGGGCTATGCAGCCAGCCGGGGGATCCCGTTGGGCCGACAGCGGGTAATCTCTTTGGCCATCGGGGCGGTGTTCACCAGCGCGGCTGGCGCGGTCTTCGCCATGTACCTGTCGTCGGCGTCGCCAACCATCTTTGGGTTCAGCACGGCAACGCTGGTCCTAAGCATGGTGCTGGTGGGCGGCGCGGGCACGATCTACGGCCCTGCCTTGGCGGCGATCGGGTTAACGGTTCTGCAGAACACGCGCCAGGTGGCCGGGCTGGGGCCGGTGACCTTCATGATCATCGCGGTCCTCATCATTTTGGTGCTACGGTTCCTGCCCGGCGGGTTGTGGGATGCCACCAAGCATGTGCGCCGGCACCCCCGTCCGGCCCCCGCAGCACCGGGCGAAGAAGCGGCCAACCCATGAGCGGCCAGCGTCAGCTGATGCCAGACTGTGATTCCGCCGAGTTGGAAACGGCTCTCACTGACGACACTGCGCAGTGGTCGTTGCACGCCGAAAACGTCCAGACCGGCGCCATTATTTCCTGGCGCGAGAACCTCGTGGTGGACACGATGAGCGTTATCAAGGTGCCGCTGTTGGTGCATCTGCTGGAACTGGCCGACGCGGGGGATATCGACTTGGCCCGCAAGGTGACGGTCACCGCCGAGCGCAAACGCTTGGGCACTGGGGTTCTCGCCTCCCTCACGGATGGTTTGACGGTGACACTCGCTGACGCGGCCCAGCTGATGATCACGTTCAGCGACAACACCGCGACAGACATCGTGTTTGAGGCCGTCGGGGGAGTCAGCCAACTCAACGAGGCGATAAGCCGCCGAGGTTTGACGCAGACTGCAGCCTGCGGGACCGCCTTCGACTGGTTCCGTCACCTCGCGACATTCATGGACCCTGCTTGCGCCTCGTACTCCCCGGGTGAGCTGTTCACCAAGGGGTACCCGCTGTCCGACCCGGAGGAGCTACGAACCGCTCGCAGCCGCTACCATTTCGGCGGTGGAGCCTCCTTTGGGGTGACCACGGCATCAGAGTTTGGCAGCCTCATGAGTATGCTCGAGCGGGGGGAGTACACGCAGCCAAGGGTTCGCGAACGAGCCCTGGCGATCCTCGCGCAACAGGCGTTCCGGTCCCGAATTCCCCGATATCTGCCTGCGCACGTAACCGTCCACCACAAGACGGGGGATTTCTCCCCTTTTATCGCCAACGACGTAGGCATAATCCGGACACCCAATGTACCCACCCTGGTCCTATGCATGTTTTCCTCGGGTAACACCCGCCCCTGGGGTTACGCTGAAGAGGTTCTCGCTAGGACGGCCCTTGCCTGTTGGACGCGCACTGTTGACCAAGCTGACAGCACCGATAGACCGCCGAGCCCCGACGATGCACATACCGCGGTTGGGACACCTGTGCTGCCGAAGCCGCGGAGAGGTTAGCGGATGCATGCCATCGTTACCGGAGCTGCCGGCGGGATCGGGTTAGCGGTCGTCGCCGATTTGGTGAAGCATGACGTTCGCATCTTCGCCTGGGACGCTTCACGCAAGGCGCTAGACCGGCTGCGAGGTGAGCACGGCCCGCTGGTGCAGCCTCGATGCGTCGACGTCACCTCCGCCTCCGCGGTCGCTGACGCAGCGACCAATGTGACCAGCACTCACGGGGCGCCCGACTACCTTGTCTGCGCCGTGGTCACGTTTCTACTTGGGGAGGGCGCCTCCTTCGTCACCGGGACGGCGCTGCCCATCGACGGCGGCCCGGGTGCTTCGTAATCAGGGCTCGGATTAGCGGTGGCAGATTTGGATGGTAAGTCCGCACTAGTGACCGGCGGCAGCCACGGCATCGGGCTGGCTATCGCGGTGGCGTTAGCGCGTGAAGGGGCTAGGGTCGCGGTCAACTACCTCGCGGGATACGACGACCGCCGCGGGGTCCAGCTGAGTGACGCGCTGCAGCAGTTACGCCAGTACGACCCGGAAGCTGTCGCGTTGCCGGGCGACGTCGCTGAGGAGGCAGCCGTCACGTCGATGTTTCGGGCCGCGCATGAGACGTTCGGCGGGTTTGACATTTTAGTCAATAACGCGGGGTTCTTGTCGTTGTCCACCGTGGAGGAGATGACGCTCAAGCAGTGGGACCGGATGATCGCGGTGCACCTGCGCGGCACCTTTCTCGTCACGCGGGCCGCGTTGCCGCACATGTTGGCCCAGCAGCATGGGCGCATCATCAACATTGCGTCGCAGATCGCGCAAATCGGCAAACTTCAATACGCCCACTACGCGGCAGCCAAGGCCGGCATCATCGGCTTCACAAGAGCGTTGGCTCGCGAGACGGCCGGCCGCGACGTGTTGGTCAACTGCATCGCGCCAGGCGCTGTGCACACCGGGATCGTGCCCACCAGCGCGGACGCACCGCTGCCCACCTACGGCCATCTGCCGATCGGGCGGGTGGGACAGCCTGAGGAAATCGCGCCATCGGCGGTGTTCCTGGCCGGCACCTCGTCCACGTTCTACACGGGCCAGACCTTGGGTCCTAACGGTGGAGAGGTGATGTTCTAGCCCATGAACTCGATTGACCTGGTGATTCGCGGTGGCACCGTCGTCAATGCCAGCGGTTCGTTTGTTGCCGATGTGGGCGTCACGGACGGCAAGATCCTCCAACTTGGTGGCCCGATGCGTGGACGCACCGAGATTGATGCCGGCGGGCAGCTGGTGCTGCCGGGAGGGGTGGACCCTCACGTTCACCTGTCAGCGCCTCGTCTCCTGGACGGGCCATCCTGGGTGGACGACTTCTTCACCGGGTCACAAGCCGCGATCGCCGGGGGGGTCACTACGGTCGGGAACATGACCTTCCAGCGTGAGGGTGAGAGCCTGGATGACGCGCTAGAGCGTGATTTGAGCGCCGCGGAAGCCACCGCTGCGGTGGACTTCTTGCTGCATCCGGTGTTGACCGACCCCGCTGTGGACCGGCGCGGCTCTTTGCAAGACCTGGCCAGCCGCGGTGTGCGCAGCGTAAAACTGTTTCTGAGCAACCCCTCATTTGATGCTCGGATCGACGAGTATATGCAGGCCATCACCGAAGCGGCCCATGCCCGGATGCTGGTGCTGATGCACTGCGAGGACGGGCCGTTGCTGCGCGTGATCGCTGCGCGCCTCGAGCAGGAGCGCAAGACCGGTGTCGATCAGTGGTCGGCGAGCCGGCCCGACTACGTCGAGGCGTTTGCTATTCAACGAGCGAAAGCCATTGCTCAGACCACTGGCGCGTCCATTTACGCCGTGCATGTGTCGTCGTCCGCTGCGTTGGCGGTGTCTGCGTCCGCGAAGCGGGCCGGGTTGCCGTTCTATGTCGAGACGCGGCCCATGTATCTGCACTTGACCAGTGAACGTCTGCACGACGATGACGGCGCTAAATACGTCGGGGCGCCGCCATTGCGTGAAGCTGCCGATGTGGCCGCGCTGTGGTCGGCGCTTCAAGACGGCACGGTCGACACCGTTGCGACCGACCACGCGCCCTGGTCGTTAGACGCCAAGCTCGACCCCGAGTTGACGTTCAAGACAGCGCGGCAGGGAGTTGCCGATCTGGAGACATCGTTGCCGTTGTTGTTCAGCCAGGGTGTCCGTTCTGGCCGGCTCTCCTTGACCCGGTTCGTGGAGCTGGTTTCCGCCCGCCCCGCTCAACTTTTCGGTCTCTGGCCCCGCAAGGGACTGATCGCCCCCGGGTCAGACGCGGACCTGGCCATCTGGGACCCCCAGCACCGGTACCTCATCACCGCCGAGCGCATGTACAGCCGCGCCGACTACAGCGTCTATGAAGGGTGGGAGGTGACAGGGTGCCCGGTCACCGTGATCGCCCGGGGGCAAATTGTCATGGAGAACCGCGAGGTCAACGCTGATCCCGGCCGGGGAGAATGGCTACCAGCTGGGGCTCCCAGGGCGGACTACGGTGGGACTATCGACATCGTAAACGGCAAGTCTGCAACCGCAACCACGCGAGGGCAATCGGCCGATTCGAAGTAGTTGGTCGCGAAGGCCGATTTTGGAGTCGAAAAATAAGGAGATGCAGATGGCCGACACTCAGGTCTCCCCGGTGGCGGTGGTCACCGGAGCGGGGGGCGCCATCGGTACGGCCATCGCCAAGAGGCTGGCTGCTCAAGGTTGGACGGTGGCGTGTGTTGACAGGGACGCTGCACTTGTGGCGGCCGTTGCTGAACAGGCTTCTGCCGCGCGGGGGTTTCGCTGTGATGTTAGTTCAGCGGGGGATGTGGCTGCGCTAGCAGGTGAGGTTCGCCAGTCCATGGGCGCGCCGTCGTTGTTGGTGAATGCTGCCGGCATCTTCTATCTGCATGACTTGACGGACCTGTCGGCTGAGGCGTTCGACGAGATCATTGGAGTCAACCTGCGGGGCACGTTCTTGACCTGCCAAGCCTTTATTCATGACTTCATCAAAGGCGGCGGCGGCAACATCATCAACATCGCGTCCACCGCGGCGCTGGGCGCTGGGGCACGTCGAGCCGTTTACGCCGCTTCAAAGGCGGGTGTGGTGCTGTTGACCCGATCTATCGCCGTGGACTACGGACCTCAGGGAGTTCGCGCCAACTCAGTATGTCCGGGATTGATTGATACGCCCATGGCTCAATGGTTGCGCGCGGACGCCGCCGCGTTCACTGCCTGGAAGCAAAGCCTGCCGGCGGGCCGGATTGGGACGGTGGACGACGTTGCCTCGGCGGTGGCCTTCCTCGCGTCACCGGACTCGGAGTACATGCAGGGTACCGAACTAGTAGTCGACGGGGGTGGCATGGCTTAACCGCAAAAGGCGCGCCCTGAAACCCTGATCACGCTGTGGGGTGGGGAAGTGGCCACTCCCGAGCACCCAAGCAGGTTCAGTCTGACGCTTCTTCTTTCTCATTTGTTCATACTTGGAGGTAATCATGCAACCCGTCCGCAAGATCGCTTTTGTCACCGGCGCCGCTGATGGTTTGGGCGCGGGAGCCGCGGACCGCCTGCTCCGAGATGGGTGGGCCGTTCTGCTGTTTGATCTCAATCCCGCCGTTGTTCAGACCGCTGACATACTCCGGGAGAAGTTCAACCTGCCGGCTGACGTCGTCATGGCCCAAATCGGGGATGTGACGTCGATCGAGCAGGTGACAGCCGCGGTCACCGATTTGACCGCACGGCACGGCCGCATCGACGTAGCAGTCGCCAACGCGGGCGTGGCCGGAGAGGGAGTGCCGATCTACGACATGACCCCAGACGATTTCCTGCGGGTTACTCAGGTCAACCTTTTCGGCGTGTACCTGACCTGTCACGTTGCTGCCGTCCGGATGAAAGAGCAAAACAGTGGTTCGTTGATCACCACGAGTTCGATCTTCGGAGTCGAACCGGTTGCGGGGGCTGCGGCATACTGCGCGAGCAAGGCCGGAGTGATCGCGCTGACCAAGACGATGGCCTTGGACTTAGCTCCCTATGGGGTGCGGGTCAACAGCATCGCGCCCGGATACATGCACACCGAGATGCAGTGGGGGGCCATCCGCCAAAAGGCCGAGTTGTCGGGTCGCTCCTTCGACGACGAGCGCCTGAAAGTGGTGAGCATGCTGCCCTTAGCTCGACACGGAGAGCCCTCCGACTTCGGTGCAGCCGTTGCCTTTCTAGCCTCTGATGACGCGAGTTATATCACCGGACACACGTTGGGCGTGACCGGGGGAGTCGTCAACTGGTGAGTCGTCCTGTTATGAACGTAGCCCGACGTGCCCCTAGGTTCGTCCGAGGGCGGCTAATGGTGGCCGCCCGATCCAGCCCCACTTATTGGAGGAATCAAGGGCGTTTCGGGTGAGCGCCGCCGACGCCCGTTTCTCAGTGCGAGGTTTATGCGGACAGGTCGAAGTCATCGTCGACACCTGGGGTGTGCCGCATATTTACGCCGGGTCGGCTGAGGACCTTTTCCTGGCTCAGGGTTTTAACGTTGCTCGAGAGCGGCTCTTTCAGCTTGACCTGTGGCGGCGGCGAGGTCTAGGCCTGCTCGCCGAGGCCTTCGGCTCGAGTTTCGTGGAGCAGGACCGCGCCCGCCGACTCTTCCTCTATCGCGGTGATATGCAGCGAGAGTGGACCGCTTACGGGCCGGAGGCGAAAGGGATGGTGACCTCATTCGTGACAGGCATAAACGCGTACATCGAGATGTGCGAACAGGGGACGATAGTGTGGCCAGAGGAGTTTGACCTACTCGGCTTCCGGCCTGCCCGGTGGCTGCCCGAAGACGTCGTGCGGATCCGCGTTCACGGGCTGCACCACAATGTGGAGCAGGAAGTCGCCCGGTGGCGCACGCTCGTGAGGTTCGGCGGCAAGGTTGAGGATCTGCGCCGGGTCCGAGAACCACAGGGCATCGCATTTGTGACACCGGGGCATCCTGAAGGACCCGTCCCCGATGATCTGCTGACGGTTTACCGTTTGGCCACCATGCCACCAGGCCCGACGGAGGGATCGCCCGGCCGTGCCGAAGGCAGCAACAACTGGGCGGTCTCCGGGACCCGCACCGCCACTGGCCGTCCGCTCCTCGCGAACGATCCCCATCGTGCCCTAACCCTGCCGAGCCTGCGGTACCTGGTGCACCTTAGCGCCCCCGGTATCAACATGATCGGCGCCGGCGAGCCGATGGTGCCAGGCATCTCCATCGGGCACAACGGGACCGCTGCCTTCGGGCTGACCGTGTTCCCTGCCGACGGTGAGGACCTCTACGTGTATGAGGTCGACCCCGGCGACAGTAGCCGCTACCGTTACGACGGGAGCTTTGAGCAGCTCCATGAGTACATCGAGGAGGTGCCACTCCCCGACGGCAACACCGTCAGCGTGACGTTGTCTTTCACGCGCCACGGTCCCGTCATCTTTGCCGATGCGGCACGACAGCGGATCTACGCCTTGAGGGCCACCTGGCTGGAAACCGGAATGGCTCCGTACCTAGGCAGCCTCACATATATGAGCTGTCAGACGTGGCAGCAGTTCACCGCCGCATTACGTCTTTTCGGCGGACCTGCGATGAACTACGTCTACGCGGACACGCACGGTGACATCGGCTGGGTACCCGCCGGACGGGTACCCAGCCGAGTGGGGTGGGACGGGTCGCTGCCGGTGGCGGGAGACGGACGCTGCGAGTGGGGTCCGATGTACCCCCTGAGTGAGTTGGCTAGCGAGGTAAATCCGCATCGGGGCTGGGTCGCGTCGGCGAACGAATTCAATCTCGGACAGTTGACCGCCGCGGAAGCGGCGCAGGTGTCGCGGGACTGGTACCCGAGTGGACGCTACGAGCGGATCTCGGCCGTACTCGACGCTGTCCACTCCCTGACGGTTGCGGACTGCGTGCGGCTCCAAACGGACTACTTCAGCAGAACCGCGCAGCAGGTGCTGGACAGCACCGTCCATCGGAACCCGGCTGTCCCCGGGGAACCATCCGGCATCACTCTCCTGCGCCAATGGGATGCGGTGCTGAGCGTCGATGATCCAGCGGCACTGTTTTACGAGGTGTGGTACCGCCGCCATTTTCGGCCAGCCCTTCTCCGGGCGGCGTTGGCACGCTTGGTTGACGGTCACTTCGTGCAGTCGGCGTTAGACGCAGTCTTGCCTGACGAGGCGGTCAGCACCGACAGCCGTGTCGACCTCAACATCCTTGCTGATCCATTCGCGTACCTAGGCCCGGACGCTTCCTATCTGGTCGATCGCCTAGTGAGGGAGTCTGCCCACGCGGCGATGGAAGAGGTGAGCGGCCTGGCCGGGCCATCCCCGGAGACGTGGCGGTGGGGTGACCTTCACCGGGCCGTGTTCATTCACTCCGTCCAAAGCATGGCCAGCCAAGACCTGCCCCCGTGGGGACAGGTTGGTCCCATTCCCCGGGGTGGGAGCGGCGACACGGTCGCCCAGGCAGCCTACGATGCGTCCTTTACGCAAAGCAGCGGCGCAACCTTCCGGCTTGTCGTCGACGTCGGTGGTTGGGACAACTCGCTGGCTATGAACGCTCCAGGCCAGTCCGGCCGACCCGGCACCACGCACTACCAGGAACTTGCGGCACCATGGGGTCGAGAACAGTCGTTCCCGCTGCTCTACTCCAGGCACGCCGTGGAGGAACACCGCTCCGAGACCTACGTGCTCGAACCCGCCCAGGCATCAGTCACTGGGACAGCAACAACATTGGTCGACACGAACGAAGGAGGCACTTGTGGCACTACATCTTCCTGAGGGTAAGCGTATCGCCGTCGCGATCAGCCCCGACTTCGACGCACACAGCGCATGGATGTCCTCAGGGCACACCAGCCCCTCATACCTCTCCCGCGGCGAGTTCGGCGCCGAAGTGGGGGTTCCGCGACTACTAGACCTTTTCAACCGTTACGACATCAAGACAACGTTCTGCACCCCCGGGCACAGCATGGTCACCTTCCCCCGCCAGATCGAGCAGATTATGGCCGCGGGGCACGAGATCGCCTCGCACGGCTGTTATCACGAGCGGATTCCCGATCTGGAACCGGATAGAGAACGCGAACTCATGACTAGGCAGATTGAGCAGTACGCCGCCGTCGTCGGAGGGCGTCCACGCGGTTACCGCTCACCCGCGTGGGACTTCTCCGACGTTACGATGCAGCTTCTTGAGGAGTTCGGATACGAGTGGGACAGCTCTCTTATGGGTCGCGAGTTCGAGCCGTACCGGCCGCGACCTGTCACCGTCAACTGGGAGGAAGCCAGCACCTTCGGAATGGAATCTTCGGTCCTCGAGTTACCCGTCTCCTGGTACCTCGACGACTGGCCTCCGATGGAGTTCACCGCTGGTATTTCCGCGGGACTGGGTGATCATGACCTTCTGAACCGCCGGTGGAAGGGCATCTTCGACTATGCCCGGCAGCACTATGAAGCCGGAGTGTATATTCTGACCGTCCATCCTCAATGCAGCGGCCGGGCACACCTCATAGGTGTGTTGGAAAATTTGATTCAACACATCGGATCGCATCCCGATGTGTGGTTCGCCACGCTAAGTGAGGTGTTCGACTGCTGGAAGGACGACGCTGGTACAGGATCGAACCGTGGGATCCCGACCGTTGCAGTTCTGGGACAGCCACCTCGATCTTGACGTGCTCGGCATGTGGGAGTCCAAGCACACCTGCACAGCTTCGTCATCGGCACAGCGCAGCAACTGGCCGTCTGGTAGCGTCGACAGCCCAGATTTTGGGTAAATGGGCTCCCAGTTTGGGCAGACCGGCGGTCAAATGGACGCTTAAAGGAATGCGTCGGAGCTACACACCGCCTAGTACTACAGCCGTAGTTAGTTTGGTCGTGCCCCGCGTGTCGCCTGTGTGAGACTGGGATTCACCGAAAAGGGGGTTTCCACTTAGGTACTCTTGACGGGTGG
>JAABUN010005068.1_pt1 | contig 16895 bp, 17 predicted proteins | sample 5559311 | NCBI WGS metagenome assembly JAABUN01 (sample SAMN10711877, study PRJNA513370) | rock metagenome | isolation source: Antarctica rocks | place: Antarctica: Victoria Land, Siegfried Peak sud
GTGACCGCACGCCGTTCACCCATCGAGAGCTCCATCGATCAGGCGTACCCGACACCACCCCCAGGCGGAGATTCCCCCATGAGGCAACGAACCCGGCTACGCGGAGGTTTCTCGTGAGTCAATGCGCCCGGGTGACCGCCGACCGAGGTGCCAACTACGCTCCACCGGCCGTGCCGCCTCTGGAGGACCTTGTGCCAGACCTCGATCCTTATCGGTTGCCGGCATCGGTCGTTCCGTCCCGGTACGACCTCACCCTCGAACCTGATCTCGACGCGGCCACGTTCACCGGGTTCGAGTCGGTGTCCTTGCACATCGCCGAACCGGTCGAGGAGATCAGGCTCAACGCGCTCGACCTCACCATCGACCAGGGTTGGCTCGAGGCAGCCGATGGCTCCCGGCTGGACCTGTTGGCCTCCACCGACCCGGAGCGTGAACAGGCCGTGCTGGCGCTGGCCGCACCGGCCGAACCTGGCGACTGGACCCTGCACCTGCACTTCTCGGGCCAGCTGAACGACCGCCTCACCGGCTTCTACAGGTCCACCTTCACCGATCCCGACGGCGTCAAGCACACCATCGCCACCACCCAGTTCGAGGCGACCCATGCCCGCCGGGCGTTCCCGTGCTGGGACGAGCCGGCCCGCAAGGCGGTGTTCGCGGTCACCCTCGTCGTGCCGGAGCACCTGGCTGCGATATCCAACGCGTCGGAGATCTCCTCCGAGCCGAACGGCGACGGGCGCCGCACTGTCCGTTTCGCTGACACGATGGTGATGTCGACCTACCTCGTGGCCTTCGTCGTCGGGCCGCTGGAGATGACCGAGCCCATGGACGTCGACGGCACCCCGCTGCGGATCATCTATCCGCCCGGTAGCGGACAGCTCACGGCGTTCGCCCAGGCCGCGGGCGCGTTCTCGCTGCGCCACCTCAGCGGCTACTACGGCATCCCCTATCCCGGCGACAAGCTCGATCTGGTCGCCATCCCCGACTTCTCCTTCGGAGCGATGGAGAACCTCGGCTGCGTGACGTTCCGCGAGACCGTGCTCCTCGTCGACCAGGACCGCGCCAGCCAGGCCGAGCTGCAGCGGGTGATGGACGTGGTGGCTCACGAGATCGCCCACATGTGGTTCGGCGACCTGGTGACGATGAGCTGGTGGAACGGGATCTGGCTGAACGAGGCGTTCGCCACGTTCATGGAGATGTTGACCACCGACGCGTTCAAGCCCGAGTGGGACCGCTGGACCGACTTCGGCATCGCCCGCTCGGCCGCCTTCGACACAGACTCGCTGTCGACCACTCGCGCCATCGAGTACACGGTCACCTCACCCGAGGACGCCGAGGGCATGTTCGACGTGCTCACCTACGAGAAGGGCGCGGCGGTCGTCCGGATGCTCGAGCAGTACCTCGGGGCCGACTCGTTCCGGGCCGGCATCGGCGCATATCTGCGAGCCCACGCCTACGCCAACACCGAGACGACCGACCTGTGGGACGCCATCGAGGACGCAGTCGGCGAGCCGACCCGGCGGATCATGGACAGCTGGATCTTCCAGGCCGGCCACCCGGTGGTCGGCGTCTCGTTGAGCGACGACCGCAAGGTCGTGCGGCTGTCCCAGGAACGGTTCCGCTACGCGGCGATGGACGGCGCCGGTTCGGGTGGTGAAAGCGCGGAGGGGGAAACGGTCAGATGGGCGATCCCGGTGGTGCTGCGGGTCGGCCGAGGTGCGGACACCGAGGTTCACAAGGTGCTGCTCGAGGGCGGCTCGACCGAGGCGGATCTCGGCGGACCCGCCGACTGGGTGGTGGGCAACGACCGCGGCAGCGGCTTCTACCGGGTGACCTACGCCAACGGCCTGCTCGACGACCTGGCGAGCCGCGCCCAGCGGGACCTGACGCCGCTCGAGCGCTACGGGTTGGTCGAGGACACGTGGGGCGCGGTGCTGGCCGGCCACATCGGCGTGGATCGTCTGTTGAGCATGTTGCGAGCCTTCGCCGACGAGACCGACCTGTCGGTCTGGCAGCGGATCACCGGGGTGCTCGTCTCGCTGGAACGGTTGGTGGCCGAGGACCGTCGAGGCGACTTCACGGCCTTCGTCCGGGCACTGGTGGGCCCGGCGGCCAAGCGGCTCGGGCGCGATCCGGCGGAAGGTGAGAGCGATCGGACCTCCTCGTTGAGGGCGGTGCTGTTCGCCTCCCTGGCCGAACAGGGCGACGACCAGGCTGCGCAGACTCGAGCCGAGGAGCTCTACGTCCAGCTGGGGATCGACCAGGCGTCGGTCGACGCCGAGCTGGGTCAGGCCGCGGTGCGGATCGTGGCCGGCCCGGCCGATGGCGACCGCTTCGACGACCTGCTGGCCCGCTCCGCGGCGGCCACCACGCCCCAGGACAAGCTCCGCTACCTCGGCGCCCTGGCTGACGTCCTCGACCCGACTCTGTTCGGCCGGTTCCTCGATCTAACCCTCACCGATCAGGTCCGCACCCAGGATGCTCCGTTCCTGCTCCGCCGGGCGATGCTGAACCGGGCCAACGGTCCGGCGGCATGGTTGTTCGTCACGTCGAACTGGGACACGCTGAACGCCCGGCTGCCCTCCGCGGGGATCCCGCGCATGATCGAAGCCATCCGCGCCGTGAACGCGGCGGAGCTGGCCGACGGGATCGAGGCGTTCCTCGATGCCCATCCCGTTCCCCAGGGCACGAAGCAGATCGATCAGCACCGGGAGCGCATGCGAGTCGGCGTGGCGTTGAGGGACCGTGAGGCGGTCCGGTTGGCCGACGCTCTGGCGTGAGCCGCACGGGCGGGCCGAGGGCGCACCGGGTCTCGCCGTTCTCGGTCGATGACACCACGGTCCAGCTCACCTGGAGCCACCTCGGACCCGGACCGGTTCGGATCCGAGCGGCGGACACCACCGTCGACATCGAGGCCGATGGTCAGCCTGGCGGGATCGTGGTCGGCGGCCTGCCGTCGGGCACACCGCTCGACGTCGTGCTCAGCGGCGAGGGGGTGCCGAACGGACGGCTCGTGGTCCGAACCCGAACACTCGACCCGCTTCCCGGTGAAGAGCTGTTCCGGCTGGCCACGATCAGCGACCTGCACATAGGCGCTGATGCGTTCGGTTACCGGGACACGATCGTGGAGACCGATCGTCCGGTCGTGCCCCACCCGATGCGCTGCGCCGGCGCCGCCGTCGAGGACCTCCAGCGCTGGGGCGCGCAGCGGCTGGTCGTCAAGGGCGACGTCACCGACTCGGGCCAGCCGTGGGAGTGGCGCTCGTTCGGACGGCTCGTCGCTGACGCCGTGGCCGGCGGCCTTGCCCTCGACGTGCTGCCCGGCAACCACGACCTGGCGCCGCGCCGCTCGGTCGAGCCTTCGGTGGGTTTGGCGAGCGTCGGCCTCGGACTCGAACTGGTGGAGGGCGTGCAGGCGATCGACCTACCGGGCCTGCGGTTGGTGCTGATCGACGCCACCTCACCCGGCCACCACCACGGGCGTCTCGCCCACCGGCTCGATGCCGTCGTCGACGTGCTGCGAGACGCGCCGGCCGGCGCGCTGATCGCCCTGCACCACCACCTGCAACCCCATCTGATGACCGAAGGCTGGCCCTGGGGCGTTCCGAGGCACGAGTCGGTCCGCTTCCTCGACGCGGTCGCCGCAGTTCACCCGAACACGCTGGTCACCAGCGGCCACACCCACCGCCACCGACGCTGGCAGCGTGGGCCGGTCACCGTCACCCAGGTCGGCTCGCCCAAGGACTACCCCGGCGTGTGGGCCGGCTACGTGGTCTACGAGAGCGGCATCCGCCAGATCGTGCGGCGCATCACCCGGCCCGACTGCATCGCCTGGACCGAACGCACCCGTGCGGCAGCGTTCGGCGCCTGGGCCTTAACCGCACCGGGCCGCCTGTCGTGGCGGTGCTTCAACCTGCGGTGGAACCACTAGCGCAGGTCGGCGTGGGCGAACTCGGCCATGCCGGCGGCGAACGGGATAGTGGCGGTGAAGCCGAGGTCTCGGGCGGCTTTGGCCGGTGAGGCGACGATGTGGCGGACGTCGCCGATGCGGTAGCCGCCGACGACCTCAGGCTTCGGTGCGTCCGATCCGAAGGCGTCGGCCAACGCGGTGGCCATCTCGCCCACCGTGTGCGGCTCACCGCTGGCCACGTTGTAGGCGCCCACCGCCGGCTCGCTTGCGGTGACGGCGAGGACGTTGGCGTGGGCGACATCACGGACGTGGACGAAGTCGCGCCGCTGGCCACCGTCCTCGAACACCCGTGGCGCACGTCCACCGGCCAGCGCGCTGCGGAAGATGGCCGCCACGCCGGCGTACGGCGTGTCCCGCGGCATCCGGGGCCCGTACACGTTGTGGTAGCGCAGCGCGGTCACCGGCACCCCATGCTCCGCCGCGAACGCTGCGCAAAGGTGCTCCTGATGCAACTTGGTGGCGGCGTACACGTTGCGGGGATCGAGTGGCGCGTCCTCCGGCACGGTCTCCGACGCGAGCTCCGCCCCGCACGCCGGACAGCGCGGCTCCCAGCGGCCGGCATCGAGGTCTTGGCGGGCGCGAGGCGCGGGGCGCACCAGACCATGCTCGGCGCACCGGTAGCGGCCCTCGCCGTACACCACCATGCTGCTGGCCAGCACGATCCGGCCGTTGAACCCGGCCTCGTGCATGGCCCAGAGCCCCGCCGCGGTGCCGGCGTCGTTGTCGGCCACGTAGGCCCGTACGTCGGCGAAGTCGATCCCGAGGCCGACCTTGGCCGCCTGGTGGCACACCGCGTCGATGCCAGCCAGCGCGGCCCCCCATGCGTCGACATCGCCGACGTCGGCGGTGACGTAACGGGCCGCCGGGTTCAGGTAGGTCGGAGGCGTCGGGTGGACGTCGGCATCCAGGGAATCGATCACCACGACGTCGTGGCCGGCATCCACCAGCTCGTCGACGATGTGGGAGCCGATGAAACCCGCTCCGCCGGTGACCAGGACGCGCATCGCGTCTGCCTATCAGGCGCTCGGTAGGGTCGCCGGATGCCGGACGTCGTGCTGCCGGTGCTCGACGAGGCGGCGGCCATACCGTGGGTGCTGGCCCGGATGCCCACCGGCTATGAGCCGATCGTGGTGGACAACGGCTCGAGCGACGGCTCCGGCGCGCTCGCCGCCTCCCTCGGCGCCCAGGTGATCGCCGAACGTCGTCCCGGGTTCGGTGCCGCGTGCTGGGCCGGCTTGCAGGCCACCCGACACGAGGTCGTGTGCTTCATGGACTGCGACGGCTCACTCGACCCGATGGACCTGCCCACGGTGGCCGGGCCGGTCATCGCCGGGCGGGCCGACCTGGTGCTCGGTCAACGCATGGCAAGTCGTGGGGCGTGGCCGACCCACGCCCGGTACGCCAACCGGGTGCTGGCGTTCGAGGTGCGACGCCGCACCGGCTTGCCGTTGCGCGACCTCGGCCCGATGCGAGCCGCCCGGCGCGCTGCGCTCCTAGAGCTGGGGATGGTCGACCGCCGCTTCGGCTGGCCGCTCGAGATGGTGCTGCGGGCGTCCGCCGCGGGCTGGCGGATCGAAGAGGTGCCGGTGCCCTACGCCGAGCGGTCCGGCCGTTCCAAGGTCACGGGCACGATCCGAGGGACCATCCGCGCCGTTCGGGACATGGGCGGCATCCTCAAGGGGTGATCGTGTAGTCGAGGCTGCCCCGCACGTCGCGGACGATGACCACGATCGTGCGCCGCGATGTGGCGTCCGTAGCCCGGCAGCTGAAGTGGGATCCTGGGCGCAACACGCGGACGTCGGGAGAGCCGCAATCGACGTGGAACTCGCGCTGGAACCGCTGCCGCAAACGCTCGGAAAGATCCGCCGACGCATCGGATACGTCGATCACCGCGTCGAGCGGATCGACTCGCAGGTGGCCCTTCCGGTCCAGCTGCACGACCCGCACCCGCAGCGTCTGATCGGCCAGGTGCACGGTGCAACGGAAGGTGTCGCCGGAGCGCACCATTGACGCGCCGGGGGCAGGAGGGACGGTCTACCGGCTGGTGGAACGTGCGCGAGACGGTGCGGCCGATGTCGCGCTGCGCCCGGCTCGAATCCAGCTCAGCCGCGTTGGAACCACAACCCGCCGTGCCACCGGAGCGCTCGCAATCGTGCCTCTTGATCAGCTGCCGACGTTGCCGGAATCGATAAGGAAGGCGATCTTCACTTGGACCTTGTAGAGAGCGATCTGCCCGTCCTTGACCGATGCGTTGCTCGACAGCACATCTACACCGATGATGCCGCGGATCGTCTCGGATGCAGTGGAGACGGCGTTGCGAACCGCGTCGCTGAACGACTTGGGGGAGCTGCCGACCAGCTCGATGACCTTGACCACTCCTTGAGGTACTTCTTCAGCCATGACGCTCTCCTCGATAGACGGACTGGCCGAACTTACCCGCGACCGGCGCTACCCACCCGAGCCACCATGCGCTACCTCCCGTAGAGGCGCGGGTGTTCGATCTTCGGGCAGCGGTCCATGGCCACGTCGAGCCCGGCTGACGCCGCGCGCTGCGCCGCCGACTCGTCAACCACGCCGAGCTGGAGCCAGACGGCTCGGGCTCCTAGCGCGATCGCCTCGTCGACATGGCCACCTGCTGCAGTGGATCTGCGGAACACGTCCACCACGTCGACCGGTGGGTCAGCGGGGAGGGCATCGAGGCTCGGGTAGCAGCGTTCTCCGAGCACATCCTCGTCGCAATCCGATCGCACGGGGATGATCCTGTACCCGAGCGTCTGAAGGTACCGGGCGACCCGGTGGCTGTCACGCGCAGGGTTCGGTGAGCAACCGACGACCGCCCACGTTCGGCTCGTATCGAACATCCTTCGCAGTGTGTCGTCGTCGGCTGGCCAGCGCATCCTCGGTTCCTACCCGGTGACGTCGACTGATGCTTCGGCCAGCGCTTCGCCCCAGGCCAGCCTGTCGGCGATGGCCGCTCGGTACTGCGCCACCCGACCCGCCATGTTGAAGCCGAGGGCTCCCACCACGCGTCCGTTGCGGCCATAGAGAGCGATGAAACGACGCTCCTCCAGCGAGCCGTGCACCACGGCCACCTCATCGCCCGGCCCAGTGCGCCCGGCGAGCTGGATCTTGCAGTCGTACTGGTCGCTCCAGAACCAAGGCACCGGGGCGAACGGCTCAACCGGCAGATCCGCTCCACCTTCAGCCAGCAAGCGCCGGGCGGCGTGAGCGCCCATGGCCAGCGCGTTGTCCCAATGCTCGATTCGCATGACCTCGCCGTCGAACGCCGCGTTCGGCCAGCGCGCTACATCGCCGGCGGCCACCACTCCGGAAGCGGCCAGGGTCGACGCGTCACACAGCACACCGTCGCCCACGGTGAGACCGGACCGTTCCAGCCACGTCCTGTTGGGGACAACGCCGATGCCGACGAGCACGAGGTCAGCGTCGAGCGCCGCGCCACCGACCAGATGGACCCGGGTCACGTGCCCGCGGCCATCCACCTCGACATGGTCGACGCCCGTCCCGAGACGCAGGTCGACCCCGTGGTCGCGGTGCAGGTCGGCGCAGACCGCACCGATCTCCGGTCCGAGAACCCGGTCCAGCGGAAACGGCAGGGCTTCCACCAGCGTCACGTCAACCCCGCGCCCCCGGCAGGTGGCGGCCACCTCCGCGCCGATGAACCCCGCGCCCACCACCACGACCCGGCCGACCCCGGCGCCCAACGCAGCGCGGATCGCCAGGCAGTCATCGATGGTCCGCAACGTGTGCAGCCCGACCATGCCGACGGTGCCGGGAAGTTGGCGGGGTGTTGCTCCGGTGGCCACCACCAAGCCGTCGAACGAGATCGTCGCGCCGTCGTCGGTCACCACCTGGCGCGACGCCAGGTCCAGCCCTGTCGCCTTGACGCCGAGCCGCCACTCGAGCCCGAGCGGGTCATGCGCCGCCGGAAGGATCAGGCGCTCCGCGTCCCACTCGCCGGCCAGCATCTGCTTGGACAGCGGCGGCCGGTCATAGGGCAGGTGCGGTTCGGCACCGATCACGGCGATCGAACCGTCGAAGCCGAGTTGCCGGAGGGTCTCGGCCGCTCGGAGCCCGGCCAGGGACGCTCCGACGATGACGATGCGGTGTGACACGACCGACTCCTTCAGCCGTTGCCGAACGAGCGGGCCGGTCAGCCTTCGATGCTGATGGCCTGCTTCGGGCAGCGCCGAACCGCTTCTTCCACCTTGGGTCGCAGCGACTCGTCGGGCTCCTCTTGGAGCACGTAGAGGAAGTCGTCGTCGCGCACCTCGAACACCTCCGGTGCAACCTGCATGCAGACCGCGTTGCTCTCACAGAGATCGAAATCGACGACCACTCGCATGCGCTTCCCCTTCATCGCCAGCCGGGATCCCCGTCGGTTGGACAACGTAGCGTTGCGCCGATGGGTCTTTCGGATGTGTGGTTCCGGGTCACCGAGCTCGAGGTGGCCAGCGGGCGCGGTGCCTGGATCACCACGACCGACGGCACCGACTACCTGGACTTCACCAGCGGCATCGCGGTGACCAGCACCGGCCACTGCCACCCGCGGGTGGTGGCCGCAGTTCAGGCCCAAGTGGCCAAGTTCGTCCACGCCCAGGTGAACGTGTACCGCCACGACCTGCTGGAGCCGCTGGCCGACAAGCTGGCCGAGATCACCCCCGGTGCCATCGACACGTTCTTCTTGTCCAACTCGGGTGCCGAAGCCACCGAGGCGGCGGTGAAGCTGGCCAAGCAGGTGACCGGCCGGCCGAACATCGTGGTCTTCCAAGGCAGCTTCCACGGCCGGACGCACCAGACGATGGCCATGACCACGTCCAAGACCGGGTATCGGGCCGGGCATTCTCCGCTGCCGGCCGGGGTCTTCGTCGCGCCGTTCCCCGATCCGCTGGCCGGCGACGTCGACCGCGAGGTGGGCCGTTGCGTCGACGCCTTGCGCCTGCTGCTCCTCACTCAGACCGCACCGGCGGAGACTGCGGCCATGGTGATCGAGCCGGTCCTCGGCGAAGGCGGCTACGTCCCGGCCCCCGCCGCGTTCCTTCAGGCCATCGCCGAGCTGTGCGCCGAGGATGCAATCCTGTTCGTGGCCGACGAGGTGCAGTCCGGCTTCGGCCGAACCGGGCGCATGTTCGCCATCGAGCACGCCGGGGTGCAGCCCGACGTGATCGTCATGGCCAAGGGCATCGCCTCGGGGTTCCCGCTGTCGGCCATCGGCGCCTCGGCCGAGCTGATGGCTCGCTGGCCGATGGGTTCCCACGGCGGGACCTACGGCGGCAACCCGATCGGTTGCGCCGCGGCGCTGGCCACCATCGACGTCCTGACCGAGCCCGGCTTCCTCGCCGCGGTCAATGATCGGGGCGCGCAGCTGAGAGCGGGGCTCGAAGACATAGCCGCCGACCATCCGGTGGTGGCTCAAGTACGTGGTCCGGGGCTGATGGTGGCCACTGAGCTTCGCGACCCAGCGTCGGGGCGGCCCGACGCCGCCCGCACCGCCGCGGTGATCGCCCATTGCCTGAGCGAAGGTCATCTGATCCTGATGAGCGCCGGCACGTTCGGCAACGTGGTGCGCTGGATGCCGCCGCTGGTCGTCACCGCGGCCGAGATCGACCTCGGTTTGGAGGCGTTCGCCAAGGCTCTGGCGGCCACCGCCTGACCCATCCGGATCCAGCGGCCAGCCATTCCTAGGTCACCCGCCCCGGTTCCGACGGCTGGCTCTCATAGGCGCGCGTGTCGAGAATGCGGCGCAGCCGGTCCAGCCCGTCCCACACATCGACGAACGACGTGGTCAGCGGCGCCAAGCCGAGGCGCACCCGGTCAGGCGGACGCACGTCGACCACCACCTGCTGTTCGGTCAGCGCTCCACTCAACCGGTAGGCCTCGGGATGGGCAAGCGAGACGTGTGCGCCCCGGCCGGCCGCGTCGCGGGGCGAGGCCAGCGTCGCGCCGATCGGTGCGAGCCAGCAGTCGACCAGGTCGACGGCCAACGACGTGAGGGCCATGGCTTTGGTCCGCACCCGCTCGACGCCCGCTTCGGCCACGACGGCCACGCCCTCCTCGACCGCGGCGAGCGCGAGCACAGGCGGCGTACCCGACGCGAACCGGCCGATGCCCGCGACTGCGTCGTAGCGGTCGGCCATGGCGAACTGGTCGCGCTGACCGAACCAGCCCCAGATCGGCTGCTGCAGGTCGGTCTGGTGCTCGCGCCGCACGTACAGCCACGCCGGCGCGCCGGGGCCGCCGTGCAGGTACTTGTACGAGCAGCCAGCGGCCAGATCGGTGCCGTCGTTGGTCAGGTCGACCGGCAGGCAGCCGACGGCGTGGCTGAGATCCCACAGCGTCAGCGCACCGACCGCATGGGCCATCTCATTGACCGCCACCGGATCGACCACCGCGCCGGACCGGTAGGCCACCTGGGACAGCGCAACGAGGGCAACGTCCTGGTCGATGGCCGATCGCAGGGCGTCGAGGTCGAGCCCGTCGACCGGGTCGGCGGCCACAGTACGAACTTGTCGACCCCGCTCGGCGGCCAGCCCCTCCAACACGTAACGGTCGGTCGGGAAGTTGTCGTCAGTGGTGAGGATCACCGAGCGGTCGGGCCGAGCCGACAGCGCAGCCGCGGCGAGCTTGTAGAGGTTCACCGTGGTCGAATCGGCCACCAGCACCTCGCCGGCCCGGGCACCGAGCAACTGCGTACCGATCTTGTCGCCGACCGTCTGAGGGCGGTCGATCCAGTCATCCCAGGACCGAACCAGCCCGGTCCCCCACTCGTCGACCACCACCTGCCGGAGACGCTCGCTCGTGCTGCGTGGCAGCCGGCCGAGCGAGTTGCCGTCGAGGTAGATCGGCCGCTCACGAGCGTTGACCCCGTCGGGAACGGTCTCGACGAACCGGCGGCGGAACGCGGCCAGCGGGTCGGCTCGGTCAGCGGCCTCAGCGACCGCTCGCGAGGGTGCATCCACCTGGCCGAACCTACGCCGGCAGACCGCATCGTCGTCGGCTATGGCGTGGTGCTCGGTGCGGCAGCTCTTGGCGTGGCGGCAGCAGTGGCTCGCGACCGATCGGCTCGCGATTTCGCCACGGCGTAGGTCTGACCCCGGATGGCGCGGGCGGGCGGGCGGTCAGCCGTCTTCGAGCCGGGAGAACAGGGCGGCCCCGGCCGACAGGGCAAGCCCGCGGGACACGGGCTGCCACGCCTTGGGCATCAGCGACCGAGCGGCGACCACCCCACCGGCGATCCACACGCCGGCGCACCATCGGCACGTGATCAGGCTGGCCGCCTTCGGCGGGCTCTCGAGGCCCTCGACGACCTCCTGCGCGGTCTTGGAACCGTCCATCTCCAGCGGCTCGGGCCCCGCCAGCAGCAAGCGGCCGATGATGGATTGGCGCAGAGGCTCACTGATGATGTCCGCGGTGGCCAGCCTGGTCAGGCGGTAGGTGGCGAGAGCGTCGACGAGAAGTTCCAGCGGATCCATGTCCCGCCCTCTACCCCGGCCAACCCAGTGAGTCACCCGCCGGCCGCATATCACTCGTTCAGGGGACCGATGCGTACCAGGTGGCTGCGTCGGCGGTGACTTTGGGCTGCAGGTCCCGTCAGATCGGTGATGACCGAGTGCGACGGGCAGCGGCCCGCGGTGATCGTGCTCGTCGTGGCCGACCGAGAGGTTCCGCTCGGTTGCATCAGCCCGACCGCCCGCTGCGACCTCGCGTTGATCGACGACATCCTCCGGTTGGGACTCGCGGCGGCCAGGCTGGGCTGGTCCATCCGCCTCGACCACGTCCAACCTCACCTGCGCTATCTGATCGAGCTCGTCGGGGTCTCCGAACGGCTCGGCCTCTGAGACGCTCCGCGACTAGGCCTCGAGGCGGGGCGGAAGCCCGAACTCGGCGAACAGCTCGGGGTACAGGAAGTTGTGGTGACCCACGATCTTGCCCTCGGCGACCTCGATCACCTGGATGGCCCACGGCTCCCAAAGGCCGGGACGAACGAGGTGGTAGTTGCCGAAGCCGGCGGTGCCGTTCACATCGATCGGCAGAAGCCGGCCGCCCTTGCAGACGATGCCCTCGCCGAGGAACCAGCCGGCCAGCTCTTGGGGACCTCGCAGCCAGAGGTCATACGGCGGCATCGACAGGATGATGTCCTCCCGCAACAGCCCAACCAGGGCCGGGATGTCGTAGCGCTCGAACGCCTCGACATAGCGGGTCAAGAGAGCCTCGTGCTCCGGGTCGTCTGTGGCATCGAGCGGTTCACCATGGGTCGCGGCCAGGGTCGCTCGAGCCCGCTGCAGCGCGCTGTTCACCGAAGCCACACTGGTGTCCAGCAGCTCGGCCACCTCAGTGGACTGCCAACGCAGCACCTCGCACAGGATGAGGGCGGCGCGTTGGCGAGCCGGCAGGTGCTGCAACGCCGCGACGAAAGCCAGGCGGATCGACTCGCGAGCGGCCACGACGTCGGCCGGGTCACCGTCGAGGTCGATGACCCGCTGATCGGCGATCGGCTGCACGAACGCGTGCTCGGCACGCGGGTCGCCCAGCACGGCGTCGGCCACGGTTTGAGATGGCCCCATCTCCATAGGACGGGCGCGCCGTTGCGGGCTGCGAACCATGTCGACACAGACGTTGTTGGCGATGCGGTACAGCCATGTGCGCAACGACGACCGACCTTCGAAGCTTCCGATGGCCCGCCAGGCGCGCACCATGGTCTCCTGGACCGCGTCCTCGGCCTCCGAGCCAGCGCCCAACATCCGGTAGCAGAACCCGGTGAGCTCCCGGCGATGGGACTCGAGGGCCCGCTCGAGCTCAGTCGTGGCCAGCGGCCCGGTTCGGCCCTCAATCGACGTTTGAGAAGATGCCATCTCGCCACCGTAGTTTCGAATCGGCCCGTCGTCGGCCGTGCTTCGACCCACGGGGCTCAGTCCATGACCGATGAGTTCGAGCGGCCAGCCCCGTCTGCCGACCAACGATCTCACGACCCACAGGAGGAAGTCATGACCACCGGAACGCCCCGCAAGATCTTCGTGAACCTCGCCGTCAAGGACCTCGACAAGACCGTCGACTTCTTCACCAAACTCGGGTTCGAGTTCAACGCCCAGTTCACCGACGAGAGCGCCACCTGCATGATCATCAACGAAGATGCAGCGGTCATGCTGCTCATAGAAGACCGGTTCAAGGACTTCACCAAGAAGTCCGTCTGTGACTCCATCACCCACACAGAGGCCATCGTCGCCCTGTCGGCCGACAGCCGGGAGCAGGTGGACGAGATCGTGAACAAGGCCCTCGCCGCCGGTGGTCAGCCGGCCAACGACCCCATGGACCACGGCTTCATGTACGGCTGGAGCTTCCAGGACCTCGACGGCCACCTCTGGGAGGTCCTCCACATGGATCCGACTGCGGTGCCTCAGTAGGAGGTTCACCGTCAGCTACGAATTCGTCTTGAACGCGACTCAGACCGCGAACGGCACGAAGATGCCCCCGGGCGGAGGGAAAGGTCACCGACCAGGCGGAGTCCGGGTCGAGGCGTTGGAGGTCGTCCGATCGGACGTGACGACCTGCTGGTCGCTTGGGTGACCATAGATCACGACGTGGGCATCGGCGATGTCCGACGTCTCTTGCTGGCGGGGAGAAGCCTGCCGACGCTCGTCGCGTCGATGCGGTCAAGCGCGACCACGTCGGTCGTGGGCTGGCGGATCAACCTCGCGAATCGCACCTGGCGCTCGGGGCGGCGGATGGCTCGTAGTAGTCCTCCGAATCCTGTCATACCCCTTGCGTATAGTCAGACATATGTTCGATTCAGTTGATCTGCTGGAGCGGGCCACCAAGGCGGTCGGGGCCGACGTGCAGTTGGCCACCGATGACGAGTTGCTCGCCGCCGCGGTCGACCTGGAAGGGGTCCGGCGCCGGGTCGACGCAGCCGAGGCCCACGTCCTGGCCGAACTGCACTCCCGGGGAACCACGCTGGCCAGGTCCGGTCTGCCGGTCGGGGCGTGGCTGGCCCACAATGCGGGCATCTCCCACGCCGCCGGTCGTCGCCGGGCCGAGGTCGCGGTCAAGTTGCGCCGCCTGTTGGGTGAGACCGACGAGGCGTTGACCGAAGGTCGGATCGGCACCGACCACGCCCGGGTGCTGGCCCGGGCGGCCAACCCGCGGATCGCCCCGACGATCGCCGCGTTGCAGGACCAGCTGATCGCCCTGGCCGCCACGACGAGCTTTGACCGGTGGCGCCGGGAGGTCCTGGCCATAGCCGAGCTGGCCGACCAGGACGGCGGCCACGACCCGGCACGTGACCAGGCCCGCAACGAGCTGTACCTCAGCGATGTGGGTGACATCACCCACTTGTCCGGCAAGCTGACCGGCGAAGCGGCGCTCTTGGTCCGTTCAGCCGTTGACGCTCAAGCCGACCGCCTGTTCCGTCAAGCCCACGCCGACCAGCAGGCCACCGGTTCGACCGAACCGGCCCTGCCGTTACGGGCCAACCTGTGCGCCCAGGCTCTGACCGAGCTGTGCCGCACCGGACAGGCGGTTGATCTCGACACGACCAAACCACCGGCCACCGAAGTGATCCTCATCGTGCCCGCCGCTGCGCCCGAACCAGACGGTGAACCGGCCTCACCGGCCCGCAGTGCGGCCCGCACGATCGACGGGGTGCGATTGGCCGACGGGACGACCCGCACCCTGCTCTGTGATGCGATGTACCGGCCGCTGCTGGTCGACAACCTCGGGGTGCCATTGGACATGGGTCGAGCCGTCCGGTTCGCCACCCCAGCCCAACGGCGAGCCTTAGCGGTCCGCGACGGAGGCTGCGTCTGGCCCGGCTGTGACAAGCCTCCGGGCTGGTGTGATGCCCACCACGTCGTCCCGGTCCACGATGGCGGAGCGACCGACCTCGCCAACCTCGCCTTGCAATGCCGGCACCACCACGGCCTCACCACAGCACCGACTGGACCATGCACACCGCCCAAGACGGCTGGTTCTGGTGGCAGACACCCACCGGCCGAAAACTCTGGAGCCAACGCCACGGCCGCCCCAGAGACGGACCGACTCCCGAGAGCTGACCTCAGGCAGGAACCTCAGCGAGTCGGACCTCGAACCGGGGGGCCATCTCGGCTGGGACATCGAGAGCTCGCCGACGAGTTGTCGGTGGTCCTCGGCCGGCCCGTCGACCTCGTCTCGCGCAACGCCCTTCACGAGCGGTTGGGCGCCGAGGTGCTGGCCGAGGCGCGCCGGCTGTATGCGGCGTGAACTGCTCCTGATCGAGGAGATGATCGACGCTGAGGAGCAGGCGCACACTCGTCTCCGACACCGACGTGGCCGGCCTGACAGCTGACCGGCAGCGCCGGGAGGCGCTGCCGTGGGACTTCACCGTCCTTGGCGAGCGTCTACGCAAGGACCGTGTCGCACTGCAGGTCGACGTCGGGGTGGTGGTTGATGGCAACGGCGACCGTCACCGACCCGTGGGCGCGCCGTACCGTGAAGCGGTGCCAGCGCCGCTGTCCCGACAGGAGCTCGAGGCGGCGCACTGCTGGGAGGCCGAGGATCGCCTGCCGGGACGGCCGGAGATGACGGCGTACCGCCAACAGATGCGCTACCACCAGTCGCAGTGGCGGGAGGCGCACGGTCACCCGATCGGCACCCAACCGATCGTGCCGCGACCGGGCGCACCGGGCCGGCTGGTCGGCAGCCGGCTCCCGCTCGACTACGGGCGCGACACTGGTGCCGGCTTCCTCACCGCCGCAGCGCTCGACGCCGCCCGGGCGCGGACGTCGATCACCGAGCCCCACCAGAGCTTCGACCACCAGCGGCTGTGGGCCGACCTCCTGTCGTCGGCCGCCCTGAGCTTCAACCTGTTCGGCGACCTGGCCGCTGACCTCAGGCGGGCCGACCACGCCGTGCACACGTGGTGGCCCGACGCGCCCGGCACCGTGTGCGACGTCCGCTTCGCCCACTCGCCGGGGCGCCTGGACCCCGGATACCTCAACAGCCTCCGCGCCTTCGATGTGGCGTTCGTGCTCGACGTCGGCGGCGGCGAACGAGCGGTGGTCGGCGTCGACACCAAGTACCACGAGCGCAACAAGGTCGAGCAGCCGAAGCCGATCAACAAGGCGCGCAACTTGGCGGTCTGCGATCGCTCGGGCGTGTTCGCACCCGCGGCGCGCCGCCTCATCGAGCGGTCGGACCTGGCCGAGATGTGGCTCGAGCACCTCCTGCTCCTCTCCATGCTCCAACACGAGAGCGGCGTGTGGACCTGGGGCCGGTACGTCGTCGTGCACCCCGCGGGCAACCCCGACGTAGCCGACGCCGTCGCCCGCTACCGCGACGTACTCGCGGACGACGCGACCTACGCCACCATGACCGTCGAGGCGCTGCTCGCCACCCGCGCCCTTCCCCCGGCGACGACGAGGGCGTTGCGCGAGCGCTACTCGCCCGCCTGAGCGCGCGGCGGTGGCCGCCCGATGCTGTGACCTGGGCTTTTGGCATTCAAAGGGCCCGTGTCCGAGGCTCCCGTGCCCTTCCGTGGCCTGCGGACCGATGAGTTCGCGATCTGGCCGTCGTCTCCATCTGCGAGCGGATTGAGGTCCGAGCCGTCGAGAGGAGAAGTGATGTCAGCACAGGCCACAGGTGACGACCGCCCCGTCGCTGTTCCACCGATTGTCGACCAGCGCACCTGGGAAGCTGCTTCGGCGGAGTTGCGGGCACGGGAGAAGAAGGCGACGCGTGAGCTGGACGCCATCGCCGCGGTTCGCCGGCGCCTGCCGATGGTGGAACTGCCTGACTACACCCTTGACGGAGCCGATGGCCCGGTTCGGTTGGCGGAGGTGTTCGAGGGCAAGCGCCAGCTCATCGTCTACAACCACATGTGGTTTCCAGGCGAGGAATGGCAATGTCCGGGTTGCACCGGGTTCACCAGCCAGTTCAC
>JAABUN010005069.1_pt1 | contig 16888 bp, 20 predicted proteins | sample 5559311 | NCBI WGS metagenome assembly JAABUN01 (sample SAMN10711877, study PRJNA513370) | rock metagenome | isolation source: Antarctica rocks | place: Antarctica: Victoria Land, Siegfried Peak sud
CCGGAGGCACCCAGGACCAGGAGTGTCCTGACGCGGGTGTCGGCCTCCGCGGGGATGGTGCCGTGTTCTGCGAGCGAGTGAGTGTCCACGTCTTCACCTTGCCACGTATCCCGGTGCGTGTCGTGCCCCCGCGGAATGCGACGGCTCCTGTGCCGGCCCGGGACGGATCGTCCGACGGGTGGCTTCGCGACAGCCCACGGGCGCCCCCAGTTGATACCCTAGGGAGTTGAGTCTCCATACTTCCCGATGAAAGAAGTTCACGGCACGTGTTCAATTCACTCTCCGACCGGCTGACTGCGACCTTCAAGAACCTCCGCGGCAAGGGCCGCCTCACCGAGGCGGACATCGATGCAACCGTTCGCGAGATCCGGCGGGCCCTGCTCGACGCCGACGTAGCCGTTCCGGTGGTGCGCGCCTTCACGGCCGCCGTCAAGGAACGCGCCCTCGGCCTCGAAGTCTCCCAGGCACTGAATCCGGGCCAGCAGGTCGTCAAGATCGTCAACGACGAACTCGTCGGAATCCTCGGCGGTGAGACCCGCCGCATCCGGCTCGCGAAGAACCCGCCGACCGTGATCATGCTCGCGGGCCTGCAGGGTGCGGGCAAGACCACGCTCGCCGGAAAACTGTCCAAGTGGCTCAAGGGCCAGGGCCACAGCCCGCTGCTCGTCGCGTGCGACCTCCAGCGCCCCAACGCCGTCCGTCAGCTGCAGGTCAACGGCGAGCGTGCGGGAGTCCCCGTGTACGCGCCGCATCCCGGCGTCAGCTCCGAGTTCGAGGCCGCGACCGGCGACCCCGTCGCCGTCGCGCGCCAGGGTGTCGCCGAAGCCCGCGCCCGCCTGCACGACGTCGTCATCGTCGATACCGCCGGACGCCTGGGCGTGGATGCCGAGCTCATGCAGCAGGCCGCAGACATCCGCGCGGCCATCAGCCCGGACGAAGTCCTGTTCGTCATCGACGCGATGATCGGCCAGGATGCGGTCAACACCGCGCTCGCCTTCAACGAGGGCGTGGACTTCACCGGGGTGGTCCTGACCAAGCTCGACGGCGATGCCCGCGGCGGTGCCGCGCTCTCGGTCGCGTCCGTCACCGGGAAGCCCGTCATGTTCGCGTCCACCGGCGAGGGATTGAACGACTTCGAGTTGTTCCACCCGGACCGCATGGCGTCCCGCATCCTCGACATGGGCGACATCCTGACCCTGATCGAGCAGGCCGAGAAGTCCTGGGACAAGGATGAAGCCGCCCGGATGGCGAAGAAGTTCTCCGACCAGGAGGACTTCACCCTCGACGACTTCCTCGCGCAGATGCAGCAGATCCGCAATATGGGCTCGATGAAGAAGATGCTCATGATGATGCCCGGTGCCGCCAACATGCGGGAGCAGTTGGAGAACTTCGACGAACGCGAGATCGACCGGGTCGAGGCCATCGTGCGCTCGATGACGCCGCACGAACGCCTGGCGCCCAAAATCATCAACGGTTCCCGTCGGGCGAGGATCGCCCGCGGTTCGGGCGTACACGTGTCCGAGGTGAACGGCCTGCTGGAGCGCTTCACGCAGGCGCAGAAGATGATGAAGAAGATGGCGTCCGGTGGCGGCATCCCGGGAATGCCGGGCATGGCCGGACCAGGTGGTTCCAGTGGTCCGCGTAAGTCGAAGGCAGCCGCTGCGAAGGGCAGGAAGAAGCCGCGCTCGGGCAACCCCGCGAAGGCTGCACAGGAGCTGCAGGAGGCGGAGGCGCGCCGCGACGCCGCGAGGAGGGCGGCGTCCAGCGGTGCGGCGTTCGGCGGCCAGCAGGACTTCGACCCTTCAGCGATGAACCTCCCCAAGGGCTTCGAGAAATTCCTCGGCAAGTAACTCGCCCTTGACCGTCGAGAATCCGCTGACTGCTGACTGCTGACTGCTGACTGTTGACTGCTGAGGCGCAGCGGGATGCCGCCCGACTACGGCTGCAGAGCCCGCCCTGGGAGGCTCCGCTGTCGATAGTCCCCGGTATGCCGACGCTCGTCAGCACGGGTGGGTGGGAGCCCCTCTATGAGGAGGTGGCGGAGTACTTCGCGGGCACAGGCGCCGTACACTGCGTCGCGCCCGGCGGGCACAGGCCGCACGACACCGCCGAGGGCGAAGCCTTCATCAGGGACTTCCTGCGCGCGGCCGGCCAGGAGACCGCAGCCTGACGCTCCCACGCCGGTATCGCGAACCACCACACCGGTGCGAGCCTGTGCTTCAAGGACCCGTGGCGGAACCGGCTGAGGGTCGCCGTCGCCGAGCAGCCCAGCGGAATCGCCTAAAGGGAGGCCGGTCTGGCACAATAGGGGGGTACTCGACCCGTGCAGCCCCTCTCTCTGTGCGTGAATCGTGTCCTTTGAACCCCCATGAATGGCCCGCCCCACGGGAGCAGGATGACGGGTTCGCCCCTTTTCATTTACAAGGAGTGACCACACAAGTGGCCGTAAAGATTCGCCTCAAGCGCATGGGCAAGATCCGCGCACCTTTCTACCGTGTCGTCGTCATGGATGCACGCTCCAAGCGTGATGGCCGTGCCCTCGAAGAGATCGGTAAGTACAACCCCACCGAGGAGCCCTCGTTCATCGAGATCAACTCCGAACGCGCCCAGTACTGGCTGGGAGTCGGCGCACAGCCGACCGAGCAGGTCTCCGTCCTGCTTAAGATCACCGGTGACTGGCAGAAGTTCAAGGGACTCAAGGGCCAGGAAGGCACCCTGAGGACCAAGGCGCCCAAGGAGTCGTTCGTCGTACCCGAGAAGGGCTCCGTGATCGTCCCCGAGGCCATCACGTCGAAGGCGAAGAAGACCGACGACGCTGCCACGGAAGTAACCGAGGCAGAGTAAGTTGCTGGTCGAAGCTCTGGAGCACCTCGTCCGCGGGATCGTCGACAAACCCGACGACGTCAGGGTCTCCACGAAGAACAACCGTCGCGGCGAGACACTCGAGGTCCGTGTCCACCAGGAGGATCTCGGCCGGGTGATCGGTCGTCAAGGGCGCACCGCACGCGCACTGCGCACCGTGGTCGCGGCCCTCGCGGACGGCGAGCCCGTCCGGGTCGACGTCGTCGACACCGACCGCCGTCGGGGTTGACGACCCGGAGCACAAGGCACGCACGCATTTGAACGGCCCCACCACCAGGACCTGGTGGTGGGGCCGTTTTCATGTCCCACTCTTTCACCCAGCCCGAACAACCACTGAAACGACAGCAGGAGCATCACGATGGACGTACTCGTAGCACGGATCGGGAGGCCCCACGGCATCCGGGGCGAGGTGACGGTGCAGCTCTTCACCGACGCACCGGAGGACCGATTCGAAGCGGGCGAGACCTTCCGCGTCGAGGGCGCTGCCGTATCCGAACTGACCGTGGGCAAGGCGCGCTGGAACAAGGACATCCTGATCGTCGGTTTCGAGCAGGTGTCCGACCGCAACGACGCCGAGACGCTGCGCGGTGCACAGCTCTTCATCGACACCGAGGGCGCCGCTGACGACGATGACGACGCCTGGTACGAGCACGAGCTGGTGGGCCTCGACGCCCGCGTCGGCGGCGAGTCCGTGGGCAAGGTCACCGGATTGCGGACCATGGCCGTGCAGGACCTCCTGGTCGTCGAGCTCTCGGACGGGCACGAGGCGCTCGTGCCGTTCGTCGGTGAGATCGTGCCCGAGGTGGATCCGGACGCCGGCTTCGTGATCATCGTGCCGCCCGCGGGCCTCTTCGACCTGAACACCCCCGGTTCGAATCAGGCGCCAGACGACGGCGGCGACGTCGCTGCAGGCGGAGCGGGCGCCACCGGCTCCGCTGAGGTCTCATCCGCCGAAGCTGCCAGTGATTCCGCACCCGGCGAGACGCGCGGCTGATGCGCATCGACGTCGTCTCCATCTTCCCGGAGTACCTCGCCGCACTCGACCTGTCCCTCATCGGCAAGGCACGGAAGGACGGCGTCCTCGACGTCCGCGTGCACGACTTGCGGGCCTCCACGACCGACCGGCACCGCACCGTCGATGACACCCCCTACGGCGGAGGTGCGGGAATGGTGATGAAGCCAGAGCCTTGGGCCCAGGCGCTCGGCGCCGTGCTGGCGGAGGCTCCCGCGGCAGGATACCGTCCCACGTTGATCGTGCCCTCGCCGGCCGGAACGGTCTTCGACCAGGCGATGGCCTACGACCTCGCCGACCTCGACCACCTGGTCTTTGCCTGCGGCCGCTACGAGGGCATCGACGAGCGCGCCATCGACTGGGCGCGCGAGCACTTCGATGTCCGTGCGGTGTCGCTCGGCGATTACGTGCTCAACGGCGGGGAGGCGGCCGCCCTCGCGATGGTCGAGGCCGTCAGCAGGCTCATCCCGGGAGTCGTCGGCAATCCGGAGTCACTGCTCGAGGAATCCCATTCCGACGGCCTGCTCGAGTACCCCGTGTACACCAAGCCATCGTCATGGCGGGGGCGTGACGTACCCGAGGTGCTGCTGAGCGGTGACCATGCGAAGATCGCTCAGTGGCGGCGGATGGAGCAATTCGAGCGGACTGCAGAGCGCAGACCGGACCTCCTCGCGGGCGTCGACACGGGTGCGCTGTCGAAGGGCGATCTGAAGGCTTTGCGCGAGGCCGGGTTCGACGTCGTCGACGGTAGGCTCACGAGACTCCCGCATTAGCGGTTGAAGCCGTGGCTGTGGAATAATCAGATCTCGTGTCCACTGGGCCGAACCCTGCCACAGGGGGCGTCCGGCCAACAGTTCAACACACCGGCCACCGAACCGTCGGATCGGCCGGGAATCCTACGTCGGCGGCATTGCCCGGACCCACTGTCCTATCCTTGCCCGCCGTGACCAACGTGGATGGCCTGTGGCGTCCATCAGGAGCATGACATGCATATTCTCGATACAGTTGATGCCGGATCCTTCCGCGACAACGTCCCCGACTTCCGCGCCGGCGACACCGTCAATGTCCACGTGAACATCATCGAAGGCAAGAACACGCGTGTTCAGATCTTCAAGGGCTTCGTTCTCGGACGCCAGGGTGACGGTATCCGCGAGACCTTCACGGTCCGTAAGGTGAGCTTCGGAGTCGGCGTGGAGCGCACGTTCCCCGTGCACAGCCCGGTCCTCGACCGGATCGAAGTCGTCTCCAAGGGCGATGTGCGCCGCGCCAAGCTGTACTACATGCGCGAACTGCGCGGCAAGGCAGCGAAGATCAAGGAGAAGCGCGACCCCAAGACGGTCAAGTAACTCCCTCTGGTGCATCGAACCACTGCTTCCCAGGCTGCGGCTGGAGAGCACACCAAACGCCGGTCCAGCTCCGCGGGCTGGCGTTTCGTGTGCTCAGCCATCATCCTCGCCGCTCTCGTCACAGGGCTCGTGCGCGGATTCGTCATGGACGTCTACTTCATCCCGTCGGCGTCCATGGAGCCACTTCTCACCAAAGGTGACCGCGTACTGGTGGACAAACTGGCTGACGTCGGCACCGTCGGGCGCGGTGACGTCGTCGTCTTCGACGGACGGGGTTCCTTCGACCCGATCACCGACCCACGCAGCTTTCCCGAGCGGTTGGTGGCGGGGACAGGCCAGTGGCTGGGGCTCACCGGCAGTGACACCGTGTACGTCAAGCGGGTCATCGGCGTCGGGGGAGACCAGGTGATGTGCTGCTCCGACGACGGACGCCTGACGGTGAACGGGAACCCCGCGAACGAGCCGTACGTCTATTCAGGGGACGCCGCAAGCGATCTCGCGTTCGACGTCGTCGTCCCGGACGGGCGCGTGTGGCTCCTGGGCGACCATCGTTCGGCCTCGATGGATTCCCGCTCGCTCCTCGGCGCACCGGGCGGAGGGCTCATCGCCGAGGATCGGATCATCGGGCGGGCCTTTCAGTTAGTCTGGCCACTTGACCGGGTAGACCCGATCGACCGACCGGTCGGTTGACCCGATCGGGTCTGCGGCGCCGCCGCACCAGCAGAACTGTACTCGGTGGGGTGGCTGCCGAGAATCACGATCATTGAGGATACTTTTCACATGGCACGGAGCTTCCGCAGGAAGTCGCCTTCGGGGGCCGAAACAGCCGCACCGCACGCATCCGACCCCGACGCAGATGCCGCAGGGACCGGCCCAGAGGCCCCCGACGAATCCAGGCCTGACAAGAAGGACGCCGATCGGGGGGTGGGGGCCTGGCTGAAGGAGATCGCGACGATCATCGTCATCGCGCTCGTGCTCTCCTTCCTCATCAAGACCTTCCTCTTCCGGGCGTTCTTCATCCCGTCGGGCTCCATGGAGGAGACCCTCGAGATCGACGACCGCATCTTCGTCAACCAGCTCGTTCCGCAGCCGTTCGACCTCCAACGCGGGGACATCGTCGTCTTCCGTGACACGAAGGGCTGGTTGCCGACGCAGGCCGACGCCCAGATCAGCTGGTTCAAGGAGGCGCTGATCTTCATCGGGCTCGCCCCCGACGAGTCCCAGCAGCACCTGGTCAAGCGCGTCATCGGGCTGGCGGGGGACCAGGTCATCTGCTGTGACGCGCAGGGGCGCATCACCGTCAACGGTCAACCTCTCGACGAGCCCTACCTCTTCCCGGGCGCCAATCCCTCCGACCTCCCGTTCGACGTCGTCGTCCCCGAGGGCAAGGTCTGGGTCATGGGGGACCACCGCAACGCGTCCGCCGACTCGCGCGCCAACCGTGACAAGCCAGGCGAGGGCTTCGTGAGCGTCGACGACATCGAGGGCAAGGCCGCCGTGATCGCCTGGCCCCTGAACCGCATCGGTTTCCTCGGAAACTACCCTGACGTGTTCGCCGGCGTCCCCGATCCCCAGCCGGCTGCGCAGCCCACTCCTCTAGGGCCATGACGGCCATCCGCAGGAAACGCTCCTCGGCTCCCACCCTGAGCTTCGAGAAGTCCTTCGCCGTCGACGGTCACCGCTTCATCGCCGGGTGTGACGAGGTGGGCAGGGGTGCGCTGGCCGGGCCCGTGTCCGTCGGGATCGTCGTCGTCGACCTCGATTCCCCGACCGGACTGCGCGGTGTCCGCGACAGCAAGTTGCTCCCACCTGCCGAGCGAGAGGCCCTGGTTCCCCGTATCCGCCGCTGGTGCGTGGCGTCCGCCGTCGGTCATGCCTCAGCAGCTGAGATCGACGCCCTCGGACTCATGGGTGCCCTCCGCGCCGCCGGCGGTAGGGCCTGGGCCTCCGTCCTCGACACCGTTACCCCTGACGCCGTCATCCTGGACGGCAACCACGACTGGCTGTCGGCTCGGTCGCAGGCTCTGCTGTTCGAGACGGGTGACGGGCAGGCTCTTCCCGTCGAATCCGCCGGTTGTACCGCGCCCGTGCACACACGCATCAAGGCGGACCTCAAGTGCCTCAGTGTCGCGGCCGCGAGCGTGCTCGCGAAGGTGGAGAGGGATGCGCTGATGGTCCTCCTCGCGGCCGACCAGCCGGCGTTCGATTGGCACGTCAACAAGGGGTACGCGACAAAAGCGCACCGGGCAGCGATCGACAATGCCGGCCCGAGTGAGCATCACCGGAAGACCTGGCGCCTGGGAAGCCTGGACCGGCCTGACACGCGACGCGTGGAAATTGGAGGATGATTGTCGAATGAGTGCCGAGGATCTTGAGAATTACGAAACCGACATGGAGCTCCAGCTCTACCGGGAGTACCGCGATGTCGTCGGGCTGTTCAGCTACGTCGTGGAGACGGAGCGCCGGTTCTACCTGGCGAACAACGTGGACCTCCAGGCACGCTCGGCCGACGGCGAGGTCTACTTCGACCTGACGCTGCAGGACGCCTGGGTCTGGGATGTGTACCGCTCCGCGCGCTTCGTGAAGAACGTCCGCGTCATCACGTTCAAGGATGTCAACGTGGAGGAACTGTCGAAGTCGGACGACATCGCCCTGCCGAAGGACGGACCGCTCGGTAACTGATGCCTGGGGCCGGCAGGCTCCTGCCGCCGCGCTGGGATCCGCATGAACGATCGATCGACCGGAGAAGATCAGCCCCGTGCCTCACCATGAGCATCGGGCGGGTAGGCGTCCTCGTCATCGTGAAGAACGTGCGCTGCTTGCTCCATGTGTTCGGCGTCGGAGACGGCGGTGCTCCCAGCCTGCATCAACGCGGCGCCTCCAACCTCTTCCGGGGTGGCAACCGTCCGCTGTTCCTGTACATCGGCCTCGCTTCCGCCCGGCATGATGCCACTCCGATCGGACATCCCGTCCGTTCTTCCCTCTCGGTGATCGGCACCGTCGCGTTGCCTCCCTCCCACGCCAGGGACCATGCGTCTTGGCCACCAGCCTTTTCTCTGCCTCCACAGGATCGACAGATACGCCGAAGTGGCCCGACGATCGATGGAAGCCCCCGTTGTCCACATAGGCATCGATAGCCGCTTCCGTATGCTCCCTCTCCGCGACGCTGGGAGAGGAGGTGATAGCCATGTTGGCTAAGGATCAACTGGGGCGTCGCGGGGAAGCGACGGCTGCTCTTTTCCTGGAGCAGGCGGGCCTGAGGATCGTCGACCGGAACTGGCGGTGTCCGGCGGGCGAAATCGACCTGGTGGCTGTGGACGGGTCCACGCTCGTGATCGTCGAGGTCAAAACGCGGAGCTCGGACGACTTCGGGCAGCCGCTCGAGGCCATCACCACGGGGAAACTCGAACGGCTCTACCTGTTGGCGTCGAAGTGGGCCCGCGCCCACAACCTCCGGTTCAGCGGGTTCCGCATCGACGCGGTAGGAGTGCTCGACGACGGTACGGGAGCACCCCGGATCGAACACGTGCGGGCCGTGATCTGATGGCGCTCGGACGCACGTACGCGGTGTCACTGGTCGGTATGAACGGGCACGTCGTCGAAGTCGAAGCGGACATAGGGCAGACACTGCCGGCATTCGTGCTGCTCGGGCTACCCGACGCATCGCTCAACGAGGCGCGGGACAGGATCAGGGCCGCCGCACGAAATGCGGGCGTTCCGCTCAGTCGGCGGAAGATCACCGTGAATCTCATCCCTGCCTCGCTTCCGAAGCGCGGCTCTGCCTTCGATCTCGCGATCGTCATGTCGGCGCTTGCAGCGGCAGGAGACGTACGGGGATGTGGTGCCACCGTCTTCATCGCGGAACTCGGGCTGGACGGACAGCTCCGTCCCGTCCACGGAGTGCTGCCTGCCGTCATGGCAGCAGTCGCCGCGGGGCACGATCACATCGTCGTCGCCGAAGAGAACGCTGCTGAGGCCGCTCTCGTCCCCGCGGCCGATGTCCGCTCATTCCGGACGCTAGCCGAGGTGGCTCTGGCTTTCGGAGCGGATGCTGCTCAGCTCACGCTGCCGGATCTGGAGGTCCGTAACGAGCAACCAGTGCAGGCCGTCCGAGCAGGGCCTACCAGGGATCTGTCCGATATAGCAGGCCAGCACGAAGCGAGGTTCGCGCTCGAGATCGCCGCCGCGGGAGCACATCACCTGCTCATGGTCGGACCACCAGGTGCCGGGAAGACGATGCTGGCAGAACGACTGCCGGGCATCCTGCCGGACCTCGAGGACGATCACGCCATGGAGGTGACCGCCGTTCACAGCCTGAGTGGTGAGCGGCACTGCACCGAACTGGTTCGGAAGCCGCCCTTCGAGAGCCCGCACCATACGGCTACTCCGGCCTCGATCATCGGGGGAGGCAGCGGCATCCCGAGGCCGGGTGCTGCATCGCGTGCCCATCGCGGAGTCCTGTTCCTCGACGAGGCCCCTGAGTACGAGCGTCGCGTCCTCGAGGCATTGCGCGAACCGCTGGAGAGCGGCCGCCTGGTGCTGCACCGGGCCTCAGGAACGGCCTCCTACCCGGCCAGGTTCCAGCTCGTGCTCGCACTCAATCCCTGCCCCTGCGGGTTGGCCAACGGTAAGGGGATCGATTGCGTCTGCACCGCCCAGCAGCGGCGCAGATACTTCAACCGTCTGTCCGGGCCCCTCCTCGACCGGGTGGATCTGCAGCTGGCAGTCCAGAGGGTGAGCCTCGCGGACTATTCCGACGCCCGGTCGGCCGAGACGTCCGCCGTCGTGGCAGGCCGGGTAGCCGATGCCCGGGCCGCACAGCGCGACCGGCTGCGCCCCTGGGACTATGCCACCAACGCCGAGGTGCAGGGCCGGATCCTTCGTGGTGAACTCGCGTTGCCCCGGGCAGTCACGGCGTCACTGGACAGGGCATTGGAGAGGAACCTGGTCAGCGCCCGCGGATGGGACAGGGTCTTGCGCGTCGCTTGGACGATCTCCGATCTTGCTGGGCGTGTCCGTCCAGACGCCGACGACGTGGTCACGGCGCTCGGGTTCCGGCTGCAGGAGCGTGCTGCATGAGTGGGGCTCCAACGGGTGTCCGCTCCGCCCGTGCAGCGCTGTCGAGACTGTTCGAACCCTCCGACAGCGTCGGGTTGGCGTTGGTGGCCGTCGTCGGCCCTGTAGACGCACTGCGCATCGCCCGGGGAGACATCGGTGCGGGGCGGAGCCTCCGCCGCGACCTGTGCGAACTACTCGAGGTCGCGGGCGGCCCTCGTGATCCCCTTGTCGAGGGGCTGACGCGCTGGGCTCCGAGGCTGCCGGATCTTGCGCCCGAGCGGGATCTGGCGACGCTCGAGAGACTCGGTGGGCGTCTCGTCGTGCCGGAGGCCGACGAATGGCCGGAGGCACTCGATGACCTGCAGCTGGGTGCACCGCTGTGCCTCTGGGTGCGTGGGCCGCACGAGGTTCCGGTGCGGGGCAAGCTCGCCGCCGTGGTCGGATCGCGGGACAGCACAACTTACGGGTCCTCCGTCACAGCCGACCTGGCATCCGGACTGACGACGCGCGGCCTGTCCGTGGTATCGGGTGGAGCCTACGGTATTGACGCCCAGGCACACAGGGCCGCTCTCGCCACCTTCCAGGACGGAAGCGGGCCATCGACGATCGCGCTACTGGCATGCGGTGTCGACCGCTACTACCCGGCGGGTAACGAGGAGATGCTGCGCGCTATTGCAGAGATGGGGCTGTTGATCTCCGAGGTCCCACCGGGCAGCTCACCCACCCGCTGGCGGTTCCTGCAACGAAACCGGCTGATCGCAGCCCTCAGCGGTGTCACCGTGGTCGTCGAGGCGCGGTGGCGCTCGGGAGCACTGAACACTGCTCACCACGCTGCGGGCCTCGGTCGGCCTGTTGGTGCGGTGCCTGGCTCCGTGCACTCCGCGAACTCCGCGGGGTGCCACCGCTTGCTGAGGGACGGCACGGCCGTCTGCGTCACCGATGCGGCGGACGTGGTGGAACTCGCTGGGCCGCTGGGCAGTGAGCCGTCCGGGGACCAGGCGAAGGAGAGCCAGGCTCCGGCCATGGATCATGACGGCCTGACCGTACCCGACCTCCTGCTTCTCGATGGGTTACCGGTCCGTGCATCAACGACGGTGGACAAGCTGTCCGTCGTCGCTGGCCTCTCAACCCGGGAGGTCATCAGCGGATTGGCGCGGCTGGAGCTGGGCGGGCTTGCCGTCAGGACGGGGGAGGGGTGGCGCAGGCAGAAGACCTGACTCGTGACCGGGTGGGCGACATCCAACAACGAATAGTTGATCCGGTGTGGCGGGTCTCCTGAGGGCTGGAAAGTCCTCACAGCAGAACCGAATGCGCGAAGCCGGCGGTGCCGGCCAGGCCGACGGCGAGTCGCATGGGTCAGGGGGACCAGGAGCCCCGTTTGCGCCGGACTTCGGACGACCACAGAAGCACCCTCGTCCCTGGACGCATCATGCTCACAGACCCTCGGCCGGTCCGTACCGGCCTCCGACATGAAGGAGTAATCAGATGAACCGCACCATGCACGACAGTTCGGACGACGGCCTGTGGCACGTCGACTTCGACACGCCGATCGGGTCGCTTCGCGCGGTGGCGAGCGGCACCGCCATCGTCGGCCTGTACCACGGACACCACGAGCCGGCGCCGAAGCTTGACCGGCTCGGGCTACGGAGCGTCATCGACGGTCTCGCATCATCGACCGTCACATCTGGATCTGGCGGGGAGGTTGGAGTGATTCCCCCAGCTCCGGCTGCCGCCCTTCTTCTGCAAGCAGGTAGGGAACTGAAGGAATACGTCGCGGGGTGCCGGCGCAGCTTCGAGGTTCCGCTCGATCTGGGCGGTACGCCGTTCCAGGCGCGCGTCTGGGCTGCGTTGGAAGCGATCCCCTACGGAGAACGTCGGAGCTATCGTGACATCGCCGAACAGCTTGGCAATCCGAGTATGGGTCGAGCGATCGGGGCGGCGGTGCGGGCCAATCCCGTGTCGATCGTGGTGCCGGGCCACCGTGTGGTCAGTGCTGCGGGTGCTGTCGTCGGGTACGCCGCCGGGACAGCGATCAAGGCAGCGCTTCTCGAATTGGAGATGAGGTGCCTGGCCAATCTTTCACCCCAGCCCTGACCCTGCCAGCCTTGAGGCCGCAGACCTCATCGGCCAACTTAGGTGTCAGGCGCAGCAACCCGGGAACGGGCTCGCCGCCGTGCTAGCGTGCGGGCCTGAGGAGAGGCGGCATGCAGACGTGAAGCACTGCGATGGGTTGGTGGAACTGATATCGGGTCAGCCGGTCGTAGGGTCGTACGGCCGTTCGAGTCGGTGTGGCCTCCTGAGTTCGAGCGGCATGGGTTCGCCCGATTGGCGGAGGTCCGGTGGATACTGGATCGGGAGGCACACATGACAGACGGTATCGCTACGTCGACGGAGGACTTCCGCTCGGCCCTCGACAGTTTCGACGCCTACCTGACGCGGGAGCGGAATCGCTCCCCCCATACGGTGCGCGCCTACCGCAAGGACGTGGAGCTCTTTCTCGCGCATGCGGCCGAGGCAGGCGCCTTGTCTCTTACGGACCTCGAGCTGCGCCACTTCCGCGCTTGGCTCGGCGCGCTCGACGCAGTCGGTCTATCTCGGTCCACGATCGCGCGGCGGGCAGCGTCGATCCGGACCTTCATGGACTGGGGCGTGCGAGAGGAGTTGGTTCCGGTCAATCCTGCCCTTCGCCTGCGGGCACCCAAGCGCAACAGCACGCTACCGTCTGTTCTCAGCCAGCCACAGGCCGCCGCCCTGTTCGAAGGCGCTGACGAACGAGCCGAGGAGGGTGATCCGCACGAGTTACAGCGGCGCGCGATGCTCGAACTCCTGTACGGGACCGGGGTGCGTGTCGGCGAGCTGGTCGGCCTCGACATCGACGATATCGATGCGGAACGTCGCACCCTTGTCGTCCTCGGAAAGGGATCGAAGGAACGCACTGTCCCCTTTGGCGTGCCGGCCGGGCACGCCGTTGAGGACTGGCTCCGACGAGGTCGGCCGCAGTGGGTGTCGGACAAGAGCGGTACGGCCCTGTTCCTCGGACGTCGAGGAGGACGCATCGATCAGCGCGCGGTCCGTACCCAGGTCAAGGAAGTCCTCGACGCGCTCGGGGACACTGCCGCGCGTGGTCCCCATGCGCTACGGCACAGCGCAGCGACCCACCTGCTCGACGGTGGTGCTGATCTCCGGGCGGTGCAGGAACTCCTGGGCCACTCGAGCCTCGCCACCACCCAGCTCTATACCCATGTATCGGTCGACCGTCTCCGCCGAAGCTACGAACAGGCGCACCCCAGGGCATGAAGACGAGGTATACCTCGCCACGAGGACACCACGTCGCTCCGCTTGTCGAATAGCAGGCAGGTAGTTACAGTGGCGCAATTCATTCTTCTCGGGCACAATGAGCAGTAGTTGAAAAGAACCCGCACGAGAAGTGTGGATGGGTCTCGTGAAGTCTCGGCACGTCCGTTGCAATTTCATCAGTCATAGAAGGTCGTTGGGGAAGACGTACCTACAGCTATGGAGGATGGAATGTCTGTTGTGATGGCGCGCGGTGTCCTGTACGTGCACTCAGTCCCTGCTGCGTTGTGCCCCCATATCGAATGGGCTGTCGGCTCCGTCCTGGACAAGCGCATAGACATGGAGTGGACGGCGCAACCTGCTGCACCCGGGATGTTGCGCGCCGAACTCTCCTGGGTCGGCCCGCAGGGATCCGGTGCGCAGCTTGCTTCTGCTCTCCGTGGCTGGGCACACCTCCGCTACGAGGTGACCGAGGAACAGAGCGCCGGAGCAGACGGCGGTCGCTGGTCGCACACGCCGGAACTCGGGATCTTCCACGCCACGACGGACGTGCACGGTAACATCATGGTGACGGAGGACCGCATCCGGTACGCCTATGAGGCCGGCGCCGGAGATCCTGCCGCGGTGTACCACGAGCTGTCCCTCGCGTTAGGGGAGTCGTGGGACGAGGAACTCGAACCGTTCCGTCATGCGGCCGAGGGCGCTCCGGTCCGCTGGCTCCACCAGGTTGGCTGAGCGCTCCTTCGGGAACCCTGCAGCCGAACCGTCCCTGGTCCGGTTCCCGGCGCGACCTGCATCAGTATTTCGAACCCGACAATAGCGGGAAGGCGCCACCCGGAGGTGGCGCCTTCCGTTATTTCCGGTCGATCAGACGCTGCGGAGCACGATGACTGCGTTGTGTCCGCCGAACCCGAAGGAGTTGCTCAGGGCGACGATATCCCCGGGCGGCAGGTCGCGGGAGCTGGTGACGACATCGAGCGGGATCTCGGGGTCCTGGTTGTCGAGATTGATCGTCACGGGGACCTTGCGCTCATGGATCGCGAGGACGGTCATGACGGCTTCCACGGCACCGGAGGCACCGAGAAGGTGCCCGGTCTGTGACTTCGTCGCGGACACGGCGACCTGGTCCACGTGCGCTCCCAGCGCTGCCTTCAGCGCGATGTATTCGGGCTTGTCCCCCACGGGGGTCGATGTGGCGTGCGCGTTGACGTGCACCACGTCCTCCGGCTGCGCCCGCGCATCGAAGAGGGCGGCCTTCAGGGCGCGCGTGGCTCCGAGCCCTCCGGGATCGGGAGCCGTGATGTGGTAGGCGTCGGCGGTCACCGACGTTCCGGCTAGTTCGGCGTAGATCCTCGCGCCGCGGGCCCGGGCGTGCTCCTCGGCCTCGATGACGAGTGCACCGGCACCCTCGCCCATGACGAACCCGTCACGGTCCGTGTCATAGGGGCGCGAAGCGAACTCCGGCTCGTCATTGCGGCGGGACAACGCATGCATGGACGCGAAGGCTGCGATCGGCATCGGGTGGATCGCGGCTTCGGCGCCGCCACAGACGACGACGTCGGCCTTGCCGGACCGGATGAGTTCGAGGCCCTGGTGCAGTGCCTCGGTGCCGGAGGCACACGCGGAGACGGGTGTGTGGGCACCGGCGCGGGCACCGAGATCGAGGCTCACCGCGGCTGCGGGACCGTTCGGCATGAGCATCGGCACGGTCATGGGGAGGACCCGACGCGGGCCCTTCTCACGCAGTGTGTCCCAGGCGTCGAGCAGGGTCCACACGCCGCCGATACCGGTGGCAAAGGCCACGGCCAGGCGGTCCTTGTCGACCTCCTCGATGCCGCAATCACGCCAGGCCTCGCGGGCAGCGACGACAGCGAATTGCGTCGACGGATCCATGCGCTTTGCCTCGACCCGGGAGAGTACCTCCGACGCGGGAATGGTGATCTGCGCGGCGAACGTCACGGGCAGCTCATACTTCTGGACCCAGTCAGCCTCGATGGTCCGTGCGCCCGACACACCCTTGAGGGAGTTGGCCCACATGGTGGGGACGTCCCCGCCGATGGGGGTGGTTGCACCGAGTCCGGTGATGACGACTTTGCGTGGCATGGTCACTCTTTCGAAGCTGTGGCGCGCACCGGAAGCACCGGGGCGAGGGGATGACGAGTACGGCCGCCCTCGGCGGTGACACCGGGAGCGGCCGCAGCGCCGGGAAGGGCAGGGGTTAGGCCTGCGCGCCCGAGATGAAGGTGACAGCGTCGCCGACGGTCTTCAGGTTCTTGACCTCTTCGTCGGGGATGCGCACGCCGAACTTCTCCTCGGCGTTGACGACGATCGTCATCATCGAGATGGAGTCGATGTCGAGGTCGTCGGTGAAGGACTTGTCCATCTCGACGGACTCGGGCGCAAGGCCGGTCTCCTCGTTGACGATCTCGGCCAGGCCGGTCAGGATTTCTTCGTTGCTAGCCATGGTGGCTCCTTTTCTGTTCCTGCCGGTGCACCGGCGGGGATGGTCAAACCGCACTGTCGCGGTCTGGGCTTGAAAACTAGGGAAGTACTACAACCTGCGCGCCGAAGACAAGGCCCGCTCCGAAGCCGATCTGCAGTGCGAGCTTGCCGCTGAGGAAGGGCTGCTCCTTCAGCGTGCGGTGCATCGCGAGGGGGATCGAAGCCGCCGAGGTGTTACCTGCGTCCACGATGTCCCGCGCCACATGGACGTGATCGGGAAGCTTCAGCTGCTTCACCATCTCATCGATGATACGGATGTTGGCCTGATGAGGGAGGAAAACCGCGAGGTTGTCCGCCGAGACGCCGGCCGCGTCGAGAGCCCTCTGTGCCACCTTAGCCATCTCCCAGACGGCCCAGCGGAAGACGGAGGGCCCGTCCTGTCGCATCGTCGGCCACAGGCTCTCGCGCCCGGCATCGACGTCCTGATCGCGCTCGGAGTCGGTCGAGACGGCGCCGACGGCGTAATCGCGGACGTCGAGCAGCGAGCGGGTCATGCGGATCGACTCGTGCTTGCTGCCGTCCGAGCCCCAGACCGAGGGACCGATGCCGGCCGACTCGCCAGGACCGATGACCACGGCGCCGGCGCCGTCGCCCAGGAGAAAGGAGATGGTGCGGTCCGAGTTGTCGATGATATCCGAGAGCTTCTCGGCGCCCACGACCAGGACGTACTCAGCCGCGCCGGCGTGCACGAGGGCGTCACCCTGCGCTATGCCGTAGCAGTAGCCGGCGCAGGCTGCCGAGATGTCGTAGGCCGGTGCCGGCGTCGCTCCGAGACGATCCGTGAGGTGGGCAGCGGCCGACGGCGTGGCGTACG
>JAABUN010005070.1_pt1 | contig 16887 bp, 22 predicted proteins | sample 5559311 | NCBI WGS metagenome assembly JAABUN01 (sample SAMN10711877, study PRJNA513370) | rock metagenome | isolation source: Antarctica rocks | place: Antarctica: Victoria Land, Siegfried Peak sud
GCCCAACGGCCCAACGGCCCAACGGCCCAACGGCCCAACGGCCCAACGGCCCAACGGCCCAACGGCCCAACGGCCCAACGGCCCAACGGCCCAACGGCCCAACGGCCCAACGGCCCAACGGCCCAACAAGATTCTTTCTTCATTCTTTAGCTCCTTTTAAATACGAAAAAGCCGCGACTAATGACTTGTCACTGACAAATTAGCACGGCTTATTTATTATACCCATTTCTTTTGCTTTTCTAACCACTTTTTGGATAAGTTTGAGCTTTATTTTTCGTCAACTCGTTTTCGGGTTTAAAAGATGCTATGCGGCCCGGCGCGTCTGCGCTGGCCCTAAAATTTGCCGCGCTTCAGCCGCCATTTCGCAGCAGTTCCGTGGCGGCTTCCACATCCAATCCGCGCGCGAAGTAAAAACCCTGCGCGTATTCGCAGCCCAGGTCGCGGAAGAGTTCGCGTTGCACCTCGGTTTCGATGCCTTCGGCGACGACGTTCATTTTCAGGGCGTGCGCCAGCAGCACGATGGCGCGCACGATTTCGAGGTTTTGGCCGCCCACCACGACTTCCTGCGCGAAACTGCGGTCGATTTTGAGGGTGTGAAGCGGCAATTTGTGCAGATAAGCGAGCGACGAGTAGCCGGTTCCGAAATCGTCGATGGAAAGTCGCACGCCGAGGGCGCACAAACCTTCCAATTGGAGCGCGACCGATTCGAGGTTGCTCATGATGGCGCTTTCGGTGATTTCCAGGCCGAGTCGGGAAGCGGGCAGCTTGGTGTCGGAGAGAATTTTGGCGATGCACTCGACTAAATCGGGCTGCCCGAACTGGCGCGACGACAAATTGACGCTCATCGAAGCGGGCGCGCGTTCGCCGAACTGGTCGATCCAACTTTTCATCTGCTGGCACGCGGCGCGCAAAACCCAGCGATCCAGGCGCACGATGAGTCCGGTTTCTTCGGCCAGACCGATAAATTCGTCGGGCACCGTCCAGCCCCCCAGCGGGCGATTCCAGCGCACCAGGGCTTCGAACGACGACAGTTTTCCGCTTTGCAGGTCGAAAATCGGCTGGTAATGCAGCACGAAATCTTCGGAATCGAGCGAGTGGTGCAGATCCGATTCGAGTTCGAGGCGGTGTATCGCGGCGGCGTGCATATTCCGATCGAAAATCTCGTAGCGGTTGCGCCCGGCATTTTTGGCACGATACATCGCGGTGTCGGCGTCGCGCAAAATCTCTTCGGTCTGGGTGTAATTCTCGGAATTGAGCGTGATGCCAATCGAAACCGAGATAAAAACCTCTTGGCCGGCGAGGTTGAAAGGCGTTTGCATCGCGCGCCCGATGCGCTCGGCGATGTGAGTCGCGTGACTGAGGTCTTCGATGTCGTCGAGCAGCAAAACGAACTCGTCGCCGCCCAAGCGGGCGACGGTATCGGCGCTGCGCGTCAGGGTTTCGAGGCGCCGCGCGCAGGCGGTCAAAAGTTTGTCGCCCACGGTGTGACCGAGGCTGTCGTTGATGTGTTTGAAGCCGTCGAAATCCAGAAACAGCACCGCGAACAGGTAGTTTTCGCGGCGTTTGGAGTATTCGAGCGCGCGCTCCATGCGCTCCGACAACAGCGAACGGTTGGCCAGACCGGTCAATTTGTCGAAAAAGGCGTCGCGGAACAGCTTTTCTTCGGCTTCTTTGCGGTCGGTGATATCGATGCCGACGAAAACCGAGGATTGACCCAGCGAATACTTCTGGCCCATCAAAAGATAGACGCGGCGCGCGCCCTCGATCTGCATTTCGACTTCGCGCGCGCCGCTTTGCTCGTCGGAGCGCACGAATTCGGTGACGAAGCCGGAAAATTCGGTGCTGGAATTCAAAAACCCGATTTTTTTGCCGACGAAATCGCCCGGCACGAGACCAAAAGTCGAAGCGAGGCGCGCGTTGATGCCGAGATACTCCAAATCGGAGTTGATCCACGACACGCCGCCCGGCACCGCGTCCAAAACCGCTTGAAACTGCGAGCGAGCGCCTTCGAGTTCGGCGCGTAGCGCGTCGCACTGCGCCTGGCAAAACGAGAGTGCCGCGGCCACCTCAGGCGAGTCGGCTGCGGGCGCATCGCCTTGGGGCGCATCGCCTTGGGGCGCAGCGCCTTGGGGCGCAGCGCTCGCATTCGCCGCAACCGGGAAAGAATCGGACAAATTTTCGGGCGGATTGGCGGGCATAACGCGAGTTTAACGTTACTTTTTCGCCAGTTCCGTTTCCAGTGCTTTGGTCAGTTCGGCGGAGTCGGGCGTCACGCCGCTTTTGAAGCGCGCCACTAACTTTCCGTCACGCGAAATCAAAAACTTCTCGAAATTCCAGCCGATTTCGCCCGTCAAATCGGGGTTCGCTTCCGTTGTCAAAAATTGGAAAAGCGGCGCTTTGTCGTCGCCTTTGACGCTGAGTTTGGAGAACATCTCGAAGCCCACGCCATAGTTTTTCTGGCAAAACTCGCCGATTTCCGCGTCCGAACCGGGTTCCTGCCCGCCGAAATTATTGGCCGGAAAACCCAAAAGCGCGAGGCCCTGCTTGGAGTATTTCTCGTGCAGAGCTTGCAAAGCGGGATACTGCTTGGTGTAGCCGCATTTGGACGCGGTGTTGACGATCAAAATCGTTTTGCCTTTGTATTTGGCGAAATCGACGGGCTTGCCATCGAGACTTTGCAGTTTAAAATCGTAAATCGACATGGTTTTGGCGGGTTTTGCGGCAACTTTTTGCGGCTCGGATTGCGCTTTGCGCGCGAGCAGCATTTGCAGCGCGAGGCTGCCCAGAAAAATGGCGGCGATGATGGCGAGAGTGCGGGGTTTCATAAGGAAATTGAAAAAATTGGAGTTTAGCGCGCGCGCCGTTGCCACTCTTCGAAGGAGAGGCGGGCCAGTTCGAAACTGCCCGACGTGTCGCAGTAGCCGCCCGCTCCCCCCATGCGCCCGATGAGACCAAGACCGGGAGTATCAACGGAATGTTTCTCGGCATCAATTAGGGAATCGGCGATGTAAAGTGCGACAACTTCGGCCAGAATGACGCGATTTTCGCCGATTTGCAGCGTGGTGTGCGCGCGGCATTCGAGCGCGGCGGGCGAATTGGCGATGCGCGGCACTTTAATGAAGTGTGAGGCCACAGTTTGCAACTTCGCGGCCTCGATTTCGGAGATTTCGGCGGGGAAATCGACGGCGCAGATATTCATCGCTTGAGCTAACTCGCGCGAAACGAGATTGACGACGAATTCGCCGCTATGCCGGATGTTGCGGGCGGAATCTTTCGGCTCGTTTTCGCTTTTATCGCCGATGCCGAGCGCGATAATCGGAGGATTTGCGCCGAGCAGATTGAAAAACGAAAACGGCGCGGCGTTGAGTTTTCCGGCTTCGTTACGCGAGGTGACGAGCGCAATCGGGCGCGGCACCACGACGCCGGTGAGCAGTTTGTAGCTTTCGCGCGGCGCGAGATTTTGCAAATCGAAGTGCATGGTTTTGAGAAAATTCACCGCAGAGACGCAGAGACGCAGAGACGAGAAAGGGTTGTTGAGAAATTCCCTCAAAATCTCTGCGTCTCTGCGTCTTTGCGTCTCTGCGGTGAATTTTACGATGCTAAGAAATTGGTTTTGACGAAAGCGCGCGCCGCTTCGATTTCGAGTCGCGTCAGGTTGTGAGCCGCGTTTTCAAAGCGCAAAGTGACCTCGGCGCGCGCGGTTTCAAGCATTCGCGCCAGGCCATCGACGTTTGGCATCGGCACCATCGGGTCTTGACGACCGGCGGCCAGAAAAACCGCTTTGCCATTCAAATCGGGCAAGGTTTGCGGCGTAAACGGCGTCATGGCGCGCAGCAAAATCGCGCCGTGAAGCGCTTGCGGATGGGACAACAGCAGACTCGCCGCGATGTTGGCGCCGTTAGAATAGCCCAGGGCAACGACTTGACTCGCGTCGAAGCCGTATTTTTGGCTCGAACTTCGGATGAAAGCGGCGAGCGCGTCGGTCTCTTCGCGCAGATTTTCCCCATCGAAAACGCCTTCGCTCAGGCGCCGAAAAAAGCGGTTGGCGCCGTTCTCCGAGACGCGACCGCGCGGCGACAGCACATTTGCGCCGGGAAACAGATCGAGCGCGAGCGGCACCAGATCGGTTTCGACCCCGCCGGTGCCGTGTAGCGCCAAAACCGTGATTTGCCCGGTTCCGCGCTCGAAATGGTGAATGAAATCGCTCATTTGGGAGTGGCCTTGCATCTAATCTAACACCCTGCCCCATTTATTCCCTCTTTTTACCAGATTTTCACCACAAACCCCATCTTCAATCGCTGGCAGGCAGCGTTTCTGTGCCCCGCTGTCGCTCCTGGGCAAGCGACCAAATTTCGGCTGTGGGGCCGGTTTGAAGCGCCGCATCGTCATCCCCGATTTCTTCTCCGGCAAAGGAGTAGGCCAGGGTCGAAAGATGGGCGCTGAGGCGGCGAAACGAGGAGAGCATATCGAGAAAGTAGACGCTCGATTGCAAGGTTCTCTCGTCGGCGCAGCGCAGCCGCTCGTAATGCTCGCGCTGCACCAGGCGGCACCACTCTTCCAGATTCTCTTCGCCTTCGATAAAGGTCAGCGCCTGTTTTTCATCCCGTGTGGTGAGCAGACTCAAAGCGTTGTCGCAGCGAGTTTTGATTTGCGCGTAAGCCTGCGCCAGCACCGCTTCATCGGCATCGGTCATCGGAAAGCCGCGCCCCGCCTGTTTTCGCACGAAATCGCACAAGTTTTTGTCGATGATGTCGCCGATGGATTCCAGTTCGTTGACGCACGAAAACAGCGTGAACTGCCACTGGCTGTCCGCACTGCTCAAATCTTCCTGGCTGATGCGGCTCAGATAGGCCGTGACCGCCGCCGCCGTGTTGTCCACATGGTCGTCATGGTCGTGAACCTGAGCCGCCAAAGCTTTTGTTTTGGCCGGTCTGGGCCTGCCAGAAGTTGTGCAGCATCAATTGAACTTCGTCGGCCAGCGACAACACTTCGCGCGTCGCGTTAGCCAGCGCCAATGCGGGACTTTCGAGCGCTTGATGATCGAGATGGGTTTCCGGCCCCTGGAGTCCAAGCACCGGAGGCGGCACGATCAAGCCGCGCATCAAGCGCGAAAGCGGTGAGATTAGCGGCAAACACACCAGTCCGACGCCGAGGTTGAAGAGGGTGTGAAAATGCACGCTCTGGGCGGCCAAAACTGCCGGGGTGGACTGCACGGCTGGCTTCCACGCCGGGAGCAGAAACATCAGGCCCATCGCCGCGATGCCTTTCACCAAAATATTGGCAGTTGCCAGACGGCGCCCTTCGAGACTTCCCCAACCGGTGACTAAAGTCGTGAGGGCGATGCCCAGATTGGCGCCCAGAACCCACGCCAACATCGCTTCAAAGCTGAAATGCCCGCCCGACGCCAGACCGATGCCCAGACCCAGCGCGGCGGTCGAACTTTGCAGGCCAAAAGCCACCAAACCGGCAAAGACCATCAAAATCCAGGTGTGACTCGCCAGCAAATGCAGCAGGATGCCCACATCGCCCGCCGGCGCGATGGAGCGCGTCGCCTCGCCGATCATTTTCATCGCCAGAAAGAGGAATCCCAGCGCCAAAAGGCACTGTCCGATGCCGCGAAACAGGTTGCGCTGCAAAAACTGAAAGCCCACTACGCCCACGAGAATGAACGCGGGCGCGTAATCCTGCACCCGAAACGCCAATAGTTGCGCGGGCGCGGTGATGCCGACGTTGGCGCCCAGAAAGATCGCCAGCATCCGCTCGGCGGTGAGTTGGCCGCTCGAAAGCATCTGCACGGCGACCAGAGAGACCGCCGTCGAAGAGGGCGTGCCCACGCCGGCCACGATGCCCGCCAGAAACGCTTTGCCGCGGTGTCCGGCCAGGCTTTGCAGCCAGCGCACCAAACTCTGACCGAACAAGCGATCCAGCCCTTTCCGCAAAAACCGCGTCCCGAACAGAATCAGAGCGACGCCGCATAAAATATTGAGAACCAGCATTTCTTTTGTTGCAACGCCGCCTCCTGCCACGAAGCGCACCATTCACCTATCAAAGTCGATCCCCGCCGCTCGACCGAGCGGGCAACTGAATTTTCTGCACCCGCGCCTCGATTTGAGCGCGATAGGCTTCGAGTTGCGGCGGAAGCTGCAATTTCGCGCCGAGATTGTCCGCGCTTTCGTCGATGGCGAAGCCGGGCACGTCGGTGGCGATTTCAAACAGAACGCCGCCCGGTTCGCGGAAATAAATCGAGTGGAAGTAGCTTCTGTCCATCACCGGCGACACGTTGAAATTTTCGCGCCCCAGAACGGCGTGAAAGCGGGTTTGTTCGGCCTCGCCCGCGACGCGAAAGGCGATGTGATGCACGCCGCCCGCGCCCGTCGCAGCGCGCGGCGCATCCGGCAAACACGCGATGTCAACCAAAGTTCCGATGCCCGGCCCGCTCTCGAAACGGCTTCGATTCGCTTCCAATCCCGGCGTTTCGGCAACGCTTTTAAAGCCCAGAGTGCGCTCCAAAACTTGCGCGGTGTGCGCGGTCGCTTCGGCGGCGACGGTCACCGAATGAAAGCCGCGAAGGGCGTTTGCGGCAGGAATCGGGCCGTTTTGCCACGCAATTCCCGCTTCGGCGCGCGAAGACGCGACGATTTCGAGCGTCAAACCGTCGCCGTCGTGAAATTGAATCAGTTCCTCGCCGTAACGCGAGGGCGGCGAAGTGAAAGCGATGTTTTTCTCGTTGAAATAGCTTTTCCACCACTCTAAAGCGCCGATGGGCACCGCGAAAGCCGTTGCTTCGACCGATGTGTTGCCGTGACGCGCTTTTTCGGCGCCCTGCCACGCAAAAAACGTGAGAATGGTGCCGGGACGCCCCAATTCGTCGCCGTAATAGAGGTGGTAAGCGAAGGGATCGTCGAAATTGACCGTGAGTTTGACGAGGCGCAGCCCCAAAATCCCGCAGTAAAAATCGAGATTGGTCTGGGCGTCCGAGCAGATCGCCGTGACGTGGTGCAAGCCGGAAATGGTGTCCATGCGCGGTAGTTTACGCCTAAAAACGGCGGAATTTAAGAAATTGCGCGGATGAGGCGCGCCAGGCTGTTATATTTAACGCAGCGTTTGGTGTTTCACCGGACGTAGGGGCGGGAGAATTTTCTTCCAAACCGCAAATTTCAAACTTGTCGTCTTATCGCGCAGCACAAAACGGAACATTTCGGTGAGCCATCAGTTAAGCGTCCAATTCGCGGCATTCAAAGTTCAGGAGACAGATTTTAGTTATGGCAAAAGGCACCGTTAAATGGTTCAATGACACCAAAGGCTTCGGCTTTATCGAACAGGAAGATGGCGGCGAAGACGTTTTCGTGCATCACTCGACCATCCAGTCGCAGGGCTATCGCAGTTTGCAGGAAGGCACCAAAGTTGAATTCGAAATCAACCAGGACGCCAAGGGTCTGCGCGCCGCCAACGTCAAAGTCGCTGGCGATTAATTTCGATTAATTAACCAAAACCAAAAAGGACGCGGATTATTCCGCGTCCTTTTTTTCGTTGATGACGGTTTCAAAGTCGTCGCCCCAGATTTGGCGCTTTTGTTTGTCGGAGCGAAAAACGCCGTGCGAATAGTCGTCCTCGTCTTCGGAGTTGGTCGCCTGCATCATCGCAAGCCACCAATTCCAGGTCGAAATCAGCTCTTCGAAGCTGAGATTACCGATGTCGAGGTCTTCTTCGGACAAGAATTCATCGGTATCGCGCGAAACGAACATCGGATTGCGAGATTCTGGTTCATTCATGGCGCCCCCGGGAGGAGTTTTTCGGCGCTTTCAACCATAATCCGGTGCGCCTGAGAAAGTGGAAGCCCGATTAATTGACGAGACAAAGGGGGCCAATTTTCGTTCCAGAGTTTGGCACTGCGAAGATAGGCCGCCAGGCGTATTTCATCGGCCTCGGCCATGTCCCGCCGCTCCTCGTCCAACGCCCGCTCCAAAACGCGGCGTCCCGCTTCGATTTGGGCCAACAAAGGGCGTTGGGCCAGTAGGCTTGTCACCGTGTCGGGGTGTTGATATGCGAGTCGCATCAGATCGCGGGCACTTCGACTCCACAAAAATTGGTCGCGCAACTGAGGCATTCGACGCGCAAGTTCGCCAATAAAGGGATAATCGCGGTCGCGCTGTGTGGCCTTCAAATGTGCCAGACGCCGCGCGTCGATAGTAGGGACGGGAAAATCAGGATTTCCACGCTCTTGTTCAAGCCATAAACCCGCTAAATCTTCGACATCAAGCCTTGGCGGATGCGACACGAAATCGCAGCGAATCCGACTTCCGTCCCGATTGAATTCGAAATGCGCGCTCCAGCCGCCCTGCATCCAACGCCTATCGAGTGGCGCCCCCAAGCGATAGCGCGCGCCGTAACTTTCCAGCACGCTTAAAATATGCTCCAGCGAAGGCTCATCTTCGCGCACGATCCAATCGCCATCTTTCGACGCCAAAGCCAGACGATGCAAAACCACCGCCTGCCCCGACGACAAAATCGCGCGCAAGCCTCCCACGTTGAACTCGTTCGTCAAATCCAGATAGATATTGCCCGTCATTTCGCTTCCAATCCTAATCGCTTCTCAATCCGCGCCACATAACGCGGCAGCTCCAACTCCCGCGCCGCCGCCAATAATTCGACCCAAAAACTCGCGTCGCAATTGGCCGACGCGCCGCACTCTTCCAAAATCGCCGTCGCCATGCGAAAGTCTTTGCGCGCAATCGCCGCCGGAAAGCTGCCGAGTTCGTGCAAATCGAGTTCTTCGCCGCTTTCGATCAGAATCGAATGCGCGCTTTCGAGATGGGTTTTGATGGTTTGGTAATTCATTTCGGTTTGAAAAACTCGTCATTTGGCGCGACAGAAAATCCGATTCCGTGGCGCTCATGGAATGCGCAATGCGCCACGACTTTCAACACTTTTTGCGCGTCGCAGCCGTAAAGTCCGGCGCCAAACGCCGGATTCGCTTCGATAACGGCCCAACCGCGCTCCTGGATGAATCCCACATCTAAAACGCCGCCCGCATAACCCCAGCCGCGTTTTTTCGATTTCAAAACGCGATTTGCGAACCTAACCGCGGCTTCCAATTCCTCTGATGGCGAAATATAGAGGCCATTTTCGTCTTGCGTTGAAGATTCGCCGCGCCAATAGGACGAAGCTGTTTCGGCTTTGTTATTCAACACGAAACAGCGGTATTCAACTTCCCATTCCACGACTTCCGATACCAAAACCGGCAACTCTTCGGGCCAAAAATCGGGGGCTGGCAAATCGTCTTTGGAAGCGTAAACGCGCGCTTCGAAGGCTTTATCGCTCGCCGGTTTGACGAAAAGCGGAAACGTCATTTCGCGCGCCGCCGCCAAAGTTGTGAAAGTGATTTTTCGGCGCACTTGCTCGAAGGGCAAACGCGCCAGAAAATCGAGCGGTGGCTCCCACAAATGCACGCCAAGTTGCTCGGCGATGTGCTTGGCCCACAACCATTCGCCATAAATGACCGCTTGAGCGCCATGCAACTCTGGTGGCGCCGTCCAACCTTGGAGTCGCTCAATCTCCCAGCCGAGCGCAATCGCCGCGCGCCACAGTGCATTGGAGTCGTCGCTGTAACGCGGCGGCAGAACAAGTGTCGGTTTAGCCATTTCAAAATCCAAAAACGGCGACTGATTTCTCAGCCGCCGCTCTCATTTTACCCGCGTTTTCACTCGCCGCCCGTCAGTTTCGGCAAATCGCTCGCGCCGCCGCCCAATTGATATTTGGTCTGGGTTTGCAGCGCCAAACCGTAGATTTTGATGAAGCCGAGCGCCGCGTCCGAATCGAAGCTGTCGCCTTCGTCATAGGTCGCCAAATCGTAGCGATACAGCGATTTGGGCGAAGTGCGGCCCACGATCATCGAACTGCCTTTATAGATCTTGAGACGCACCGTTCCGGTCACGTTCTTTTGCGACGATTCGACAAAGGCGCGCAAATCCTGGTGCAAGGCCGAAAACCACAATCCGTTGTAAATCATCTCGGAAATCTGGCCCGAAACGATGGTTTTGAAGCGCGCCTGATCGCGCGAGAGCGTCATATCTTCCAGAGCGTGATGCGCCTGGTGCAAAACGACGGCGGCGGGCGATTCGTAAATCTCGCGCGATTTAATGCCGACCAGACGGTTTTCGACGTGATCGATGCGCCCGATGCCATGTTCGCCCGCGATGTCATTCAAACGCAAAACGAGTTGCACGCCGCCCATTGGTTCGCCGTTGAGAGCGGTTGGAACGCCCTTTTCGAAGTCGATTTCGAGATATTCCGGCTTGTCGGGCGCGTCTTCGGGGTTTTTCGTCCACAACCAGACCTCAGTGGGCGGCTCGACATTCGGATCTTCCAAAATTCCGGCTTCGATGGAGCGGCCCCACAAATTCACGTCGGTCGAATACGGACTGTTGACGCTCGCCGGAATCGGGATATTGTTCTGGCGCGCGTATTCGATTTCGGCGGGCCGCGACAGTTTCCATTCGCGCACCGGGGCAATGATTTGCAGTTCGGGGTCGAGCGCCGTCACCGAAACATCGAGGCGAACCTGGTCGTTGCCTTTGCCGGTGCAGCCGTGCGCGACGGCTTTGGCGCCGACTTCGTGCGCGACATCGACCAGTAATTTGGCAATCAAAGGCCGACCAATGGCCGTAGCAAGCGGATATTCGCGTTCGTAAATCGCGCCCGCTTGCAAGGCCGGGAAAGCGAAGTATTTGAGGAACAAGTCGCGGCCATCGACGACTTTGGCGTCAACGGCGCCGACATCGAGCGCGCGCTGGCGGATTTCGGGCAAATTGCGCTCTGAACCTAAATCTATAGTCAGGGCGACGACATCGTAACCGTAATTTTCTTTGATCCACTTGATAGCGACGCTCGTGTCGAGGCCGCCGGAATAGGCTAAAACAACTTTTTCGGGCATGGTTAAAGGTTCTCCAAAGCGCCGCTTCGAGGCAACGCGAACCTTTCCAATTTAACCGAGAATCATCCAAAGATTCACCGCAGAGGCGCAGAGACACAGAGATTTTTTGAATTTCTCTGCGCCTCTGCGCCTCTGTGGTTAATTTTTGATCGATTCGTCCTGCGCTTGTTGCGCCGCCGCGAGCCGTTCGATTTCGAGGCGATGACGCGCGAGTTCGGCGTCTTTGCTGCCCAAATCTTTGTGCAAATCGGCGATTTTTTGCTGGATCCGGGTGAGGCGCGTCAAAAGCGCCATCGCAATTCCAACTGCGAAGAACAAAATGACGATGAGAAGCAAGATTTTCATAGTTTTCCAGCGAATAAATTCGCCGCAAAGGGGAGCGAAACCTGCCTTCGCAGGTTGGGAATGTGTCAGGCTTTCACAACCTGCGAAGGCAGGTTTCGCTCCCCTTTGCGGCGAATTTATTCGCTGCGATCCTCGATGTGCGCGATTTTCAGCCCGACCGCGTCGTCGCCGCGTTTGCCTCGTCCCATCAGGCCAATCATCAAATCCGACGGTTTGACGCTCATTTCCGACGGCAAAACCAGGGTCAAAAGGTCGGGATGCTCGAAAGTCACGCCCCAACCGATGTCATCGCCGAGATTGAGAACATGGAAATCGCCCGCCGCGCCGCCGATTTCGATGGGGCCGTGTTCGCGCAAAATCTCGGTCGCGGTTTGAGCTAAATCGCTGTCGCATTCGGCGAGAAAAACCGCAGTGCCGTTTTCAAACAGCACGAAAGACGCCTCGCCGCTCGTGATGTGGCGCAGGATTTCGAGATAAAGTGGAGCATTCATTTGAAGGTGGATTTCGTTTTTTCGACACAGAGGAAACAAAGGCAGCACAGAGGCTCACAGAGATTTTTTTGAGGTTTTGCGACTTTTAATTCTTGGAATTCCCTCTGTGAGCCTCTGTGCTGCCTTTGTTTCCTCTGTGTCGAAAATCTTCCTTAAAACCTCAAGGATCGCTTGTAAACGGCGTTCGCACGCTCGAAAGCGAGGTGTCTTGTCCCAGCAAATGCGCCAAAACCGCTTTTTGCGCGTGCAGACGGTTTTCGGCCTGCTGAAACACCCGCGAGCGCGGCGATTCCATCATTTCCGCCGAAATCTCCTCACCGCGATGCGCGGGCAAACAGTGCAAGATAATCGCGTCGTCTTCGGCCATTTTCATCAGTTCGGCGTTGATTTGATAGGCCGGGAACACCTTCAAACGCGCAGCGCTTTCCTCTTCCTGTCCCATCGAAGTCCACACGTCGGTATAAACCGCGTCGGCACCTTGCAACGCTTCGCGCGGGTCGATGAAAATCTCGACCGGCCCCATTTTGCGCGCGTTTTCGACCCATTCGGAGGGCATCGCGTAACCTTCGGGCGTCGCGGCGCTAAAGCCGACGCCGATTTTGGCGCAGAGCAGCATCAAAGAATGGCAAACGTTGTTGCCGTCGCCGACATAAGCGATTTTTTGTCCTTCCAGACCGCGTTCTTCGCGCAAAGTCAGCAAATCGGCGAGCGCCTGACAGGGATGTTCGAGGTCGCAAAGCCCATTGATCACCGGTTTTCCGGCCCATTTCGCCAGTTCGACAACGGTTTGGTTCTCGAAAACGCGCGCCATGATGCCGTCGCACATCCCGCCCAAAACGCGCGCGACATCGGCGACGGCTTCGCGCTTGCCCAAGCCGATTTCGCTCGGCGCGAGCGTGATGGCGTTGCCGCCGAGTTGATACATCCCGACCGCGAACGAAACCCGCGTCCGCAAACTCGGCTTTTCAAAGACCAAAGCGAGCGTTTTGCCGCGCAAAATCTCCATGCCCGACGCGGGATTTTCGCGCAGTTCGGCTTTGAGGCGCGCAGCTTCAGCGAGCAGATAAAGCGCGTCGTCGCGGGTCAAATCTTGAATAGAAAGAAAATGATTCATCGTTGTTAAAACTTAATCTACTTCGGAGGAAGCGCAGGAGTTTGAGGGGATAACACACGGAAACTCTCCATGATGGTTTTGCTTTCACGCGCTTGATGTTGGCGCTCCGATCCCCAATATTGATCTTCCAGATAGAAAGATTTCCGAGAGCGGGCATCATCGACATATAAAGTCCAGTCTTCCACCTCGCGCGAGTTTTTAAACGGTTTGGTTTGAGATGAAACGTGCACACTCAAATCGTGAGACGACATGGGTAAGGACTTGACAGCAAATCCAAATCTCATCCAACCGCTCACCTTTTCCTGCAAAGAGATGGGTGCACGATAGCGCAAAAGCACGCTCTCGCGCGACGAATCCACAATTCTCATATGCGCCGGATACAAAAAGGTGTATTGTGTGCCGTCATCCAAAGGTGCTGATACGAAAGTCGCATAATACGCGGTTTGGTTGCGCCTCCATGTGACGCCAACAATTAACAGGCCGACCAAAATTAGCAAATTCCGAAGCCAAAATTTCATAATTCACCGCGTGAAATGGACATCCGCGACGCCATTATCGCTCAAAACCTGCAATTCGTGGCGGTCGGTCGTGACGAATTGCGCGCCCAAACGCCGCGCGAGTGTGACACAGCAGAGCATCAGCGCCAGGCAAGCGGAAATTTTCATTTAGGAATCCTCGCCAACGACGGTGCCGCCGAGCATCAAACACCAGGAACGGGCGTCCATCACGCCATTATCGCGCAGATACAGACCTTCCATGCCGCGCACAGAAAACTGCGCGTTGGCGACCGCAGTTTCGGTTTCTTTTCCGAAATTTCCATCGACGGAGAGACCCAGATTAGGCATCGCGGCGACGTGATCGGAAGCGCCGCGCGCCAAAATTTGCGCCGCGCGCACCGCGTCGCCTTTGGCGCCGCGCTTGAGGGGAACCACGAGTTTGGGCAGAGTTTGCGGCCCGGCCACGCCATCGACTTTCAAAGCGCGCGATTTTTGAAACGCTTTGAGCGCCGCGACGGTTTTCGCGCCAAAAACGCCATCGACTTTGCCGCGATAAAACTTGCGAAAACGCAAAAGATACTGAATCGCCGCGACGCGGGTGTTGAAACCGCCCATCGCGTCGTCGTCCCCGGCGCGAATCGTCGGCCATTTCACCGGCGCGGTCATCAAGTTCACGCGCCGCGCCGCTTTTGGCCCGCTTTGCGCCGCGACAGGCGCACTCAGCAATAGCAACACAATCCACTTTCTCATGATTTCCTTCCTAAATTGGGATTGCCCGTGATTTTAGCGAATCGAGAACGTCGCGCCGCCACTTTTGGCAAACGTGACTCCAACGTTTTGCGGCTCGATCCATTTGACGTGTCCGTCGCTAAAAGCGTAATTGGCGCCGTTGATCGTCGCCGATTTAGCTTGAAAATGCAGTCGCGCGGGCGATTTTGGCTGGCTCACCCATTCTGGCGGCAGTTGAGTTTTGGCATAACGCGCGTCGGAACTGACGCCTTCGCCAAATAACAAAGTTCGGTTGGGAAAATCGACTTTTGCCATGCTCAAATCGGAAAGGCGCGCGTTGTAGAAATAGTCGGTGTAGCCGATTGCGGCGGGATTTGCCGACACGATGCGGGCGTTTTTGGGGCAATGGAAAAGCGATGGCGCCTTGAGATAAGGCTGGAGCAAACCGGCCCAGCCAAACTCGGCGCCGCTTGTCGCCGCGAGCGGATATTTTTCGTCGTAATCGCGCACATATTGCATCACGCCGAGTGCGATTTGCTTGAGATTGGACTGGCACGCGCGACCGCGCGGCATTTCGCGGGTGGGAAGGCCCAGCGTTTCGAGCATCGCTTCAAACGAGCGCGAAGCGTCGGGCAGATAAATCAGCGCGCCCGTCGTGCCGAGCAGCAGAAACGGCGTGGCAAACAGCAATCTTTCGGAAATCGTCCACTTTTTGCGCTTCATTGCCCCAGTTTCGTCTTTTTACTGAGTTACCGCGTGAAATGGATGTCAGTGACGCCGTTATCGGCCAAAATTTGCAGTTCGTGGCGGTCGGTGGTCACGAATTGCGCGCCCAATCGCCGCGCGAGGGCAACGCCGCAGCAATCGGCGAGCGAAACCTTTTTCCAATCGGCCTTGAATTGCGCGGCGTCTTCGCAAAAAGCCGCATCGAGCGTTTCGTCGCGTAGCAATCCATCGGCGGCGAGTTGCTGCATCGCGTTTTGCGCGGATAAAACGTCGATTTTGCGTGAGACGTGATAGAAAACTTCCATCAAGTTCAAAACGTGCGCGAAAACCCGGTTGTTGGGGTCGGACAAACAATCAGCGACGAATTTTCCATCGGGCGAGCCATCCAACAAGTCAATGAGCGGCCCGGCATCCATCACGAAGCGAGTCAAGGGATTTCACCCAAATCGCGCGCGACTTCTTCGCGGCGGTCGCGCGTAATGTCGGCACTCGAAATCCCACTTCCGGCCAATAATCCCCACGATTTCAACTCGCGTCGCGGTTTTGGCGCGGGCAAAGCGCGCAGGGTTTCCAGCGCAATTTCCTCGCGCGTCGTCGCTTGCGCGCGCGCCAATTCATCTAACTTTTCTTCGATTTCCTTCGGCAATTCCAAAATCAGTGTCATCGAATTTCCTCCCAACTTTGGCGCAAAATCGCCATGCCCGCATCGACATCTTCGGTTGTCAAAATCAGCGGCGGCAAAAAGCGCAGAATCGAATCGCCGACCGCGTTGAAAATCAGGCCGTTTTTCATCGCCGCGTTGCGAAGTTCGATGGCTTTTGGCACGTTAATCGAAACGCCGATCATCAAGCCGCGCGCGCGAATTTCGCTGACGATGCCAGTTTCTTGACTCCATTTTTCAAGCTGCGAAGCGAAATAAGCGCCGACATTCGCCGCGTTTTCGAGCAGATCCTCCTCAAAAAGCGCCTCGACGGTCGCCAAACCCGCCGCCGCCGCCAGAAAATTGCCGCCAAAGGTGGTGCCGTGCGTGCCGGGAGTGAGATGCGCGGCGATTTCCTCGCGCGCAATCACGGCGCCAATCGGGACGCCATTCGCCAATCCTTTGGCCATCGGAATGATGTCCGGCACGACGTTTTGATGCTCGTGCGAGAAGAATTTGCCGGTTCGTCCGCAGCCGCTTTGCACTTCGTCGATGATGAGTAAAGCGCCGTTTTGGTCGCATATCTCGCGCGCGGCAACGATAAATTCATCGGAAAGCGGAATGATGCCCGATTCGCCCAAAATCGGCTCGAACATCACCGCCGCCGTTTTCGCGCTCACGTTTTTCTTCAAATCTTCGATGTCGTCGAGCTTGGAATGAATGAATCCAGCGGGCATCGGCCCGAAACCTTGCTGGTATTTGGATTGTCCGGTCGCCGCCAAAGCGCCCAAAGTGCGGCCATGAAAGGAATTTTGCAGCGTGACGATCTCGACGCGCTGGAATTCGCCTTTATCGAAAGCGTAGCGGCGCGCGATTTTCATCGCCGCTTCGTTGGCCTCGGCGCCGGAATTACAAAAAAACGAACGCCAATTGCCGCCATGCGCCTCTTGCGCCAGTCCCGACAATTTCGCGGCTAATTTGACCTGCGGCTCGATGTAAAAGAAGTTGGAAACGTGCAGAATTTCCTGCGCCTGTTTGATAATCGCAGCGGAAACGCGCGGATGATTGTGGCCCAGAATTGTGACCGCGATGCCGCCCAGAAAATCGAGATAATCGCGGCCTTCTTCATCGAACAAATGGACGCCTTCGCCGCGCGTGAAAAGCACCGGCATCCGCGTGCCGTAGTTTTGAAAAGCGGTTTGCGAATCGAGTTCTTGAAGGTGAGAAAGCAGGGTTTGGGTTTGCATTTTTAGAAGTTAGAAGTTAGAAGTTAGAGGTTAGTGATTATAGCACGTCTTGAAGCGTAGGCTACAAGAAGGCCGCGTCAACCGCGTCTCGAAAAGTGTTGAAGAGGTGCCTGTGGTGGGCAATCAGGTGCTTTTTCTGGTTCCACAAAGGCTCAATGTGGTTCA
>JAABUN010005071.1_pt1 | contig 16886 bp, 11 predicted proteins | sample 5559311 | NCBI WGS metagenome assembly JAABUN01 (sample SAMN10711877, study PRJNA513370) | rock metagenome | isolation source: Antarctica rocks | place: Antarctica: Victoria Land, Siegfried Peak sud
GTCGCCGCCGAACTCAACGCCCGACCCCGCAAACGCCTCAACTACGAAACACCTGCCGAAGCCCTCGAACGGCTACTATCCGAACCAACCGAATGTGTTGCATCGACAGCTTGAATTCAAGGCGCGGTGGGGCATGCCGGCCCCCGTCTGGGGGCAGATTCTCAGCGGCCCAGACGGCCACTACCGTGAGGCGGTGATTCCCGCCCTGCCCGACGAGTTCTGGTCCCGGGCCGAGCGAAGTGCGTCGTGGGCCCGGTGGCTGCAGGGTCTGCCGCGGCTGATGTCCGACGTGGTCGCCGAGTGGCAGCTGACCCCGGACGGCGAGGTGTGGACTGGCCACAACGCCGCGGTGCTCGGGATGACCACGGCGACGGGGGAGCGGGCCGCGCTGAAGCTCGGCTGGCCGCACGGCGAGGCCGAGCACGAGCACCTGGCCCTGCGGACCTGGGCCGGGGCCGGCGCCGTACGGCTGCTCCGGGCCGATCCGCGGCGGTGGCTGCTGCTGCTGGAGCGGGCGGAGCCGGGCAACGACCTGAACTGCCTGCCGGTCACCGAAGCGTGCGAGATCATTGCCGAGCTCTACGCCCGGCTGCACCAGCCCCCGATCCCGCAGCTCGACCGGCTCTCGGTGCACGCGGCTCGCTGGGCGGATCGGTTGCCCGAGCTCCGCGACGGGCACCAGGTGCCGCGGCGCTTCGTGGACCAGGCGATCGGGCTGGCGGCCGACTTCGCCACCGACCCCGCCACCGACCGGGCGCTGATCCACAGCGACCTGCACTTCGGCAACGTCCTGGCCGCCGAACGCGAGCCCTGGTTGGTGATCGACCCGAAGCCGCTGGCCGGGGACCCGGCGTACGAGGTGGCTCCGCTGCTGTGGAACCGCTGGGCCGAGGCGGTGGCCGGGGGCGGCGTACGCCACGCCCTGCTCGACCGGCTCTTCACCGTGGTCGACGGGGCCGGGCTGGACGAGGACCGGGTCCGCGACTGGGTTGTCGTACGCGAGGTGGTGCGGGTGTGGTGGGCCACCCGGGACGGCGCGCCGGGGCCGGATCCCGAGCTGGTCACCCGGGCGACCACCATCCTCAAGGCCGTGCAGCGGTGATCCCCGGGCGTCCCGGATCATGGAATAGCACCTCTGGCCGGGGCGTTGAGGGCAAAGATCGACACCCGAATGTGCCGCGTTCCCCGCGGCCGCAACGCAGGAGGAAACCGTGGCTCTGCCGCCGCTGGTGGAACCCGCCGATGAGCTGAGCATCGACGAGGTACGCCGTTACAGCCGTCACCTAATCATCCCCGACGTGGGGATGGACGGCCAGAAGCGTTTGAAGAACGCCAAGGTCCTGGTCATCGGCGCTGGCGGTCTGGGCAGCCCGGCCTTGCTCTACCTGGCGGCCGCCGGGGTGGGGACGCTCGGCATCGTCGAGTTCGACACGGTCGATGAGTCCAACCTGCAGCGCCAGATCATCCACGGCCAGTCCGACATCGGCAAGTCCAAGGCGCAGTCGGCGAAGGAGTCGATCGCCGAGACCAACCCGTACGTGAACGTGGTCGTGCACGACACGCGGCTGGACAACGACAACGTGATGGAGATCTTCGCCCAGTACGACCTGATCGTGGACGGCACCGACAACTTCGCCACTCGCTACCTGGTCAACGACGCCGCGGTGCTGCTGCACAAGCCCTACGTCTGGGGCTCGATCTACCGCTTCGACGGCCAGGCCAGCGTGTTCTGGGCCGACCACGGTCCCTGCTACCGCTGCCTCTACCCCGAACCCCCGCCCCCCGGCATGGTGCCGAGCTGCGCGGAAGGCGGCGTCCTGGGGGTGCTCTGCGCCTCGATCGGTGCCACTCAGGTCACCGAGGCGCTCAAGCTGCTGATCGGCATGGGCGAGCCGCTGATCGGGCGGTTGCAGATCTACGAGGCGCTGGACATGTCGTGGCGCCAGCTGAAGATCCGCAAAGACCCGAACTGCGCCATCTGCGGGGAGAACCCGACCGTCACCGAGCTCATCGATTATGACGCCTTCTGCGGCGCGATCACCGAGGAGGCCGCCGACGCCGTCGCCGGTCACACCGTGGGGGTCCGCCAACTCGAAGAGTGGCTGAACGAGCGGGAGTCGGGAGACAAGGACTTCCTGCTGGTCGACGTACGCGAGAAGGTCGAGCGCGACATCAACCGGATTCCGGGCTCGGTGCTCATCCCCAAGGGCGACTTCCAGACCGGTGAGGCCCTTTCCCACCTGCCCCAGGACAAGCAGGTCGTCCTCTACTGCAAGACCGGGGTTCGCTCCGCCGAGGTGCTGGCCATCGTCCGCGGCGCCGGGCTCGACAACGCCGTGCACGTCGGCGGTGGGGTCAGTGCCTGGGTGGACCAGATCGACCCGAGCCAGCCGGCGTACTGATCCAGCGGCGTACTGATCCAGCGGCGTACTGATCCAGGTCAGCCGCGCAGCCGCGACATCGTGGGGTCGACCAGCGGCTCCTCGGTGACCGTGGCGGGGATGCCGGTGCTGAAGTACTCGATGGACACCTTCGCTCCGACCCCCAGCTCGGCGGGCAGCCAGGCGTACGCGATCGGGCGCCCGACGGAGAACGCGTAAGCCGCGCTGGTCACGTAGCCGACGGGCGTGCCGTCCACCAGGACGGGCTCCTTGCCCAGCACCATCGAGCGGCGGTCGTCGATGCTCAGGCAGCGGAGCACCGCGGTGGGCGCCGCCGCCTTCTCCAGCGCGACCTTGCCCACGAAGTCGGCTTTGTCGCTCTTGACCGCGAAGCCGAGGCCCGCCGCTTCGGGCAGGTGCTCGGTGGTCATGTCGGTGCCCCAGGAGCGGTAGCCCTTCTCCAGCCGCAGGGCGTTGAAGGCCTCCCGGCCGGCGGCCACGATCCCGTACGCCTGCCCGGCCTGGTAGAGCACGTCCCACAGCCGAGCTCCGCAGTCGCTGCTGGTGTAGAGCTCCCAGCCGAGCTCGCCGACGTAGGAGACCCGGAGTGCGGTGACCGGCACCCCGCCGACGACCACCTCGGCCGTACGGAAGTAGCGAAGGCCGCCGTCGTTGCTGAAGTCGTCGTCGCTGACCGATGTGACCACCTCGCGGGCCAGCGGCCCCCAGAGCCCGATGCAGCAGGTGCCGGCGGTGGTGTCGCGGACCTGCACCCACCGGGTCGGGTCCTCCGCAGTGTCGCGCCGGGCCTCGCGCTGCAGATACACCGTGTCGATCCCGGAGTTGGCACCAACCTGGAAGCGCTCGCCTCCCAACCGGGCCACGGTGATGTCGCTGCGAACGCCACCGGCCTCGTCGAGCATCAGGCAGTAGGTCACCGCGCCAGGCTTTCGACTCACGTTACCGGTGGTCAGCCGGTCCAGCAGACCGACCGCTCCGGGGCCGGTGATCTCCAGCCGCTTCAGCGGGGTCATGTCGTACATCGCCACTGCGGTCCGGGTCTTCCAGGCCTCGACGGCGGCGATCGGGGAGGAGAACCTGGCGGACCAGGGGTCCCGGCCCGGGGGCTGCCACTCCTGCGGCAGTTCGGTCAACAGGCCTGCGTTGGCCTCGTACCAGTGCGGTCGCTCCCAGCCGCCGGACTCCAGGAAGGTCGCGCCGAGCTCGACCTGGCGAGGGTGGAAGGGACTGACCCGCAGGTTGCGGGGGGAGATCCGCGGCTCGAGCGGGTGCAGGACATCGTAGACCTCGACGAAGCTCTGCTGACCGGTCTCGCTCACGTACGCCGCGGTGGTCTGCACGGGCTCGAAGCGGGAGACCTCGGAGCCGGCCAGGCAGATCTCGGACTGACCGTCGACCAGCACCTGGGCGACGGCGCGGGCGACCCCGGCGGAGTGGGTGACCCAGACCGCCTCGGCGATCCAGAAACCGTCCACGTCCGGACTCTCACCGACCAGCGGGCCGCCGTCGGGGGTGAAGGAGAAGATCCCGTTGAAGCCGTCGGCGATCTCGCATCGCCGCAGCGCCGGCAGCAGGCGCTGCGAGTCGACCCACTGCTCAGCGAAGTCGTCGGGGGTGAAGTCGAGGCGCGACGGCATCTGGTGGGAGGAGATCTCGTCGGGGGCGTAGCGGGGCAGCTCGGCCAGGTCGACCGGCATCGGTCGGTGGGCGTACGAGCCGATCCCGATTCTCGTCCCGTGCTCGCGGTAGTAGAGGTCGGCATCCTGGTGCCGCAGGATCGGTAGCCGGGCGCCGTTGGGCTGGTCGTTCCGCCCGGCCAGGGCGGGGACGGAGGAGGTGGTGACGTACTGGTGGGCCAGCGGGAGCAGCGGTACGGCCATCCCGACCATCGCCCCGATCTTCGGGCCCCAGAAGCCGGCGCAGGAGACGACGAGGTCGGCAGGGATGACGTCCTCGGCACCAGAAGTGCTGGTGCACCTGACCCCGGTCACCCGGCCGCCGGTCTGCTCGATCTGGGTGACCTCGGTCCGGTCGCGGTAGACCACCCCGGCGGTCCGGGTGCGCTCGATCAGCATCTGCACCGCGAGCGCGGCCAGGGCCAACCCGTCGGTGGGGGTGTGGAAACCGCCGAGGACGGCCTCCGGGTCGAGCAGGGGGTGCAGCGCGGCGCACTCGGCCCGGTCCACGAGCCGGCCCTCGATACCCCAGGACTGAGCCCAGCCGTGGCGCCGAGCGAGGTCGGCGAGCCGGGCCTCGGTGGTGGCGACCTCTAGCCCACCGACCGGGTTGAAGCAGCCCAGGTCGCTCAGCTTCTGCACCGTGTACGCCGCGAACCGGCTCATCGAGCGGGACGAGTTGGTCTGGTAGACCAGCCCCGGAGCATGGCTCGTCGAGCCGCCCGGGGTGCTCAGCGGACCCTGCTCGACCACGGTGATGTCGGTCCAGCCGCGCGACACCAGCTCGTCGGCGAGGTTGGCGCCGACGATGCCGGCTCCGATGATGACGACGGCGGGGGAGGTGGCCATGGTGGGCTCCAGATCGGTCGGGTCGTGGGGGGTGTGAGGTGGGTCAGCGGAAGACGACGGTGCTGGGACCGTTGAGCAGCACCCGGCGTTGGCAGTGCCAGCGGACCGCGCGGGACAGGGCCAGGGCCTCGGCGTCGCGGCCCACCGTGGCCAGGGCGTCCGGGTCGTAGCTGTGGTCGACCCGGATCACCTCCTGCTCGATGATCGGTCCCTCGTCCAGCTCAGGGGTGACGTAGTGGGCCGTTGCCCCCACCATCTTCACGCCACGGTCATAGGCCTGGTGGTAGGGCCGGGCACCCTTGAATCCGGGTAGGAACGAGTGGTGGATGTTGATCGCCCGCCCGGACAGCCGGGTCACCAGGGCGTCGCTGAGCACCTGCATGTAGCGGGCGAGCACCACCACGTCGGCGGCGTACTCCTCCACCAGAGCCGCCAACCGTGCCTCGGCCTCGGCCTTGGTGTCCTTGGTCACCGGGACGTGCAGGTAGGGCAGCCCGGCCGACTCGCCCATCGCCCGGAGGTCGTCGTGGTTGGACACCACGGCGACGATCTCGGCCCCCAGGCTGCCGGCCCGCCAGCGGAAGATCAGGTCGTTGAGGCAGTGGCCGAGCTTGGAGACCATCACCAGCACCCGCGGCGGGGTGGCGTCGTGAAGACGGAAGGACATGTCGTACGCCGCCGCGACCGGCGCGAACCGTGCGGCCAGGGTGTCCAGGTCGACCTCGCGGCCGCTGACCGCCGTACGTAGGAACACGGTCTGGCGCACCCGGTCATCGAACTGCTGGTGCTCGACGATGTCCAGCCCCTGCTCGGACAAGAAGCTGGTCACCGCGTTCACGATGCCCGGTTGCTGGGGGCAGGACATGGTCAACACATCCGGCTGAGCCCAACCGGTCCGCGAGGTGGCGGTGTCGACGGGCACGGGAGCGATGACAGACACGGGGCCTCCAGGCCGGACGCCGAGGCAGCGACCGATAGATGTACTACTGATATATAAGATTACGTATTAGTCTTGGTTCCGGTCAAGCACAGGAGGTGGGTGTGGTCGAGGTCGCGGCGCTCGAGACACCGGCTGGAACGCTGTCGCTGGCCGAGCGCGCGTACGAGTCGCTGCGGGACCGGTTGGTCACCCTGGACGTCGCTCCCGGCGAGCCGTTGAACGACGACGCGCTGGCCCGCAGCCTGGGGGTGGGTCGGACACCGGTCCGTGAGGCCCTGAAGCGGCTGGAGCTGGACCGGCTGGTGGTCACCTACCCCCGGCGCGGCACCTTCGCCACCCGGGTGGAGATCACCGACCTGGCCTACATCTCCGAGATCCGGGCCGAGCTCGAGCCGCTGGCCGCCGCGCGCGCCGCCCGGGTCGCCACCCCGACCGCCCGGCAGACCCTGCGCGAGGTGCTGGTCGCGGCCGACGGGCTCGACGAGCGGGCCCCCGTGGTCGAGGTGCTGCGGGCCGACGCCGCTATCCACCGAACCATCTACGCAGCGGCCGCCAACCCGCACCTGCAGGACGCCCTGGTCCGCTACAACAACCTGTCCACCCGGATCTGGTGCTTGGTGATGGACCGCCTCGAAGGTGTGGCCGGACATCTGCACGAGCACCGCGACCTGGTCGAAGCCATCATCGACGGCGACTCAGGACGCGCGGCGGACCTGTCCCGGAGCCATGTGGAGCGGTTCGAGGCTGCGGTCCGGGTCGCCCTGACCACGGTTTGATCCGGTCATCCCTGATCGATTCTGGTTTTGCGACTCCGGTAGATCCGAAACGCCGTGGGAGCCGCATGTCGACCCCACCGGTGTCGCAGAATCAGAAACTCGGCGAGTACTCCAGCGCCGCGTCGAGCAGCCAGTCGGCCAGATAGGCCGCGAAGGTCGAGCGGACCAGCAGCCGGCAGTCGAGCTCAGCACTCTGGCCCTGCTCGACCGCGCCGGGGTCGAGGACGATCAGCACCACCCCGGCGTGGGCGACCATGGTCTGCACGGCCAGCCCGGGGCGTACGACGCGGGGGTGCAGGTCGACCGAGGAGCCCTTGGCCAGCACCTGGCGGGAGTGAGCCCCGCGCAGCCGGACAGTCGTGCGCTGACCGGAGACGTCGACCACCGCGCCGCCGGCCGGGTGCAGCAGAGCGGCCAGCCTCTCCTCCAGCTCGACAGGCCCTTCGACCGGCTCAGGGGACGTGTCGGTGACCAGCCACTCGTCGGGTCCGAGCCAGCTGACCGTACGCGGACCGGCCGGGTTGCTCGCCCGGAGGGCCACCGGCAGGGCCATCCCGAGGACGTCCTCCACGGCCAACGCGACCGGCCGGGTCGGATCCAATCGCAACAGCAGCTGGGTCGCGTAGGGTTCCTCGACCAGGTCCAGCGCGCTGGCGGCGAACCTCCCGACGTACGCGCTCAGCGGGCTGCGCCGGTCCAACACGGACTCAACCGTCACGGCGGGCTCCTTCGGGGTCGTACAGCACGTGCGAGGTGACCTCGACCGGGACCAGCTGCCGGCCGACGACCGCCTGCAGCCGGGACCCGACCCGCTCGAAGCCGTCGGCCAGCAGGGCCAGGGCGAACGGCCGGCCCAGCGCCGCACTCTGATAGCTGGAGGTGACGAAGCCGAGCATCGGGACCGGGGGAGTAGAGATGTCGTCCACCGCCACCACCTGGCTGCCTTCGGTGAGCACGGTGCTGGCGTCCAGCGGCAACAGCCCGACCAGCTGACGCCGACCGGGGGAGGTGGTCACCGGCCGGGTCAGCGACCGCTTCCCGATGAAGTCGGTCTTCTTCTTCGACACCACCCAGGACATGGCCAGGTCGTACGGCGTCAGGGTGCCGTCGGTGTCCTGGCCGACGATCGGGTAGCCCTTCTCGGCCCGGAGCACGTGCATGGTCTCGGTGCCGTACGGGGTGAGGCCGTAGCGCTGCCCGGCGGCGATCAGCCGCTCCCACAGGGCCAGCGCGTGCCAGGCGCTGACGTTGACCTCGTACGCGAGCTCGCCCGAGAAGCTGACCCGGGCCAGCCGGACCGGCACCCCGTCCAGGCTCGTCTCGCGGACGGCCATGAACGGGAATGCCTGTTGACTCACGTCCACGTCGGCAAACACGTCGCCAACCAGATCGCGCGAGCGTGGCCCGACGACCGGGAAGGTGGCCCAGTGGTCGGTCACGGAGGTGAGCCGGACCTGCAGGTGTGGCCACTCGGTCTGCGACCACTCCTCCATCCAGTCCAGGATCTTCGCCGCTCCGCCCGTGGTGGTGTAGGCCAGGAAATGGTCCGGGCCCAGCCGCATCACGGTGCCGTCGTCGATGACCATCCCGTCGGCCCCGCACATCACCCCGTAGCGGACCATCCCGGGCTTCAGCGAGCTCATCAGGTTCGTGTACATCATGTCCAGGAACTCACCGGCGTCCGGACCCCGGACGTCGATGGTGCCCAGGGTGGAGCCGTCGAGGACGCCGACCCCGGTGCGGACTGCGGCCGTCTCCCGCAGCACGGCTGCGTCCAGGTCCTCTCCCGGCTGCGGGTAGTAGCGGGGCCGGATCCACTGGCCGACGTCCTCGAAGACGGCACCGTGCTCGACGTGCCACGGGTGCACGGCGGTCAACCGGACCGGGTCGAACAGATCACCCCGGTCCCGACCGGCCAGCGCGGCGAAGCCGACCGGGGTGTACGGCGGCCGGAAGGTGGTGGTGCCAAGATCGGCGACATCGATCCCGGTCAGCTCGGCCACGATGCCGGAGGCGATCACCCCGGAGGTCTTGCCCTGGTCGTGTGCCGTGCCGATCGTGGTGTAACGCTTCACGTGCTCGACCGAGCTCATCCCGGCGCCGACGGCCCGGGCGATGTCGGCCAGCGTCGCGTCGCGCTGCAGGTCCACGAAGTGGGTGGTCAGGGTGAGCGGGTCGGCGTCGGCCGGGCGGACGCTCCAACGCACCATCGCGGGCTCGACCAGCACGGGATCCGTACGCGGCACCACCGGCGCGCCGGCCTCCGCACCCAGCTCGGAGAGGACCTGCTCGGTCGTCCGCCGGGCGTCAGCGAAGACACCGGACAGGTCCAGCCGGCCCGCCGCGGACCCGACGGTGACCACGTCGATCAGCGGCCCGGCCGGCACGAAGGCGCCCAGTCCGGCGTCGAACGTCAGCTTGCCTCCGGCCTGGCTGAACAGGTGCACGGCCGGGTTCCAGCCGCCGCTTAGCAGCAGGGTGTCGACGGCGAGCTCGCGACCGTCGCTGAGGCGCACCCCTTGCACCTCGGACACCCCCAGGGTGGCCTCGACGCTCACCCCGTCCCGGCGTGGGTCGACGACGGCCACGATCTCGGCCCCGGCCGCTTCGAGCTCAGCCGCGGCGGCGTACGCGCTGTCGTTGGTGGTGAACACGGCGATCCGCCGACCGACCAGGACCCCGTAGCGGTGCAGGAACTCCCGCGCCGCCCCGGCGAGCATCACCCCGGGCCGGTCGTTGTCGGCCAGCACCACGGTCCGCTCGTGGGCGCCGGTGGCGATCACGACCTTGGCCGCCCGGACCCGCCAGACCCGCTGCCGGGACAGCTGGGCGGGCGCGTTCAGGCCGAGATGGTCTGTCCGCCGCTCGAGGCCCAGCACCAGGCCGTCGTCGTAGTGCCCGAAGGCGCAGGTCCGCAGGAGCCGGGTGACGTCGGGGGCCGCATCGAGCTCAGCCACCGCCGCGGCCACCCAGTCCAGTGCCGGGGCGCTGTCGATGTCGACCGGGGCACCGAGCAGCGAGCCCCCAGGCTCGGTCCGCTCGTCCAGCAGTGCGACCCGCAGACCCGCCCGGGCGGCGGTCAGGGCGGCTACCAGACCGGCCGGCCCGGCCCCGACCACCGCCACGTCGACGTGCAGGTGCACCGAGTCGTACCGGGCGGGGTCGGGCTCGGTGGCCAGCCGGCCCTGCCCGGGCAGACCCCGGGCGACGAGACCGTCGAACAGCTCGGTCGTGGTCGCCAGCAGCATGGGCTCGGGGAAGGGCGCCTCGAGCTGGACCAGGCTGCCCGGGTCCTCGGCGCCGGCGGCGAGCACCCCGCGGGGGCGGCCGAACTTGATGCTGGTGGTGACCTGGCGTACGCCGTTGGCCAGCAGCGCCGAGGCGAGGGTGTCCCCCGGGTGACCGGTCAGTGGCTCGCCGTTGAAGGTGAAGGTGAGGTCGACCGAGCGGTCGATCCGACCGCCAGTCGGCAGCCGGCTCGGACCTTCGGCGGGCCCCGGGGAGACGCCTTCGGCGGGGCTCATCGACTCACCGGGGCGGGCTGGTCGGGTCGGTAGACGGCCAGGAAGGTGTGGGTGGCGGTGTCGCGTACGGCGTTGAACCACCGTCGGCAGCCGCCGCCGTGGCACCATCGTTCCTGGAAAACCCCCCGGGTGTTGTCACGGACGAAGAGGTAGTCCGACCACTGTGCCTCGCTGAGCGCGGCCGGGTCAGCCGGGTAGGGGACATGGGCCTGGCCGCCGTAGTGGAACTCGACCTCTTCACGGTCGCCGCACCACGGGCACGAGATGAGCTGCATCTGTCTTGTCCTTCTCGAGCGCTGGATCGGGGGCCGGGTCAGTGAGCCACGGCGGCAGCGCCGTGCTCGTCCACGAGCTTGCCGGTGAGGAAGCGGTCCAGGCTGAACGGCAGGTTCAGCTCGTGCGGCTTGCCGGTAGCGATGGTGTGGGCCATGACCCACCCGACGCCGGGGGTGGCTTTGAAGCCGCCGGTGCCCCAGCCGCAGTTCAGGAAGAGGTTCTCGTACGGCGTGAGTCCGACGATCGGGGAGGCGTCCGGGGTGGTGTCCACGATGCCGGCCCAGGTGCGCAGCACGTGCGCCCGGGCGAAGACGGGGAACAGCTCGACCGCGGCGGCCATCTGGCGCTCGATGATGTGGAACGAGCCGCGCTGCGCGTAGCCGTTGTAGGCGTCGACCCCGGCCCCCATCACCAGCTCGCCCTTGTGGGCCTGGGAGACGTAGACGTGCACCGCGTTGCTCATCACCACGGTGGGGTGCACCGGCTCGAGCAGCTCGGAGACCAGAGCCTGCAGCGGGTGGCTCTGGATGGGCAGCTTGATGCCCAGCTCATCGGTCAGCGACGAGGTGCTGCCCGCGGCGGTCAGGGCCACGGCCCCGGCGTGGATGTCGCCCCGGCTGGTGCGGACGCCGGTGACCTTCTCCCCGTCGGTCAGGAAGCCCTGGACGGTGATGTTCTGGATCAGGTCGATGCCCGCCGCGTCGGCACTGCGGGCGAAGCCCCAGGCGACGTAGTCGTGTTTGGCGATCCCGGCCCGCGGTTGGTAGGTCGCTCCGAGCACCGGATAGCGGATGTTGTCGTTGGTGTTGATGATCGGGCAGAGCTCCTTGACCCCGGCCGCATCGACCCATTCCGCGTCGACCCCGTTGAGCTGGTTGGCCCCGACCCGGCGCATCGAGTCGCGGACGTCCTGCAGGGTGTGGGCCAGGTTCAGCACCCCGCGCTGGCTGAAGAGGATCGGGTAACCGAGCTCCTCCTCGAGTCCCTCCCACAGCTTCAGGGAGTGCTCGTAGATCCCGGCGCTCTCGTCCCAGAGGTAGTTGGAGCGGATGATCGTGGTGTTGCGGGCCATGTTGCCGCCCGCCAGCCAGCCCTTCTCCAGCACGGCGACGTTGGTGATGCCGTGGTTGCGGGCCAGGTAGTGGGCCGTGGCCAGCCCGTGGCCACCGCCGCCGACGATGATCACGTCGTAGCTCGGCTTGGGGTCCGGATTGCGCCACAGGAATTCCGGGTGGTCGGGCAGGTCGGCGCCCGGGGTAGGGGGTATCCGGCCGGAGGACGGCAGCGGGGGCGTCGTGGCCCCCGGGGCGAGTTCGGTCATGCGGTCGCTCCTGGCCCAGCTCAACGAGGATCTCTGATCGATCAGTAATATATCAGGACTCAGCCTAGGCCTGTGCCTCACGCCCGTCAATCAGAACCGCCTCCCGTCGGCTCTGCGATGATGTCGCCCATGCCGACCGAGCCGGACCTCCCCGAGCCTGCCGACGCACCTGGGTCCAACCAGGAGCGCCGCGAGGTGGGCCAGCGCAACGGGGGTATCCAGTCGGTCGACCGGGCTCTGCAGATCCTGGACATCCTGGCCCGCCGGGGCGGCGCCGGGGTCAGTGAGCTGGCGGACGAGATGGGTATTCACAAGTCGACCGCGTTCCGGTTGTTGAGCGCACTGGAGGGCCGGGGCATGGTCCAGCAGAGTACGAGCCGCGGCAAGTACCAGGTGGGGGTGGGGGTGCTCCGGTTGGCCAGCTCGATGTCGCGCCGGATGAGCATCGTGCAGCAGGCCCGGCCCACCCTCGAGCGGCTGGCCGACGATCTGGCCGAGACCGTCAACCTGGCCGTACGCCGGTCCCGGTACGCCGTCAACATCGACCAGGCCATGGGTCCCTCACCGCTGGCCACCCACGACTGGATCGGCAACCTCACCCCGCTGCACGCCACCGCCAGCGGCAAGATCCTGATCGCCACCCTGAGCGCCGACGAACGTGACCTGCTGCTCGGTCCGGGCCCGTTGCCCCGGCACACCGCGGCCACGATCGTGGACCGCGATCAGCTGGAGGACGAGTTGCACCAGGTCAACGCCACCGGGTTGGCCATGACCCACGGCGAGCTGGAGGTCGGACTCAACGCGGTGGCCGTGGCCGTCCGTGACTACCGCGACGAGGTCGTGGGCTCGATCAGCGTGTCCGGTCCGGCCCTGCGGTTCGAGCCGGCGGACTCGCCCGAGCTGGCGGCGACCGTGCTGGCCGCCGGCGAGGAGATCAGCGCCCGGCTCGGGCACGCCGCGCGCTCCTAGGTCGAGGGGGTTTCGTACGGGGCCGGACCGGAGGCGGCGGGAGCGGCGTCGGCCGAGGGTCGGGTCTGGACCGACGTGCTGGCCAGCGCGGCGGCGATGGTCTTCCGCCAGCGGGTGAACTCCCGCGGTTGCGACACCCCGAGGACCGCCACCGGATCGTCGCCTCGTCGGTAGAGGGCCAGGAACGCCCCCGTGCCCGGGTCGCCCTGCTCGACCCGGACTGAGTCGGCCAGCGAGGCGTAGCCGGCCATTTGGATGCGGAGGTCGTACTGGTCGGACCAGAAGTACGGCAGGTGGGGCTTCTGTCGAGGGGCCTCCACCCCGAGCAGCGCGGCCGTGGCGAGCACCGGCCGTTCCAGGGCGTCCGTCCAGTGCTGCGTACGGTGGGCCCGCTCCAGGTGCCGGTCGAACCAGGCCGCGCAGTCCCCGACAGCCACGATGCCCGCCGCCGAGGTGCGCCCGTGGGAGTCGCAGACCACCCCGTCTCCCAGCTCCAGGCCGGACCCCACCAGCCAGTCCGTCCCGGGTCGAGCCCCGACGGCCACCAGCACGATGTCGCTCGGAAGCACCCGACCGCTGGTGAGGGTGATGCTGCGCACGGTGCTGTCGACGATCTCGACGCGGTCGACGAACGCCTCGCGGATGAGCTCGACGCCGTGCCGATCGTGCACCGCGGCCACGTGCACCGCCATCTCGGCCCCGTAGATCCGGGCCAGCGGAACACTCTCCCGGGCCAGCACGGCCACCTTGCAGCCTCTGGCTCGCGCGGTAGCTGCCACCTCCGTGCCGATCAGACCGGCTCCCACGATCACCAGCTGACGACCCGGCCGCAGTTGGTCGCGGAGCCGGTCGGCGTCGGCGACCGTACGCAGGGTGGTCAGGTTCGCGGGGCGGGCCCCGTCGGGCCCCGTCAGGTCTGTGGGCAGCATGGCCGCTGAGCCGGTGGCCAGCACGACGCCGTCGGCGTGCAGTTCACCTCCGTCGCTGGTCCGCACGTTCCGGGTGGCCGGATCCAGGCTGACGGCACATACCCCGAGCAACCAGCGGGCGTCGAGATCATCGGTGTCGGTCTCCAGGCCGAGACTGTCGCGGTGTAGGGCCCCGGACAGGTAGTCCTTGGACAGCGGAGGTCGGTCGTACGGCCGCTCGTGCTCGTCGCCGACGATGGTCAAGGACCCGTCGAACCCCAGGCTCCGGGCGGCCCGGGCCGCCGACAACCCAGCCAGACCGGAACCGACGACGAGTATGGACTGCACAAACCCTCCTCAGGGGTGACGGTCTCGTTGTCGACAGTATGCGCGATCCGAGACACCAGGCGCAGGACGCAACTCCACTAAGCTTGTCCCCACGGATGACAAACGTGTCACAACCTCGCGCTGTTGTGATGCCGGCCTTGACATCGGGCGGGTGCGGCTGAAACCTGAGCACACCACAGAACGTGTTGATCCATCCGAGACGACCGGCCGTCCCCGTGGTCCGACTGGTCCCCCCATTGCCCTAGGCAAAACCGTGGAGCGAACATGACTGAACTGAAGAGGCCACCCATGAGGCCGGCCTACCCAGATGAGGTAGCCGTCCCTGCGACCTCACCTCAGACCCCGATCGATGCGCTGCACGACGAGGCCGAGCAGGCCGACCGGAGCCTGCTCGACCGGATCCGTAGACACCTGCCGGACAACTTCAAGGCCGAGGCCGAGGGAAAGGGCGTCGACTGGGTGGTGTTCTCGGTCGTCGCTGTGCTGGCCCTGGCCTTTGTGCTCTGGGGCTTCTTCGGGACCGACAGCCTGTCGGCGGTGTCCACGTCCGCCCTGAACGGCGTCATGACGGGGGCGGGTTGGGCGTTCGTCCTCACTGCCTCGCTGTTCGTGGTCTTCGTGCTCTGGCTCGCGATGAGCCGCTTCGGCAACATCCCGCTCGGCAAGGACGGAGAGAAGCCGGCCTTCCGGACGACGTCGTGGATCGCCATGATGTTCGCCGCCGGGATGGGCATCGGCCTGATGTTCTACGGGGTGGCGGAGCCGCTCTACCACTTCGTCTCCCCCCCGCCCGGCACCGTCGACGGTCAGACCCCCGCCGCGGTGCAGACCGCGATGGCGACCTCGCTGTTCCACTGGACCCTGCACCCCTGGGCCATGTACGCCGTGGTCGGGCTGGCCATGGCCTACGGCACCTACCGAATGGGTCGGCGCCAGCTGCTCTCCGACATCTTCACCCCGCTGTTCGGCAAGAAGGGGGTGAACGGTCCGGGCGGCAAGCTGATCAACATCTTGTCGATCTTCGCCACCCTGTTCGGCTCGGCGGCTTCCCTGGGCCTCGGCGCCATCCAGATCGGCGGCGGGCTGCAGGCCAACGGCGTGATCTCGTCGCCGAGCAAGATCGTCTACGTCTTGATCATCGCCGTGCTGACCGTCTGCTTCGTGGCCTCAGCGGTCTCCGGCATCGAGCGGGGCATCCAGTGGCTGTCCAACACCAACATGGTCCTGGCCCTGGTGCTGGCCCTGGTGGTCTTCGTGGTCGGCCCGACCGTCTTCATCCTCAACATCATCCCGTCGGCCCTCGGTGACTACATCCGGGACCTGCCCGAGATGGCCTCGCGGACCGAGGCCGTCGGGAGCCCAGAGCTGCCCGCCTGGCTGGCCTCGTGGACGATCTTCTACTGGGCGTGGTGGATCAGCTGGACGCCGTTCGTCGGCATGTTCATCGCCCGGATCAGCCGCGGCCGCACCATCCGGCAGTTCGTCACCGGTGTGCTGCTGGTGCCGAGCCTGGTGTCGCTGATCTGGTTCGCGATCTTCGGCGGGGCGGCGATCGGCATCCAGTCCCAGGCCAACGCCGCCGGCACCACCACCCCGCTGGTGACCACGGTCGACGGCGCCCCCAGCGTCTCCTTCGACGGTGCCCTCTACAACCTGATCGCCGCCCTCGACATGCCCGCGGCGCTGACGTCGATAACGATCATCCTGGTCATGGTGCTGATCGGCATCTTCTTCATCACCGGCGCCGACTCCGCCTCGATCATCATGGGTTCGATCAGCTCGCACGGGGTGGAGGAGCCCAAGAAGGCCCTGATCGTGTTCTGGGGTGTGCTGATGGGCTCGGTCGCGGCGGTGATGCTGGTGGCGGGTGGCGACGACCCGAGTGAGGCGCTGTCGGGTCTGCAGCGGATCACCATCGTGGCTGCTCTTCCGTTCGTGCTGGTGATGGTGTTGATGTGCGTGGCCCTGACCAAGGATCTCTACCAAGACCCGATGACCCTGCGTCGTCAGCTCGCCGACTCAGTGGTGAGCCGGAGCGTACGCACCGCCGTCGACCGCCACCAGGGCGAGACCTTCGACATGGTGACCTCGACCAACGCCGCCGACCCGCAGACCCCGGTCAAGACCGGTGCTGCCGCCGGGCGGTCCGATCCGGGGGCCTGACCGACCGGGAACGGGTGCGAAGATCGGTCATACTGAGGAGGCTATGCCTACCTCTGTCGTCCCCGTCCTGCCCGCTGGTTCCGTGCCCGCCGAGCTGATGGCGGTCCATCTGGTCACCCTCGGCTGCGCCCGGAATGAGGTGGACTCCGAAGAGCTGGCCGCCCGGCTCGAGAACGGCGGGTTCCGGTTGGTGTCGGATCCGGCTGCCGCCGACGCGGTGATGGTCAACACCTGCGGGTTCGTCGAGGCCGCCAAGAAGGACTCGGTCGACACCTTGTTGGCGGCGGCCGACCTGAAGTCCTCCGGTCGTACCCAGGCGGTGGTGGCGGTCGGCTGTCTGGCCGAGCGCTACGGCAACGAGTTGGCAGCCTCGCTGCCTGAGGCGGACGCCGTCCTCGGGTTCGACGACTACGCCGACATCGGTGACAAGCTGCAGCACATCCTGAGCGGCGGTGCGCACCAGAGCCATGTCCCCCGGGACCGTCGCAAGCTGTTGCCGCTGGCTCCCGCCGCTCGGGCGGAGGCGGCTTCGCGTACGGCGGTCCCCGGCCACCACACCGCACCCGCCGCCCCGTTGCCCGAAGGTGTCGCCCCCGCCAGCGGGCCCCGCACCTTCCGTCGGCGGTTGGACGGCGGGCCGTCCGCCCCGGTGAAGATCGCGTCCGGCTGCGACCGGCGGTGCGCGTTCTGCGCCATCCCCGCCTTCCGGGGCGCGTACGTCTCCCGGCCCCCGG
>JAABUN010005072.1_pt1 | contig 16884 bp, 16 predicted proteins | sample 5559311 | NCBI WGS metagenome assembly JAABUN01 (sample SAMN10711877, study PRJNA513370) | rock metagenome | isolation source: Antarctica rocks | place: Antarctica: Victoria Land, Siegfried Peak sud
GCACCGCCTACGGCTTCCGCAACCTGGAGAACCAGCGCCGCCGAGTACGGTTCGCCTGCACCCGGCGACACCGCTGGGTCACCGCCTGCTGAGGGTGTCACTCCCCTCCAAGTTCGAAGAGCCGGCATAGGAGCTTCGCAAGCCGGGGGGCGGCTCACAACCGAAACGCCTCGTCGTGGGTGCTGACCTCGGTGTCCATCTGCGCCTTCTGCAGCCGGCCGGCGTAATCCCAGTTCATGGACTGCCAACGGGTGAACTGGTCGAGCACCCAGACGCCTGACTGGCGCGACCCGTTGCCGCTCTTTCCGTTGCCGCCGAACGGCAGGTGGGCCTCGGCGCCCGAGGTCGAGTTGTTGACCGACAGCATCCCGGCCGAGACGCGCTCGCGGAAGCGGAACGCCGTCTGGGCGTCGGTCGTGTAGATGGCCGCCGAGAGGCCGTAGCCGTGTCCGTTGGCGAGCTCGACCGCCTCGTCGAAGGTCGAGAACCGCATGACGGGCACGAGCGGACCGAACGTCTCGTGCAGGTAGAGCGCGTCGTCCGGGCGCACCCCGGTCACGACAGTCGGGTGGACGTAGGCCCCCGCGTCAGGGTTCCCGACGAAACCCGCCCGCGGGTTCTGACTGCTGATGCGCCCCGTGCCGGAGGAGCCGTGGACCTCGTGGTGCGGCTGCACCTCGCCCAGCCACTTCTCGAACCCCGTGAGGAAGCGTTCGCCCAGCAGGGGTCCGTACAGCACGGAGGGGTCGCTGGGGTTGCCGATCACCGCCGCCTCCACCTTGATCAGGAACTTCTCCAGGAAGGCGTCGTAGACGTCGTCGTGCACGATCGCGACGCCCAGGGAGGTGCACCGCTGCCCGGCGGTCCCGAAGCCGGAGAACAGGGCTCCTCCGGCGGCGAGGTCGAGGTCGGCGTCGGGCATCACGACGAGCGGGTTCTTGCCGCCGAGCTCGAGGCAGGCGTTCTGCAGGTGGCGACCGCAGAGCTCACCGATGCGCACCCCGACCTCGGACGAGCCGGTGAAGCCGACCTTGTTCACCAGGCCTGCGTCGAGGGCGAGGGAGAGCCCCTCGAAGGTGGTCGGTCCGTCGGCCTGCACGGTGTTGAGGACCCCCGGGGGCAGCCCGCCGGCCACGAACAGGCGCGAGAGGGCGTCGCCGAGAGCCGCGGCGTACTCCGCCGGTTTCCAGACGACGGCGTTGCCGCAGAGCAGAGCCGGGACGAGGTACCAGGAGGGGACGGCGACCGGGAAGTTGCCTGCCGTGATAATGCCGGCCACGCCGACGGGCACCCGGAAGGTGAACAGCTGCTTGTCGCGCATCTCGCTCGGGACCGTCTGCCCGTAGAGGCGGCGGCCCTCGCCGAGGAAGAAGTCGCAGGTGTCGACGATCTCCTGCACCTCGCCCCTGGCCTCGGCGATCGGCTTGCCGACCTCGCGCACGACCAGCTGGGCGAGCGCCTCGGCGTTGGCCTCGACGAGTCGGCCGATCTTGGCGATCACCTGCCCGCGTACGGGGGCAGGTGTCGCGGCCCAGCCGGGTTGCGCGGCTCGCGCCGCCCGGAAGGCCTCCAGGACCTGCTGCGCCGATGCCAGGGACACCTCGGCCACGACGTCGGACAGGTCGGCGGGGTTGGTGGAGGTCAGGGTCCCGCCGGTACCGGACACGGGTGCCCCGGCGACGTAGGACGAGATCTGCTGCACGGCGGTCACTTCCGGTCGAGGTCAGTCAGGACGCGATCGAGGGCGGCGACCCCGGCGGCGAGCTCGTCGAGCCCGACCGTGAGGGCCGGTCGGAACCGCACGCTACGGCTCCCGCAGCCGAGCAGCAGGACGTGCTCCTGCTCCCGAAGGGTTCGCAGGACCTCGTCGCGGACCGCCGCGCTCGGGAGCGAGAAGGCGCACATGAGACCGCGGCCGCGTACGTCGGTGACCTCGGGGTGGGCGTCGGCCAGCCGGTGGAGCCGCGCCAGGAGCTCCGCGCCGACGGTGGCGGCCCGGGCCACCAGGCCCTCGGAATCGATCACCTCGAGGACCCGTCGAGCCCGCACCATGTCGACCAGCGACCCGCCCCAGGTCGAGTTGATCCGGGAACCGACGGCGAAGACGTTCTCCGGCACCTCGTCCACCCGTCCGCCGGCCATGACGCCGCAGACCTGGGTCTTCTTCCCGAACGCGACGACGTCAGGCTGCACGCCGAGCTGCTGGTAGGCCCAGGCCGTGCCCGTGAGGCCGCAACCGGTCTGCACCTCGTCGAGCACGAACAGGGCGTCGTGCTCGCGGCAGAGCGCCTGCATCGCCTGGAGGAACTCCGGACGGAAGTGGTGGTCGCCGCCCTCGCCCTGGATCGGCTCCATGACGAAGCAGGCGATGTCATGCGGGTGCATCGTGAACGCTGCGCGGGCCGCGGAGATGGTCTCGCGCTCCAGGCGGACGACGTCGCGGGCGTCGCCGAGGTAGGGGCTGGGGATGCGGGGCCAGGCGAACTGCGGGTAGCGAGCGACCTTCACCGGGTCGGTGTTCGTCAGGGACATCGTGTAGCCGCTGCGTCCGTGGAACGCCTCACGCAGGTGCAGCACCTTCGTGCCGAGGCGCGGGTCGATGCCGTGGGCCTCGTTCCACCGTGACTTCCAGTCGAAGGCCACCTTGAGCGCGTTCTCGACGGCGAGTGCGCCACCCTCGACGAAGAACAGGTGAGGCAGCGTCGGGTCCCCGAGCACCCGCGCGAACGTCTGCACGAACTGGGCCATGGGTGCGCTGTAGACGTCGGAGTTGCTTGGCTTGTTGAGGGCCGCGGTCAGCAGCTCGTCGCGGAAGACCGGATCCTCCACCAGGCCGGGATGGTTCATGCCCAGCGCGTTCGAGGCGAAGAACGTGAACAGGTCCAGGTAGGCCGTCCCGTCTCTGGCGTCGACCAGGGTCGAGCCGCCACTGCGCTCGAGGTCGAGCACCAGGTCGAAGCCGTCGACCAGCATGTGCCGGCGCAGGACGTCGTGGACCTCAGCGGGAGGCACGACCGTGGTGGGCAGTGCAATCGTCGTCATCCCGCCACTGTAGATGGCGATCCGCCCGCTGAACAGCACCCTGACGGGCGATCCATTCGCACGTCTGGCAGGGCGGGCCGGGGAGGACCTGCGTGCCTAGTCTCGCGTCGTGACCACGACCCTGTACCGGCGCGGCCGGGTGCGCAGCCCTGAGGACCCCTTCGCGACCGCCCTGCTGGTCGACGGCGACACGGTGGCGTGGGTCGGGAGCGAGAGCGCAGCCGGCGCCATGAGCACCGACAAGACCGTGGACCTCGAGGACGCCTGGGTCGCACCCGCGTTCGTGGACGCCCACGTGCACGCCACGTCCACGGGTCTGGCCCTCACCGGTCTGGACCTGACCGGCGCCCCGTCCCTGGCTGTGGCGCTCCACCGGGTGGCCCAGGCCGCTCGCGCGGCCCGCGGAGGCGTCCTGCTGGGCACGGGTTGGGACGACACCGCATGGCCCGAGCGGCGACCCCCCACAGCCGCAGAGCTGGACCGGGCGTCGTACGGGGGAGTCGTCTACCTCGCCCGGACCGACGTGCACTCCGCCGTCGTGTCTAGTGCCCTGCTGGCAGCGGTCCCCGAGGCAAGGGCGGCTGTCGGCTTCGCCGGGAACGGCCTGGTCGCTCAAGAGGCGCACCACCTCGTACGCACTGCTGCGTACGGCGCGGTGACCGGGCCGCAGCGACGGGCGGCGCAGCAGGCGACCCTCGACCGGGCGGCGGCCCTCGGCATCGCCTGCGTCCACGAGTGCGGTGGACCGGACATCGGGGGAGAGCGGGACTTCTTGGCGCTGCTGTCCCTCCCACACGTCGTGGAGCGCGTCGGATACTGGGGTGAGCTCGACGGGATCGACCGCGCCCGGGAGCTCGGGGCGGCCGGGGCCGGCGGAGACCTGTTCGCCGACGGGGCGCTGGGGAGCCACACGGCGTGCCTCGTCGCGCCGTACCTGGACGAGAGGACCTCCGGCCGCGCCTACCTCGACGTCGAGCAGGTCGCTCGACACGTCGCGGCCTGCACCGCAGCCGGCCTGCAGGCGGGCTTCCACGCCATCGGCGACGCCGCCCTCGAGACCATCGTCGGTGGGCTGATGCGTGCCGCCGACACCCTCGGTGCGGCGGCGGTCCGGGCGGCCGGGCACCGGATCGAGCACGCAGAGATGCTCACCGCGGCGCACATCTCCGTCCTGGCCGAGCTCGGGGTGGTGGCCAGCGTGCAGCCCGCCTTCGACGCCCGCTGGGGCGGGACGGACGGCATGTACGCGGAGCGGCTCGGACCTGAGCGAGCCCTTGCGCTGAACCCCTACGCGGCGCTGGCCGCGGCGGGCGTCCCGCTCGCGTTCGGCTCGGACGCTCCGGTCACTCCGCTCGACCCGTGGGGCACGCTGCGCGCCGCTGTCGACCACCGCACCCCCGGCAGCGGGCTGTCTGCACGCGCGGCGTTCGCGGCTCACACGCGGGGTGGCCGCCGGGCCGCCCGGTCGCCCGACGACGGCGAGCTGGTCCGAGGAGCTCCAGCAACCTTCGCCGTCTGGGAGCTGCCTGGCGAGCTCGTGGTCCAGACACCGGACGCCAGGGTGTCGGCATGGTCCACCGATCCCCGGTCCGGGGTGGCGGGTCTGCCCGACCTCGAGGACGGCGATCCCGTCTGCAAGGCCACGGTCGTCCGTGGACACTGGGTGTCGCCCCGTTGAACGCGCGGAAGTCAAGGTCTTGCGAAGAGGTTTCCGCACACCCCTCCTGACCAGGGCTGATGAGGCAAACCCGCAGGTCAGAGGCGTGTTGACACGGTACGGGTCGGCGCCAGTATGGTGCTCGCGGTCCACCAGGGCAGGCGCTCAGCAGTCCAGTAGACAACGACGCGGCGGGGGTCTCCAGCCCCCTCTGCGTCGGTCCGAAGGGCTGCTGGGCGCCTGCTTGGGGTGGCCCGCTGACCTGCCTCGCTGCCCGGTAGTCCGTCGGGCAGGATGGAGCGAGTGACCGTCCCCCCTGCTCGCCGAGCGCGGCTGCCGCTGCGGCTGCTCGGGAGCGCCCTGTCGGGGTTCGCCCTCTACCTCGCCTTCCCACCGGGTGACCTCTGGTGGCTGGCTCCGCCGGCGGCGGCGGCCCTCGTCCTGCTGTGCCGGGGAGTGCGTGGCCGCGCTGGGGCGCTGCTCGGCCTCGTCTACGGGCTCGCCCTATTCCTCCCGCTGGTCAAGTGGACCTCCGCCCTCGCCGGGGTCGGGGCGCTGATTGCCCTCAGCCTGCTCGAGGCAGCCTTCTTCGCCCTGCTCGGCGCGGCGCTCTCCTGGCTCACCGGTCCGGCGCGGGCCACGCCGCTGTGGCCGTTGTGGTCAGCCGGCCTCTGGGTGCTGCAGGAGGCGTTGCGGTCGCGCCTGCCGTTCGGCGGGTTCCCGTGGGGACGGCTGGCCTTCAGCCAGGGCGACAGCCCGTTCACCGCCCACGCGGCGCTCGGCGGGGCCCCGCTGGTGACCTTCGTGGTCGCCCTCGTCGGTGGTGCCCTCGCCTGGACCGTCGTCCAGGCCTCCCGGGCCCCACGTGCGGCCTCGCTGGTCGCGCTCGGGGCGGCCGCGGGAGCTCTCGGCACAGCGGTGCTCGTGCCCCTGCCGACCACCGGCGAGACCGTGCAGGTGGCGCTGGTCCAGGGCAACGTCCCGCGGCTCGGACTCGACTTCAACAACCAGCGCGCGGCCGTGCTCGACAACCACGTCTCCGCCACCCGTGAGCTCGCTGCTGAGGTCCGGGCCGGTCGCACCCCCCGGCCGGATCTGGTGCTCTGGCCCGAGAACGCCTCCGACATCGACCCCTTCACCGACCGAGCGGCCTTCGCCGCGATCGACGGCGCGGTCAAGGACGTGGGCGTGCCGGTGCTGGTCGGGGCGGTGCTGCAGGGTCCGGGCGACAAGGTGAGCAACTCCGGCATCGTGTGGGACCCCGTCACAGGACCGGGGGAGCGCTACGTCAAGCGGCACCCGGTGCCCTTCGGGGAGTACATCCCCCTGCGCGCCCTGGCCCGGCGGATCACCTCGAAGGTAGACCTCGTGCCGCGGGACTTCGCGTCGGGTCAGCGCCCGGGCGTGCTCGACGTCGGACCCGTCCGGCTCGCTGACGTGATCTGCTTCGAGGTGGCCTACGACGGGCTGGTTCGCGAGGCCGTACGCCCAGGTAGCAGGCTGTTGGTCGTGCAGACCAACAACGCGACCTTCGGGCGCAGCGGTGAGACGGTCCAGCAGCTCGCGATGAGTCGGCTGCGGGCGGTCGAGCACGGACGGGCGGTCCTGGTCGTCGCGACCAGCGGGATCAGCGCGGTGATCGCTCCGGACGGCGACCTGGAGCAGAGCGCTCCGGTCTTCACCCGGGAGGTCCTGTCGGCCGAGGTCCCCACCCGCAGCGGATCCACGCTCGCCACCCGGCTCGGCCTGCTGCCCGAGGTCGTGCTCTCGATCATCGGTCTGGTCGGCCTCGCTCTCGTCGCACGCGGACGGAGAAGTCAGTGACCCGGCCGGTCGAGCGCGTCCTGGTCGTCATCCCGACGTACGACGAGAAGGACAATCTCGAACCGATCCTCGTCAGGCTGCACGCGGCCGTCCCGGAGGCGCACGTCCTCGTGGTTGACGACGACAGCCCCGACGGTACGGGGGCGATCGCTGACCGGCTCGCTGCTGCTGACTCCCGGGTGCACGTCCTGCACCGCACCGAGCGCAGCGGGCTCGGCGGCGCCTACATCGCCGGCTTCGGGTGGGCCCAGCAGCACGACTACGACGTCGTGGTCGAGATGGACGCCGACGGATCCCACCGGCCCGAGCAGCTGCCCAGCCTGCTGGCCGCTCTCGAGCAGGCCGACCTCGTACTCGGCAGCCGCTGGGTGGAGGGCGGCGAGGTGATCAACTGGCCCGCCGTGCGCGAGCTGCTGAGTCGGGGCGGCAACGCCTACACGAGGGTCCTGCTGCGACTGCCCCTGGCCGACGCCACCGGCGGCTACCGCGCCTACCGGCGGGCAGTGCTCGACGGCCTGCCACTCTCGCAGGTCGCTTCCCAGGGCTACTGCTTCCAGGTCGACCTCGCCTGGCGCACGTGGCTCGCGGGCTACCGCGTCGTCGAGGTGCCCATCACGTTCGTGGAGCGCGAACGAGGGGAGTCCAAGATGAGCCGGTCCATCGTGTTCGAGGCCCTCTGGCGGGTGACCTGGTGGGGTCTGCGGTCCGGCCGCTCGCACCGGCGCTCCGGCCGAGCGCTCGCGAGGAGGTAGCCGTGCCGGTGCTCGTGGTCGTCGCCTTGATCGTCGTCCCACTCGTCGAGCTGTACGTCCTGATCCAGACGGGCGAGGTGATCGGTCTCGTCCCCACGTTGCTCCTGCTGCTGGTCATGTCACTGCTCGGCGGCTACCTGCTGCGGCGCGAGGGGTCCAAGACGTGGCGCTCCCTGCGCACGGCGCTGCAGGCCGGGCGCCTGCCCGCCAAGGAGGTCGCCGACGGGGCCCTGGTGATCCTCGGGGGAGCGCTGCTGCTCACGCCCGGGTTCGTCACGGACGTGGTCGGGCTGCTGTGCATCCTGCCGCCGTCGCGCGCCGCACTGCGGCGCATGCTGACCACGGTCGTCGCCCGCAGGCTCGGAGTCGGCGGCCTCGTCACGGGCTTCGGTGGTGGACGGGGCGCCGAGCGCGCCGGGTCGACTGTCCTGGACGGCGAGGTGGTGGACGAGCCACGAGTCACGAGGCGGCGCTGGCCGCGGCGTGAGCCGTGACGGACGAGCAGACCGATCGCTAAGCGCTCTTCTTGTCCTTGGCGCGCTCGCTCTTCAGGGCCGCCTTGATCTTGCCCTGGTTGTCGTGCAGCACAGCGAGGCGCTCGGCGAGCACCTCTTCGAGCTCGGCGGCTGTGCGTCGCTCGAGCAGCATGTCCCAGTGCGTACGCGCCGGCTTGCCCTTCTTGGGCTCGGGCGGTGCGCCGTCGCGCAGCTGCGCGGGGGCTCCACACACCTTGCACTCCCACGTCGACGGCAGGTCTGCCTCGGCGGAGAAGGGGACGGCGGTCTCATGGCCCCGAGGGCAGTCGAACACCGTGCGGAGTCGCGGTGCGAACTCCGTGTGGCGGTCGCTCTCGTAGCTCACACTGCCGAGGCGGGTGCCTCGAAGAACGCGATCGCTCATGGTGCCTCCCGGGTCAGGACGTCTGATGTGTCAACGTGCAGACGTCTGGGAGGATTCCCAGGCAGTTGCACATGCACCCGTTCGTGTCCGCCCACGCTCCTTGGAGTCCCCCTGTGCCGCTTCTCCTGCGCTCCACCCCCTCGGTCGCTGCTGCCGGCTCCGTCGTCTCCGTGCTGAGCGCGTTGTCCAGCCGCGTGCGCCCGGCTCAGTTGGCTGTCGGCAGGACGGGTGCCGGTGCCGTCATGATCGTCCGGCCGCGCGCGCTGCCCGGCCTGCTCGGCGTCGACTCCGCGACCAGCTCCCGGATGAGCTGGGCCGTACAGATGCTCGGCTCGCGCGAGATCGCCCTCGGAGTCGGCACGTTGGTGGCGCTTCGGAGCGGCAACGGGGCCGCAGCTCGCACCTGGGTCGCCGCGGGCGTGATCTGTGACGCCATGGACGCCTTGGTGGTCGGCGCCGGGTTGGCTCGGCGACGCCTGCCGTCCGCGGGCGGCGCCACGACGCTCGCGGTGGCCGTCGGTGCGGCGGCGTCCGGCGTGCGGGCGCTCCAGTCGCGCGGCTGACCGGGCGCTCGTCGCGGCTCCTCCCGCCCGGTTCCCACGTGGCGCAGGTCACCCCCGACTGACTCGCGGCACCTCGTTCATGCGGAACAATGGACGACGACAGGCGCGTTGTCGCCTGGAGGTCAACGTCGAGGGGAAGGTCGGTCCTGTGGTGCGCCCAGGCAGCGCTGAGTCACGGCCGATCCGAGTGGCGATCGTCGGCGCCGGTCCGGCTGGCGTCTACGCGGCGGACGTCCTGATGAAGTCCGACGCGTCCGTCTCGATCGACCTGTTCGAGCGCCAGCCGGCGCCCTTCGGCCTGATCCGCTACGGCGTCGCCCCCGACCACCCGCGGATCAAGGGGATCATCAAGGCCCTGCACCAGGTGCTGTCCAAGCCCGAGGTCCGTCTGCTCGGCAACGTGGAGTACGGCGTGGACCTCAAGCTCGACGACCTGCGCCGTCACTACGACGCCGTGATCTTCACGACCGGCGCCGAGAAGGACCGCGACCTCGACATCCCCGGGATCGACCTGCCTGGCAGCTTCGGGGGAGCGGACTTCGTCTCCTGGTTCGACGGGCACCCTGACGTCCCCCGCGAATGGCCGCTCGAGGCCGAGTCGATCGCCGTCGTCGGCGCCGGAAACGTCGGGCTGGACGTCGCGCGCATGCTCTCCAAGACGGCGGACGAGCTGCTGGTCACCGAGATCCCGGACAACGTCTACGAGGGGCTCAAGGCCAGCCCGGCCCGGGAGGTCCACGTCTTCGCCCGCCGGGGCCCGGCGCAGGCCAAGTTCACCCCGCTCGAGCTGCGCGAGCTCGACCACTCGCCCAACGTCGAGGTGATCGTCGACCCCGAGGACATCGAGTACGACGACGGCAGCGTCAAGGCGATCAACTCCGACAACCAGACCAAGCTGGTGGTCCGCGAGCTCGAGAAGTACGCGATGCGCGACGTCGGCGACCGCCCCCGGCGACTGCACCTGCACTTCTTCGAGTCACCGGTGGAGGTGACTGGCAACGGCAAGGTCGAGGCGTTCCGCACCGAGCGCACCGAGCTGACAGGTGACGGCAACGTGCGGGGGACCGGCGTGTTCCACGACTGGCCGGTCCAGGCGGTCTACCGCTGCGTCGGCTACCGGAGCACCGAGCTGCCCGGTCTGCCGTGGGACAGCCGCAACCACGTCGTCCCGCATGCGGCCGGTCGGGTGCTCGACCTCGACGGCACGCCGCTGCCCGGGCTCTACGTCAACGGGTGGGTCAAGCGCGGTCCGGTCGGCCTCATCGGCCACACCAAGGGCGACGCCATCGAGACGGTCGGCAGCATTCTTTCCGACCTCGACAGCCTCCCGCTCGCGAGCGAGCCCGACCCCGCGTCCGTCACGGAACTGCTTGCCAGCAAGGGCATCTCGTACACGACATGGGACGGCTGGCAGCTGCTGGACGCCCATGAGCAGTCGCTCGGCGAGGCCTATGGCCCGGTGGGGGAGAAGGCGCGCGAGCGGGTCAAGGTCGTCGACCGCGAGACCATGATCGAGGTGTCCCGAGCGGTCCAGGCCGTCCAGGACCACGAGCCCGGAGCAGAGAAGCGCCTCGACGAGGCTCTCGAACGGGCCGACGAGCAGATCCTCTCGGCGCAGTAGCCCGCGCTCGGTGGCATGCTGCGGCGGTGAACCTGCCCAGCGGCTGGGAGCACTTCGACGCAATGTTGGCGGGGCGCGGTCTGTCGCTCGACGAACAGATGGGCTCGGCACTGATCTACACGGATGGGGCGGGTCGCCGGTTGCGTCGGCGGGCTCCGCTTGTTTTCGAGGTCGCTGATGGTCTACGACGTTCCGGTCTGCCCATGAGCCGCACCGGACTAGCGGGACGCGTAGCGTCTACGGGCCTCTACGGCCTCGCCATCCTGCTCTTCCTCGCCACGGCTTACATCCTGATCAAGTTGTCTCGGTCGCCTGACTCCGACTGGGTCGTGGGAGCCGCCACGGCAGCGCCCACCGCGCTGCTCGGCATCCTGGCCGCTGCCCTGGCCCGCTCCGGGGACCGCCGATAATCGACGTTATGTCAACCTGTAGTCTGCGTATCTCATCAGATGAATCACCGGCAGCACGCGCGGCCCTCTCCTGCGGCAAGGGACGTAGGTCCCTGACCTGCATGAACAGGGCCGTGTCGCCCGTTGGTCAGGGCCTTGCCCCGACCGAAGCCCCGGTGCGGGCCTCACGTGCCTGTGCATGACACGCTGCCTGACCTGCACGTTCGCGCCGGTGATGCATCTGTTGAATCATTGATTCATACTTCGAGCGTTGCTAGGAGGCGCGGATGCAGGTCGACGGAGCCGGGCGGGTGCACCTGGTTCAGGCTGTTGCGCTGGTCCACCCTGAGCAGCAGACGCTCGAGCGGATGCTCGACGGGTGGCGCAACCAGCAGCTCTCGCGCGGCCTGCAGTTCGCGACGATCGACCAGCGCATCCGGTACGTCCACCGGTTCATCGAGCACGTCAATGAGGAGCCGTGGAACTGGACTCCGAGCCTGGTCGAGGAGTTCTTCGGTGATCTGCGGTCGGTCAAGCGGGTCGCCCACACGACTCTGCGCAGCTACCAGTCCGCGCTGCGGGCTTTCACGACTTACATCAGCCATCCCGACTACGGCTGGGACCGGGTCTGCGAGCAGCTGTTCGGGACCCACCCGGCTCAGGTGTTCTTCGAGTGGAACACCGCTCCGCACGTCCAGGAGTACGACAGTCGGCCCACCAAGCGGCCGTACACCCGCGAGGAGCTGCAGGCCCTGTTCGACCACGCCGACGGCGAGGTCGAACGCGTCGCCAGGGCGGGGACCAAGGGCTGGCAGGCCGCCTACCGGGACGCCACCATGATGAAGCTCGCCTACAGCTTCGGGCTGCGGTTCAACGAGTTGCGGCACCTGCAGACCGTCGACTTCGCCGGCAACCCGCACGCCCGGGAGTTCGGCAAGGTCGGGGTGTGCAAGGTCCGTTACGGAAAGTCCCGCCGGGCCTCCCCTTTCAAGCCGCGCTCCGTGCTCACGGTCTTCGGCTGGACCCCCGCGGTGCTCGAGGACTGGCTCGCCAACGGACGTGGCGACCCCGGAACGCTGGACCTGTTCCTCAGCGAGCGCGGGGGCCTGGTCCTGGAGTCGACGCTGCTGCGGCGCGTGCGCCGCTACTGCACCGAGCTCGAGCTCGCCGACGGGTTAGACCTTCACTCGTTCCGCCGCTCCTATGCGACGCACCTGCTCGAGGACGGATGGGACCCCCGCTTCGTGCAGTACCAGATGGGGCACGAGCACGCCGCGACCACGGGCATCTACCAGTTCGTCTCCGACCAGTTCCGCAGCACCACGCTGCGGGCAGCCCTCGACCGGACGGTCGGGGCAGCCCTCGCGCGCGGCACGAAGGAGAGCGGATGAGAAGGGCTGTCGACTACACCTGGCGCCTGGCCGAGCTGATGGCTGCCCGCGGGCTGCACAACACCACCGACCTCATCCCGCTGCTCGCCGAGCGCGGCATCGTCCTGTCCCGCCCGCAGGTCTACCGGTTGGTCAACCAACGCCCCGAACGGGTGGCGCTCCAGGTCATCGCTGCGATCTGCGACATCTTCGGCTGCGGGCCCGAGGACCTGCTCACCGTCACCGCAACCGACGCCCGCGCACGCAAGACAGCCACCGCACGCCTGCCCAACGTCGTCGAGCTCGACCGCACCGTCCGACCCCGGCGCGCCATCATCGTCTCCGACGACGAGTGACCGGAACGCGCGCATGACCGCGGCCGTGCCGCTTGGGCTCTCTCCCAGGTTGCTCGGGCGCGGCCGACCGCGCGCAACAAGCGGGACCTTCACCTGCGCCCGCTGCCGACGAGACGCACCCCGAGTGCAGGCGACCTGGCCCGAGGGGCGCATCTGCTTCACCTGCTACTTCACCGCGACCCATACCAGCGGCCGCTGCCCCCGCTGCGGTCAGCACCGGCTGCTGCCAGGACCACCAGAGGAGCCCGAGGGAGCGACCTGCGGGTCCTGCGCCGGGATCGAGCAGGACTTCCACTGCGCCCGGTGCGGCATCGAGGCCGGCCGACATCGCGGCGACCACTGCGCGCGCTGCGCTCTCCGCGACGATCTGAACGCACTCCTGATCCCGCCGGCGGCCGACACCGCCGGCAACGTGGCGCTGCGCCAGCTCGTCGACGTCCTGTGTGCCGCCGAGCGCCCTGAAGGCGTCCTGGTCTGGAAGCGCTCCCCCAAGGTCCAGCACCTGCTACGCGGTCTCGGCACCGGAACGATCCCGCTGACCCATGACGGTCTCGATGGCTGCGGCTCCGGCCACGCCGTTGCCCACCTCCGGGCGCTCCTGCAGCACCACGACCTGCTGCCGCACCGGGACGTGAACCTGGCCCGCTTCGACGCCTGGATCACCAGCAAGCTCGACGGGCTGCCGCCGGAGGTCGCCCAGCCGGTCGAGCAGTTCGCCACCTGGCACCACCTGCGCCGGATGCGGGCCAAGGCCGCCGCCGGCGAACCCACGCAAGGGCCCGTCCATGCCGCCAAGCAGGAGATCACCGAGACCATCAAGTTCCTCAACTGGCTGCACAACACCCACGCCCGCACCGTCGCCTCGTTGCACCCAGCCGGACATCGATGCCTGGCTGACATCCGGGCCAACGACAAGAACCGCGATCAGGACGTTCCTCGTGTTCGCGAACAAGTCCCGAATCAACACGGCCGTCACCGTCGGGCACCGGCCGGCTCGCAGCAGTCCGTCTCTGACGCAGGACCAGCGGCTCGCCTGGATCAACGAACTGCTCACCGGGTCCAGCGAGTCGCTCCCCTACCGCGTCGCCGGCCTCCTGCTCCTGCTCTACGCGCAGCCGCTCGTCCGCATCGTCGCCCTGCCCACAAGCGCCATCACCTGCGACGGGCCGCAACTGACCCTGCAACTGGGCAAGCAGCCGGTCGCTGTCCCCGGCGTCTTCGCCGAGCTCCTACGGGCGCACCTTGCGAGTCGCCCCAACCTACGCACGGGCGCCGGGCCCGACAGCACCTGGCTGTTCCCCAGCACCCGCGCCGGACAACACCTGCACCCGAACACGATCATGGACCGCCTCCGCCACCTCGGGGTCAACCTGCTCGGGGCACGCAACCGAGCCATCGGAGAACTCGTCCTCGTCGTCCCTCCCCCGCTCGTCGCCGACGCCCTCGGCTACAGCAACAAGGTGGCCTACAAACACGCCGACTCCGCAGCCGAACCCTGGTCCCGCTACGCCCACCGAGGTCACACAAGTTCCAGCACGTGACCGACGGCCAACCACCTCCAGATTCCTGCCTGCGGCGCCCGGCAGGTCAGGGGGCGACAGGGGGCTGGCCGGGTCCCTAACTGGGGCTCTCCTGACGTAGTTGTGGGTGCTTGGGCGCGCCGGAGACGAGACACGCCGTCCCGTTCAACGACGAGCTGCTCATCTGGCTCAGACCGCGCGTTCGGCATCGCTGGCGCTGCCCCCCACTGCCAGCAGCGCCGGCCTGGCGACGACCAGGGCCGCCCGCGTAAAGGGTGCGCAGCTCTACCTGCACGAGAACGCCGCGGCACTCGACGCCGGCGCCCGCCCCGCCCTAGTCGAAGGACCGGTCGACGCGATCGTTGCTGAACACATCGGTCTCGCCGGTGTTGAGGTACTTGGGTCCGGCATCGGGGGTGTTCGGGTTGCGCCGGCCGATGAAGCCGACCACCTCGCCGTCAGCGGAGTGGATCGGCAGCATCAGGCGGTCCCGGAACCGGTCGATGAGCCGGCCGGTGCGGGCAGTGCTGGCCAGTCCCGCGGCCAGCATCTCCTCGTCGTCGGCGCCGAGGCCGCGCAGATGGTCGGTCAGGGCCGTCCAGCTCGCCGGGGCCTGTCCCGGGTGGAAACGGGGGTCCTCGGTCAGGTCGCTGCCGAGTCGTTCCCGGAGGTGCCCGGCAGCCCAGGAGCCGTCGTACTGGTCGACGAAGAACACCAGGGCCTGCTCGTTCAGCTGCAGCAAGCGCTCCCGAGAGACCCCGCTGTCCCACGCGACCACCGCCTCTGGCTCGACATCGCGCCCGGTCGGTCCGGTGAGGGCGCCAGCAAGCGTGGCGGCTGGGGTGCTCGTCCTCATCGAGGCCGTCCTCAGGCGCTTCGAGGCCGGCGAACCAGTCATCATGGGCGTCCTCAAGGGGCTGCGCCAGGGCGACCGCGTCGGCAGCCGGGTGGAACAGGGGGGCAGGTCACCCTTCACCGGGCTCTCACGACCGCGTCGACCTAGGGTGGGCCCGTGACAGATGTGACGCTTCGGCCAGGCCGGCCGAATGACATTCCATCCCTGGTGTCTCTCGCGAAGAACCACCTGCCGGACTTCAGCCATCTGCACGGGGAGGACTGGAACCATCGGTTCGGGCTGGGGCTCCCGTGGACCGGGAGTCGCACAGCACCTCAGCGCACGTGAAGCGGCGCTTGCGGACCCATACGCGCAGCGGCACCAGCCCGTGCGGCAGGTCCTTCACCCGGCTGGTGGGACGGTCCTTGATCAGCGCTGACATCACACCGCAGGCAGGGCAGCCACCTTCCTCCGCGACGGCCTCCACAACGACAAGTCGGCCACCGTCCGGCTCGAGCGTGACGTCCAGAACCCGAAACTCGGGCAGCGCGAACAGCAAGGATGATCCTATGGTTTGTCAAGGGCGCTGAGGCGCCGGTCCTTTGGCCTGTTCGGGCTGCAGTGCGGCGAAGACTTCGCGTGCGACGTAGCGCTTGAGGCAGCGGATGATTTCCGGCTTGGACAGGCCCTGAGCGGTGCGCCGACGGGCGTACTCGCGGGTGCGTTCGTCCCAACGCAGGCGGACCACCACGATCGTGTACAGAGCCTTGTTGGCCTGCCGGTCGCCGGCGCGGTTAAGCCGGTGGCGGGTGATGCGTCCGCTGCTCGCCGGCACCGGCGCGACGCCACACAGATGCGCGAACGCCGACTCAGACCGCAGGCGCTCGGGGTTGTCTCCGGCGGTGATAAGCAGTTGAGCAGCGACCTCCGGGCCCACGCCGTGCAGCTGGAGCAGCCGTGGGGCAGCATCGACGGTCAACTCCCGCAGCTCTTCGTCGGCCTCGGCAATCTCTAGCGACAGGTGCGCATGGCGACGGGCGATCCGGCGCAGCGCCGCCTTCGTCGCCTGGAGCGGGTCGTCAAGGTCAGCGGAAGGGCGAAGTCGCATGGCGGCGCTGATGAGCGCTGTGGCCCGCAGCGTGCGCAGTTGCTCGCGCAGGTCACTGGGAGCGGTGGTCAGCAGCGACTTAAGCTGATTCATCGCCTGAGTTCGGGCCTTCATAGCGCCCGATCGGGCCAGGCGCAGCGCCCGGATCGACTCGACCCGGCCGTCGCGGGTCTTTGGCGCTCCCGTGGCGGCTCCCGACAGCACCGCCCGGGCGGCCGAATAGGCGTCGAGCGGGTCGGACTTGCCCTGCGCCCGGCGGGCCTTGCGATCAGGTCGATCGACCTCCACAACGCGCACGCCCTCGTCAGCAAGGTGGCGAGAGAGCGCCGCGCCGTAGGAACCGGTGCCCTCAACCCCGACCCTCTCAAGATCACCGTGACCGGCCAGCCAGCGATGCAGACTGCGATACCCGGCCGGCGTGGTCGGGAACTCCCGATCCCCGAGCTCCCTGCCCAGCCCGTCCAGCACTGCGGCGTGATGGGTATGCCCATGCGTGTCGACGCCTCCGGTGACCGAGCCGTGCGCCACGCCCGTGATCAGGGGAACACTTGTCATGCTGTTGATGGCCATACCTCTTCCGCTTGCACCGGACGGGGGGCGGCGCGCGACGGCTGGGCAGCGGACAAGACAGTGATGGGTACCTCTTGCACAGGCTCCTATGAGGTCACGCTGCCTGGCCGTCGTGCGCTCAAGAGACACCGGCCACCGGGACGACGAATCCTTGCGAAGACAACATCATCGTGTCGGTCGTACGGAGGGTCAGAACGCAGTGGCCGGTGCCAGAACCCATCATCACTGTCGTACGGTCATCCATGGCTCGGAGGTTGTCCCGGGTCTCGTGGAACTTGAGGTGGCGGTCCCCCGCCTGAGTCCTGCCGTGAGGTAGGAGTTGGGCGTCGACCAAGACACCACTTCAAGACAGGGGACCGCTTGTGAAGAACTACCAG
>JAABUN010005073.1_pt1 | contig 16879 bp, 17 predicted proteins | sample 5559311 | NCBI WGS metagenome assembly JAABUN01 (sample SAMN10711877, study PRJNA513370) | rock metagenome | isolation source: Antarctica rocks | place: Antarctica: Victoria Land, Siegfried Peak sud
AGGGTGTCCAGGTCGGCGTCCACGCGAACCTCCTGTTCGGCGTCGGGTAAGCACGCCGATCCTGGGCACCCTTCAACGCCCTCCTGAGCGCAACACGCCGCCGGACCCCTTGGAATCGAACATCTAGACGCCGTCATCGCGCTGGGCGACGCGAACAAGGCAACGCTCGGTCTCATCCCGCGCGAGGTGTATCGGCAGCGTGCCGCCGGCGGGACGCTCCTCGCCGCCGTCATCGACACAGGTGTGGTCGTCGGATACGCGCTGTACGAGATCGCCCGCGGCCGCGTACGTCTTGTTCACCTGTGCGGGGACGTCGCCTTCCGGGGTCGCGGCGCTGCGCGTCTGCTCGTCGACCACATCACGGAGGCGCACCCAGGTCCGGTTGCCGTTCGCCGGTCGCAGCTGGCGAGCAGACGGTTCACGTTGTCCGAGGTCAGGTCCACGGCCCGCCCGCTGTCCCGCCAGTTGCCACCGCGGGGCACGCATCCGCGCAATGAGGTGTTGGTGAAGCCGCGGACGTAGAAGAAGAGCAGCAACGCCCGCAAGGCCGTCGTCACGTTGTTGGCGGACCCGACACGGAGCCTGGCGGTGTCCTTGAGCAGGAACACGTTCACCAAGACATGCGGGAGGGCCGTCGCCTACCTCAGGACGTCCTCACCTTGGCGTCGCACACGACCGAGCACAAGACCCGCCTGATCAAGCCCATCCCTCGGCATAAAGATCACTCCACCGTGACGCGCCCCTCCTCAGGCAGCGTGGCGGTCAACACCGAGTCGTCCAGGTCCAGCGGGCTCCGTCGCCACACCAGGCACACAACATCGGGCGCGACCAGCGGACCTCGAACATGGCGTCGTCCTCGGAATCGAGCAACCGGTGCATAATGACCGGGATCGAGCGCAACTCACGCGGTGGGCGCTGACTCGCCCGGTAGTCAGCAGTGCGACACGCGTCCGAGCAGAACTTGGCGTCCGACCGAAGGCTCCAGCTCAGCTCATGGTCGCACCACAGGCACCATGCGCGCACCGGACAAACTTTTCACACGCCTGCGGACGACCACCTCCCGCGAGGGTTGAGCAGTGACAGCACCCCGCCATGCCTGGTGGGTAGCGTTTGAGTCGTGGCCCTTGATGACGAGACAGCCGCGCGCTACCGCCCGGAGGACTCGGCCACGCTGTTGGCCCTGCTGCCTGAGCTGAGGGTGCAGACAGCTCGAGCCAAGGTGCACCTGGAGGCCGTGCAGCGAGCGACCGAGGCCAATGGCGAGTTCGACGTAGGTCTGCACGAGATGCAGAACGAAGCCCTTGCTGCCTTCTCCACACGCCTTGACCCTGATGACGAAGTGGGCCGCGAGCGGCTGGACGTCCTACGAGCGGAGTTCGCCAAGCAGCGGGATCAGCTGCCGGATGGGTCGAACAATGAGAACGAGTACGTGCGGGTCTTCAGCTACCTGGTGGAGCTAGCGCAGCGGGAGCGCTGGATCGGCGACGAACTAGTGCGCCGTGGCCTGATCCCTGAGTGGCCGAGCGAGAGCTAGCGCCCGAGATCCTGCCGACCCTTCATCTACAGTGGTCACCAGCCCGGTCAGCGCCACCGAGCCGTTGCCGGTGTAGACCAACACCGACAGCACCAGACGGGCCGACCAGTCACCGACCTCGCTGACCAGTTGCGCGGCCCACAGCCGGCGGAACGCCGGAACCCGCAAAGGGCGCGCCAACGCCACGACTCGCCCGCCGGCCGCCCTCACCTGCCGGTCAGCTCCACCCCGCGGGGTTCGGCCAGCTGCCCGCCCACCTGCAGCCCTCGGCCGGACCGTACGCCCTCAGCCGCCGACCAGGTCCACCTGTTGCCGCGCATGTCAGATCTCCCTTCCAGGCCAGGGGCCGGCTGCCACGGGGCAGCCGCCGGGTCAGGTCCACTTGTTGCCGCGCATGTCAGATCTCGCTTCCAGGCCAGGGGCCGGGCTGCCGCGGGCAGCCGCCGGGCCAGGTCCACTTGTTGCCGCGCATGTCAGATCTCCTTCCGAACCAGGGGCTGGGGTGCCGGGGGCGGCGGGCGGACCGGTCAGGCGGCGCAGCGGGGTCAAGACCCCCGGCAGGTGTGTCACACTCAGCCTCGACATGTTTGCACTGTGTGACGAGCCTTGGCAGGTCGAAAGTCGTGGTGGTGCGCGATATCCGTGGCCTGGAGGTGCTGCCGGTGGCAGCTGTGCGCGGCCGGGTGCCGGTGCACCGGCGGCGTGCGGTGATCCGTCGCTGGGCATTCTGGGAGCTGCCCACCGCAACCCGGCTGCTGCGGCGCCAGGCGCTGTGACCTGTCAGGGCTGGGATGGGGACAGACGTTGACGCCGCGGAGGAGACGACGCTGACGGCGGCTGGCGTGCCGGCCGGTGAAGTGCGCCAACGTTCGACGTCATGCCTCCCAGCAGCAGGTGCCCGGTCAGGACCGCGAGATCGGCGCTTCGCCGAAAGGGAGCTGGAGGTTTGACCGCGTGGGGGAGCGGTCAGGACTCGACGGCAGCCCGACCGGGCCCGTCCGCTCCCCGGCTCGCGCCTGCTCTTGCCCTTGGAGGCTTGATGACCCTCGCCCCGCCTACGCCGACCGATGAACGCCGAGCTGGCCCCGATGCTCACCGGTCCCCGGGGCGGGAGCCACGGCTATAAGCACCCTCGAGCAGGTCGCGCCGGGCGTGCACCGCTGCGCGGACGGCATCGTGAACTGGTACCTCGTCGAGGACGGCGGCGAGCTGCTCCTCGTCGACTCCGGCTGGCCGGACAGCTGGTCACGTGTGGTAGCTGCGGTCGGGCAGCTGGGCCGCCGTCCGGTCGACCTGCGGTCCGTACTGCTGACGCACGGGCACGGCGACCACCTCGGTGCGGCTGAGCGGCTGCGGCGCGAGTGGGGCACCCCGGTCCGGACGCGCACCGAGGAGGTCGACCGGGTCCGCGGGCGAGAGCGCGGCGGCTCGTCGTTCGCCCTCGTCCCACACCTGCTTCCACACCTGTGGAGGCCCTCGGCGTTCGGGTTCGTCCTACATGCGACGCGGCACGGATTCCTCACCCCGCGATGGGTGGAGCAGGTTGAGCCGTTCGACGACGGGGAGGTCCTCGGCCTGCCTGGGCGCCCTCGCGCCGTGGCGACGCCCGGCCACACCCGGGGTCACACGTCCTTCCTGCTCGAGGACCACGGGGTGCTCTTCAGCGGCGACGAGCTCGTCACCCTCGACGTGCTCACCCGCGAGCGCGGCCCCCGCCTGATGCCGCCCGCTGTGAACGACGACGCGGAAGCCGCGCGTACGTCGCTGGCGCGGCTCGAGGCGCTGCAGGCCGAGCTGCTGTTGCCCGGGCACGGCGACCCCTGGCCCGGTTCGCCAGCCGATGCGGTGGCTGCGGCGCGTGCCGTCGAGTCACGCCGCTGACGGCGACGATGTCCGGTCGCAAGAGTCGCGACGGGTACGGCGTGACCGGTCCTGCTCGAGGTGTCCCGGGGACGCCGAATAGCACCGCACGGGCCTGCCGCCAGGTCGGCCAGCCTCCGTCCCCGACCAGCACCGCCTGACCTCGCCTCGTTCTCAATCGCACCGTCGAACTCGGCCTTGCCGCGGATCGTGACGTGGCCGTGGATCATTGGGCCGGAACCCCTCGATGTACTGACCGTCGGAGGCGGGAACGTCGCCCTGGTCGCCGGCGGCCGACAACACTTCCTCTTCTGTGACGTGTTTCACCTGGTGCAGGTGGCCGTTGACGCGGCGGAACTGCTTGCCGGCCTCGCCGGACTTCCGCAGATGATGAGCACATGACCGTCGTGATCATGCCCGCGACCAGCGCGAACGCAGATTTGCCGCGATCGGGTCGTGTTACTACAGGCATGCCTCAGGCCCGGATCTGCGGCGCGGGTCCAATCGACGTGGCTGATCAGTGAACAGCCAAGCCACCGGCCAGGTCCAGCGCGACACGCGGGGTCGTCGTGTGCCTACACGACTTGCGCTCTCCGGGGACCCGCAACGCGCTGACCTGCATGAATGTCGGCGGATCAAGCTCCGGCTGCCTACGAGCTGCGGAAGTCCGGCCTCGACACCCCGGCGGCGCACCAGCGCAAGGCCATCTGACCGTCGCGCCAGCGGGTGACGTTGCTCGAGTGCTCGTGGCAGATCGAGATCATGCTCTCGATCGCTGTTCAGCGGCGACGCCGCCGACCTGATCCACCAAGTCAGCCGCGGCCTACCCCGGGCCGTGAACAACCTCGCGATCCAAGCCCTGATCGCCGCGTTCGCCACCAACAAGAGCATCGTCGACGAGGCCTCCGCCCGCCGCCGTCACCGAGGTCACGACAGACTGACCACCAGCACGACAGCACGACCACGAACCCCGCCGGCCTCCGACCGGCGGGGTTCTCCCTTACCTACAAGCCGTCGTCAGCGAACGTGACGCCAACGTCCTCACGAGCGCGGCTGCCTACACCTGACGTCCCTCCGGGTCGTGGCTGATCCGGCTGTAGATCACGGCGAGCGTCATGGGGTCAGGCTGCGCCGAAGCAGTCGCATGGGGGCAGCTGTACCTCCCAGTCAGTCGGCACCGCCAGCGGCCCGTCCTGGCCGTGCTCGCATAGTGGCCAGTTCGTGCAGCTGGTGTACACGGCGACGTGAGCCTGCATCATCTCGCGCACCGACTTCCCGGCGACGCATCCCGGGCAGTCGTCCTGCCAGTCGAGGTCGTGGGTGAAGCAGAACGGCATGGCCATCAGGTCTGCCTGCGAAGGAGCGGATCCATGCTCTACTCGCCTGTGTCTCTCAGGATCTTCTGAACGGACAGCAGCGAGGAGACCGCTCCGGAGTAGTGGGCATAGGCGCGAGTCGACGTGTCATAGCGGCGGCGCACGCGGCGCAGTTCCTCGATGATCTCTTCCACGCGACGCAGCTCGACCTCGTCCTGTGGGTTCACGCGCTCAATGTGGCACGAGGGCGACGGCGGCCGATCACGCTTCGCACGCGAGCACAGCAGCGAGCGGGCCGACCGGGAGCACGATCCAACCTTCTCGAGCCGCTTGATCTCGAAGGTTCGGAGGCGGCTGCGAGACATCGCCGACAGCCGCGGCCCGGGCCAGGATCGCGCAGATGACGGCGTCCAGTGCGTCATCCGATCGTCGGCAGAGCGCCTCATGATCGGCTCGAAGACGCAGCCCGGGTAAGGCTTGCTGCAGGGCGTCCACGGCGGCCGCTAGTCCCGAGCGCTTGGTCGGCCCCTTGTAACTCTGGTGCGGCAGCCCCCAGAGCTTCATAGCGGCTGCTGGGTAGGCCTCCACGATCCGGCCGCCCCCCGCCCGGTCCACGGGGATGCCGGCCTGCGCCAGGGCCCCAAGAAGGCCGGCTCCCCGCATCGCCACAGCGGCGATGCGGTCGGCCGCCACAGGAAGCGGGTTGATGCCGGTGACCCGCCGGACCTCAAGGTCGGTCTCTCGCTTCGTCAGGGTCCGACGCCACGTCAGGCCGTTCAGGCCGGTCGGTGGGGAGACGTGCCCGTCCCGGTGCGCCGTCAGGAACTCGACGAAGGTGTCCGGCCAGCCGAACGGGCAGTCCATCGAGGCCCAGTCCGCGTGTCTGAGGCCGGTCAGGATTGACTGATCGTCGGCACCCAGATGGAGCGCGTCAAGATCTGCGGTGCCGTCTTCGTTCCAGTTGACCGCCGCCCAGGCTGTGTTGGCTGCCTCGGCGGCGAGATCCACTCCTATCGTCCGCACCACGTGAACCTAGGCCCCGGCAGCAGGCTCAGCGGGGGGGACAAGAGCGACTCATTCATCTACGCCCAGCCCCAGCAGGGAGGCGCCGGTTCCGCTCGTACTCCTCTCGCATACTGCAACGCGAGCGTGGCCATCTTCGTAAGTGGCCTGTCCCGCTCCGGATGCGGGTCCGAGTAGTGGCGTCGCACGACTTCCGTGGGCACAGCCTCGGGCTGCGGCTCCACCGGTGGCGGGACCACTCTGCACCCGAGAACGCACCCGGAGATGCGTCAGGGGGTCACGGGCTACCTCGCCGCGCTGGCCGAGCGCGGTGCCAAGGTCGGCACCATGAGCCGGCGGCTGTCGGCCATCAAGTTCGCCCACCAGCTGCGAGACCTGCCGGTCCCCACCCGCAACGCACGAGTCGTCGCCGTGTGGAAGGGCGTACGGCGCACCCCCGGGGCACCGCCCTAGCAGGCCGCCCCGCTGATGCCGCCCGAGCTGTTCGACGTCCTCGCGACCTGCCCGTCGACGAGAACCTGGCGCACCCGCGGCCGCGCGCCGGAGCCCGACCTGGCCGGCGCCCGCGACCGCGCGCTGCTGCTCGTCGGGTTCGTCGGGGCGCTGCGACGCAGCGAGCTCGCCGTCCTCACTGTCGACCGGGTCGCCGAGCACCCGAACGGGCTGGTGCTGACGCTGCCGCGGTCCAAGACCAACCCGACCCGGCGAGCACGTCGAGCTCGTCGTGCTGCCCCGTGCCGGCAACCCCGACCGCTGCCCGGTCACGGCGCTCGTCCGCTGGCGCGAGCTCGCCGGCGTCGTTGACGGCCGGTGTTCCGCCCGGTCGGCAAGAGCAACACCGCCGGCACTGCTCGCCTGCATCCGGAGTCGATCAACGTCCTGGTGCAGCAGGCCGTCGCCCGGGCCGGCATCGACCCGGCCCGGTGTTGACCGCCAACACCCGGTGCAGCGCCCACAGCCTGCGAGCCTGCGAGCCGGCTTCGTCACCTACGCCCACCTTCGCGGGGCGAGCGACCGGGCGATCGCGCACCAGACCCGGCACCGGTCACTGGCGACCCTGGGCAGCTACGTGCGCGTGCAGCAGGCCTGGGCGGACAACGCGCGCCACCGGCCTGGGTCTTTAGCGACAGCCGGCGCTCCTTCGTGCGTTCCGCAAACGACCGTATGTGACACAATCCTCCGGCTTTAGCGCTGGCCGCCTCCCCTCGGCTCGCCCAATCAGCGGCAGCGGACGTTCATCATTGCGGCCGGCACCGGCCGTAGCCGGTCTTCTGGCCGCGTCGACGGCTTGCCGGACCGAATGGAACGAAGGCGGGCGAGCGGGCCTGGTCAGGCCGCAAGGGCTCGTACCCTCCGGGCATGACTGCAGCGCCGCCGCCTCAGCTGCCGCGGTTCTGGTGCCCGTCGAGCGAGGGCTACGCCTTGGACGGGTCGGGCTACCTGGCGGACCCGGGCGCTGTTGCGTGGGCGATCAGCCGCGCGACCGCGGTCCCGACCGAAGCGCTGGCTGCACGCCGCGCCTTGGTCCTGCTCGGCGAGCCCGGCATCGGCAAGACGACGGTCATGCGGACCCACCGACACCTGCTGAGCGGCGCCGGGCACGTGCCCGACGTCGTCGCGCCGGAGCTGGACGCGTTCGGATCGGAGGAGCGGCTGATCCGGAACGTGTTCGATTCGCCGCGCGTCCGGGGCTGGCTGGCAGGCGACACGGAGCTCTGCCTGCTCCTCGACGGCGTGGACGAGCTCGCGGCGCGGCTGCCGTCGTTCCCTGCGCTCGCCGCGGAGTACCTGCTGGGTTGGCCGGCGGACAGGCTGCTCCTGCGGCTGTCCTGCCGCACCGCGGACTGGCCGCCGAGGCTCGACGCCGCCGTGCGCGGGCTGTACGGCAACGACGCGGCCGTGGTGGAGCTGCTGCCGTTGCGTCGGGACGACGTCAGGTCGCTGGTCGGGGATGTGGTCGACGGCGAGGCGTTCCTGTCGGAGGTGGACCGGCGGGGGGTGGCTCCGTTCGCGGCACGCCCGCTCACGGCGCGGATGCTCGCCAAGGAGTTCGCCCGGACCGGCAGCCTTCCGGACCGAGCCGCGGACATCTACCGGACCGCTCTCCTCGCGCTGTGCGACGACGATCACGACAGGGCCGGCCAAGGGTCCGCCGGGTCGCCGTCCGACCGCCTCGCCGCGGTGACCGTGTTCGGCAGCCGCCCGACGGTGTGGCCCGGGAGCCTGGTCGACCGCGAGCCCCAGGACGCGTCCGTCGACGACTGCTGCGGCGACTCCGAGCCGTCGAACGGCAGCAGCGTCGCGGTGACCGAACCGCTTGTGCGGGCGGCGCTGGGCACGGCCCTGTTCACGGGCCGGGGCGGCGGGCGGCTGGGCTGGGCCCACGCGACGTTCGCCGACTACCTCAGCGCGCAGTGGCTGCTCGCGAACGAGCTGACCCGGCCGCAGCTGCGGTCGCTGCTGCTCGCGGACGACGGCCGTCTCTACCCGCAGGTCCGCGGAACCGCCGCATGGGCGGTAGCGAGCGACCCGGCAGGCACCGGCTGGCTGGTGCGGTGCGACCCGGAGGCGTTCGCCGGATCGCTGGACCTTCCTGACGCGGGACTGCGCGCCGAGGTCGTCGAGGGCCTCCTGGATCTCGCGGCAGCGGGTGCGTTGCGCCGGGACTGGCGAACCGGCTACGGCAACCTGGCGCACCCGGGGCTCGCGGACCAGGTCCGGCGTGCGCTGGTAGGCGGCTCCCCGGACGTCCGCAGGCTCGCGGTCGACGTCGCGTCGCACTGCTCGCTGCTGGCCGTCCGCGCAGAGCTGGTCTCGATCGCGCTCGACCCCGGCCACCTGCACGCACACGAACGCAGCTCCGCGGCGCTCGCCGTGCTGCACATGAGCGAAGCGGAGCCCGTCGGCGACGGCGACCTGCTGCCGCTCGTGCACGACCCCGCTGTTCGGGGCGACGACCCCGACGACGAGCTGCTCGGCGCCGCGCTGCTCGCCTCCTGGCCGCATGCCCTGAGCACCGCCGATGCCCTCCGGCACGTCCGGCCGCCGCAGCGACGCAACTTCTACGGCAGCTATGCCCTCTTCGTCGACCGTCTCGCGCAGGCGCTCACCGCCGACGACCTCCCGGCCGCTCTCGACTGGCTGCAGCGGACCGGGGACGCCGCCGCCGAGCACCACCTCGCGGCCTGCGACTTCAACCCGGTAGTGCTGCGCTGCCCCGACGGCGCCGACACCGCTGACACCTGCCTGTCCGATGTGCAGATCGCCGCCGTTCTGGCCGTCTCGCGCCGGGCCTCCTTCCCGTACCACCTGGCGAGCGGTGGGGTCAGCTACCCCGGCTTCCCGTTCCTGGACGGCGCCAACATGGCGACCCCCCTGCTCGGGATGGGCACCAGCCCGCCCGCCGACCCGATGCCCAAGACGGCCGGCTACGGCGAGCAGTTCTGGGACCAGTGGGTGCGCTACGCCGTCACGAGGGATCCCTCGTACGACGCGACGAGCCTGGACCCGCGCAAGCCCGGGAAGTGGCAGGACCGGATCAACCGGCTGATCACCCTGCAGGACGTCGACGACCCCGACTTGCGGCCGTTCGCCGACAGCGGCGGCAAGCTGCTGCTCCTGCACGGCACCGCCGACGAGCTCGTCAGCCACCGCGCCACGGTGGAGTACTACCAGCGGATGGTCGCGACGATGGGCGCCCGGGAGGTCCAGCAGTTCTCCCGCTTCTACCTCATCCCGGGGGCCAACCACGCCAACGTGGCCCCGGCCTTCGCGGCCGGCTGGGACTCCCTCAGCGCCCTGGACCACTGGGTCACCGGAGGGTCGGCGCCGGTCAACCCGGTCGTCAGCGACAAGCGGCCCGACAAGCACCGCACCCGGCCGCTGTGCGCCTATCCCACCTACCCGCGCTACAACGGGAGCGGGAACGTGGACTTCGCCAGCAGCTTCACGTGCGTCCGGTCGGTCTGGGGCGACGCCGAGTGAGCAGGAGTGCCCGACGGGTCGCCTGTGCGATCGTCACGGCGCGCCGGACGGCCCAGCGGGCAGCCCTGGGCGTGGGTCGCCCCAGCTGCCCGGGCGGCGTCGAGCTCGGCCAGGGTCTCGATCGATCGGGTTGGGGGCCGGCCGTCCAAGCTGTCCGCGGAGCAGCGCCGGCAGGTGACTGCGGCGGCGACGAGCGGTCGGTCGGCGTCACCGAGGCCCGCTCCCCCGACGGCGACTTCTTCGGCCCCGAACGCCTCGTCGACCTGATCAGCCGCAACCTCGCCGGTGGCCTGCCGACCCCCGAGACCATGCGCCGCGTCGTCCGGGCCCTGCTGGCCCACCAGCAGGTGGGCTAGCGCTAGCTGTCCGACGACGCCACCCTGCTGCTGCTCGAGCCACGGGCTGCGCATCGAGCGCCCGGAGGACCTGGTCCGGATCGTCGACGACTTCCTGAAGGACCAGAAGATCGGGTCCTGATCGACGCACGGCCACCCGGCGAACAGCGGAGGACGGAGCACGGCGTTGCCTGCCCGGGGACGTGATCAGCCGGTCCCGCCGAGCTGGTCCGGCCACGGCACGTGGAGGGGTGTGAAGTAGCAACCGCGCAGGATCGTGCGCTTAAGCACGCAGGCGCTCAACACCCCGTCGTCCACAGCACCCTCTGTCGCTGGACAACGGGCCCCGGATCCGGCCTCGTGGTGGTGCCCGCTCGTGCTTAGGAGATCATGGAGGCGAGCCGCACTCAGCGGCGATGAGAGGTCGTGCCCATGCCCAAGGTCTTCCGCTTCAGCGCGTACGGCGGCCCCGACGTCCAGGAGTTCGTCGAGCTGCCCATGCCGTCCCCAGGCCCGAGCGAGCTCCTGGTCAAGGTCAAGTCCGCGGGCGTCAATCCCGTCGACCACAAGCTGCGCTCGGGAGCGCTGGCGCAGTTCATGCCCCGTGACCTGCCGGCGGAGTTCGGCAGCGAGGTGTCCGGTGTCGTTGAGGAGGTCGGCCAGGACGTGGAGGGCTTCGCCGTCGGCGACGAGGTGTTCGGCTCGCCTGCACCGACCCACGGCGGCTTCTCCGAGTACACCGTGCTGACGGCCACGGCGACGGCGAAGAAGCCGACGCACGTGAGCTTCGACGACGCCGCGACCCTCACGGTCGCTGCGGCCACCGCATACGACGCCGTCACCCAGCTCGGCCTCGCGGAGGGCCAGACGCTGCTCATCAACGGCGTCGGTGGCGGTGTCGGGGTCGCTGCCGCGCAGATCGCCCGGGACTCCGGCATCGCCGTCATCGGCACCGCGAGCGAGGGCAAGCGGCCGCTGGCGGAGATGCTCGGAGCGACGCTCGTGCCGTACGGCGACGGCGTCGAGCAGCGCGTGCGGGAGCTCATGCCGGACGGCGTCGACGGCATCCTCGACCTCGTCGGTGGGGCTGCACTCAGCGTTGTCGCGCCGCTGGCGAGGGTGCCCGCGAAGATCGTGTCGGCGGCGGACCCGATGACGGTGTCGCAGCTCGGCGGGGCGCCTGTGCAGCGCGACGGGACGGCGGTCGTGCTCGACAAGGTCGCCAGTATGGTCGCCGACGGCAAGTTCGACCCGCACGTCAGTGACGTCGTGGCCTTCGACGACGTGGCGCAGGCGATCGCGTCCGTCGAGGGCGGTCACTCGGTCGGCAAGGTCGTCGTCAAGGTCAGCTGACCCAGGTGCGGCCCGTCGCTGTAGCGCAATCGGTGTCCAGAGCCTGCGTACCGGAACCGCGTGGGTTGGGCGTTTGCGGTACGCACCGCGACGCCGGCACCTCCGGGCACGCTGGCTCCGCGCGGCGGCCGGGCTTGGCCGGGCTCGAACCCGGTGCTCGTCCGGCACGTCGGGGGAGGGGCGCTGGCGCAGGTTCGGGCCGCTGAGCAGGTCACCTCGCGGCTGGTGTGGAACAGCCACGCCAGGCGGAGCCTCGTGCCTGGTCTGCCCTCGTGACCCTGCCCCAGCACGCCGTCCTGCGCGGCTTCTGGTGGTGGGCTTGTTCGGCCGCTGCCGGAGCCGGCCGGCTACGCGAAACTGTTCGAGTACCCAGAGCCGCGGAGATGCCTTACGTCGGTTCTCGACCGAGACTGCGCGCACGGCGGCGCCGGTCCGGCGGACCGCGGCCGCGACTATGAGCGGGCGGCCGACGCGAACGGCGTCGTGTCGTACCAGGTGGCGAAGCGGGTCACAGCGCCGGTGCCGTCGACGTCAATGACGCTGACCCCCTCGTACGTCACTGGTTGTCCGCCCTTGAGAACGCCCTCGCCGACCCACTCCAGGACGCCGAGTTGAGCGCCGTCCACAACTCGGTGGAACGTCGAGCGGATCTCGTCGAACTGGTCGAGGTACTGCTGCCAAAAGCGGGTCGCTCCATCACGTCCCTGCTTGACCGGGCTGTGGGCGAGCTCTCGCCGGTGCAACTCCGGGTCCTTGCCGAAGACCTGTGCCACGAAGGCCTCGACGTCGCGGTCAAGCTCGAGCTGCTGAAGGGCATCCGCGAAGCGCTGTGCACTGTTCGTCATAGCTACTCTCTTCGCCCGCCTCTGACGGTGCACACCTGCCGGTACGGCCTAGCTGATCGAGGCGATGCACAACTCTGCTCCAAGCAGGTCTCGGGCGGGCCCGGTGGTGTTCTAGACCGACGATTCGTCGAGCGTTGCGGCGAAGACCTTGACGCCCGGGCTGGACCGGCTCTGTCGTACCGCTGAGCGCCTGGCCGACTGTGTTGTCCCAAGCTGAGCGGCCGGCTGCGCGGGACACGACGCCACTGACGACGACAGCTCGGCGACGCACTCCCGCCGCCGAGTGATTGCTACGGCACTTGAGTCACCGCAAGACTGGCTGCGACATTCGGCCGTTCCACTTCCTTGGTCCGAGACGTGTCAAAACCGCCGTCGGCTGCGCTGATGCCGGCGGAGGGGGACGTATGGAGCCCGACCGCGCTCTTGGCCGCTAGCACTCAATTCGTCCCGCGCGGATGATCCAGGGCTGACCTGCGACAACGTGGCAACCGTCCCTTCGTCTCATAGGTCGTGGATCGACGCGACAAGCGGGACGGGGGAGTGGACCTAACCTTCGGGACGCCCTTCTTGTGCTTGCAGGCGTTGGAGACGCGGTCCTGGCTGGCCTCGTCTCACTACTGAGGATGTGGGACGGTCACCCTGCGCCACGGGGACGGCTTGGCCTTGCTCAAGCAGTGGCAGCAGGCGCGTCCCAGTAGACGAACGTCAACCGGCACGCCACCCCGACCGCCCGTGCCCGGGTTCGTCCATAGCCGTCCAACATCCTCGAAGTAGGCCTACATCAGCGCGTTGTGGTTGGCGTGGAGATCGTCAGAGGCTACGAAGGACGCGGTGCCGGTCCGCGGCTGAGCGCTGGGAGATCGCCGCCATCGGGACCAGCGCCTCGAACGCGTGGGGAACCTGGGGGTGCAGGTGCAGCTCGGTGCTGACGCCTGCGGCCACCAGTCGCTGCGCGTAAGCCAGGTCCTCGTCTCGGAAGATGTCGAGCTCACCCACCTCGATGTACGCGGGTGGGAGGGCGGTGAAGTCCTCGAGCCTGGCCGCGGCGGCGTACGGCGAGACATCGGTCCGGCCGACGGCGTCACCAAGCAGGGCGCCCCAACCCGTCGCGTTGTCGTCGTAGCTCCACGTCGCAACCCCGACGAGCTCTGGGTCCGGTGTGGTGTTGCGGTCGTCCAGCATCGGATAGATGAGGATCTGCCGAGCGATCGACGGCCCGCCCTGGTCGCGCGCGTACACGGCCAGGCTTGCCGCCACTCCTCCACCGCCGCTGTCCCCCATGATCGAGATCCGGGCAGGGTCGACCCCGAGCTCCTCGGCGTGGGCCGTCAGCCACTGCAGGGCGGCGTAGCAGTCGGTCACCGGGATCGGAGCGGGGAACTCCGGGGCGTAGCGGTACTCCACCGACAGGAACGGCACGCCGCTTGCCGAGACGTACCGAGCCACGGGGCCGTCGTAGATCCCGACGTTGCTCAAGATCATGCCGCCACCATGGGCATAGAGGACGGCGGAGCCCGGGTTCACGCCGTTCTTGGTGTACCAGCGCAGCAAGATGCTGGGCCGTCCTCGGCTGTGGTCTCAAGGTCGGTAATGCTGACGTCGGCGGGCATCGGCAGCGCCCCGTGGAGCATGGCCTGCAGCCCCTCGATGTTCTGACGTCGGGCGGCGACGTCACCGACAACGGGCAGCGGGGCGTCCCCGACGTCCGCGAACAGCTCGGCGAGTCCGGCACCGACCTCCGGGTCAAGGGAAAAGGGCATTCCGGCTCCTCGCGGGACGATGACAGGGACGCCCGATGCTAGTGAGGCGGTCGAGCCCTACCAAAACGCCGTGGCGCTGGCCGTCAGCCTGGCGCAGGCGTCCCGGTAGGCGACCGTCTAACGGGATCGCCGCAGGTCAGAGGTGGTGCGCCGGCCAGGCTGTCCCAATAGCCCCGTCCGAATTGGCAGTCCCGCACGGGTGCCTGATACGGGTTCTTCGGATCTGGGCGTGGTCACGGGCTCGCGGTCCTGACATGCCGGGTGCGGGTGCCGCTGGCGGCAAGGAGCATCCGGAGCCGGTAGTTGTCGAAGTTGCGGTAGCCATGAGCGAGCCGACGGGCCTTCTCGATGAGCATGTTGATCGCCTCGGTCCCGCCGTTGCTCAGGCCGTCGGTCTGGAAATAGGCGAGGACCTGGGCCCGGGTGCCGCCGAGCGCTTCCAGGTCGCCTGGCCCACCGCCAAGCGCTGGGCCGACCGGTACCGCGAGCTCGGCACCATCGCCGCGCAGTGGGCTGCCCAGTCCACCGAAGCCGATCTCATCTTGATCACGAGAGTTCTGGGCTAGGACCAGGACTGAGCTGATTCGACATCAACCACCCTGGGGAGCCACGAGCCTTCGCCCTCACGACGCGCCGATCACCCTCAACCGCGAAAGGCCAGGTAACGACGGCTCTGGACCTCGATAACCTGAGGTGGTACACCCGTCCCGGGGCCGGAGCTGACCCGCTCACGACCTGATCCGAACACAAGAACAGCACCTCGCACCACAGGACGGGCAGGCGTCGTGTCACCGGGCAACCGCTGCCGTCACGCCGTCTCCGTCACGGAGATCACGCGCGCGGGAGGAAGCCATGACCTGGTCGGTTCGCGGTCGTTCGCTCGAACTGTGCAACTGTCGGATGTTCTGCCCCTGCTGGCTCACCGCCGAGGGCGAGCCCGATCAGGGGTGGTGCGGAGGCGTCCTCGCGTTCGAGGTGGTCGACGGCGCATCCGACGGGGTCGACCTGTCCGGCGGCAAGGCCGAGGCCAGCATCGACTGGCCGGGGAACTTCTGGGCCGGCGGCGGCACCGGACGGCTGTACGTCGACGACCGGGCGGACGCCGCGCAGCGCCGCGAGCTCGAGGCAATCTTCGGCGGCCGCAAGGGCGGCCCGCTCGGCAACGTCCTGCCGACGGTCGTGACCACCTGGCTCCCCACGGAGTTCACCGACATCACCGTGCACTGGGACGAGCCGACGTCGCTCAGGGTCGGCCGGTTCGGGGAGGCGACGCTGAGCCGCCTGCGCGACGGGGCCGGGCAGACGACCACGGTGCAGGGCGCCGCCGCCCTGACCGCGTTCGGGATGACGACCATGGAGCTGGCCAGCAGCAAGGGCAGTGGCTGGCACGATCCCGATTTGCGCGAGTGGGAAGGCGACTCGGGCACCCTGCACGACTTCACGTGGAGCGAGTGAGCAGTTGGACATGGGCGTCCAGCCGGCAACACGGGTCCCGCGCGGCGAGGCCCACCTCCTCCTCGCGGTCCTGCTCGCCCTCGCGGCGGGCGGCTGGTTGCTGCTGATCTGGCAGGCCCGGTCGGCCGGCGACGATGCCATGACGCTGACCATGGGGATGAAGGCGCCCCTGTTCCTGGCGACGTGGGTCGTCATGATGGCCGCGATGATGCTCCCTGCGGCGGCGCCGATGGTGCTCACGTACGCCCGGGTGCAGGCGAGCAAGCGCGAGCGCGGCCAGAGCTCCGTACCGACCTGGGTGTTCGTCGGTGCGTACCTCCTGCTCTGGACGGCGGTCGGCGCGCTGCTGTACGCGGGCGCCGTCGGCGCAGACGCGCTGCTCAGCCGCTCGATGGCGGGGATGGAGGACCTCCCGCGGTTCGGTGGCGGTCTAATCGCGCTCGCCGGCGCGTACCAGTTCTCGCCCGTGAAGCGCCTGTGCCTCAGGAAGTGCAGGTCGCCCCTGGACTTCGTGCTGCACCACTGGCGTGACGGCTACGCCGGCTCGTTCAGGATGGGTTTCCGGCACGCGACCTACTGCGTGGGCTGCTGCTGGCTGCTGTTCGTCGTCCTGTTCCCACTGGGCATTATGAACATCGCGGCGATGGCGGTCCTCACGCTGCTCATCACAGTTGAAAAGGTGACCACCGTGACCAGGCAGACCGAGAACGCGGTGGCCGGGGCTCTCATCGTGTACGGGCTCCTCGTCGTCGCGATTCCGGCTCTGCTGCCCACGGTCCTCTGAGGCAGCGTGACGTGATCGGCACCCGCGTTCGGGCGGTGTGTGCAGCAGGAGGCGGGACAGCGCGGCCGAGATGCGCGCCGGCCGGGCCTGGTAGCGCTCGTCGCCCCGTGCGATCGCCCGGCGGATGGCGCGCACGCCCTCGGTCGAGAGGTGCGGCCGTTCGCGGACCAGAGAGATGACGCGATCGCGCAGCGACCTCCGGGCCCCGGACGCCGATGCCCACCCCGCCGACCCCGACGAAGCGGCGCACCTCGACTGTGCTCCGCTGCGATCAGCAGCGGCGACACCGCACGGTGCCACCGTTGTTCTCGTCGGGACGGAGCGCGGACCCCCGGGACGGCGGCGCGGGCGACGAGCCTGGCCGGCGCCTGCTGGGTCGCCGGTTGCAGTGTCTGAGCTCTTGGCTGCCGCCCTCGCGCTGGTGTTCGCTGCTTCGGCGCTGTCCGTAGCCGCATCAGCGCTTCCCACGGCAACCTTCACCGAAGCCCTGCTGATCAGCCCGATCATGCTTATCCGGTTAACTCCGCTGTACGTCGGGCGGCGCCGGGCCCCTCCGACGCGATCTCTTCGTAGGTAGTGGGCTCCTGCTGCGTGCCGAGGCCAAGGACTCGCTGAAAGGCCGCCATCGGT
>JAABUN010005074.1_pt1 | contig 16877 bp, 18 predicted proteins | sample 5559311 | NCBI WGS metagenome assembly JAABUN01 (sample SAMN10711877, study PRJNA513370) | rock metagenome | isolation source: Antarctica rocks | place: Antarctica: Victoria Land, Siegfried Peak sud
TCGACGGGTTGGAGGTACCGGTGATGGAGGAGCTGGGCGCCGGCACCGAGGCCCTGCACGAGATCGACCTCGGGACCCGCCGGGAGCTGCTGGCCGACCCCCAGTTCCGTGCCCGGTTCCGCAAGCAGTGGTCCTCCCGAGTCGCACCGAAGGCCTGGCACCGCGACCTCGGCGAACCGAAGGTCATCGACTGCCCGGACCCGACGCTCGTCGGGCGCAGCTTCGGCGAGATCGCCGCCGAACGCGGGGCCGACCCGTTGGATTGCTTCTTGGACCTGCAGGAGGAGTTCGGCAACGACCTGCGGTGGTACACGGTGGTGGGCAACGACCGCCTGCGCGAGTTGGAGTACGTGGTGGACCACCCCGCCGTGCTGATCGGGTTCTCCGACGCCGGCGCCCACCTCCGCAACATGGCGTACTACGACTTCCCCCTGCACCTGCTGCGCCTGGTGGTGCGGGCCGAGGCCGCGGGGCGCACCTTGATGTCGCCCGAACGGGCCGTGCACCGGGTGACCGGTGAGCTGGCCGACTACCTCGGCATCGACGCCGGCCACCTGGAGGTCGGTCGGCGGGCTGACGTGGTGGTCGTCGACCCGGCCACGCTCGACGACCGCCTCGACTCCATCACCGAGGAGGAGATGGTGGGCATGCCCGGCCTGGACCGCCTGGTTCGGCGCCACGACGACTGCGTGACCGCCGTGCTGGTGAACGGCCGGCTGGCCTGGCACGACGGCGGCTTCTCCGCCGGCTTCGGCGATGCCCCGGGCTACGGCCAGGTCCTCCGGGCCAGCGCCTGACCCACCCCACGCCAACCCACGCCGCCCCGCCGAGGCGGTCGGTAGCCTGCGGGTTGATGGGCAGGGCCTACCTCGACCACGCGTCGACGTCGCCGCTGCGGCCCGAAGCCCGTACCGCCATGGTGCAGGCGTTGACCGTCGTGGCCGGCGACCCGGGGCGGATCCACGAAGAGGGCTTGACGGCTCGGGTGGCGCTGGAGGCGGCGCGGGAGCAGGTGGCGACGTTGTTCGGTGCCCGCAGCCGTGAGGTCGTGTTCACCAGCGGCGCCACCGAAGCCATCGCCGCCGCCGTGTGGGGAGCAGCCGAGCGGCTGCGGGGGCGCCGGGCTACGAGCGGAGACGGGGACGACGCGACGGCCGCGCCCGAGCACGCCGACGCCACCCCTGCGCCGACCGGGCACCAGGTGGTGACGGCGGTCGAACACTCGGCGGTGCGCCTGGCCGCCGAGCGGGCCGGGGCGGTCACGGTGGTACCGGTGGACCGCCGGGGCCGGGTCGCGGTCGACGACGTGGTCGCCGCCGTCCGGCCCGACACCGCCGCCGTCCACGTCCAGTGGGGCAACCACGAGGTAGGCACCACCCAACCGGTGGTCGAGGTGGTGGCGGCGTGTCGAGAGCTCGGCGTGCTGGTCCACGTCGACGCCGCCCAGGCCGCCGGCCGGGTGCCGATCGCCTTCGACGGCCTGGGGGCCGACCTGCTCACCATCAGCGGTCACAAGCTCGGCGGGCCCGCCGGGACCGGCGCCCTCCTCGTGCGCCGGGGCCTTCGCCTGCCACCGCTGCTCGTGGGCGGCGACCAGGAGCGGGCGAGGCGGGCGGGTCTGGAACCGGTGGCCGCCCTCGTCGGGCTCGGCGCCGCCTGCGCGGCACTGGCCGCACCGGCGCCGACGGTTCCGGGATCGACCGTGCTCGACGTGGAAGCGGCCCGAGCCCAGCGGTCGACCGACCGGCTCCGCGAGGGCGTGTCGGGCATCGAGGGGGTGGAGGTCTACGGCGATCCCCGCCACCGGCTGCCGCACCTGGTCTGCCTGGGGATCGGCGGGGTCGAGCCCCAGGGCGTGCTTCTAGGGCTGGACCGGGCCGGCGTGGCGGCCCACTCGGGGAGTGCGTGCTCGTCGGAGTCGCTGGAACCGTCGCCGGTGCTGGAGGCCATGGGGGTCGACGCCGACCGTTCCCTTCGCCTGTCGGTGGGGTGGTCGACCACCGACGCCGATGTCGACCGGGCCATCGGCGCCCTGCCTGCGACGATCGGGCGGCTGCGGGCTTTGGCAGCCGGCGCGTGAGGTCAGGCAGGCTGTCGCTTCGATGGTCATCCACCTGATCCGCCACGCCCACGCCGGCCATCGCAAGGGCTGGCTCGGGTCGGACCAGGAGCGGCCCCTGTCGGCGCGAGGCGAGCGGGAGGCGGCCATGCTGGCTGATTGCCTGGGCCAGGCGGGGGTGGACCGGTGCTGGTCGAGCCCGTTCGTGCGTTGTCGCCAGACGCTGGAACCCTTGGCCGACGCCACTGGTGCAAAGGTCCGCGACCGCCGAACCCTGGCCGAGGGGGCCGACGGGACGACGGCCCTCGACGAGCTGGTGCAGGCGGCCGAGGCCGGTCACACGGTGGCGGCGTGCAGCCACGGAGACGTGATCCCCCGCATGGTGGTGGCGGCCCTGGAGGGCGGGGCCGAACTGACCGGGCCGGCGTCGCCGGCCAAGGCCGGCCGCTACGAGCTGACCGTCGTCGACGGCTGCGTCGACCGCCTCCTGTACGTTCCCGCCCCCACTACCTGACCGCCCGCCGCGGCCAGGCTGAGGGTCGATCGCTCAGCCCGGCGGGTCGAGGGCGGCGATCTTGTCGTCGAGGCGTTCTTGGGCGATGACCCGTTCGGCCTCGGTCGAGGGGTCATTGGCCCGGAAGTCCTCCAGGTACCGGCGGGCCCGGGTGGCGTCGCCGCTGCGGTACGCCACCACCGCCCGGAAGGCCCGGGCGTAGCTGTAGCGCGGGTCCGCGGCCACCGCCCGGTCGAGCAAGCGGGCGGCGGTGGCCCGCAGGGTGGCCCCGGCGTCGGCACCGGGATCGGCACCCGCCGCAGGCACCGGGGGGGCCTGGCCTGCGGCCAGGGACAGGTCCCACGCCAGCCAGGTGAGGGCGACGGGGTTCTCGGGGTCGTCGTCGAGCACCTGCTTGAAGCAGTCGATCGAAGACGCCGGCGGTTCGGTGTTGATCTTGGGGATGCAGACCTGGGCCCGCTGGCTGGTGGTCTGGGCCACGGTGATCCCACCCGACGACGTGCCTCCGGGCTTGCGGGCCCCGAGTGAGGTCGCCACCGCCACCCCGGCGAGCACCGCAAACACCGCGACGCCACCGACGACAACGGCCGTGCGACCGGCGCGGCGAGGACGGCGGACGGCGGCGTGGGCCTCGCGGTGCTCGTCGATCGCCCGGATGGCCTCGGCGGCCCGGGCGGTGTAGTCGTCGCGCAGGAGCCCGAAGTCGTCGTCCTCCAGGTCCCCGGCATCGTGCTCGCGCTCCAGGTCCGCCAGCGAGGCGAGCAAGAAGTCCCGTTGCTCCACGAGGGCCGCCGACCGGTCGGGATCGATCCGCGCCGGAGCGGGGTTGTCGCTCACCGGGTGGCGGGCTCCGAGGCATCGCCGGCGCGTGAGTTCGAGCGACCTGTGGACTGGGCGTCGGCCACGAGGTCCCGGTCGGCGTCGGTGACCGGGAAGGCACCCGGTCGCCAGTCCCGGAACCGCAGGACGAGGACGGCGAGGGCGATCACCGCTCCCACCACTGGCAGCGCCCACACCAGGGCACCGAATCCCCGGCCGGGAGGATCGAGGAGCGTGCCGGGGTAGCGCGCCGCCACGAAGTCCCGGATCTCCTCGTCGGAGTCGCCGGCGGCGATGCGCCGGCGGATCAGCTCCCGGACCCCCTGCGACGACGGCGTGTCGCTGCTGTTGGCCGACTGGCTCTTGCACGACGGGCACCTGATGGTGGCGGCCAGGGTCTGGGCCCGCTGACCGTCCGATGGCGCTGGCTGGCCGAAGGTGCCGTAGGCCAACGTCGCCACCACCACCACGGCCAGGACCGCCCACGGCAACCAGCCGACCGGTCCGGCGGGCGAACGTCGGCGCGCAGAGGTGGCGGCGCCGCTCATGAGCCGGAACCGCCCGCAGCCGTCGTGGCCGGACCTGTCGAGCCTGGGGCGTCGCCCTCATAGGCGGCGATGTAGGCGTCGAGCTCGTCCTTGGTCACACCGGCGCCGGTGTCGAAGCGCTTCACCACCAGACCCGTCGGCGCCACGAGGAAGGATTCGGGCACCTTGGCCACGCCCCAGTCGAGGGCGGTCTGGCCGTCGTCGGAATCAAGCACAGTCCAGTCCCCGCCCTGCTGGACGAAGAAGTCCTTGACCGCCTTGGCCTTGTCGCCGTACACGACGCTGACCACCCGGGCCCGACCGTCGGCGGCGTGCTCCTCGGCGAAGGCCTTCAGCTGCGGGTGCTCCTGGCGGCACGGTACACACCAGGTGGCGAAGAAGTTGACCACCAACCAGCGGTCGTTGGTGCCGATGTCGAACGCTTCGCCCTGCAGCGCCCGCCCCTCCAGTGCAGGAGCGGTCCTGCCCACCACCGGGCTGGCCGACGTGCGGTCCTCGGCCGGCTGGCGGGTGATCAACAGCACCACCAACAAGGCCGCCACCAGCCCGACGGCGAGGGCGATCCACTGGACGGTCCGCGATCGACCAGGCCCCGCCCCGGCAGCGGCTGGGACGGGGGCGGAAGCGGTCACGTGCCCGCGCCGACTGGCACGGCACCGGGTTCCCGGTCGCCGTCGGCATCGTCTCGGTCAGGCGCGCCGGCACCGCCCCCACCGATGGGACCGGGGCGGGAGCCGGCCGGTTCGCTCTGGTGACCGGCGCCGGCGACGGGAGCCGACACCGGCTCGGTCGGGCGGCGGCGTCGGCCGGGGAAGGCGGCCAGGACCGAACCGAAGGCCATGATGGCGCCGCCGGTCCACAGCCAGACGATGAGCGGCTGCACGATCACCCGGATGCGGACCGAACCGGCCCGGTTGGGTGCGTCGAGCAGGGCGATGAGCACCGAGTCGGTGGGCCGGTTGCGGACCGTGGGCTTGCCGATCTGCTGGGTGCCGTTGGGGAACTGCTGGATGCGTGGCTCGTACACGGCACCGTCGACGCGGATGCGCGCCCCCACCTCGCGGCGGGCCGCGGTTGCGTCGGCGGTGGCGCCGACGTAGGTGAGGCGGTGCCCGGCGACGGTGATGGTCGAGGGGCACCCCACGGCGGCCGTGCTGCACAGGCGCGCCTCGCGCTGGGTGGAGTAGGCGTTGGACGAGGCGAACGCCACGGCGATCAACAGCACCCCGATGTGGACGATCATGCCGCCGTTGGTGCGGCCCAACAGGCCCCGGACGCCCTGGCGGCGGGTGGCCAACACGAGCTGGCGCAACGCCGAGCCGCCGGCGAAACCGGCCAGGAAGAAGGCCAGCAACGGGGCGAAGCCCCGAGCCCCGGTGACCACCACCGCGAAGAGCAGCGCGGCGGTACCGGCCCAGCCCGGCCACAGCAGGCGGGTGCGCAGCGTCTCGGCCGAGGCCTTGCGCCACGGCAGCACCGGGGCGATGGCCATGAGGAACAACAACGTGAGCCCGATGGGCATGGCCATGCGCTCGAAGTAGGGCACGCCGACGGTGACCCGGTCGCGGCTGAGGGCCTCGGAGATGAGCGGGAAGACGGTGCCGAGCAGGACCACGAAGGCGAAGGCGGCGAACACCACGTTGTTGAGCAGGAAGGCACCCTCACGTGAGGCGGGCGAGTCGATCCGCGCCGGTGAACGCAACCGATCGCCCCGCCACGCCACCAGGCCGACGGTGACGGCCACGATCAGGCCGAAGAACCCGAGCAGGAGCGGGCCGATGCTGGATTCGCTGAAGGCGTGGACGGAATCGAGCACGCCCGAACGGGTGAGGAACGTGCCCAGGATCGTGAGAGCGAAGGTGGCGCACAGCAGCGACAGGTTCCAGACCCGCAACATGCCCCGCCGCTCCTGGACCATCACCGAGTGGATGAACGCAGTGCCGGTGATCCACGGGAGGAACGAGGCGTTCTCGACGGGGTCCCACGCCCAGTACCCACCCCAGCCGAGGACCTCGTGGGACCACCAGGCGCCGAGGATGATGCCGACGGTGAGGAACGTCCAGGCGAACAACGTCCAGCGGCGGGTCTCCACCAGCCAGCCCTCGCCGAGACGGCCGGTGACCAGGGCGGCGACGGCGAACGCGAACGGCACGGTGAAACCGACGTAACCGAGGTAGAGCATCGGCGGGTGGAACGCCATGAGGGGGTGGTTCTGCAGCAACGGGTTGGGGCCCGGCCCGTCGAGCGGCGGGTTCGCCAGGGTGCGGAACGGGTTGGCCGGCCCGAGCATGAGCCCGAAGAAGAACGTGCAGACCACGAACATGGTGAGCAGGGCCCAGGCCACCAGCGGATCCGTGAGGCGTCGGCGGAACTTGACGACGACGGCCACGGTGAAGCCGGCCAGCACCAGCGACCACAACAGGATCGAGCCTTCCAGCGCTCCCCACAGCGTTGCGAAGTTGTAGAGCGCCGGAGTGGCGGAGGAGCCGTTGGTGGCCACGTACTCGAGCGAGAAGTCCCGGGTGATGAGGGCCCGCTCCATGGCCGCGAAGGCGACCACCGCTCCTGCCAGGACCATCAGCGCGTAGGTGCGGCCCATGCGCAGCAGGTCGTCGCGGCCGCTGCGCAGGCCGAAGCCCAAGGTGGCGATGGCGCCGACGGCCCCGACGAAGCCGAGTACCACCCCACCGGTGCCGAAGGCGGCGTTCACTTGTTGGTGCTCTGGTCTTCGGTGACGCGGCCCGGGTTGTCCTGGTCGTAGTCCTTGTAGTCCTCGTCGTGCTTGACGAGGAGCCGGTCGCTCTCGAACTCGGTGCCCGCCTGGTTCCACCGGCCTTCGGCTACCACCGGGATGCCGGGCTGGAACAGCGCCGGTTCGGAACCGGTGTGGCGGACCTTGACCTCGGTGCCGTGGTACTCGACGGTGAACAAGGTCGCGTCGGTGAGGTCCCGTGGCCGGCCCACGACGGTGCCCTGGAGGCGGAACTTCTTGTCGCCCAGGCTGGACCGCTGGGCGACGGCTTCATCGGCGTTCTTGAAGTAGAGGCTGGCTCCCCGGGCCTGGACGACGATGACCACCAACACCACGGCCAGCACCGCCAGCACCGCCAGCGGCACCCACCGCCGCCTGGCCCCGCCACCGGCGCGACCGGGACCCGCGTCGCGTGGGGTGAGGTCGAGCCCGCCGTCGTCGAGGTCGCGGTCGTCGGGTTGACCGGGCGCGAGGCCACTGGTACCGGTGGCGGTCACATCCACCGCCGATCCTCGGGCGGGAGACGCCGACCGACCCGCCGTCCCCGGACGATCACCCACGCCGCGTAGGCGACCAGGGCGAAGACGGTGACCAGGTAAGCGGCGGTCACGTAGTCCCAGCCGCCGGCCAGCACGGCGGCCAGCACCGACGCGACGATCATGACGGCCCCTCGCGCATGCCCACCAGGTCGCTCGGCGGCCGGGCTCCATCGGCGCGGGCCTCAGCGCGTCGTTCGGCCAGGGCCACGTCTAGCCCCTTGGATTCCAGGGCATCCTCGGCGTACTGGAGGCGGAAGCGGTGGATCATGAGCCAGACGTACACCGCGAGGGCCAGGACCATGCCGGCCATGAGGCTCAGCAGCTTGAGCCCGTCGATGGTGGGGTTGAAGCGGCTGATGGTGGCCGGTTGGTGCAGGCTGCGCCACCAGTCGACGGAGTAGTGCACGATCGGGACGTTGACGAAGGCCACCAGCCCCAACACGGCGGCGCGCTTGGCGCGGGCGACCGGGTCGACGATCGCTCGGCGAAGGGCCAGGTAGCCGAGGTAGAGGACGAACATGAGCGCCGTGGAGGTGAGGCGGGGATCCCACTCCCACCAGGTGCCCCACGTGATGTGGCCCCAGATCGATCCGGTGGCGAGGGTGAGGGCGGTGAAGACCACACCAACCTCGGCTGACGCCGCCGCCAGCGCGTCCCAGCCGGAGGAGCGCTTCCACAGGTACATGGCGCTGGCCACCGCGGTGACGAGGAAGGCGGTGTAGCAGGCGACGGCCACCGGCACGTGGACGTACATGATCCGCACCGTCTGGCCCATGCCATCCGGGCCGGTGTCGGACGGGGAGATCACCAGGGCGAGGGCGAAGAAGGCAGCCAGGGCAAGGGCCAGCACGGCGCCGAACGTGCGGCTTCCCGGTGAGGCGGTGCCGTCGGGATGGGGCTCGGTGAGCTTGGCGCGCGCCGGCCGCTCGGCGGCGGGACCAGCGGTTGAGGGGCTCACGATTCCTCCAGGAGGGGCTCGAAGGTGAAGATCCCGATGACCAGGTAGATGAGGGCGAAGGCGGCAAGAACCCCGAACCAGCGCCACCCGGCTCCCGATGACCGCTCGTAGGCGGCGGCGAAGGCCTGGGTGGCGGCGATCAGGACCGGCGCGACGACCGGCAACAACAACAACGGCAACAACGTGTCACGGACCCGAAGACCGGCGGACATGACGCCGTAGACGCTACCGGCGGCGGCCAGGCCCGCGGTAGCCGCGGCACAGGTCGCCACCAACAGGACCGGGCCAGCCGGCGTCGCCCCGTAGAACACTGTGACGCCGACGCCGAGGGCGACCTCCAGGGCGGCGAGGTGCACGGCGATGCCCGCGGCCTTCCCGAGGAAGATGCCGGCGGGGTCGAGGCCCGAGAGGCGCAGGGCGTCGAGGATGCCATCGGCGGTCTCCACCGCGAACGCCCGCTGGATGGCGAGGAGGGTCGAGAACAGCACCGCCAGCCAGAACAGCCCCGGGGTGGCCTCGGTGAGGATGCGCCGGTCGGGATCGAGCGCGAACGCGAACAGCACCAGGACGAGCAGGGCGAAGGGCAGGAGCTGGTTGGCGGTCACCCGGCTGCGCCATTCGAGGCGCAGGTCCTTGCCCGCCACCAGCCGGGCGTCACGCCAGATGGAACCGGGGGCCGCCGCCGGCGCCTTGCCAGGCACCGGAGCCTGGCGATCAGGCAACGGGCACCGCCGGGGCGGCGACGCCACGGCTCCGGCGCGATCTCGCGGTGTCGGGGCCGTCGACGGTGTGGGTGGTGCCACCGGCGATGGTGACCGACCGGTGCGCCACCGCGGCGGCCCGGTCCAGCTCGTGGGAGGCGAACACCACGGTGGCCCCGGCCGCCACCGCGTCGGCCATGAGTGCGTCCACCAGGTCACGGCCGTCCTGGTCCAGCGCAGCGTGGGGTTCGTCGAGCAACCACAACCGGGGCCGGCGGGCCACCAGGACGGCCAGGGCGGTCCGGCGCCGTTGCCCGGCCGAGAGCCGGGCGACGGGAACGTCGGCCAGGCGCCCGTCGAGGCCGAGGCGGCTTACGGCGGCGTCGGTGTCGACCGTTCGCGCCCCGCCGGCGCGGGCCCAGAAGCTGACGTTCTCAGCCACCGACAGGTCCTCGTAGAGGCCACCGGCGTGGCCGAGCAGGCCGACGAGGGGACGCACGCGCCGGCGGTTCGCCACCAGGTCCACGCCCAGCACCTCGGCCTCACCGCCGACCACCTCCACCAGGCCGGCGCACGCCCGCAGCACGGTGGTCTTGCCGGCGCCGTTCGGTCCCCGGAGGAGCACGATCTCGCCCGCGCCGACGTCGAGGTCGACACCGGCCAGGGCGGGGAAGCGTCCGAGCAGGCAGACCGCACCGCGAAGTCGAACGACGGTCTCCATGAGCACCAGCAACGGTACCGGGGGTCCTGGCGACGACACGATTCGACCCGTCTCGACCCGGCCCGGCGACCGCGTCCGGACGCGGACCGCCGTCCCCTAGCCTTCCGTCCCATGCCGTCGAGGATCCTAGGAGGCGTGGGGCGCACGCTCATCACCGCAGGAACGCTGGTCCTCTTGTTCGTGGCCTACCAGTTGTGGGGCACCGGACTGCAAGAAGCCAGGGCGCAACGCGCTCTCAAATCCCAGTTCAACGAGGTGTTGCAAGCTGACGGCACCACCACCACCCAGGCCCCCTCGACCACCACGACACCGCCGCCGACCTCCACCACCGCCCCGCCGGGTACGCCCACCACCACCGGCCCGCTGAAGGTCACCGCGGTCACGGTGGTGCCCAACGACCTCCCCCTGCCGAACTACGGCGATCCCATCGCCACCCTGCGCATCCCCAAGATCGGCGTGACCCGCACGGTGGTGCAAGGCGTGGGGCTCGACCAGCTCAAGCGGGGACCGGCCCACTACCCCGACACCCCACTGCCGGGCCAGGCCGGCAACGCGGGCATCGCCGGTCACCGGACCACCTACGGCCAGCCGTTCCACAACGTCGACAAGCTGGCCAACGGCGACCAGATCATCGTCAAGACCCGCCAGGGCGAGTTCGTGTATGCGATCGACCGCACCACCATCGTCGAGCCCAGCCAGATCGAGGTGCTGCAACCCACCACCGACGCCAGCGGCAAGCTGGAGAACCGCATCACCCTCACCGCTTGCCACCCCAAGTTCTCCGCCGCGCAGCGGATCATCATCTCCGGCCTGCTGATCGGCCAGCCGGCACCGGAGCTGCCCGGTCAGACCGAGGCCAGCAAGCAGGTCGTCAAGGAACAGGCCAGCCGCACCAAAGGCGAGGCCAACGAGGCCACGATCGACGGAGGCCTCAGCGGGCTGAAGAAGTCGAGGACGCCGGTCTACATCTGGGCGGGGATCTGCGCCGCCATCTGGTTGGCCACCTGGTCGGTGCAGACGGTGCTGCGCCGCAGGATGCGATCGCGCACCGGCGCCCGGGGCCGACCCAGCCGGGGTTCGCGTGCCCTCACCTGGTCCCCCTACCTCGTCGGGCTGCCGGTGTTCCTGGTGGCGCTGTACGTGTTCTTCGAGAACTTCGGCCGCCTCCTCCCCGGCAACTACTGAACCGACCGGCTACCGGCCCTGGAACGTCGGGGTACGGCGGGTGCGGAAGGCGTCGATCCCCTCGGCCAGGTCCTGGCTCTCCCAGGCACGGGCGAAGGCAGCGGCCACGGCATCGTCGGTGGCGGGGGCGGGTTCGAGGGCGTTCAACATGAGCTTGTGGCCGGCGATGGTCAGGGGTGCCAGCGCGGCGATCTCGTCGGCCCAGGCGAGGGCGTCGACCAGCGAACCTTGCCGGTTGACCAGCCCGAGGTGCAGGGCATCGGGGCCGGCGACTACCTCGGCGGCCAACAGGACCGCCCTGGCGGTGCTCGGACCGGCCAGGGCGGCCACCCGCTGCACCGTCCAGTGGTTGACCATGAGGCCGAGCTTGGCGGCGGGGATCCCGAAGCGGGCATCGGCGGTGGCCATCCGCAGGTCGCACGCCACCGCCAGTTGGGTTCCGGCGCCCAACGCCGCTCCCTCGACCGCGGCGATGGTGGGGAACGAGACGTCGCGCAGGCGGTCGAGCACGCCCTGGAGCAGGATGGCGAAGGAGGCGTCCTCCAGGCCGGTCAGATCGGCACCGGAGCAGAAGTGACCGCCGGCGCCGGTCAGCACCAGCACCCGGGTGGACCGGTGGCTGGCTGCTTCCAGCGCTCCGGTGAGCTCGTCGAGGGTGCCATGGTCCACGGCGTTGCGCCGCTCGGGCCGATCGAGGGTGACGACCGTGACGGCGTCAGGCGCGTCCCCTGCACTGCTGATCTCGACGTGCACCGCCATGGCCGGTACCTCCGTGCAGGCTCAGGAACCGGCCGACCCTAGGTGTCGGATGTCCGCGCCGACGAACGATGAGAGGGTGATGGACGTGTTCGGCCGACCTGGGATCGTGCGGTGAGCCCGGCTGCTGCCGGCGCTCCGCCGTCGGCGGGAGCAGGCGACGCCGGCGCGGCGTTGTTGGCCGGCTACGACCGATCCCTGCCCCAGGTGTACGGGTACCTCGTGGCCCGGGTGCGCTCGCCGGTCGTGGCCGAGGACCTGACGTCGGAGACCTACCTGGCCGCCGTCGACGCCATCGGCCGGTCCACGTTGCGGGCGCCCACCACCGCATGGTTGATCGGCGTGGCCCGACACAAGCTGGTGGACCACTGGCGGCGCCAGGCTCGAGAGGACCGGCGGCTCGCCGCGGTGGCCGGCCTGGCCGTGGAGCACGACGACCCATGGGACGCCCACCTGCGGCTCAACCATGCCCACGCCGTGCTGGACAGCCTCGGGCCACACCACCGCAGTGCGCTCACGTTGCGTTACCTGGACGGGCTGCACGTGCCCGAGGTGGCCGCCGCCCTCGACCGCACGGTGCATGCCACCGAGGCCCTGCTCGTCCGAGCGCGACGCGCGTTTCGCGCTGCGTACGAAGCCGCCGACGCCGGAGGCGAGACCGATGCCTGAGCCACCCGATCCCTTCGACGCCCTCCGCCTGCCGAGCGTGCCCCTCGCGCCGCGGCCCAGCTTCAGCGCCGAGCTGCGAGGCCGCCTCGAAGCGGCCCTGTCGCCCGCAGACCCCGGAACCGCCACCCGGACCACTGCCCAACCCACCGACCAGGAGGTCACCATGTCAACCACCGACACCACCAGCACCGACGCCACCACCACCGACGTCGGCCCGACGTCCTCACCGCTCACCCCCTACCTCGCCGTCGCCGGTGCGTCAGCGGCGATCGACTGGTACCGCGACGTGCTGGGAGCCATCGAGACGCTGCGGTTCGTGGGCGACGACGGTCGCGTCGGCCACGCTGAACTCACCATCGGCACGGCCCGGATCATGCTGGCCGACGAGTTCGCCGACATCGACGTCCTCGGCCCCACCAGCCGGGGCGGGACCACGGTGATGCTGCACCTGGAGGTGGTCGACGTCGACTACAGCTACCAGCGCGCCGTCGCCGCCGGGGCCGTCAGCCAGCGCGAGCCGTCCGACCAGGGCCACGGCAACCGCAACGCCACCATCGTGGATCCCTTCGGCCACCGGTGGATGCTGTCCCAACCTGTCGACGCCGCCCGCACTGCCGCCGCTGCGGAAGAAGGCGGCGCCGGCGGCGACGGGACGGACTGGAAGGTGAGCGGTCGCCAGCCTGTGGAGCCCGGCTACCTCACGCTGCACACGCCGGACCTGGCCCGCGCCCGCACCTTCTACGGGTCCCTGTTCGACTGGCAGGTAGAGGACGGCAACGTGGAGGGCGGCGGTCACATCGCCAACACGCACTTCCCCATGGGTCTGGCGCCGATGAACGACGAGGTCGGCCAAGGCGCCACCCTCTACTTCCGGGTGGACGAGATCGGGCCCTACGCCGCCAAGGTGACCGAGCTCGGTGGTGAGGTGCTGTCGGTCGAGGACTACCCCTCGGGCGGCAACGCCCGCTGCGTCGACGACCAGGGCCGCCGCTTCGACCTGTTCCGCCCCAACGCCGGCTACTGACCGCCGGCGACCCTTCGCCGGCCGGTCGGCCACCAGCGTGATCTCACGGCACCGGTTCGCGCGCCCTGGCCCCCGCGGGTCCAGCCGGAGGTGCCTCGGGGACCCCGGCGTCGGTCAACTGGGCCAGGACCGCGTCGACGCCTCGGCGCCGGTGCTCGACGGGCTCCACGGGGGCGTAGAACGCATCGTCGATGGTGCGACCGACGACGCCGAGGCGAGGGTCGAGGTAGCGCAGGGCCAGGGCTTCGCCGTAAGCGGTGGCGCTCTCCCCCGGCAGACGGGGACGGCCGGCCCGCTCACCGAGTTGCACCAACCGGGCGTCGGCGCTGGTGGCCCAGGTGGCAGGCCGTTGGCGGCGTCGGCGACGCCAGTGGCGGACGAGCAGCCGCAGGGTGCCGGCGGCCAGGCCGCCGCCAACCAGGCCCAGCACCAACAGGACGGCATGGTCGGCGAGCCACTGCCCGGCGGTGGAACGGGGCCGGTCGTTGCCGGCGAGGGGCACCTCGGCGGTGGGATCGAAGGGCACCCAACCCACCCTTGGGAACCACACCTCGGCCCACGAGTGGGCGTCACGGGCCCGGACGGTGAAGGTCCCGGTCACCGGGTCGCGCTCGTCGGGGACGAAACCGGTCACCAACCGGGCCGGGAGGCCGTTGGCCCGGGCCAGCACCACCAGGCTGGACGCCACCTGCTCGCACCATCCCTGGCGCGACTCGAAGAGGAAGTGGTCGACCACGTCGACGCCCGGCGGGGCCAGCGGCGCGTCGAGCGAGTACTCCGTCCGGCGGCCCATCCACGCCTCGAGGGCCACGATCTGGTCGTAGGGCGTCGCTGCGTCGCGGGTGACCTGGGTGGCCGCCGCCCGAACCCGGTCGGTGGCGACCGGTGGCTGGGCGTACCGGGCGCGGATCTCCTCGGGGACCGGGCCGTCGGCGGCGCGGAGGCGGGCGGCGGTGAGGGGGATGCGCCGGCTGACCACCGTGTAGGTGGCCCCGCGCCCGAGCGGTGCTGACACCAGGGTGGCGTCGCCGCGTTGGCCGGCGAAGCCGTCGATGTCGACCGACGAGGCCGTCGCCGCCGCGTAGACCACCTCGGCGTAGCCGGCACGAACCCGGAACCGTTGGACGAGCTCGTCGGGCCCCGTCGCCGCCAGGTCGTCGGGGCCGGGTCGGACCGTGCCACCGGGACCGAGGCGGTTCACCCGGTTGTCGGTGCGGGTCCAGCTGCGACCGTCCCAGCGGTCGAAGGTCTCGCCTCGCCAGAACGTGGCCGCCGGCGACTCCACCGTGAACAGGACCTCGTCGGTGAGCTCCGGCCGACGGGTCATGTCGAGGCGGTCCGACGAGTTGAGCGACGTCGACCCATCATCCTGGCCCAGGCGGGGCCCAGACCCCGTGCGGGCCGAGGCGCCCAGGTGGGGCAGGAGCATCGGGGTCAACAGCACGGCCACGAGGACCACGACCGTGGACACGACCAGCGCGGTGCGGGCGGTGGCGCCGAGCCCGCGGCGGGGCGTGGCGTCGGCATCGTCGATCCCGGGGTTCACCTCGGTGCCCAGCCGGTCGGTCACCACCAGGACGACGACGGCGGACACCAGCCAGACCAGCAGGGCCTGGCCGCCGCCGGTGATGGCCCCGGTCAACACGCCGAAGCGGATCATCAACACGGCGGAGAACAACAGGACCAGGCGCGACGCCAGTCGGATCGACACCGAACGCAACCCGGCTGTCGCAGCCACAGCCAGGGCGACCCCCAGGCCGAGACCGACGAGTGGTGACACCCGGCCCCGCGCCGCGGTCTGGCCGGCGACCCCGAGGGCGACGGCCGAGGCCGCGACGAGGGCGACGTGGGCCCAGCGGGCCTCGCCGCGCCGGTCCGGGTGGTGGTAGCGGGCCCTTGGCGGTGACGCCGTCATCGACCGATCTCCACCAGCGGCCAGCCCTCGGGTGGCTCGCCGGGCGGTCCCACTACGGCCCGGGCCAGACGCCGGCCGGCATCGAGGGGCGACCGCACCGCCGCCGTCACCGGCCCCGACGCCTCACATGTGCACAACACCAGTTGGCCGCCGGTGCCGAGCACAGCCCGGGCGGCGCCGAACGCATAGGACGCAGCCCGCTCGACGTCGACGGTGAGGTCGCGCAGGTCCAGCACCAGCGCCTGGCCGAGCGGGGCCGGCGGTTCCATCTCCCGGATGACCAGGGTCCCGGCACGGGCCGAGGACGGCCAGTGCACCAGCCGGGACGGATCGCCGGTGGTGTAGGGACGGACGGATCGGACCAGGTCACCACCGGGGCGCCCGAACGCGAACGGGGTGGCTCCGTCGGTGACGGGGGCAGGGGCCGGTCGCCACGACACCTGGAGCGGGCGGGGGGCCACCTCGACCGGCATCGACAGCTCGACGGCATGGACCCGGTGGGCGGCGAGCAGTCCGAGCGGGGCCGTCACCCGCACCTCGACGCGCATCACCTGGAACACCCCGCGACGGTCGGCGAGGTGGGCCAGGGTGCCCGAGCCGGCGACGGTGGCCCGGTGCCACGGCCCGGTGGGATCGAGGGCGCGGATCTCACAGATCCCCCGTCGCCCGTGCAGCTCCACGGCAATGGGCACGTGGTCGCCGACGGTGGCGTCACGGGGTGAGGTGACCCGGACCTGGATGCGCCGCACGGCCACCAGCGGCCACGGCACCCCGACCAGGAACATGGCGATCAGCGCCGCCCAGATGATCACCATGATCTGGCGGTCCGCGGCCTGGGGCGGGGCGACGGCACCGGTGACGATGACCGCCAGCAGCACCGCCCCGATGCCGGTCAACCGGCTGCCGCCGACCCGGTCGAGGCGCTGACCCCGCCACAGCTCCGGCGCCGGGGCCGCAGCCGACTCCGGAACCGGGGCGGCCGGGGATGCGGTCGACGACCCGGGTTCGGACGAAGGCATCGGCGGGGTTCCGGGCAGGGGCGGGACCGGGGCGGTCACGGCCGCGGTACGGGTGTGCCGGCCACGATCTCGGCCACGATGGCCGAGGCGGCCGCGGTGTCGACCGAGCCGGCCACGCTGACGCGGTGGGCGAACACCGGGGCCGCCACCGCCTGGACGTCGTCGGGGGTGGCGTGGTGCCGTCCGCTGACCACGGCGTGGGCCCGGGCCGCTTGGACCAGACCCACGGAGGCCCGAGGTGACGCGCCCACCGACAGCTGGGGGTGGCTGCGGGTGGCCGCGGCCAGGTCCAACACGTACTCCACCAGCGCCGGCGCGCAGTAGACGTCGTGGACCGTGGTGACCGCGGCCGCCACCGAAGCGGGGTCGGCCACCGGTCGCAGTTCGGCGAACACATCGTTGCCGCCCCGCCCGGTGAGGATCTCCCGCTCGGCGCCGCGGTCGGGCAGACCCATCGACACCACGATGGCGAACCGGTCGAGTTGGCTCTCGGGCAGCGGGAACGTGCCCACCTGGCCGTGAGGGTTCTGGGTGGCGACGCAGAAGAACGGGTCGGGCAGGAGGTGGGTGACGCCGTCGATGCTGACCTGGCCCTCCTCCATCGGCTCCAGGAGGGCGGCCTGGGTGCGGGGCGAGGCCCGGTTGATCTCGTCCACCAGCACGACGTTGGCGAACACCGGCCCTGAACGGAACGTCCA
>JAABUN010005075.1_pt1 | contig 16876 bp, 19 predicted proteins | sample 5559311 | NCBI WGS metagenome assembly JAABUN01 (sample SAMN10711877, study PRJNA513370) | rock metagenome | isolation source: Antarctica rocks | place: Antarctica: Victoria Land, Siegfried Peak sud
GTTCTGCTCCAGCGCGGCCACGATGAGCAGCACGAGGTCCGCCCCACGGGCACGCGCCTCCCAGACCTGGTACGCCGAGACCACGAAGTCCTTGCGCAGGACGGGAACGTCCACCGCCGAGCGGACCGCGTCCAGGTCGGCCAGGCTGCCGCCGAACCGCCGGCCCTCGGTGAGCACGCTGATCACCGACGCGCCGCCCGCCTCGTAGTCACGGGCGAGCCGGGATGGGTCGGGGATGGCGGCTAGAGGTCCGCGCGACGGGCTGGTCCGCTTCACCTCCGCGATCACGCCCACTCCCGGCCGGCGCAGTGCGCCGAGCGCATCGCGTACACACGGCCGCCGGGCTGCCTGCTCCTTGAGCCGGTCGAGCGGGACGGCAGCACACCGTTGCGCGAGATCGGCGCGTACGCCGGCCAGAATGTCGTCGAGCACACTCACGCGCGGGTCTCCAACGAGGTCGGCCGAAGTGGGCTGCGGTCGCCAGACTAGCCAGCGGTGGCGCGGGTTCCCCCCGCCGGGGTGACCGCGGACCTCGGTGGACCGGCGACCGGGGCGGGGCGAGGGGTCGTCGGCGGGGATCCGCCGGCGTCCAGCGGCAACCGGATCGTGAAGGCGGCGCCGCCCTCGGGAGCACTGCCGGCCGACGCGGTCCCGCCGAGCCGGGCGGCCAGGCCCGCGACCAGCGCCAGGCCGAGCCCGGTGCCGACCCGGCGTACGCCGCGGTAACGGTCGTAGAGGGCCGACCGCTCGAAGGCCACCGTGAGGTCGTCCGGCGTCAGGCCCGGTCCCCCGTCCCGTACCTGCAGCACCGCGCCGGCCGAGTCGCGGTGGACCGCCAGCACGATGACCGCGCCGACCGGTGTCACCCGTAGGGCGTTCTCCGCCAGTCCGTCGATGATCTGGCGCAGCCGGGTGCCGTCGGTGACCGTGACCAGCGGCTCACCGGGGGCCTCGACCCGGAGCTCGACGCCCTCGCGGGAGCACCGAGCGGCCCATACCCGGCCGGCTTCGCGGACCAGCTCGACGAGGTCGACGAGGACCGGGTCCACGCGGAAGTCCTGGGCCCCCAGCCGAGCCAGGTCGAGCAGGTCGGAGACCAGCCGCTCGAGCCGGAACGATTCGGCCAGCATGATCCGTCCGGTGGCTGACACGTCCGCGGCTGGTACCACCCCGTCCGCAAGCGCCTCGGCGTAGCCCTTCACCGCGGTGAGCGGGGTCCGGAGCTCGTGCGAGACCGACAGCAGGAACTCGCGCTGGCGACCCTCGCTGGTGGCCAGGGCACCGGCCAGGCTGTTCAGGGCCACCGCGACCTCGGCCACCTCGGCGGGACCTTCCGGCGCCAACCGGACGTCCCGCGCGCCGGTGGCCATCTGGTGGGCCGCCGCCGCCGCCCGCTGCAAGGGCGAGGCGAGGCGACGAGCAAGCAGCGCGCCGGCGGCGGCGGCGCCGACCAGACCGATCAGGAGCGCGAGCAACGTCCGCTGCAGGACGTCGTCGACCACACCACGGGCCACCGTGGCCGGCTGGACCAGGACCAGCGCGCCGCCGGCGTCGTACGGCTGCCCGGCCATCAGCACCCGGCGGCCGGCCGAGCTGCGTACGCCGGAGACCGCCCTTCCGGCGCGCAGAGCCGCCAGGTCGTCGGGGCGCAGGGCGGTGGTCCCCGGCCCGGTCAGCTCGCCGTTTGCCTTCACCGTGCCGACGGTGATCCGCTGGCCCCGGACGAGCCGCAGGAAACGGCTGCGCTGCAGCTGGGGGTTGGGCAGCGTCGACACCACCTCGGCCTGCCGTTTCAGCGCCGTGAGCGTCTGGGCCTCGGCCGCTCCGCGGACCAGCTGCAGCGATACCAGGCCGGCCAGCAACACGGCGACCGCGGCCACCGCCGTCATCGCCAGCGCGGCCCGGGCGGCCAGCCCGAGTCGGCGCCCCGGCGCCGGGGTCATCGGCTCTCGTCCGCCCCGTACCCGACCCCGCGCACGGTCCGGACCGGACTGGCGGCACCGAGCTTGGCCCGGAGCTGCGCGACGTGGACGTCGACCGTGCGGGTGCCGGCGGCCGCGGCGTACCCCCACACCTCCGAGAGCAGCTGCTCCCGTGAGTAGACCCGACCGGGACGGCGCAGCAGGAAGGCCAGCAGGTCGAACTCGGTGGCCGTCAGCTCGACCGGCACGCCGGCGGCGGTGACCCGGTGCCGCCCCGGGTCGAGCGTGACGGCACCCAGGGTGAGCACCCTGTTCCCTGCCGGATCCCCCGCTGTTCTTCGCAGCACGGTCTTGACCCGAGCAACCAGCTCCTGTGGCGAGAACGGCTTGGTGATGTAGTCGTCCGCGCCCATCTCCAGCCCGAGAACCCGGTCGACCTCATCGTCGCGTGCGGTGACGAACAGGACCGGGGTCCAGTCACCAGCGGACCGCAGCGCCCGACACACCTCGGTGCCGTCGAGCAGTGGTAGCCCGACGTCCAGCACGATGGCGACCGGATGCAGGCTGCGGGCGGCGGCGAGACCGGCCCGACCGTCCGCCTCGACGTGCACACCGAAGCCTTCGCGGGCCAGGTACATCCGGACCAGGTCGGCGATCGCCCGCTCGTCCTCGACGACCAGGACCAGGCCGCGACTCTCGGTCACCGATCACCTCCTGGTCTCCCAGGCTACGGTGCCCGTGCGCGGATCAGATGCCGGAACCCCCGCGCCGACGGATCTCGGCAAGGTCATCGGCCATCCGGAAGATGACCACCATGACCTCCAACAGCACCCGGTAGACCGCGACGAACACGATGAAGAAGAGCGGGCAGATCACGAGCAGGAACAGCAGGCCCGCGCCGGCGCCGGCCCGAAACCCGACCGCGAGGAGGGCCAGCGTGTACAGCCCGGCTATCAGCACGATGAGGATGTAGAGGACCTTCACCACTCTGGTGGCGACAAAGCTGGAGAAGCTGAAGTCGAACAGCGAGGCCAGGAAGCCCTTGGTCGACCCGTCGGCGGCGGCCGGGCCGCCCGGGTACCCCAGCGGCGGCCCTTGCGGCGGCTGCGGCGGTCCGCTCGACGGCGGTTGCGGCGGCCCGCCGTACGGCGGGCCCGGTGGCTCGAAGCCCCCCTGTCCTTGTCCCTCGGTCATGGTCACTCCTGGCTGGGTTCGGCGAGGGATGCACCATAGCGGCGATTGGTGCGAAAGCCGCAGCTACCGGGTCGGGTCCTCGCCGCGGTCGAGGGCATCCCAGATCGTCGCCGGCTCTGCCGGCGCGTCGGGTCGGTCCGCGCCGGGTGCGTCGTAACGCGCCGACAGGACAGTCCAGCGCCGACCACGGACAGCGATGAGTACGCCGGCCGCGCACAGCAGGGCGCCGCCCGCTGCGGAAACGCCGGGCCACGCTGTCACCCGGACGTCCTCGGCGGTGGCCCCCGGTACGCCGGAGACCCGCTCGAGCGTCGGCCGCAGAACCCGTGGGAGATCGGCCACGACCTGCACGGAGGCCACCATCACCCCGGCGCCGGCCAGGGCCAGCAGCACGCCGGTGACCAGCCGGCCGGCACCCCGTGTCGCCAGGACCGCCACCACCGCGGCCAGCCCCACCAGACCGAGGGCGGCAGCGACCGGGGCGAGGCTGCGGCCGCTCGAGGTCACCCCGACCGTCGGCAGTGGCGGCTGCCGCAGCAGCGAGGCGCGCGCCCACGGCCGCCCGGCGGCCAGCAGGACAAGAGCCGCCCCGGTCAGGTCGACCATGATCGCCACGAACTGTTCGCGCGATCTGCGAACCGGCGGGCGGCGCGGCGCCCTCACGCTGGGCCGGGACCGGGGTGGTGACCGAAGAAAGCCCGGCTCTGCGGATGAACCGCCAGCAGGAAGATGATCCCGCCGTTGAGCAGGATGCCGACGATGCCGGCCACCGGATTGGCCCCCACCTGAACGAGGTCGCCCACGACCGAGAGACCGCTGAGCACCACGGCGACCGTCCGGGCTGTCCGGTCACCCCGGCGCACTCCGCGGGCCAGGACGGCGTACGCGAGGGCGAAGGCCAGCGCGAGCAGCCCGCCGGCCAGGTGGGTGCGGTCCAGCGCGGACGCGACGACGCCGAGCAGACCCTGAACCAGCGCCAGGCCGGCGACGACGTACATCAGGACCGACGCGGTCCGGACGGCGCGCGGCGGCGGTTCTCGGGCCGGGCCGGCCGGTGGCTCCTGCCCGGGCAACACCTCGGACACCGGCGCCTTCCCCAGGTACTGCGTTGACGGACGGTTCAGTCTGACAGTCGACGGGACAGTCTCCGGCCTTCACTGCTGCCTCCACTCCGGCGTCGCCACGATCGCCAGCGCGGCCGGCAGCCGGAAGGCACCGGTGGCCAGCGCAGCGCCGATGACCGCCCCCTCCAACCCGGCGATGTCGGCGACGGCGCGCAGATCGGCGAGGCTGCCGACACCACCGCTGGCGAGGACGGCCCGGTCAGTCGCCGCCCGCACCTGGCGCAGCAGCTGCAGGTTCGGCCCGGCCAGCGTGCCGTCCCGGCTGACATCGGTGACCACGTAACGAGCGGCGCCGGCGGCGTCGAGGAGCGCCAGGGCTTCGAGCAGTTCGCCACCCGGGCGGGGCGATCCCCGCCCGGCAAGCCGGCCCTCCCGCACGTCGAGGGCGACGGCTAGCCGGTCCCCGCCCCGGGTGATCGCCGTACGGACCCACCGGATGTCAGCCACGGCGGCGGTGCTCAGCACCACCCGCGCCGCTCCGGTGTCCAGTGCGGCGGTCAGCCCCGCGTCGTCGCGGATACCGGCAGACAGCTGCACGGCCAGGTCGAGGCGGCGTACGACGTCGGCCAGCAGGTCGGCATTGCTGCCCCGGCCGAAAGCGGCGTCGACGTCGACCAGGTGAATCCAGCGGGCGCCCTCGCGCTCGAAGCCGAGAGCCACCTCGAGAGGATCTCCGTCACCGACGGTGCTCGCGACCCGGCCCTGGACCAGGCGGACCGCTCGGCCGCCGACCACGTCCACCGCCGGGAGCAGCGTGAAGGCCGGCCCGCTCACAACCGGGTCAGCCCGTTCACGACGCAGAGCCCGGCCAGGACCACGAGCAGCGCTCCGATGGCTACCGTGCCGCGGGTACGGCGGGGTTGGCGCAGCACGGAGAATGCCCCTCCGGCCAGCAGCCCGCCCACGACCATGAACAGCACCGGAGCCACGACCCGCAGCCTTCCGCCGCCGCGACGACAGCCCACCGGTGGCGGGCGAGCGTCGCACTCTAGGGCACCGCGGCCGGCTCCCGGCCACCGGCTGCCTCAGCTGGTGTCCGGTCACTGCCGCCCCTCGCCGGGTAGGCTGAGTAGCAGTGACCGATTCGCTGCCGCTCTTCCCGCTGGGGACCGTGCTGTTCCCCGGGCTGGTGCTCCCGCTGCACGTCTTCGAGGAACGCTACCGGCTGCTGGTCCGGGAGCTGGTCGAAGGCGGGCGAGCTACCGGTGCCCGGTTCGGCGTGGTGGCGATCCGATCCGGACGGGAAGTCGGAGCCGGCCTCCCGGACCTGCACGAGGTCGGCTGCACCGCTGATCTTCGGAAGGTGGAACCCTACGAGGACGGCCGGTTCGACATCGTGACCACCGGCGGGGGGCGGTTCCTGGTGCGGGAACTGGACACCTCGCGGCCGTACCTCACCGGAGAAGTGGACCAGCTGCCGGAGGACGTCGGTGACGAAGCCGTTGCCGCGGAACTCGGACGGCGGGTTCGGGCCGGCTTCGCGGCATACCTGCTCGCACTCGGGGCTGCGCAAGGGTCGGCGTCGCCGGAGCTGCCGGAGCTGCCGGAGCTGCCCACCGACCCCATGACGCTGTCCTACCTGGTGGCGGCCGCCGTACTGGTCGACGTGCCGGACAAGCAACGGCTGCTCGCCGCGGCCAACGCGGCGGACCGGCTGCGGCTGGAGTTGTCTCTGCTCTCGCAGGAGACCCGGTTGCTGCGGGCGCTGTCCGCCCCGCCCGCGCTTGATCTGACCTCTCAGGCGTTCAGCGCCAACTGAGTGCGCCGCCGGTTATTGGCAGGCCCCGACCCGAAGGCACGGCTAGCGTCATTGCGTGCTCTCGGCCCTGCGTTCCCGCAACTTCCGCCTGCTCTGGCTGAGCCAGTCGGCAAGTGTCATCGGCGACGCGCTGGTGATCGTCGCCATCGGCCTCTATGTGACCCGGCTGACCGGCGACCCGAGCGACGTGGGCGTGGTGCTGGCGGCGTACGCGGTGCCGTTGGTGCTCTTCGTACTGGTCGGCGGTGTGATCGCCGACCGGCTGCCGCGACAGGTCGTCATGGTGGTCGCGGACGTCGTCCGCGGCGTCCTGCACGGCGCGCTGGCGCTGCTGATCCTGACCGGTGCTGTGCGGGTGTGGCACATGGTCGTCATCGGGCTGCTATTCGGGACCGCCGAAGCGTTCTTCCGGCCGGCCTACACCGGTCTGGTCCCCCAGACCGTGCCCGAGGAGGACATCCAAGCCGCACAGGCGCTCGGCGGGGTGAGCCGCGAGATCGCATCGTTCGCCAGCCCGGCGCTGGCGACCGCGCTCGTCCTCGGCGTCGGCGGGGCGGCGGCCTTCGGTCTGGACGCCGCCACGTTCGCGGTGTCCGCCGTCCTGCTCGCCCGGGTTCGCGCCCGCCCGCGCGGCGAGGCCGCGGTCCGGAGCACCGTACGCCGCGAGCTTCGAGAGGGGTGGACGGCGGTCCGCGAGCGGCCCTGGGTGTGGGCCACCGTCGCCGCCTTCTCGGCCGCGCTGCTGCTGGCGCTGGCACCGTTCTTCGTGCTCGGGGCGGCGGTGGCCCGGGAGGTCTACGGCAGCGATGCCGTGTTCGGTCTCACCAACGCGGCCTGGGGCGTGGGAACGGTCACCGGCGCGGTGGTCGGATCCCGCTGGCGGCCGCGTCGGCCGATGTTCGCCGGAATGCTGGCGGCCGTCCCCTGGCCGGGAGCCATCGCCCTGTACGCGGCCGGCCCACCGCTCGCCGTGCTCTACCTGGCCATGGCCGCGGCCGGCGCGGGAATCGGGCTGTTCGCCGTCTGGTGGGAGACCGCACTCGCGCAGCGCATTCCCGCTCACCTGCTCTCGCGGGTGTCCGCGTGGGACTGGATGGGCTCGCTCGCGCTGCTGCCGGCCGGGTACCTGCTGGCCGGTCCGGTCGCCGGCGCACTCGGCGCGGTACCCGTCCTTACCGGCGGCGGCCTGCTCGGGCTGGCGGCCTGCGCAGCCGGGCTGCTGCCCAGCTCGACCCGCACGCTCACCCGGCTGGAAGGTCCGGACCCGGTGTTTCCCGGTTCTCCGTTGCCGGTGGCACCGTGACCTGGCCGCTGCGGGCCGTGGTCGAGGAGGCGCCGGTCAGGCCTGCGGCTGGCTGATGTTGACCATCCAGGGGACTCCGAACTGGTCCACGCACATGCCGAACTCGTCGCCCCACATCTGCTTCTCTAGGGGCATCGACACGCTGCCGCCGCCGGACAGCTTCTCCCAGTGGCCGCGCAGCTCGTCGGTGTCGTCTCCGCTCAGGCTCACCGCGATGTTGTCCCGCGGGTTGAAGTCCATCCCGGGCGGGGTGTCGGCGCCCATCAGCGTGAAACCGCCGTCGGTCTCGAGCCTGCTGTGCATGATCTTGTCCCTCCGGGGCGTCCTGCGCGCCGAACTCACCGAAGGTGTTCCGCGTCAAGGTGCCGCCGAAGACGCCCTTGTAGAACTCCATGCCGCGCGTTGCCGGCGAAGCTGATGTACGGGTTGAGACGAGAGGCCACCGGATGCTCCTTGCTCGAGACAACGCTCGGGCGCTGGCAGACTAACGCCTTCGCTGCGGACTCTCGCCGCCTGCCGGCCCGGGTCCTGTTGCCCACATGTCATCGATGAAGTACCGGCCGACCAGAAGCAAGGCTCCTTGATCACGCCGAGAGGTTCGATGGGATGACACCCGACCGGGCGATCGTCGACAGTCTGAAGTCGCTGGACCTCGACGTGTCACAACCAGCCATCTACGACCGACCGGTGGGCCTGCGGCTCCTCTATCGGGATCCGGGATCAGGGGCGGAGCACTACCTGGTTCGGTACCCGGCCGGTCTGAAGGCCCGGCGGCATCGACATACGGCTGCCCACACCATCTTGGTTCTCGAAGGCAGACTCGAGGCCAACCGCGAGGTGGTCGGCCCAGCCGCCTACTGTCACTTCCCCGCCGGTTCGGCCATGCATCATGCCCCAGCGGACGACGGATCCTGCCTGTTCATCACGATATTCCACGGCCCCTTCGACGTTGCGATGATCGACGACTAGGCCGGCCTCGGGTCGTTGGATTGGTCCAAGCGAAGCCTCGTCAGCTTTCACAGCTGGTCGTCGTGGTGGGCCCGGACGGCGACCACGACGACGGTGAGCAGTCCGGTCAGCGCCCAGGCAACCAGCACCCCCTTCGCCCGCAACGAGAGGTTGAGCACCGTCGAGGTGCCGACCGGCCCGCGGACCGCACGCCGGAAGTCCGCCAGCCCGATCCGGTGACCGACCCGCCAGGCCAGGTAGGACCCGGCAAGACCGCCGACTGCGAGCCCGAGCGCCGTGGCAACGCCATGCCGGCGGCCGCCGAGCAGCAACGCGAGTGCGGCACAGAGCAGGCCGGCCGCCCCGGTGAGCAGCAGGAACGTGCCGTCGGCGGCGATGAAGGCCTTGGTGTTGGGATCTACCAGGTCCGGGCCGCCGGCAAGTACGACGACGCGAGCCCGCGGTGCCACAGCCGACCACAGCAGCCCGATCGGCGCGCCGAGGAGCGCGACCCCGATCGCGATCGCGGTCCCGGCCAGTACGTCACCACGCCGCCGCCCGGGTCGCCGCTCGACCGGCGCCGGCTCCGAGGACGCGCTCACGCCGCCACCACCAGCTCGCCGGCAACCACCGCGACCGGGTGCCGCCACCTCTCCGGGTCGGCCAGCGGGTCACCGGCAAGGACGACGACGGCCGCCCTCTCACCGACGGCCAGCCGGCCCGTTGGCCCGGCCATCCCGGCCGCCGCCGCGGCGCCCTCGGTTGCAGCCACCAACGCACCGACCGGACCCAGGCCGGCTGCGGCCAGCCGGCGCAGCTCGCGAGGGTCCACGCCCGCAGACGTACCGGCGTTGCCCAGGTCGGTGCCGTAGATCACCCGCACATCGGCAGCCACCAGCAACCGCGCGTTGTGCATCGGTCCCGGTGCACCGTCGGACGACAGCGTCTCGAGCGTGGACACCACCGCGACAGATGCCGCCGCCAGCCGGTCGACCAGCTCGGGTGGAAGCGGCTCGACGGGCGTGTGCACCAGCTCGTCCACCCCCGCCGCCAGGGCCCGCTCCACCATTGGCGCGGTGAGCGCGTGGGCGACCGCCGGCAGCCCGGCCTCGTGCGCCGTGCGGACTGCCGCGGTGGCAACGTCCAGAGCAGGGACCGGCTGCCGGCCAGCCGGCTCCAGGGCCAGCTTGATGACCTCGACACCCGCCGCCGCCAGCCGGCGTACCGCCGCAACCGCATCCGCGGGTGAGGCCAAAAAGGCGGCGAAACCCCCAGCGCCCCAGCCGTTGGCCGGGTACCCGCCCGGCGCAGTGAGCAGCGGGCCGGCGACCGCGACGTACGGCGCACCGGCGCCGGGACCGGTCCGCCACTCCAGCGCCCGGTCCAGCGGTGCCCCCAGGTCGCGAACCCCGACCAGGCCGCCGCCGAACTCCTCGTCCGGGGCGCCGAAGGCCAGATGGACATGCGCGTCGACAACCCCCGGCCCGACCCAGTGCGACGGACCTCCGAGCCGATCGAAGCCCGCGGGCACCTCCACCCGCTCTGCCGGCCCAAGGCCCGCCACCCGGCCGGTTCGGTCGACCAGGAGCACGCCGTCGTCGAAGGGCACACCGGCGCCACCCGGCCAGATCTGGCCGAACAACGCCAGCCCCGAGTGCTTTCGCCTCACTGCCAGGCCGAGATCGTCATCCATACCAGGATGTCGAGGATGCGGAGCTGACTAAGCGTCGCCCCACGGCTCTCGGCGTACGCCTGGAGCTCGGCGAACCGCTCGGCCGAGCCCTGCAGGTCGGCCTGCATCGACCGACAGAGCAGGTCCATGAACGTCACCCAGGTGCGGCTGGGCTCGGCCGGGATGGCACCCGGAGCCGTGTACGCGGCCAGGATGCGCGAGTCGTAGATCGGAACCAGGTCCGGCCGCTTCCGGTGCAGCACCTTGGCGACCACCGTGCCGCGTACCCCACGCCGGCGATAGGCAACGTCGTCCAGCACGTCGAACAGGCCGGCCACCTGCGCCAGGGCCGATTCGTCCGCCTCCTGGAGCGTGACCGGCGGCAGGTCGGCCACCCGGGACAGCTGCGGCAGCATGTCGAAGAGCACCCGGAACCGGCTGGCGTCGACGTAGGCCTCGAGCAGCGCGGGTGCCAACAGGTCACCGGTGACCAGCTGCACGCTGCCGTTGGTGACCAGCGTGTCGTACGCCGGCCAGGCGTAGCCGTTGCGAGGGTCGAGGTATTCGCCCAGCAGCTCCTCGGGCGAGTCCACGACGAGGGTGCCACCGCACAGCGTGAGGGGTGGCACCTCACCCGCCGCCAAGGCAGGCGGCGCCGAGCAGCGCCTTGAGGTCGGCCATCAGCGACGGCGAGGCGGTCACCCGGAGCCGGTCGTCCAGCCGGAGAACCCTGGTCCTGGTGCCGGACTGCAGCTGCAGCTGCACCTCGGTGGTGCCGGGATGGCTGGCCAGCACCTCCGAGAGCCGCTCGACGACCGGCGGTGTGCACCGGCCGGTGGCGAGGGTGACAATGACCGGCCCCCGAGGCCCGGTGGACAGGTCCGGCACGGTCACCTCCATGGCGACCAGCCGGGGGACGTCCTCCCGCTTGTCCAGCCGGCCGCGGACGACCACGACGGCGTCCTCGGCGAGATGGACGCCGTACTGCGCGTATGTCTGCGGGAAGAACAAGACCTCGATGGTCCCCTCGAGGTCCTCCAGGGTGGCGGCCGCCCAGGGAGCGCCCTGCTTGGTGACCTTGCGCGCCAGCGTGGACAGGATGCCGCCGACGGTGACCACCTCACCGTCCGGCAGCCCCTCGCCGGTCAACCCCGCGATGGTGGCATCGGCGGCAGCGGCCAGCACGTGCTCGACGCCGAGCAGCGGGTGGTCGGAGACGTAGAGCCCGAGCATCTCGCGCTCGTAGCCGAGCAGCACCGCCTTCTCCCACTCGCCGACCGGGATCACCACCGAGAAGCCGCCGCCGATGGCGGTCATGGCGTCCTCGGTTCCGCTGCCGAACAGGTCGAACTGGCCGATCGCCTCGGCCCGCTTGGTCTCCAGGCACGCGTCCAGCGCCTCGGCGTGGATCTGCAGCAGCCCGCGCCGGGTGTGGCCGAGCGAGTCGAAGGCACCGGCCTTGATCAGCGACTCGACCACCTTCTTGTTGCAGGCCACCGCCTCCACCTTGCGCAGGAAGTCGGCGAAGTCGACGTAGAGCCCCTTGGCGCGCCGGGAGCCGACGATCGAGGTCACCACGTTGGATCCCACGTTGCGCACCGCGGTCAGCCCGAACCGGATGTCGGTTCCCACCGGGGTGAACCTGGCCTCGGAGGAGTTGACATCGGGCGGCAGCACCTTGATGCCCATCCGCCGGCACTCGTGCAGGTAGAGCGCGCTCTTGTCCTTGTCGTCCTGGACAGAGGTGAGCAGGGCGGCCATGTACTCGGCGGGAAAGCGCGCCTTGAGGTACGCCGTCCAGTAGGACACCAGGCCGTAGCCGGTGGAGTGCGCCTTGTTGAAGGCGTAGTCGGCGAACGGGACCAGCACCTCCCACAGCTTGGCGATCGCCGGGTCGCTGTAGCCGTTGGCCCGCATGCCGTCCCGGAAGGGGCCGTACTCCTTGGCCAGGATCTCGCGCTTCTTCTTGCCCATCGCCCGGCGGAGCAGATCGGCCCTGGCCACCGTGTAGCCGGCCACCTTCTGGGCTGCGGCAACCACCTGCTCCTGGTAGACGATCACGCCGTACGTGTCGCCGAGGACCTCGGCCAGCGGCTCGGCCAGCTCGGGGTGGATCGGCTCGATCGGCCGGCGCCCGTGCTTGCGCTCGACGTAGTCGAGGTGGGCGCCCACTCCCATCGGTCCCGGCCGGTAGAGCGCGATGAGAGCGGCGATGTCCTCGAAGCTGTTGGGTTGCATGGCGCGCATGAGGGAGCGCATGGGGCCGCCCTCGAGCTGGAAGACCCCGATGGACTCGCCCCTGCAGAGCAGCGCGTAGGGCTCCGGGTGGTCCAGCGGCAGGTCTTCGAGGACCACCGACTCGCCCCGGTTGGCCTCGATGTGGCGCAGGCAGTCGTCGAGAACAGTGAGGTTGCGCAGGCCCAGGAAGTCCATCTTGAGCAGGCCGAGTGCCTCGACGGTGCCCATGTCGAACTGGGTAATGACCGCGCCGTCGGCCTCCCGCCGCCACACCGGGATGTGGTCGGTGAGCGGGTCCCGGCAGATGACCACCCCGGCCGCGTGCACGCCGGCCTGCCGCTTGAGCCCCTCCAGGTCGCGCGCCGCGTCGAGCACCTTCTGCGCGTCCGGGTCGGAGCTGTACGCCGACCGCAGCTCGACCGCCTCGCGGTAGCGGGCGGCGCCGGCGTTGAAGCAGTCCGCGAGGGAGACGTCGCGGCCCATGACCGCGGTCGGCATCAGCTTGGACAACCGGTCGCCGACGGCGTAGGGGTAGCCCAGCACCCGGGCCGAGTCACGGATCGCCTGCTTGCCCTTGATGGTCCCGAACGTGACGATCTGCGCCACCCGGTCCTCGCCGTACCGCTCGGTGGCGTAGCGGATCATGTCGCCGCGGCGGCGCTCGTCGAAGTCCATGTCGATGTCGGGCATCGACACCCGGTCCGGGTTGAGGAACCGCTCGAAGAGCAATCCGTAGCGGATCGGGTCGATCGCGGTGATGCCCAGGCAGTACGAGACGGCGCAGCCGGCAGCCGACCCCCGACCCGGGCCGACCCGGATGCCGTTCTCCTTGGCGTGGCGGACCAGGTCGGCGACGACCAGGAAGTACGCCGAGAAGCCCATCGAAATGATCACGCCGAGCTCGTAGTCGACCTGCGCCCGCTGCTGGTCGGTCGGGCGGTCGCCGTACCGGTTGCGCAGTCCGCGCTCGACCTCCACGCGGAGCCAGCTGTCCTCCGTCTCCCCCGCGGGCACCGGGAAGTGCGGCAGCAGGTTCTTGCCCTCGTCGATCTGCAGGTCGACCCGCTCGGCGATCGCCAGCGTGTTGTCACACGCCTCCGGCAGGTCCGCGAAGAGCTCGCGCATCTGCGCCGGCGACTTGAGGTAGAACTCCTCCCCCTCGAACTTGAAGCGGGTCGGGTCGGCCAGGGTCGCACCGGTCTGCACGCACAGCAGCACCTCGTGCGCCACCGAGTGCTCGGCCTTGGTGTAGTGCAGGTCGTTGGTGGCGACCAGCGGCAGCGACAACTCGCGCGCGATCCGGACCAGATCGGCGGCCGTACGCCGCTCGACGTCGATGCCATGGCGCATCAGTTCGACGTAGTAGTTGCCCGGCCCGAAGATCTCGGCGTACTCCCCCGCGGTGCGCTTGGCCGCTGCGTAGTCCCCCCGCAGCAGCAGTTGCGGAACCTCGCCGCCGGGGCAGCCGGTGGTGGCGATCAGACCCGGAGCATGCTCGGCCAGCAGCTCGCGGTCCATCCGTGGCTTGTAGTAGTAGCCCTCGAGGCTGGCCCGGCTGGAGAGCTTGATCAGGTTGGCGTAGCCGGTGGCGTCGGCCGCCCACAACGTCAGGTGGGAGTACTTGTCCGTCTTGGCCGCGCTGCCCTCCGGCAGTCGCTTGTCGAACCGGCTGCCGGGTGCGAGGTAGGCCTCCGTGCCCACGATCGGCTTGACACCGGCCGCGGTCGCCTTCTTGTAGAAGTCGTAGGCACCGAAGAGGTTGCCGTGGTCGGTCATCGCCAGCGCCGGCATGCCCATGGCGGCGGTCTCGGCGAACAGGTCGCCGAGGCGGGCCGCACCGTCGAGCATGGAGTACTCGGTGTGCACATGCAGGTGCACGAACGAGTCGCTCACGTGCGCTCGGCTCTCCCCTCTGCGTCGTACGCCGGTCGACGAACAGCGGCGGACGCGGGGAAGGAGCGGCCGGGCCGATCGAAGCGGGGTCGCTCCCGCTGCCCCGTAGTTCTAACACGGCCACCGGACAGAAACGCCGACGCCACCCGGCCGCACCGATGACGGCAGGATGGGCGGATGACGTCCACGCGCGTCCAGCTCGAACTCGGGAAGAGGTGGGTCTTCGCCAGCGCTCTCGACTGGCCCGGGTGGTGCCGCCGCGGCAAGGGCGAGGAGGCGGCGCTGGCAGCCTGCTGGCGTACGCCGGCCGGTACGCCGCTGTAGCGGGGCCCGACTTCGAAGCCGGGGATCTCCACGTGGTGGAGAAGGTCCCGGGGACGGGGGCCACCGACTTCGGGGCTCCGGACGCGCGCAGCGGCTCCGACGGCGAGCCGCTGGCCCCGGCGGACGCCGACCGGCTGGCCGGGCTATTGGAGCGCTGCTGGTGGGCCTTCGACGCGGTCGTCGTCCACGCACCACCCGAGCTCCGTAAGGGTCCTCGTGGCGGGGGTCGGAACCGTGACGCGATCGTCGACCACGTCGGGAGGCGGAGCGCAGCTACGGCCGCACGCACGCCGTGGGAGGACCAGTGGGCCGCGGTTTCCGCCGCTCTCCGCGACGGGGCACCCGGTGGATCGTGGCCGGCCCGCTACGCCGTCCGGCGCTTCGCCTGGCACGTGCTCGACCACGCCTAGGAGATCGAGGACAAGAGCGCCTGAGCATCCCGGTCCGCGGAGCCGCCTCCCTCGCGTCGGGAGGCCGGTCAATGCGTCGCTGACAGCCCCTTGGCGAAGTGGTACTCGACGGTGTTGCTGCGGTCGCGGAGCTCGCGGCTCCCCGGCAGGCGGATGTACCCCAGCCGCTCGTAGTGGCGGTGCGCCTCGGTGAACCGGGTGTCCGACCAGAGCTCCACCCGGGACGCGCCGCGGCGGCACGCCGCGGTCTCCACCCGGTGGACCAGCTCCGCGCCGAGCCCCCGTCGGCGGGCCGGGGCCGCGACGTAGAGGCTGTGCAGCGAGACCGCCCCGCCGTGCTCCGGGAGCAGGCCGACGCACGCGACCAGCTCGCCGTCGAGCTCGACGACCTCGAAGGCCCCGCCCCGGTCGGCGTACGCCGAGGCCGGCGCGCGCAGCCACGGCTCCTCGCCGTCCACGTCCAGCACGCATCCCGGATACTCGGCCCAGCACCGCCCGATCAGCGCGATCAGCGCCGCCGAGTCCGCATCGGTCACCGGGCGCACGGCCGGCAGCGCCTTGCGCATGGACACGTGCGGAATGCCGGCCTCGAGGTACTCCTCGCCGTACGCGGCATAGCCGGCCCGGTCGTAGAAGCCGCGCGCGTGCGCCTGGGCGTGCAGCTCGAGGGCCGGCAGACGCCGTTCGCAGGCCCGGGCCTCGAGCGCCCGCAGTACCTCCGCTCCGACCCCCGTTCCGCGGGCCTCCGGCAGCACCGCCATCCGACCGATCACTCCCGTTCCGCCCGGCTGGACCACCAGCCGGCCGGTCCCGACCACTTCCCCGTCGATGCGCACGACCACGTGGTCGGCCACCCCGTCGAGGTCGTCGCGCTCGATGCCCGGGTCGACTCCCTGCTCCTCGACGAAGACGCGGCGGCGCACGGCGTACGCCGCGGCTCGCTCCGACGGCCCGGTGACGAGTCGGGCGGTCACGACTGCGCCCGCAACCGCTCCAACGCACCGGCCAGATCGGCCGGGGGCGCGCTGGTAAACTCCACCCACCGGCCGTCCACCGGGTGCGCGAAGCCGAGCCGGGCCGCATGCAGCCACTGGCGCGCGAGGCCCAACCGGGCGGCCAGCGTGGGGTCGGCGCCGTAGGTGAGGTCCCCCACGCAGGGGTGCCGCATCGCCGCCATGTGCACTCGAATCTGGTGGGTGCGGCCGGTCTCCAGCCGGACGTCGAGCAGCGAGGCGGCCCGGAACGCCTCGACCGTCTCGTAGTGGGTGACGCTGGGCCGCCCGCCGGCCACCACCGCGAACCGGTACGCCGAGGTCGGATGGCGGTCGATCGGGGCGTCCACGGTGCCGCGCAGCGGGTCGGGGTGGCCCTGCACCAGCGCGGCGTAGAGCTTGTCGACGGTCCGCTCCCGAAACGCGCCCTTAAGCGCCGTGTACGCCGGTTCGCTCTTGGCGACGACCATGAGCCCGCTCGTCCCGACGTCGAGCCGATGCACGATGCCCTGGCGCTCGGCCGCGCCGGAGGTAGCCACCCGGTGGCCGGCCGCGATCAGGCCGCCGACCACCGTCGGCCCGTCCCAGCCGGGGCTCGGGTGCGCGGCCACGCCGACGGGCTTGTCGACGACGACGAGCTCGCCGTCCTCGTACACGATCGCCAGGCCGGGGACGGCTGTGGAAGCGGGCACCCGGGCAGCGGCCGGCGCCGGCAGCTCGACCTCGAGCCAGGCGCCGGCGACCACCCGGTCGGACTTGCCGGACTGCACCCCGTCCACGGTCGCCCGCCCGCCCTCCGCGAGCTGCGCCGCCGCCGTCCGGGACAAACCGAAGAGCCGGGCCAGCGCCGCGTCGAGGCGCAGCCCGTCGAGTCCGTCCGGCACCGGCATGCTCCGCCGGTCGCCCGCCGGCTCAGCCATCGGTGCGGGCGACCCGGCGACCGTCCACGCCGAGGCCGCGGCTGGCAAGCAGGACCGCGAGCAGCCCGCCGGTCACGATCGAGGCATCGGCCAGGTTGAAGACCGGCCAGTGCGGCAGCTGTATCCAGTCCACGACGTGTCCGCGCAGTGGACCCGGCGAGCGCACCAGCCGGTCGA
>JAABUN010005076.1_pt1 | contig 16875 bp, 15 predicted proteins | sample 5559311 | NCBI WGS metagenome assembly JAABUN01 (sample SAMN10711877, study PRJNA513370) | rock metagenome | isolation source: Antarctica rocks | place: Antarctica: Victoria Land, Siegfried Peak sud
GTCGTGGTCGGGTCCGAGCGGACCCAGCGGCGATCGGGGGCGGCGAGCGCGTGTTCGCGCAGCAGGGCAGCCTGCCGGCCGACGTCCGGGGGCAGGGCGCTGATGATCTTGCCGAGCGCGGCGCCGACCGGGTCGCTCGCGTCCGCGGCGGCGTGCTGCCCGTCGAGCACGGCCGTCACCAGTCCCAGGGCCTCGGCGCTGCTGAACACCAGCGGCGGGAGCTTTAGAACACGGCCGAGGCGATAGCCGCCGTATTGGCCGGGGGTGGACTCCACGCTGACGTCGGCCTCGCGCAGGATTGCGACGTAGCGCCGGGCGGCTCGGTCGGACACGCCCAGCCGTGCGCCCAGCTCGGCCGCGGTCAGTCCCGGGTGCCGCTGCAACAGCTCGAGCGTCCGCAGGGCCCGCGCCGTGGGGCTGTCGGCATGGACCGTCACGACGCCAGTCAACCAGGACGCCGATCGTCCGCGAACGGTCCTACGGTCTGACCATGACGCCTGCACGCGACTTCATCCTGATCGCCGGTCTCTGGCTCACCGGCCGGGTCTGGGAGCCGGTGGCCGCCGAGCTCACCCGTCTCGGTCACCGACCCGTCGTCCCGTCGTTGCCCGGGGTCGACGACGGCGGGGTCACCGCGACCCTCGACGACCAGCTGGCCGCCGTCTCCGCCGCCGTTGCCGCCGCGGAACGTCCCGTCGTGATCGGGCACTCGGCGGCGGCCACCCTCGCCTGGCTGGCGGCCGACCGTCGGCCGGACGACGTCGCCCGGGTCGTCATGATCGGTGGTTTTCCCGGTGCCGACGGGACGAGCTATGCCGACTTCTTCCCCGTCGTCGACGAGCTGATGCCCTTCCCGGGCTGGGCCCCGTTCGAAGGCCCCGACGCCGTCGACCTCGACGAGCCAGCCCGGCGACGGTTCACCGACGCAGCCGTGCCAGTGCCGGCCGGGGTGGCCCGGGGCACGGTCCGGCTCGGCGACGAGCGCCGCCACGCCGTGCCCGTCACCATGATCTGCCCGGAGTACAGCCCGGACGATGCCCGGGCCTGGCTGGCCGCCGGGGAGCTGCCCGAGCTGGAGCAGGCCGACGTCTCGTTCATCGACATCGACTCGGGCCACTGGCCGATGATCACCCGCCCGCTCGAGCTGGCCCTGATCCTCGACGCCCTGCCGACGAGGGCTGACGAGGTGGCGTACACGATCCAGCCACTGAGTACGGCGACTTGGGAGGTCTTCGCCGAGCTCGTCGAACGCAACAACGGCGTGTACGGCGGCTGCTGGTGCATCGGCTACCACCCACCCCGACCCCCCGGACTCGACGACCGGGAAGCCAAGCTCGAGCGCGTCCGGACCGACGCCGCCCACGCCGCGCTGGTCCTCGACGAGGACGGCCGGGCCCAGGGCTGGGCGCAGTACGGCGACCCCGACGAGCTGGCCGGGTTCAAGCACCGCCGGGAGTACGACAAGGACGCCCCGCCCCGTCCCGACTGGCGGATCACCTGCATCTTCGTCGACCCCAGGCAGCGGAAGCAGGGCGTGGCCCGAGCCGCGCTCGGTGGTGCGCTTGGCTTGATCGCCGACTCAGGCGGCGGCCGGGTGGAGGCGATCTCCGAGGCCACCGCCGGCCGGCAGGCGCAACCCCGGTTCCTCTTCAGCGCCACCGTCGAGCTCTTCGAGGAACACGGGTTCACCCGGGGCCGGCAGGTGGGCAAGCACGCCTGGCTGGTCAGCCGGGTGGTCGACCCGAGCTGGACGCACGGGCTGCGTACGGACCCAGAAGCCGTACGTCAGCCCGTGCGGCGGCCTAGGACCTGCTGCCCTTGACCAGGGAGCCGAGCAGGTCCCGGTTCAGCCGGGAGATGGTCTCGAACGGGATGCCCTTGGGGCAGACCGCAGTGCACTCACCGATGTTCGTGCAGCCGCCGAAGCCTTCCTCGTCGTGCTGGGACACCATGCCCACCACCCGCGAGTTGCGCTCGGGCTGGCCTTGCGGCAGCAACCCGAGGTGCGTGATCTTGGCCGCGGTGAACAACATCGCCGAGCCGTTCGGGCAGGCGGCCACGCAGGCTCCGCAGCCGATGCAGGCCGCGGCCTCGAAGGCGTGGTCGGCGCTCGACTTCGGCACCGGGGCAGCGTGCGCGTCGGGAGCCGTACCGGTCGGGGCGGAGATGAAGCCACCCGCCTGGATGATCCGGTCGAAGGCTCCGCGGTCGACGATCAGGTCCTTGATCACCGGGAACGGATCCGCCCGCCACGGCTCGATGTCGATCTCCGCGCCGTCCTCGAAGGACCGCATGTGCAACTGGCAGGTGGTGGTCTGCTGCGGCCCGTGGGCCACCCCGTTGATCACCACGCCGCACTGCCCGCAGATGCCCTCGCGGCAGTCGTGGTCGAAGGCGATGGGGTCATCACCCTCCAGCGTCAACCGCTCGTTCAGCACGTCCATCATCTCCAGGAACGACATGTCCTTGGACACGTCCTGCACCTGGTAGGCCACCATCCGACCCTCGGCCTCGGCATTCGGCTGCCGCCATACCCGCACCGTGATATTCACTGCTTCTCCTCGCTCGCGCTCGCTGCGCACCTCAAGACTGTGTCTTCCTCACTCATTCGCAGACGAAAAAGCGTGTCTGCTCTCTCACTCGTCCAGACACAGCCCGGCTCTTCGCTGACCGACGCTCGCAGGTATATCGCGATCGGCGTCACTTATAGCTCCGCTGCTTCATCTCGACGTACTCATACACCAGGGGCTCCCTGTGGAGGATGGGCTTGCCGCCCTCGCCTGCGAACTCCCAGGCCGAGACGTAGGCGAACTCGTCGTCGTGGCGCAGCGCCTCGCCGTCCTCGGTCTGCGACTCCGCCCGGAAGTGCCCACCACATGATTCGCGTCGGGCCAGCGCATCGATGCACATCAGCTCGCCCAGCTCGAAGAAGTCGGCCACTCGGCCGGCCCGCTCGAGTGCCTGGTTCAACGACTCGTTGCTGCCCAACACCTTGACGTCGGACCAGAACTCGGCCTTGAGCTCCCGGATCCGGCCGATGGCCTTGCGCAGGCCCTCCTCGGAGCGCTCCATACCGCAGTAGTCCCACATGATGTGGCCGAGCTCCTTGTGGAAGGAGTCGACGGTCCGGGTGCCGTTCACGCTCAACAGCTTGTCGATCCGGGTCCGCACCGCCTCGACGGCCTCGACAGCCGCCAGGTGGGTCTCGTCGACCTTCGCGTACGGGCCGGACGCCAGGTAGTCGTTGATGGTGTTCGGCAGCACGAAGTAGCCGTCGGCCAGACCCTGCATCAAGGCGCTGGCCCCGAGCCGGTTCGCGCCGTGGTCGGAGAAGTTGGCCTCACCGGTCACGTACAGACCCGGGATGGAGGACTCGAGGTCGTAGTCGACCCACAGCCCGCCCATCGTGTAGTGCACCGCGGGATAGATCCGCATCGGGGTCTCGTACGGGTTCTCGCCGGTGATCTGGGCGTACATGTCGAAGAGGTTGCCGTACTTGGCCTCCACCGCGGGGCGGCCGAGCCGCTCGATGGCGTCGGCGAAGTCCAGGTAGACCCCGAGGCCGCCGGGGCCGACCCCCCGACCCTCGTCGCAGACGTTCTTGGCCGCCCGGGAGGCGATGTCGCGGGGCACCAGGTTGCCGAAGGCCGGGTAGATCCGCTCCAGGTAGTAGTCGCGGTCCTCCTCGGGCACCTCGGGCGCAGGACGCTTGTCCTCGCCGCTCTTCGGCACCCAGATCCGGCCGTCGTTGCGCAGCGACTCGCTCATCAGGGTCAGCTTCGACTGGTACTCCCCGGAGACCGGGATGCAGGTCGGGTGGATCTGGGTATAGCAGGGGTTGGCGAAGTAGGCGCCCTTGCGGTGCGCCCGCCAGGTCGCCGTGACGTTGCAGCCCATCGCGTTCGTGGACAGGAAGAAGACGTTGCCGTAGCCGCCAGTGGCCAGCACCACGGCGTCGGCGAAGTGGGTCTCGATCTCGCCGGTGACCATGTCCCGGATGACAACACCGCGGGCGCGGCCGTCGACGACGACGAGCTCGAGCATCTCGTGCCGGGTGTGCATCTCCACCGTCTTGGCCGCGATCTGGCGTTCCAGGGCCTGGTAGGCCCCGATCAGCAGCTGCTGACCGGTCTGGCCCCGGGCGTAGAACGTTCGCGAGACCTGGACGCCACCGAAGGAGCGGTTGTCGAGCAGGCCGCCGTACTCGCGAGCGAACGGGACACCCTGGGCGACGCACTGGTCGATGATCTGCACGCTGGTCTGGGCCAGCCGGTAGACGTTGGACTCCCGAGCCCGGAAGTCACCACCCTTGACCGTGTCGTAGAACAGCCGGTAGACCGAGTCGCCGTCGTTGCGGTAGTTCTTGGCCGCGTTGATCCCGCCCTGGGCCGCGATCGAGTGGGCCCGCCGCGGGGAATCCTGGTAGCAGAAGCTCTTGACGTGGTAGCCCGCCTCGCCGAGGGTGGCCGCCGCCGAGGCCCCGGCCAGGCCGGTGCCGACGATGATCACGCTGAGCTTGCGCCGGTTGGCCGGGTTGACCAGCTTCGCGGTGAATTTGCGTTCGTCCCAGCGCTTGTCGATCGGTACCTGCGGGGCCTTGGTGTCGGCGATGTCGTGACCCTCGTCGTAGACGTTGTCCGCGTCCACCGAGTTGATCAACGAGCTCACCGCCCGCTTGGCCGTGTCGAGGGCCTCGATGATGAGTCCGGTCTGCTGGTCGGTTGTGCCGTTGTTGGTCATGTCACCAGTCCGAAGAGGATGCTGAAGGGGGGCAGGAGGAAGCCGACGGTCACGATGCCGGCTACGGCGTACGCCATCAGGTTGAGGCGGCGACGCGCCACCTCGGAGGTGTTGGCGCCGAGGGTGGTCAGTGCGCTCCACATGCCGTGCCGCAGGTGGAAGGCCACCGCGATCATGGCGATCGTGTACGAGAGCACCACCCACCAGATGCTGAACCCGTTCACCACCCGCTCGTACGGGCTGCCCGAGGCGCCCCCGGGGTGGATGTTGTTCCAGGTGAAGTGCATCAGGTGGTAGACCACGAACAGGATGATGATGATCCCGCCCCAGCGCAGGGTGAAGGACGCGTACGAGCGCTGCACGCCCTTCTTGGCCTTGTTGGTCTGGTAGCGCCGGTTCGTGCCGCCCCTCGCCGCATGAGCAGCGCGGGACCAGAGCTTGAACGCGGCGTACGCGTGCCCGGCGACCGCCGCGAGCAGCACCACCCGGATGATCCAGAGCAGACCGGAGCGGGGCAGGATCGGCTCCCCCAGCTCACGCAGGTGCTCGGCGTAGCCGTCGAAGGACGCCTGACCGGCGAAGATCTTGAGGTTGCCGTACATGTGGGCGAGGAGGTAGCCGATCATGATCAGACCGCTCACCGCCATCAGCGCCTTGAGGGCCACCGTCGAGCGGGCCGCCTTCTGCGCTGAAGTCAAGGTTGTCAGTGCCACGTTGCCAGCCTAGAACGATTTGTCCGCCTAACGTTCATAAGGCCACCCTGCCTACTGGTGTTTTTGGACACGGTGTTGTCCCGCCCGCGCGATAGACCGTGCTCGCGGGGGGGTCGCGCGGGTCAGGCGGACCACGAGGGCTGTGCCTCCCGCTTTGGCCCGGTGGTTGTTCATGGTGGTAATTCCGCGTGCGGGAGGGGGGTGGATGCGGTGGGGAGTGTCAGGAGGGACACATGACGTTCACCGGAGGCGGGTGGTGGCCGCGATGAGAGTGGCACGTGTGTGGATAGGGGTGCTGGGTCCGCTCGAGGTGTGGGTGGACGGGCGGCAGGTCGTCGTCGCGGGTTGGGTCGAGCCGAACTTCGTGGTGAGTCCGGCGGCTTCGATGGCGTTCATGGACCCAGTCTGTGGAGGGCCGCTGGCCCGGCGCACACACCGTGCTGACACCCCCTGACACCCCCGGGCCGGCCGTGCCAGACTCGCGAGGGTGATCGTCGAATACATCCGCTACAGCATCGAAGCCGCCCGCTCCGAGGCGTTCCTGGCGGCGTACGCGACCGGGGCGAAGGTGCTGCAGGCCGATCCGCACTGCCTGTCGTACGAGGTCAGTCGGGGCGTCGAGGAGCCCACCCACCAGATCGTCCGGATCGAGTGGGACTCCCTGGAGGGCCACCTGGAGGGCTTCCGTCGCGACGCGGCGTTCGCCGGGTTCTTCGCCGCCGTCAAGCCGTTCTTCGACGACATCGAGGAGATGCACCACTACGAGGCTCGGCTCAGCTCACCGGCCCTGCCCGAGAAGGGGTTACCCACCCTGTACGACTGGTGCGGCGGTCTTCCTGCGGTCAGCCGGTTGATCAACGCCTTCTACGACCGGGTGGAGTCGGACGACCTGCTGGGTCCGCTGTTTCCCGGCGGAGTCAGCAGTGCCCACCGTGAGCACGTCGTCACCTGGTGGTCGGAGGTCCTCGGCGGGCCGGCCGGCTACAGCGACCTCGGCGGCTACCGGCGGATGGTCACCCACCACCTCGGATTGAACCTCACCGGCGAACAGCGGCTGCGCTTCGCCACCACGATGAGCCGGGCCGCCGACGACGCAGGGCTGCCCGACGATCCGGAGTCCGGGCCGCCTTCGTCGCTACGTCGAGTGGGGCACCCGACTGGCGGTGGCCAACTCGCAGACCGGCGCCGACGTCGCCGAGGCTCCGGTGCCGCGTTGGGGCTGGGGCGTCGCCCCGCCGTACCTGGGCTGAGCTCCGTCACACCAACTGGCGGGAGGTCGCGTCTTTGAGAGCCGATCTGCGGTCAGTTTCCACCCGTTTACTTCGGTGAGCGACGCGCCCCCGACCTCAGTGCAGTGGTTTCTCCAGGATGACCACCGGGACTCCGGCCGCATCCACCCGGCGTTCGACCTCGCGGAACCCCGCCCGCCGGTAGAGCGCCAGGTTGGCGGTGCTGGCCGCACCGGTCAGCAACCGGCACACCTCGGCCGAGGTCGGAGCCCAGGACTGGATCTCCTCCAGCAACCGGCGCCCGAGCCCGCGGCCCTGCCGGTCCGGGGCGACGATCAGCCGCCCGACGTACCAGACCCCGTCCGCCTCGACCCGGCCGCGGACCGACCCGACGAGGCGCCCCTCCTGCCGCGCGACCAGCACCAGCTCTCCGACCACCGCGCCGTCCACCTCGTCGAGGGTCTCGGTGAGCGGCGGGATGTCGGTGCTGCGGTTGATCCGGGCCTCGGGCACGTACGCCGCCCGTTGCAGGGTGAGCAGCTCGCCGGCATCGCCCGCGGTGGCCCGCTCGACCACGACCTCGTGCAGACCGCTCGACAGCAGGTCGGGGCGGCGGTCCCGGGTCTTGGCGACCGCCTGCTCCCGTCGCCAGGCCGCGATCTTGCCGTGGTGACCGCTGAACAGGATCTCCGGCACGTCGAGACCCCGCCAGCTGGGCGGCTTGGTGTAGAGCGGGTACTCCAGCAGGCCCTCGTGCTCGATGGAGTGCGACTCCTCGGTGAGCGAGGCCGGGTTGCCGATCACCCCGGGCAGCAACCGGACCACGGCCTCGATGATCACCAGGGCGGCGGCCTCACCGCCGTTGAGCACGTAGTCCCCGATGCTCAGCTCGTCGACCCTCATCTCGCCCTGGGTGTGCTCGACCACCCGGGCGTCGATGCCCTCGTAGCGCCCGCAGGCGAAGACCAGGTGCTCCTCGGCCGCGAGGTCGTGGGCGACGGACTGGGTGAAGGACCGCCCCGAGGGCGTGAGGACCACCAACCGGGTCGCGGCCGTGCCCAGCTCGTCGAGGGCCTCACCCCACGGCTCGGGCCGCATCACCATCCCGGCCCCACCGCCGTACGGGGTGTCGTCGACCGTACGGTGCCGGTCGTGGGTCCAGTCGCGCAGGTCGTGCACCCCGAGCTTTACCAGACCGGTCTCGACCGCCTTGCCGACCAGGGACAGCCGCAGCGGCTCGAGGTAGGCCGGGAAGATCGACAGGACGTCAATCCTCATCCGCGACCTCGTCATCCTCGGCAACCTCGTCATCGTCGGCAACATCGTCATCGTCAGCAACATCGGTGAGCAGCCCGGTGAGGTCGGCCACGGTCACGGTGCCGGCCGCCAGGTCGACCGCGGGCACGATCTCGGCGACGAAGGGCACCAGACGGGGACCGGCCGGGGTCTTGATCTCGAGCACGTCCTGCATCAGCAGGTGGAGCACGGTGGTGACCGTCCCGATCTCGGCACCGTCGGCAGTCACCGCCCGAAGACCCACCAGCTGCCGGTCGTAGAACTCCTCGGTGTCCTCGGGCAGAGCCAGCGGGTCCACGTCGACGACCAGCACGGTGCCGCGGGCCTGCTCGGCCGCGGTCCGGTCGCCCAGCTCGGCGAACGCGGCCAGCAGTCGACCCGAGTGGTCCCGGGTGCTGGTCACGGTGAAGACCCGCGGCGACGACTCTGCCCGCAGCACCAACCCGGGGGCGAAGCGGCGCTCGGGCTCGTCGGTCCGTACGTCGATGACGACCTCACCACGCAGGCCGTGGGCCCGACCGATGACCCCGACCACCACCTCGAGAACGTCAGCCATGCTTCCTCCAGTCGGATGAACGGCAAACGCCCCGTCGACCCGGGTCGGGGTCGCGGGGCGTTCGCGTGGTCAGGTCAGGAACGACGGCCGTCGCCGGAGCGACCGCTGGGTCCCCGTCGGGCCTGCTTGTCCACGTCGACGAAGTCCACGCGGATCTCATCCCGACCGGCCAGGGCCGAGATGACCGTACGCAGCGCAGTCGCCGTGCGCCCGGAGCGCCCGATGACCTTGCCGATGTCCTCGGGGTTCACCCGCACCTCGAGCATCCGGCCGCGGCGCAGGTCCTTGTCCTGGACCGAGACGTCGTCGGGATGAGCGACGATGCCCCGGACCAGGTGCTCCAAGGCATCGGCCAACATGCTCAGGCCTGTTCTGCGGTGGCAGCCGGGGTGGCGTCGGCGACGCCGGCCTCAGCCGCATCGGTCGCCTCGGCGGGGCTGCCTTCGACCGAGGTCTCGGCCTTGGGAGCCGAAGACGCCTTCTTGGAGATGGCGGCCGCCTTGGGCTCGGAACCGGCCTCGGCGAGGGCGGCGTTGAAGAAGTCGAGCTTGTTCCTCTTCTCCTTCTGCGGCTCGACCCCGGAAGGCGAGGTGTCGCCGGAGAAGCTCTGCCAGTCACCGGTCCGCTTGAGCAGCGCGACGACCGCTTCGGTCGGCTGGGCGCCGACCGAGAGCCAGTACTGCGCCCGCTCGGAGTCGACCTCGATGACCGACGGGTCGTTCTTCGGGTGGTACTTGCCGATCTCCTCGATCGCCCGACCGTCACGCTTGGTGCGCGAGTCGGCAACGACGATGCGGTAGTGCGGCGAACGGATCTTGCCGAGTCGCTTCAGACGAATCTTGACAGCCACGTGGGTGGATACTCCTGTGTGATCTATGGCCTGGCTCTCAGCCGGCCACGAAACGGGTGAGATCGACGGCCGCGGTGGGGAACACTCACAAGTCGATCTCGGATGGACCTGAGCCGCGCAGGGTTAGAGGGCGCCGCACGACACAGATGCGCATGGCATTCTGCCAGACCGGACGCCCAGGACGCGAACTCGACCGGGGTTCGGTGGCGCGGGCTACCGTACGGCCATGCAGACCACGGCCCGCGACATCGTCATCGACGACCGGTTGGTCGTCACGGTCCGTCCGGTCCCGCCCGGGCCCTGGCCCGGGGTGGTGATGCTGCACGAGGCCTTCGGCATCGACGACGTGCTCCGCCGGCAGGCGGACCGGCTGGCCTCGGCGGGCTACGTGGTGTTCGCCCCGGACTTGCTCGGCCAGGGCTTGCGGATCCGCTGCATCAAGGCCCTCGCGTCGTCCCTGATCAGCCAGTCGGGCCGCCCCTTCGAGGTGGTCGAGGCCGTACGCCAGCACCTGCTGGCCGACCCGGGCAGCACGGACCGAGCCGGGGTCATCGGGTTCTGCATGGGCGGCGGGTTCGCGCTCGTCCTCGCCGCCCGGGGTTTCGACGCCAGCGCGGTGAACTACGGCATGGTGCCCGAGGACCTGGACGCCGTGCTCGAGGGTGCCTGCCCGATCGTGGCCAGCTACGGCGGCCGGGACAAGATGCTGGCTCGTGAGATGCCACGCCTGCAGGCCGGCCTGACCGAGCACCAGGTTCCGCACGACCTCGAGATCTATCCCGACGCCGGGCACAGCTTCATGAACGACGCCGTGGTCGGCCCCGCCGTGCTCCACCCCCTGATGAAGATCGCCCACCTGGGCCCCGAGCCGGTCGCGGCGGCCGGCGCCTGGCGTCGGATCGAGGACTTCTTCGGGGTCCACCTCAGCTGACCTGGTCGAGTGGTCCACAGGTGCTGCCTGCAGCGGGATGAGCGACATCTGTGGCCCACTCGGTGCTGGGGAGACCGTCGGCTCAGCTGGTGATGTCCTTGCGCAGGAAGTGCCAGACCGCGTAACCGACCAGCACGATGGCGTAGCCCACCGACCACAGCGCACCGGTGACCATGTCGGAGTAGTCCACGGTCGGGGCCAGGGCGTCCGCCCAGGCGAAGGCGTAGTGCCCCGGCAGTCCCTGCCGGATCCCGCCGAGGGCGGTGATCGAGTCCAGGATCGCGGACAGGATCATCAGCAGCACCGCCCCTCCGACCGCGGCCAGCGGCGCGTCGGTCAGCACCCCCAACAGGAACGCGAACGCCGCGACCACGGTCAGCTCCACCAGCAGGTAGGCCACGATCACCACCAGCCGACCGGCGAACACCCCGAGGGTCAGCTGATCCCCGGTCGGGCCGACGTAGGGGCCCCAGCCGTACGCGATCCCGCCGACCAGCAGCGTCCAGGCCGGGAGGAAGACCAGGGCCACCGTGGCGGACAGGGCCGCGACGACGAGCTTCTGCCGGATCAGCCGCTCCCGGCGCACCGGCGCCGCGAGCAGGTAGCGCAGGCTCGACCAAGTGGCCTCCGACGGGACCGTGTCCCCGGCGAACAGGGCCACGATGACGATCAGCAGGAAGCTGGCCGAGGCGAAGAGGGCGAAGACCGTCAGGTTGGCCCCACTCTCCTGGGCCAGATCGACGAAACCGCGGCCCGCCCCCGGGTCGTCACCGCCGAGCGCGAACGCCCCGATCAGGATCAGCGGCAGCACGGTGAGCACCACGAAGATGCCGACCGTACGCCGCCGCCGCCACTGCCGACCGATCTCCGCCCGCAGGGGCAGGGACGCCGTCCGCGTCCTGGTCTCAGCCACCGTGCCCCTCCGTCTCGGCCCCGGGCGCCCCGACCAGGGTCATGAAGACCTCCTCGAGCTGGCGGCGGCCGTCGACCGACTCCAGGGCGAAGCCGTCCTCGACCAGCGCGGCCACGATGACCGGGCGGGCCAGCCGGCCGGTGACCCGGAGCTGACGATCCTCGGTCTGGACCTCGAGACCACGGTCGACGAGGGAAGCGGCGGCCGCCGCCAGGTCGCTGCCCTCGGCCAGTCCGATCAGGGTGACGTCGTCGCTGGCCGTCAGGTCGGCCATCGACCCGGTCAGGACCACCTTGCCGCGGTTCATCACCACGACGTGGCTGCACGTCTGCTCCACCTCGGACAGCAGGTGGCTGGACACCACGACCGTACGGCCGGCCGCGACGTAGTCGGCCAGTACCGTACGCATGGCCCGGATCTGGGGCGGGTCGAGTCCGTTCGTCGGCTCGTCGAGCAACAGCAGCCGCGGCAGCCCGAGCATGGCCTGGGCGATGCCGAGCCGCTGCCGCATGCCCTGGCTGTAGCCGCGGACCCGCCGGTGCACGGCTTCGCCCAACCCGGCGATCTCCAGGGCCTCCTCCAGATGGGCCTCCTCGCTCGGCCGCCCGGTGGCCTCCCAGAACGCGGTCAGGTTGGCCATCCCGCTCAGGTGGGGCAGGAACCCCGGGCCCTCGATGAAGGCGCCGACCGAGCCCAGGACGTCGGCCCCGGCGTGCACCGGCTCACCCTCGACGTAGACCGAGCCCGAGTCCGGGCGGATCAGACCGACCAGCATCCGCATCGTGGTGGTCTTGCCGGCTCCGTTGGGCCCGAGCAGCCCGACGACCTGACCGGCCTCGGCCCGGAAGCTGACCCCGTCCACCGCCCGGAAGCCGTCCTTGTAGGTCTTGACCAGATCGTCGACCACCAGCGGCACGCCCCGGAGATCGGACCGGGTGTGGGCGACGAGCCGTCGGCGCCACAGCCAGAACGCCGCCACGACGGAGAGGAGGGCGAGCGCCCCCACCACGATGATCAGCGGCAGCGGCACGTCGAGCCGGTCCGCGTCCAGGGGGTCCGCGGTCAGCTGGGGCATCGTCAGGGTCCGGTCCCCGCCGAGGGCGATCTGGTAGACCGCCGGGGCGGTGGGCACGGCGTACGCCTGGTCGTTGCTGGAGACCACGACCTGCAGCCGGTGGCCGACCGGCACCTGGTGGGCGACGGCGGGCAGCACCACCGACACGGGTGTCCGGGTGGTCGCGTTCAGGCCGCCCACCCGCACCGGGGCGACCGCGAGCTGCGGCAGGACCGCCGAGCTCGGACCGACCGTGGTACGCCCGCCCGCACCGGCGAGTTCGGCGTCGGGCCCCAAGTCCCAGACCGAGGCGAACAGGGTCGCCGTCGGGGTGCTCGAGGTCACCTCCAGATCCACCCGGCCGCTGCCGATCAGGTCGATGGGCGCGGTCAGCGGCTCGGTGGTGAAGGTCGCCGACTGCCCGGGCAGCACCCCGAGGGAGTAGCCGGCCACGCCGGCGGCGGCGGCGGTCAACGCACCACCCGTGCCGGGCAGGTTGGTCAGCGCGGTGGGCGTCCCGCCGGCCGGCGACACCACCGTCTGCGGTCCCCCGGCCAGCCGCATCCGCTGCAGGTTCAGGTCCGCGCCCCGACCCGGGTAGTCGTCGGTCACCAGGGTCTGCGGCTCCTGGTCCCCGTTCGCACCGACCAGCGAGGTCTCCGGGACCACCACCGAGAACCGGGTGTCCGCCGCCGTACCGTCCCGCTTGAGGTAGCGGCCGAACCAGGCCTCGAGCTGGGGGACCAGCTCAGCGGTGTCGATCACCTGGTCGTGCCCGCCCGCGACCCAGGCCAGCTTGGCCGGGGTGCTCGCGGGGAGTCCGCGGAGGTTGGCGTCGGCCTGGTCGAGGGGGAACAGGGTGTCGTCCTCGCCGGCGATGATCAGGGTCGGCGCCGTGATGTCGGCCAGCAGCGGAGCCGGGCTGGAGCGGGTCAGCAGCTCGGTCAGCGCCCGGTCCGGTCGGCCGGTCTCGGCCGCCGACTGATAGCCGGTGCAGAGCGCCGGCAGGAAGCGACCGCAGAGCGGGTCACCCGGGGTCGAGGGGTCCGGTCCGGGGCCCGCTCCGCTGCGGAAGAGCAGCGACGCCCAGCGCTGCTTGAACACCCCGCTGCCCCCGGCGGGCACCAGATCGGCCAGCGAGGTCGGACCGGTGCCGGTCGCGTTCTGCGGGAACAGCGCCTGCGGGAGGCTGTGCCAGGTGAAGGCCGGGACGATCGCGTCCACCCGGGGGTCCAGGGCCGCGGCCAAGAACGACACCGCACCCCCGTACGAGGCGCCCGCGAACCCGATCACCGGGTCGTCACCGGTCTTGGCGACCTCCGCGCGACCGGCCGCGAAGTCGACCAGCCGGGTCGTATCGGCGCCTTCGAAACCGGGGTCATCCAGGTGGATCAGCCCGCCCGAAGCCCCGAAGCCGCGGGCGGTGTAGGTGATCACGGTGTAGCCGTCCCGGGCGAGCTCACGTCCGGTCTCGGCGCTGTCGTCCTTGGTGCCGCCGAAGCCGTGGGCCAGCACGATGGTTGGTCGGGCCTGCACCGGGTCGGTGGTCAGCACGGTGACGTCGAGGGTCACCAGGGTGCCGTCCGCCTCGGGGGTGCCCGGCACCTGCAGGGAGGTCTCCAGCACCCGGTCCTCGGCCCGGGCGGGCTGCGGCGCCACGACGACCGCCGCGGCCAACCCGAGAGCGGCCAGGAACCGACCGACCCGGCCGGCGCGGGTCCAGCGAAGCGGCCTAGCCAACGAGACGGCCCCGCAGGATCACGTGCCGGGGGGAACGCAGCACCGTCAGGTCGGCTCGCGGATCGGCGTCGAAGACCAACAGGTCAGCCGGGGCGCCGTCGACCAGCGCGTCGGGTCGACCCAGCCAGCGGCGGGCCCGCCAGGACCCGGCCCCGAGGGCGTAGTCCGCCGACGTGAAGCCCGCCAGCGCCTCGATCTCGCGGCCCACCAACCCGTGCGGCAGGTAGCCGCCGGCGTCGGTCCCGGCGTAGATCGGCACCCCGGCCTCGTACGCGGTGCGGAACCGCTCGACCCGGCCGGCGTACAGGGATCGCAGGTGACGCGCGTACGTCGGGAACTTCGCCTCGGCGCTGTCGGCGATGGACCCGAAGTTCTCCAGCTGGACCATGGTCGGGACCAGGGCGACCTGGCGTGCGGCCATCGACGCGATGGTGGCGTCGGTGATCCCGGTGCCGTGCTCGAGCCCGTCGATCCCCGCCTCGACCAGCTCGGTGGCGGCCTGCTCCCCGAAAACGTGGGCGGTGACCCGGCAGCCGAGCTCGTGGGCCCGGGCGATGGCGGCCCGAGCCTGGTCGGCCGGCCACAACGGGGTCAGGTCGCCGACGGCCCGGTCGATCCAGTCCCCCACCAGCTTGATCCAGCCGTCACCGCAGGCGGCCTGGCGCTCGACCGCGGCCACCAGGTCGACCGGCTCCACCTCGTCGGCGTAGTTGCGCAGGTAGCGCTTGGGTCGGGCGATGTGCCGGCCGGCGCGGATGATCCGCGGCAGGTCGGTGCGCTCGTCCATCCAGCGGGTGTCGGCGGGGCTGCCCGCATCCCGCAGCAGCAACGCTCCCGCGGCCCGGTCGGCCAGCGCGTGCTGCTCGGCCACGTCGTCCGGGACTGCGCCGTCCAGCTCCAGCCCGACGTGGCAGTGGGCGTCCACCAGGCCCGGCATCACCCACCCGACGTCGAGGGTGACGGCGTCGCGTACGGGTTCGGTGCGGATCAGCCCGTCGACGACCCACAGCTCCCGCTGCTCACCGGCCGGGAGCAGGACCCCCCGGACGTGCAGCCGTACGTCGGGGGTCGGACCGGCCATCCGGGCGGGCTACTTGCCGAGCCGGCTGCGCAGCTCCGGCGGCAGCTGGAAGTCGGCCATCGCCTTCTCCATCGCCGCCTGGTCGAACTCCTGGCCGGCACCGAAGGCCGCCGCCGGATCCGCGGCTTCGATGGCCGCCTGCTCCGGTGCGTTCCGCTTCGCCGGGTTGCCGGACACCCCGCGGCCACCCTTCTTCTTCTTGGCCTGCACCGACTTCTTCGCGCCGCCGCCGCCCATCCCGGGCATCGCCGGCATCCCGGGCATCGTGCCGTTGGCCATCGAGCTCATCATCTTGCGAGCGTCGAAGAAGCGGTTGACCAGCCCGTTGACCTCGCTGACCTCGACCCCGGAGCCCTTGGCGATCCGGGCCCGTCGGGAGCCGTCGATGATCTTGGGATCGTCGCGCTCCTTCGGCGTCATGGAGTGGATGATCGCCTCGATCCGGTCCACGTCGCGCTCGTCGATGTTGTTGATCTGGTCCTTGATCTCGCCCATCCCGGGGAGCATCCCGAAGATCTTGGACAACGGACCCATCTTGCGGACCATCTGCATCTGGGACAAGAAGTCCGCCAGCCCGAACTCGCCGCCGTTCTTGGACGACAGCTTGGCCGCAGCCTTGGCCGATGCGTCGGCGTCGAAGGTCTTCTCGGCCTGCTCGATCAGGGTGAGCATGTCGCCCATGCCCAGGATGCGACTCGCCATCCGGTCGGGATGGAAGACGTCGAAGTCCTTCAGCCCCTCGCCGTTGGAGGCGAACATGATCGGGCTGCCGGTGACCCGGGCGATGGACAGGGCGGCACCACCGCGGGCGTCACCGTCGAGCTTGGTCAGCACCACCCCGTCGAAGCCGACGCCCTCGGCGAAGGCGTTGGCGGTGTTGACCGCGTCCTGGCCGATCATCGCGTCCACGACGAACAGCACCTCGTCGGGCTGGACGGCGTCCCGGATGTCGGCGGCCTGCTGCATCAGGTCGGCGTCCACGCCCAGCCGGCCGGCGGTGTCGACGATGACCACGTCGTAGAGCCGGCGCTCGGCCTCGGCGATGCCGGCCTTGGCCACCGCGACGGGATCACCGACGCCGTTGCCCGGTTCCGGGGCGAAGACGTGCACCCCGGCCCGCTCCCCCACGACCTGGAGCTGCTTGACCGCATTCGGTCGCTGGAGGTCGGCCGCGACCAGCAACGGGGAGTGGCCCTCGCTGCGCAGCCACATACCCAGCTTGCCGGCCAGGGTGGTCTTGCCCGCACCCTGCAGACCGGCGAGCATGATCACGGTCGGCGGCCGCTTGGCGAAGCGCAGCAGCCGGGTCTCCCCACCCAGGATGGTGACCAGCTCGTCGTTGACGATCTTGATGATCTGCTGACCCGGGTTGAGGGCCCCGGAGAGCTCTGCCCCGCGGGCCCGCTCCTTCACGGCGGCCACGAACTCCTTGACCACCGCGAGGTTGACGTCGGCCTCGAGCAGGGCGATCCGGATCTCCCGCGCGGTGGCGTCGATGTCGGCGTCCGACAGCCGTCCCTTGCCGCGCAGGCCTTTGAACGTCGCCGCCAAGCGGTCGGAGAGGGTATCGAACACGTCGTGATCCTTTGGTGCGTCGAGCGGTGCTGCGCCGGGTCCAGCGCTCAGGGCCGTACCTGGTCAGCCTACTCAACGCACGTCGCAGTCGTGGCGCGCTCGGCGACCGTGGATCGCCGAGCGGCGTTCGGGGCCCGTGCCGCTAGCGTCACCTGTCATGAACCGACGCTGCGCCCTGGTCACCGGCTCCTCCCGCG
>JAABUN010005077.1_pt1 | contig 16874 bp, 14 predicted proteins | sample 5559311 | NCBI WGS metagenome assembly JAABUN01 (sample SAMN10711877, study PRJNA513370) | rock metagenome | isolation source: Antarctica rocks | place: Antarctica: Victoria Land, Siegfried Peak sud
CATCGCGCCGAAGACCATGACGTCGACGGCCGTGACGTCCGCCCGGACGCTGCCGTCGTCCCGGCCGCGCGCGAGCAGGAGCCCGAGGGCGCGGTGGACGGCCGTACGGACCGCGACCGTGCCCGCGGCCAGGTCGGTTGGCCCGCCGTGCAGGGGTAGGACGAGTTCGTCGCGGTGCTCGATGGTGCGGTCGAGGAACCAGCCTACGGCGTCCAGCCCGGTCCCGACCTGCGAGGCCGCCTCGAGGGCGACCTCCAGGACCATGCGAAACGACCGCTCGGTGAGCGCCTCGAGCAGCGCTTCCCGGGTCGCGTACCGGCGGTAGAGCGTGGCCACCCCGACCCCGACCCCGGCCTCGGCGGCGATCGTCGCCATGGGCACCTTCTGGCCGTGCCGCAGCACCGTCGTCACCGCCGCGGCGAGCACCCGCTCCTGGTTGGCCAGGGCGTCCCGGCGCAGCGGCCTCCTCGCCGCCGGCGCGCCCATCATGGCCCCAGCCTCGCACCCGCCTGGCACCCGCCCTCTCCCGCGCGACGCCGCACTCATATTGACGTCGTGGCTCTAGCCGTTAGCGGTCTCGCATGTGCTGCGTCGGCCTCCGCGACGTCGCGGAGGCCGACGCAGTCACGATGACCGCGGGCGTCCTGAGCTACGGCGCGTTAGCAGCGATTCCAGATCACCTGAGAGCTACTGCGAGCCCCCCTCGCTCACGCACGCCAGCCCCTACAGCGCGACCGTCCTGGGACGGGGCCCGCGCGCCGCAGCTCGCTGCCACGGTCCGCGGCCCGGGCCCGGGCGAGGAGCCCCCAGGAAGCGAGACCGGACATGGTGAGGGTTGCGGCGTACCAGCCGCTCGCGGTCACGGTTCCCCAGCGGTCGGCGGCCACCCCGGCGGCAAGCGCGGGGACACTGTTGGCCAAGTAGCTGACGGCATAAGCGATGGTGAGTACTCGTCCCGCCTGCGCGGGACGGTGGCGTCGCAGCATGACGTCGAGAACGAGACGGAAGCTCGGGCCGACACCCAGTCCGGCCACAGCCGTTGCCACGAGCAGCAGGGTCAGCGAGTGGACGGCGACCGCCGCGGTCAGGAGCGCGGTCCCCGTCGAGAGCGCCGCGGCCCAGGGCAGCGGACTGCTGAGGGTCCGCAGGTGACCGGAGCCCACTATCGCGACCGCGCCGGTGCCGCCGAGGACGGCGACCGTGAAGCCTCCGAGCACAGGTGACGCCGAGCCATGCAGGAGCGAGACCAGGTCGGGTCCCATGGACAGCACGAAGCCGACGAGGGCCCAGAGCGTGACCAGCAGCAGGATGAGCCCCGCGGTCTCTGTCCTTCGACGGGATTGGGAGACAGTGGGACCCGCCGCGGGTTCGTTGCCGTCCGTGACGGCAGGCTGGCCAGCACCGGCCTGGCTCCTGGCCACCTGCACCAGGGCGACGGCGAAGGCGACGAGCAGTGCCAGGAAGATGCAGACGACGGGATCCGGCGCGAGGGCAACCACGAGGCTGGCGGAAAGAGCCCCGCCGCCAATGCCGATCATCGGCGCCAGGCTGTTGACGGCCGCAGCCTGCCTCGGCGCCACTGTCTGCACCCAGGTCGCGAGCGCGCTGGTGGCGATTGCGGTCGCGACGCCCTGCAAGATCCGCGCCAAGAGGAGCACGAGGACGTGTCCTGCGCGGAGGAAGAGCGTCATCGCCACGAGTTCGAGCGCCAGAGCCGCGAGCACCGACCTGCGTGGTGATCGCGAGGCCCGCGTACCCGCGGTGATCAGCGTAAGCAGGAGGCTCAGTGGATATGCCGCGTAAACGGCTGTCAGAGTCGATGTGGCAAAGCGGAACTCGTCCTGATAAAGCCGGTACAGCGGCGTCGGTGCCGAAGACGCGAGAAGGAAGCAGACGAGGGTGGTCGCGGGCAGCAGGAAAGACGGTCGTGGCCGACGGGCGGCCACGACCGGGGACGCGAGCACAGTCAGTTCACACTCCGTGAGCGCGTAGCCATTCCAGGGTTCGGCGCCAGCCGTCGGCGGCCGCAGCCGGGTCGTAGTCGTCGCGCCAGTCGGCGTGGAAGCCGTGCACGGCCTCGGGGTAGGTGACGATCTCGACCTCCGGGACGTGGTCCGGGCGCAGCGCCAGCGCGTGGCGCATTTCGGTCACCGACGCCATAGGGATGACCGCGTCCTTCTCGGCGTACAGGCCGAGCACCGGGACTTGGATCTCTGCGGCGACCTCGACAGGGTGGTGCGGGAACAGACTGCGGTCGGGCAGCAGTGAGCTGTACCGGTCGTCGAGGACGCCGTACCAACTGACGACGGCCGCCGGACGGGCGCTGTGGGTGGCGAGGAGCCAGGCCCAGCGGGCGCCCCACGAGAAGCCGTTGACACCGATCCGGTTCGGGTCGCCGCCGTGTATGCCCGCCCAGTCGATGACGGCGTCGAGGTCACGCAGGACCTGCTGGTCCCCGACACGTCGTAGTAGGCCGGTGACGAGTTCCTGGACGTCGTCGAAGTCGGCAGGGTCGCCCTGGCGGGCCATCAGGTCTGGCGCGACGACGAGGTAGCCCTCGTGGGCGAACCGGCGGGCGACGTCCTCGAGGTAGGGGTGCAGCCCGAAGGACTCCCCGATGAGAACGACCACGGGAAGGTCGTCACCGCTCTCCGGGCGGGCGACGTACACGGGTACGTCGAACCCCTCGACCTGAATCTGCACGCGCTTGAGCCGGAGCCCGGTTGGCGGTGTCTGCAGAACGGTCCGCTCCGCACTGGTGGTCATGGCGATTACCGGCCGCACGACGGGGGTGTCAGGGGTGGTGGTCACGGGATGGGCCCTTCTGTGTTGTTTGGTGCATGAGCGCTTGGTCCGTCGCCTGCGGGCATGCGGCGCGGGGGGATCAGAACTTGCCGTTGTCGTTGCGCCACTGGTCGCGGGGCGGGATGGGCTCGATGACGTCCCAGTGCTCGGCGACCCGGCCGTCCTCGAGGCGGAACATGTCGAAGATCGCGGCCGGTAGGCCGTCGGTTACGCCCTCGCTGAACGTGACACAAAAGTTGCCCTCGCCGATGACCCGGTGGAGTCGGAAGTGCACGACCGATGCCGTGCCCGTGTCGGTAGCAAGCAGCGCCTTGAGCTGCGCGGCTCCGTCGCCCCAGTGCGGGTTGTGCTGAACGTACGCCCCGTCGGCAAGGACCTCGTTCAGGCGCTGGCCGGACCGGGCAATGAGCACGTCGGTGACGAAGGCCTCGACCACATCCTTGTTGGTCTGCGTACTCGCGACATCGGCCACCTCGGTCGCGCCGTCGAGCATTGTGTGACCGCTCGGATTGGTGCTCGGCGGGATGGCCTGCAGGTTGTCCCAGTGCTCGACGATCCGGTCGTCCTCCCAGCGGTGCACCTCGAACCCGACCACGTGGCCATACGGCTCGATGTGGTACTCGACGTGAGCGAGGCTGAGGTCCCCGTCCTCGATCGCCCGCAACGGGTTCACCCTCGACCGACCGCCGGGCAGCGTGTCGAAGTACTGCAGCAGCGGACCGAGACCGTCACCGAGTAGCAAGTTGTGCTGGATGTACCGACGGGAGTCGATGAACGAGAGCGGATACCTCTCGCCCGTCTCAATCGACTTCGAGATAGCGCGGGTCCTGTCCTTCTTGCGCATGTCAGGGTTTCCTTCGGGGTTGTCGTCGCTCGAAACCGTGCACGTGTGGGGCGTTGCGCTTCTCCTAGCCGGCTTCCTATGGTGCTGGGCGACCCAGACCGTTTCGTCGATCCGATGTAAAGCGGCGCTACGTCAGCTAGGCTGCGACTGATCCTGATGGCCTGGACGGGTGAAATGACCGAATCGACTGCTGCGGCCTGGGCGGAACCGGTGCAACTAGACGACCGAGACCTCGAGATCGTCGACGCCCTGCAGGTCAACCCCCGCGCTACCTGGGCGACTGTCGCAGAGGTGCTGGCCGTCTCCCCGCTGACGGTCGCTCGTCGTTGGGGCAAGCTGCAGGAGATGGGTCTCGCGTGGGTGGAGGCCGGCCCCGGTCCCGCCCTGTTTCGGGGCGTTTTCCTGATGGTGCGGTGCAGGCGTGGCGACATCGGACGGACCGCGCAGGCACTTTCCTCGATGCCGGACGTCGTGACGGTAGGGCGGTTGCTCGGGCTGCACGACCTCTACGCCATCGCTGTCGCGCCCAGCCCTGCTGCCGTGCGTGGCTTAATGACCGAGCGCATTGATCGTCTCGGAGCCGAGGAGGTGCAGGCCAGCGTCTATACCCGCGTACTGGGCGGACCCTCTTGGCGGATAGCAGTGCTCGATCGCCAGCAGGCGGAAGCACTTCGTCACCCGCGGGTCCGGGCGCTGAGGCCGCTCGAGATCACAGCCGAGGACCGTGCCCTCTTCGCCGCCCTCAACCAGGACGGCCGTCGTTCCTGGGCAGAGTTGGCCGGAGAGTTGTCTTCGACTCCCGCCGCGGTGCGTCGACGCACTGAGCATCTACGTCGCCGCGGCACCCTTGCTTTCCGGGTCGACTTGGCGCGTCCGTCGGCTGGCTGGCCGTACGCCGCGCTAGTACGTGTGCGGGTCGACGAGCGGACCGTCGGCGAGGTAGCCCGCGACCTGGGCACGTGGTCGGCATCGCGGTTTGTCGCTCAGGCAATAGGGCCTGCGAACTTGCTGTGGGTCGTCAGCTTGCATGACAGCGACGCGCTGCACCCGCTTCTGGCCGACCTGCGTCGCAGGCACGCAGATCTCGAGGTGCTCGAGGCAGCCCTGATCCCCGAGATTTCCAAACTGCACGGGCGGGTCCTCGACGACCGGGGCCGTGCCGTCTCACAGGTCCCGGTTGACCCGTGGCATGCCGAGCGGAGCGAGTGGGCGCCGGGCAGCGGTGGCTGACTGGCCGCGCAGGGATGTACCTGCCGAGGACGACTTGGGACCGCCGGCCTCCGTGCCGCTCCGCAGGCGGCGCAGATCATGGCCGGGGTGCTTGGCTCGGTCCGACGAGGAGGATCAGGACGAGGTCGCCTACGACCTCAAGCGGGTCGAGGCCGAGCGGGCTTCGAAGATGCAACCGGACAACGCCGACGCCGACACCACCCGCCTCGGCCCTCGCGAGATAGCCAGTAGCCCTGGAGCGGCGCGTACCTCGCGGCGAGCCCGGCTAGTACCAATACCGTTCAATTAGGTCACCGTTACCACAGCCCTTTCGGGTGGGCGGTCGGGTTGGGGCCAGTCGCGGTGTCGGGCTCGTTTGACGTGCCACTTGGTGTACTTGCGTTTGACCACGCGGGGGTTGGCGCGCGGTCGTCGTGGGGGTAGGAGCCGGTGGATGAGCTCGCCGATGGCGTGGCGCCAGAGGCGCCCGATGGTGTCACGCACGTGAGGGGGGAAAAGCGCCCTGTTGGGCGATGGATCTGCGGGAGATGCGCAGCGCGGCGACGAAGGAGACCCGGTCTGGGTCGTGGCCGGCGTGGTCGGCGGCGTCGAACATCAGCGAGCGGATCGCGTAGTGGCAGCACAGGTGGCCCCAGATCTCCTGGGTGACCAGTTCCGGGGACTTTGAGCGCAGGACCGCGCGGGGGCCGCGTTGGTGGGTCTTGAGCTCGTCGAGGGCGGTCTCGATCTCCCAGCGCTGGGCGTAGGCGGCGGCCAGCTCGGCGGCGGGGGCCGTGCGGTGATCGAGCAGGGTGGTGATCAGGCGGTATGGGCCGGCCGGGTCACGTCCGTCCTCGATGGTGTAGCTGATCACCCGGACCCGGACCGGATGCTCGCGTCGACGGTCGGCTACCGAGTCGAAGACGTCGGCCAGGAAGGACCCGTCGGGCAGGTCCTTGACCGGATCCAGCCTCAGGTTGTCCTTGACCCGCCAGAGCAGGTCCGCCCCTGTCCGACAGGCGTTTTCCCAGGCCGCGAAGCTGTAGAACCCCCGGTCAGCCAGGCACAGCATCCCCTGCCGCAGTCGCCCGAGCACCTCGACGGAGAGCGCGGCCTCGGACGTCGTACAGGGGCCGATGACCGCCTCGAACATCGCATGGGTCCCGCACTCGGCCAACGCGACCACCCGGGCCTGGGGGAACGCCGAACGTTCGCCCTTCATCACCCCGGGCCGCCCGAAGAACGCATCGTTGGCCACCGTGTCCGGCAGATCCAGGCAGGTCCCATCGATCGCGACCAGACGCCGCCCGGCCAACCAGCACCCAGGGGTGTCCTTGGCCGCCATCGGCTTCGCGACCCGCTCGAACAACAGCGCCATCGGTTCGGGACCGAGCCGGTCACGCGCATGCGAGATCGCCGCCTTGTTCGCCAGCTTGCCCGATCCCTGGTCACGATTCGCCCACGCAAACCCGTCGGTGATCAATGCCAGCACGTCCTCATAAGAGCCCTCAGAGTGCAGCGCCATCCCCATCGCGAAGTACGCCATCGACCGAGCCGGCAACGACCGGCGCCGCTGCTCGGTCCGGCCACACCCCGCGATCACCGCGTCCACCACCTCCGCGGGGAAAACCTTCATCAGCAGACCCACCGACACCAGATCCGGCAACCGCCGGCCCGACTCGGCCTTCCTCCAACCAGAACGAGGCATACCAACAAACTACACCGCTGTAACTCTAATTGAACGGCATTGCGGCTAGTACGACAGCCGTAGTTAGTTGGGTCGTGTCCCGCGTGCTGCCTGTGTGAGACTGGGATTCATCAAATCGTTGCGGGCTAGACATGCCACATCGTCCCAGGTCAAGGCATCCGCTACGTCCGGCGCACCGTCACGGACAACACCTCACCGGGAATCCAGGTTCAGTCGAACCGTCAGGTCACAGTGGTACGGGGCGCGGCAGGGTGACCGGTGCTTCGGTGGATTGGCGGGCTACTACTCGGCAGGGGAGCAGCCGGACGCCGGGCACCAGCGGCGTGCCGCTGATGGCTCGCAGCAGCTCGGTAGCCGCGACATGTCCCAGTTCACTAAGGTTGAGGTCGACGGTAGTGAGTGGTGGTCGTGCGGTCTCGGCCATCACTTCCCAGTTGTCCACTCCGACGACGCCGACCTCATGGGGCACGCTGATGCCAGTTTCCCGGAGGGCGTCGAGCACGCCTCGGGCGATCTGGTCACTGCCGCAGAAGACCGCGTCGAACTTCTCGCGACGTCGGACGAGCAGGTGCATCGCCTCTCGGCCCCACCGTTCGCTCCACTCCCCGGTCAAAGCTGCCCCGGTCACGAGCCGGTTGCCGGATTCGGCCAGGACGTCGTGCGCGCCGTCCCTGCGGCGCTGCGTTGCGCGATGCCGCTCCGGACCCGTGATGTGAGCGATGTGGCGACGTCCAGTTGACAGCAGATGCCTGATTGCCAACTGGGCACCCTGCCGGTCGTCAGGGAGGAACGAGAGGTCCGCCGGATCTTCGGACTGGGCCAGGGCATAGACGACCGGGACCGGCAGGTTGCGGCCAAGTGAGGGTCGGGGGTCGCTGGACCGGCCGGTCACGATGATGCCGTCGACCCGGCGGGCCAGCAGCGTCCTCAGGTAATGCTGCTCGCGGATCCGGTCGCCTCGACCGTCGCACAGCAGCACGGACATCTGGCCGGCGCCGAGGGTGTCCTCGGCACCGAGCATGACAGGGATCGTGAAGCGTCCGAAACTGTCGGTCGTCAGCACGCCCACCGTGTAGGTGCGGCCCTCGATGAGGCTGCGTGCCAGCAGGTTCACGTGGAAGCCGAGCTCCTCGGCTGCCTTGACCACACGCTCGCGTGTCTGAACCCGTAGTTGCCCTCGGCCGTTGAGCGCCTTGGACACTGTGCCGGGCGACACCCCGGCGAGCCGGGCGACGTCGGACACCGTGACTGACCCGCGACCCTTGCCCTGCGTCATGTGTCTCCCATCGCGATGAGCCGCCACTCTAGCGATTCGGAAAGCTTTCCGCCAATATTGACCGGCTGCTCATCAACGTGTGGCAGCGATCGGCGTACCGACCTGCGAGAACCATTGACGTGTCTTGGACCCCTCGCTACAGTTCGGAAATCCTTAGCCGTCACGGCAACACCTGCCGCGTACGTCGCCATCCTCGAGCACCGGGAGATTGCAATGACGCTATCCGCCCCCTTCGCGAGTAGGTCCCGCGCCCGCGCCGTCGCCGTCACCGCGTCGGCATGCGTGGCCGCCCTGGTGCTCGGTGGGTGCGGCGGTTCGAGCTCCGGATCGTCCACCGGTGTGGCGATCGGTTCGGCCGGTGCCGACGACGGTGCCAAACTCACCATGTGGGTGCGGTCGGCGACAGACGCGTTCAACCAGCGACTGGTCGATGACTACAACGCGACCCACAAGAACAAGGTCACCCTGACGATCATCCCGGTAGACGTCTATCTGCAGAAGGTCGGTGCCGCCGCAGGATCGGGCAGCCTTCCTGACTTGCTGGCCTCCGATGTGGTGTACTCACCGAACTACGTGAAGGCTGGTTTGTACAAGGACGTGACGGCGCAGGTCCAGGCACTGCCGCACTTCTCTGACCTGGTGAAAGCGCACATGCAAGCAGCGACGAAGGACGGCAAGATCTATGCCGTCCCGAACAAGGTGGACTCGTCCTTGATCTTCTACAACAAGGATCTGTTCAAGCAGGCGGGCCTGGACCCGGAAGCGCCTCCGAAGAACTACACGGACATCTACGACGACGCCAAGGCAGTACGCGGCATCGGCGGTGACACCTATGGCTTCTACTTCGCCGGCAACTGCCCCGGCTGCAACGCTTACACGGCCTTCCCGTACGGAGCGGCCGATGGCCACCCTCCGATCAGCCTCGATGGCAAGACAGCCGACATCGACAGCGACGCACTCAAGCAGGCATTCACGCTCTACAAGCGGATGTTCGACGAGGACCTCGTGCCTAAGGGTGCCAAGACCGAGGACGGCAGCAGCTGGACGGCGTCATTCCTCGCGGGCAAGATCGGCATCTTGCCTGCCGGGTCGTTCCTGTTCGGTGATCTGGTGGCAAAGGCCAAGTTCAACTGGGGGATCGCCCCTCTGACAAACCCTGATGGTTCCAAGTCGTCGACCTTCGTTGGCGGCGACGTCCTCGGCATCTCCGCGAAGTCGAAGAAGGCGGCACAGGCCTTCGACTTCATCGCCTGGATGCTGTCTGACCACGCACAGGTCGAGGACATCGCCAAGAATGGAGACCTGCCGGCGCGGGTGGACCTCGCCGGCAACCCCTATACGGCCAAGGACCCGCGGTTGACCGCGACCGTGAAGGGGCTGGTCAACGGCTACACCCCCCTGGCCCTGCCCTACGGCGCCCTCATCAACGACGGGACCGGCCCTTGGCTCGCCGGCCTGCGCGGCGTCATCTTCGGTAGCGGCGGGGACGCTCCCCTCGCCGACGCGCAGAAGAAGATCCAGGCCGGTCTGGACGCCGGGTGACGAGTACACCCGACGATTGGCGATCGTAACCATCCCCGTGTGAAGGAGGCCCAACAGCGTGACACTCACCGCGGAGGCTGTGGCGCCGGCGGCGCTACCCAGGAGGCCGGGTGCCTCGATCAGCCGTCGACCAGGCACCGGCATGTTGTTCGTGGCACCGACCGCCGTCATCGTGCTGGGCCTGTTCCTGATCCCCCTAGGGATCCTGATCTACATGTCCTTCACCGACTGGCCGCTACTGGGGTCCCCGCAGTTCAACGGGATCGCCAACTACCGCGGCATCGCCGGCAATGACCTGTTCCTTGGGGCAATCTCCTTCACCCTGGTGTATACGGCCATCACCACCGTGGTGGTCTTCGCCGTCTCCTTCGTCCTGGTCGCCGTCTCCAGCAGTCCCCGACGCGGCGCCCGCTTCTACCGAACGGCATTCTTCCTGCCCTACGTCGTTGGCACCGCGGCGGCAGCCCTCCTGTGGTTCGTCGACTTCGACGACCAGGTGGGTGTCTTCAACCGCATCCTGCAGGCCGCGCACGTCACCGACGAACCCATCAGCTTCTTGGCGACGCCACGGGCGGCGCTCTTCTCCACCATCGCCCTGGTGGTGTGGAAGTTCATCGGGTTCCAAGTGGTAGTCCTGCTGGTCGGGCTGCAGTCGATCCCCGCCGAGCTCTACGAGGCGGCCCACGTCGACGGAGCGACGACGTGGGACCGTCTGCGTTACATCACCGTGCCGTTCCTGCGGCCGACCTTGGCGCTGTTGTTCATGTTGTCCATCACCGGATCGCTGCTCGCCTTCGACCAGTTCATCGTGCTCACCCACGGAGGACCGGACAACTCGACCATCACCCTTGTCCTCGCGATCTACAACGAGGCCTTCACCAGTTTCCGTCTGGGCAGTGCCGCCGCGCTGTCTGTGGTCCTGTTGATCGCGCTGGTGCTGCTCAACGGAATCCAGCTCCGCTTGCTCCGAGACAGGGACTCCTGATGTCCCGCGTGCCCAGCCCACGCGGCGCCGACCGTGGCACGGTGCCGGCCCGCAGGGGAAAGCGCGGCCCCAGCACGCTGTTGCGGACCGCAGGGTTCCACACCTTCAGCACCGCCCTCGCCATCGCCTTCTTGTTCCCGCTCGTGTGGGCCGCCCTCAACTCGGTCAAGAGGCCCGATGAAGCCAACCAGTCACCCCCGACCTGGCTGCCGCACTCATGGTCGCTGAGCAACTACCGGGCGCTGCAGAACTTCGGCGAGGGCGTCGGAACGTACCTGTTCAACAGCATCGTCCTGTCGATGCTGGTCGTGGGAGGTACGGTCGTGGTGACCGTGCTCGGCGGCTACGGGCTCGCGCGCTTCGAGTTCCGCGGCAAGAGCCTGTTGTTCGGCGCCACGTTGGCTATTCTCATGGTCCCCTACGCCACTATCCTGCTTCCCCTCTACATCGTGCTTGGCCGCTTGGGTCTGCAGAACAGTCTGATAGGACTGGCACTAGTTCTGGTCATGTTCCAGCTGCCGTTCGGGACCTTCATGATGCGCAACAGCTTTGCCTCGGTTCCGCGAGAGCTGGAGGAAGCGGCTCTCGTCGACGGCTGCAGCAATGTGGGCGCGTTGCGGCACGTGTCGTTGCGGATCGTCTCCCCGGCCATCGTGACAGTCGCACTGTTCTCGTTCCTTGCATCTTGGAACGAGTTCCTGGCTCCGCTCATCTTCCTCAACGACGCCGCCAAGTACACGTTGCCGGTCATGCTCGTCAACGTCCGGTCGGGCGCGTACGGGACGGTCGACTTCGGCGCTCTGCAGGCCGGCGTCGTCGTTGCCATGGTGCCGTGCCTGGTCCTCTACGTGGTCCTACAGCGCTTCTACGTCTCGGGACTGACCAATGGGGCACTGCGAGGCTGATCTGTTGCCCGTCCCGTGCATCTCCAACCACCTACGGAAAAGAGGCCTTGGTGACAACCGGACGCCCACGTTTGCGCGAGCTCGCCCTGGGCTCGATCCGCCCCCGCGGTTGGTTGCTCGACCAGCTCCGACTGCAGGCCGACGGTCAGACCGGCCGGCTCGAAGACATCTGGCCGGACGTCGGGCCTGACAGCGGATGGCTCGGCGGGAGTGGTGAGAGCTGGGAGCGCGGGCCGTACTATCTCGACGGCCTCGTTCCCCTCGCTCACCTGCTCCAGGACGGAGAACTGCTGGCGAAGTCCCAGAAGTGGGTCGAGGCCATCCTCGCCGGTCAGCAGGAGGACGGTCAGTTCGGGCCTCGTGCGAATGACGACTGGTGGCCACGGATGGTGGCCCTCAAGGCCCTGGTGCAGCACTCCGAGGCCACCGAGGACGAGCGGGTTGTGCCGTTCCTGAAACGCTACTTTCGTTACCAGGCTGCAACCCTTCCCGATCGTCCCCTCCGCGACTGGGGACGGGTCCGCGGGGCGGAGAATCTACTGGCCGTCCTCTGGTTGCGCGACCGCACCGGTGAGGGCTGGCTCACCGACCTCGCCCGGATATTGCTCTCCCAGACCGCCGACTGGAATGACTTCCTCACCCGGGGCCTCCAGCCCGGTGTCAGCCAGGTCTTCGACCACCTCACTCACGGTGTCAACGTGGCCATGGGGCTCAAGACGACGGCTCTGGGGCACCTTGTCGAGGACGATCCAGGCGCGGAGGCGGCCACCTTGGCGCAGCTGGCCAATCTCGATCGCTTGCACGGCCAGGTGCACGGTGTGTTCTCCAGCGACGAGTGGCTCGCCGGCCGGGAGGCGAGCCGGGGCGTCGAGACCTGCCTGGTGGTCGAATTGATGTTCACCCTCGAGCAGCTCGCCCGGGTGTTCGGTGACGGCCGCTACTGCGACCTGCTCGAGCTGGTTGCCTACAACCTGTTGCCCGCTTCCAACGACGCTCGGATGCGGGCTCACCAGTACCACCAGCAGGCCAACCAGGTGAAGGTCTCCGTCGATCGCCGTGACTGGAGCTACAGCGGTGATGACGCCAACCTCTTCGGTCTCGAGCCGCATTTCGGCTGCTGCACGGCGAACCTGCACCAGGGCTGGCCCAAGTTCGCCCGGTCGCTGTGGATGCAGGCAGCCGACGGAGGACTGGCCGCGCTCGCCTACGCCCCCTGTACCGTCACGGCCGCGGTCGGGGCTGCCACGGTCCACTTGGACGTGCGCACCGACTACCCCTTCAAGGAGACCGTCACCATCGAGGTGGGCGTGGACGGACCGGTGAGCTTCCCCTTGCGACTGCATGTGCCGGCCTGGACCAGCAGGGCCGAACTGCACGTCAACGATGAACCGGTCCCGGTACGGATCGACGCGCAAGGATTCACCGAAGTGGAACGGACCTGGCAGGCGGGGGACGTGCTCACGCTGACGCTGCCCATGCGTGTCCGTACAGTGGCGAGGGACGCTGGTGCGATCGGAGTCCGCCTCGGGCCGCTGGTCCTTGCGATGTCACCGGGTGAGGTCTGGTGGCCGGTCCCGGGTGCCGCGGGCCTGGGCGAATGGATGGTTACTGCAAGGTCGTCCTGGAACATCGGGTTGCAGGTCGACGAGACCAGCAGCGATGCTTGGCACGTCAACCGATCTGGTGTTCACGAGGTACCGTTTTCAGTCGACCACCCGCCCGTGTCCGTGCGAGCCACAGGGGCGCAGGTCCGCGACTGGACGATGCAGCTCGCCTCCAGCGGGCCTGTTCCAGCCGGACCCATCGAGACCAGCTCACCATTACAGGACGTCACGCTCATCCCCTATGGCAGCGCCCGCATCCGAATCACTGAGTTTCCCGTCGTACGCCCCCAGGTCACCCCGCACCAACAGCCGTGACATCAGACACCGTCGCGCCCTGCCCCCGCATTGACCGACAGGGCGATGCCCGCACGCCGATCCGTGGTGGACGGCTCAACCCTCGAGGGGCTCTTCGTCGCTGAGGGTACGACAGCGCCACACGGCCAAGGGCCTTGACAGGGATGGCTAAGAGTCGTAGCTTGTGAGTTACGAAGATTTGCCAACCGTGATCGAGGAGAAGACGATGACCGAGTTCCTGGAGATCGAAGGCGGCCGGATCGCGTACGACGTGACAGGCGAGGGCCCGCTGGTCGTGTTGTCGCACGGCATGGGCGACCGCCGTACCGCGTACCGGTTCTTCGCCCCGCTGCTCGTCGGGGCCGGCTATCGGGTGGCGTCGGCCGACCTGCGCGGCAGTGGCCAATCTAGTGTCGGGTTTGCTTCGTACACCCGCACCGACACCGCCGCCGATTTGCTCGCTCTGATCCGACACCTCGGCGGCCCGGCCGTCATCGTCGGCCACTCCTTTGCCGGCGGGGCGGCCACCATCGCCGCCGCCGACGCGCCTGACCTGGTGAGCGCCGTCGTCGAGATCGGGCCGTTCACCCGGGTGGCCAAGCCGTCGGTACGGGGCCTGGCGATCGCTCGCTACCGCAAGGGCACGACGCGGCTGCTGTTCACGGCCGTGCTCGGCAGCGTAGGGCAATGGAAGCGCTACCTCGACATCGCCTACCCCGGGGTCAGGCCGGTCGACTACGACGCGCACATCGCCTCGCTGGCCAGCAATCTCGGCGAGCCAGGGCGCATGGCGGCCCTGAAGAAGATGGGCTTCGCCGCGCCGAAGGACGCCGCCGCCAAGCTCGCGTCCGTCGGCTGCCCGGCCCTGATCGTCATGGGTACGGAAGACCCCGACTGGGTCGACCCGCGAGCCGAGGCCGAGGCCATCGTGGACGCGCTGCCCGCCGGACTCGGCACGGTCGCGATGATTGACGGCGCGGGTCACTACCCTCACGCCCAGTCGCCCGACGCGGTCGCTGCCGCCGTCCTGCCGTTTCTCGAGGAGCACGCAGGTGCCTAGAGCCGGACTCACCACCGCGGCCGTGGTCGCCGCAGGCGCGGCGCTCGCGGACGAGGTGGGGTTCCACAACCTCACCATGGGCCTGCTCGCCGAACGTGTGGGGGTCCGTACCCCTTCGTTGTACAAGCACGTCGAGAGCGTGGCCGACCTGCAGCACCGCATCGCCAGCCTGGCCATGACCGAGTTGGGCGACGCGGTCGGCGCAGCGGTGCAGGGACTGGCCGGGCGCGACGCGCTGTCGGCGTTCGCCACCGCGACGAGGGAGTACGTGATGGCCCACCCCGGCGGCTACACCGCCACGGTCGGCGCCGAGGTCAGAGGCGATGACGACCCGCTCGACGCCGCGGCCCGCCGGCTCGTCGGGTCGCTGGCCGCGGTGCTGCGTGGCTACGGCATCGCGGACGGCGACATGGACCACGCGTTGCGAGCCGTACGGTCGATCCTGCACGGGTTCGCGATCCTGCAGGCAGGCAACGGCTTCCAGTGGACCGCCGACCCCGACGTGAGCTTTCAATGGATGGTCGAGTTCGTCGACCGCGGCTTGCGAGTAATGTCCGTCTCGGCGCAGTAATCGCACGGGAGCGGCCATGTACGTCAGCGAGATCATGACCAAGGCCAGCATCACCGAGTCTGCCCCCGAGCCCATCAAGGCCGCAGCGGCACGCAGGTGGGCCAGGCAGACCGGCTCGCCGCTGGTGATGGACGGCGACGCGCTGATCGGCATCAGCACCGAGCGCGACGTGATGAAGTGCATCGCCCGCGGGCTCGACGCCGACACCACGCCGGTCACCGCGATCATGACCCGCGGGGTGCAGACGGTGACCCCCTACACCTCGGTCAACGAGGCCGCCCGGACGATGGCATCGCGCTGGATCCGCCACACCTGCCGGTCGCCGAGGACGGACTCGTCGTCGCATGGTCAGCCAGCGCGACCTGATCGGCATCTTCGCGACGTCGACGAGAGTGGCCGGCCCCGACGAGCCGGAACAGACACGCGACGACACCGACGAGGGCTGAGCGAGCGTGCTCGCGCCGCTGAGGACGCCGAACGCGAGCGCTGGCTCGAGGAGCAGCTTCCGCCACACCATGGCGGAGCGTCAAGGTCGTGATCCCCGAACGCAGTGACCAGATCACCCACCGCAAGAACCGCGGCCAGGCGGTGGGCGACCAGTCGACTTCGACGCCGAGGACTACAAGAACCGCAACGTCGTCGAACGCGCCTTCAACCGACTGAAGAACTGGCGCGGCTGGCGACCCGCTACGACAAACACGCCATCGTCTACCGCGGCGGCATGGTCCTAGCCTTGATCATCTCTGGCTGTCATGACTTACGAGACACGCCCTAGCCATTCGCGGGTCTTCGCCGGTGTTGACCGGCACGGTTCGGCGAAATGTGAACATGCCTTTCACGTCTAGATAGAAGTGAGGGCCAAGAATCCGAGGAGATCGATCAGAGCCGGACGAGGCCGCCGTCTACGAGCAGCGTTTGTCCGGTGATGAATGCCGCGTCGTCGCTGGTGAGAAAGGACACAGCGCCAACGAGGTCGTCAGGGTCTTCGACTCTCTTGATCGCCTGCATCTGCGAGACGAATTCGAACATGGCGTCGTCGTGACCACTCGTGCCGGGCGATCGGGTCAGGCTGGGGCCAAGGGCGTTGACGGTAATGCCGGAGCCCGCGACCTCAGTGGCCAGTGCGCGCGTGAATCCGATCACTCCCATCTTGCTCGCGACATAGTGCACCAACCCCGGGATGACGAGCATGCAGGAGTTGGAGGTAATGTTGACCACTCGGCCCCAGCCCCTTTCGGTCATGCCTGGGATGAAGGCTTTACATAGTAGGAATTGCCCATCGAGATTCACGGTCATTACTCGCTGCCAATCGGCCAGTTCCATGTCGGCGAACGCCTGAAATGGGTAGATGCCAGCGTTGTTCACCAGAATGTCGCAGTGACCAAACCGCCGATGCACCACGTCAGCGAGTTCGGAGACCGAGTCCGGCGAGGAGACGTCGCACACGACAGAGAGGGCTCGCCGGCCCTCCTTGCGTACTTGCGCCTCGGTCTCGTCCGCAGGGTGAAGGTCTGCGATCACTATGTCGACGCCATCCTCGGCGAGCCTCTTGGCGTAGGCCTGGCCGATGCCGTTTGCGCCGCCGGTGATGACGGCGACTTTTCCCTGATGTCCGCGGGCCATGGCTGCTCCTTGGTTAACGGGTTATGGGGTTCAGGCGAAGACTGGTGAGGCGTCACCGAAGATGCGGTAGTCCACGATGAGGCCGTCGCGTAGCCTCATGGTGCTGTTGACCGGGACGGTGATGACGTTGCCGTCGCCGCGGGTGTAAATGGTGTCCGCCTCGACGCTGACGACGTCGCTGGTTCCTTCGAGCCCGGTGCACACACTCTTGATGTTGTGGCGCATTCCGGTGATGTTCGCCGACGTCCAGAAGCCGCTGATGGCGGCGCGAACGGCGTCCTTGCCACGGAGCAGGTCCGCTCCACCCCAGCGGAACTGGGTGTCGTCGGCGAAGTGGGCGACGAACGCGTCGGCGTCCAGTGTATCGGCGGCGCCCAGCACATCGTGAGCGATCTTGTCGGCGGCTTCGGCGCTGAGCGGGTGATGACTTTCCAAGGTGGTCATGGAA